>Ga0105240_10002969_pt1 | contig 26696 bp, 32 predicted proteins | sample KBSC54metaG_FD_80426 | JGI IMG/M metagenome (GOLD analysis project Ga0105240, IMG submission 80426) | Corn rhizosphere microbial communities from Kellogg Biological Station, Michigan, USA - KBS C5-4 metaG | ecosystem: Host-associated > Plants > Roots > Rhizosphere > Soil | place: Michigan, USA...
CGCTATACTGCCGTGTGCCTCCTTCCCCTCCATCGCGCCTTGCCTACATCGACTGGCTGCGTGGACTCGCCTGTGTACTGATGTTTCAGACCCACTGCTACGACGCCTGGCTAGGAGGCGCTGCTCGTGATTCGCGTTTCGCCATGTGGTCGCATCTGGGCGGCACTTTTCCTGCACCGCTGTTTCTTTTTCTTGCGGGAATCTCGTCTGCACTGATTACGGACAGGATGCTAGGTAAGGGAGCGGCCGCCTCACAGATCGGGAAAAAGCTCATCTTCCGGGGCGCAGAAATCCTTGGCCTGGGTCTCTTGTTTCGGCTGCAGGAATACGCAATTTCCTGGGGTTGGGCCCCGTGGACGGACTTGTTCCGCGTGGATGTGCTGAACACAATCGGGGTCTCCATCATGCTGATGGGGGCGCTCTGCTGGATGGTATTGTTTTCTCTCCCCGCTCCGGCCATGGCGGGCTTCCGCAAGTTCCTGAGTGTTGTTGCTGGCGGGGTTGCAGTCCTGATCTCCGGTTTGACGCCGCTCCTTTGGACGACCTGGCGCCCGCGCTTTCTCCCTTGGCCGCTTGAGAGCTACATCAATGGCGTGCACAACCTCGGCACGCCGCAGCCGTGGCTCTTCCCGATTTTCCCTTGGACTGGGTTCGCATTTGCCGGCCTGGCAATGGGTTTGATCCTGACGAGCCGCTTCAGCCAGAAACTCGGAAGTTGGACATTTCTTTTAACCGGAGTTTCCGGTGTCGCTTTGGTGTATACCTCCAGATTCCTGGATTCACTGCCATGGCAGATCTATCCTGTGTACGACTACTGGCACACCAGCCCAGCGTTCTTTGTGACCAGGGTAGGGTTGCTTTTGGTCCTTGTCCTTGCCGGGTACGCGTGGTGCCGCTGGGGACTTGGACAAGTCGGTTTCAGCCCACTCATTCAGCTTGGCAAGACTTCCCTGCTGGTTTACTGGGTACACATTGAATTCGTCTATGGACGCTTCAGCATCCTGCCGCAACACAGTCAAACTATTGTCGGTGCTTCCAAAGGCTTGCTGATCATCTTCGTTTCGATGCTGGTGCTCTCGCTTCTTCGCACCAAATGGAAAGGCCAACCCGGACACTTACTCTCCTCTTCGGGGGGAACTCGCAGGCTGCAGGGAGCAGGTAATCTCACTGTGCTGGGCGGGTGAAGAAGGTTCCAGTCTAGTTCGCTGAATTTACATGGAGTAGGGTTCCGCCTTGGGTTATCGGCCGGGTGTTCCCCAACGGAGTCCGCCTCGCGATTTCGGCTCGACATAGACATCGCCGCCGAGCAGTTCGCCATCGAGACGAAGATCGAGAGCGTAGACGTCAGCTGGCGGGCGCTCTTCAAACTGGATCGGAGTCTGCGGCGCCGTTGCAAACTCATGGAAGCGAAATCGAGCCCAGACCGCCAATGTCAGCAGAATGGCCACAAGGGCAACGTACCTTGAGGGCTTCTCGATTGCCCAGAATTCAAGAAATCCTCCCCAATGCGCGGCAAACAGAATCACAGCCGCATATGCTCCAAGTTTGAAGTTGAGATTTGCCTTCCCGGGCAAATACGAGCAAGTAAATGGGATTTTCCGAAAACCATGCAGTAATTTCTCCGCGGCAAGGATTGCCACCAGGAGGAACACGCCCATGTGTAAGAGCACGGGTCTCGTCGGCCATAGGGCAAAAAGCAACATTCCCGAGATCGCCAGAATGGGAAATACTGCTAAGCAGTAGAGCGCTTTACGAACGGCAAAGAAGTAGCGAGACGGGTGCTGCGCAGCAGTGACGCGGAAAATCCAGTTCGACCGCAGAGCATGGGGAAAGGTGAACACGATACGCATTCCAGGCACGACAAAAAACAGAATCACAAAGCTTGCAACCAGCAGGAGCGCGTTCGGTTGATACCATTTTTGCTCCCATTCACCGCGCACAAGGCTTTCAGCGTAAGCGAGCGCGACCGCAAGGCCGATGCCTCCGTAAATTGCCAACAAGAGGCGATGCCGATGGCTCCGCGCCAGGGTGCGAGAGATAAAAAGCAATATGGCGCGATCGATGGGGCGACGGAAAATCCGTGTCGCCAGGGCTATCAATATGCGAGACCCGAGCGGCAAGTGCGCGGCTCGGGAAATATCCGGAGCCTCAATGATCTTCTTTACGGTTCGGAGGTATACCAGCGCTAGCACGGTGCCCCCAGCGAGCAGCGCGCAAATCATGGCCTCGATTGCGCGGCTCCCTAGCCTCACGAGGACCGGATCGCCCGAGCCGTTGAGGCGCTCGAACAATCCAAGAAACCAGTAGGATGGAAGGAGGTTGAGCCAAGATGCGTTCTGCGGAGCATGCAGGGCCGCAACCGTTGCGAGTTGCGGCTTCAAAAAATACACTCCCAGAATTGCAAAGAATGCCATCAGCTCGAGCACTCCTGAAACCCGCAAGAAAGACCGATAGCTCAGAAATTGCGCAGTAACGCCCGGTACGCCAACAAGAACGGCGACCATAAATACCGCCGCAAATGCCATCGTCATCCAGTAGCTTACAAACGCTCGCACCACCCCGAACGTGCCTGCGTCTCCCCCGACGATGCCCGCATAACAGAAACTGGTAAAGAAATTTACGCATACAACAACGATTCCAACTGCACAGGCGATCGCAGTGATCTTTGAAAACGCAATTGTTCGCGCACGCACCGGTAGGACGGTCAGTACTAGGGCGTCGCGAATATCGGGCAGCAGATTGTCCCACGCCAGAATGAGGAACATGCCTACCACCGAAATAGTGGTCGAAACGAGAAACTCTTCATCGCTCCAGGCGTTCACTCGCAGGATTGCGCTCGGCAACGGGGAGGTGAAGTAACGCGGAGTCATCACGTAAGCCACGACGAAGTTGAACGCGAGGAGCAAAGCGACGAATTGGATGGCCAAATTCTCGACGTTGCCCCCAGGAGATAACAAATCCAGCTCTACGGCGCGGGAAAGAAAGACGCGGAAAAGCACACGGAATTGACGGCGTTCATCCAGCACGGTTAAGACTCGATGACTTCGATAATTTCGCGACTGACGCTTTCAGTGTCCTGCTCGAGCGCCAGCTGCGAGAAGACTTGCTCCAGGCTCGCCAATGCCATCAACGTTCGGAGTTGCGCGATCGAGTCGTCGGCCGCAACTCGACCTTTGCTCAAGATGATGACGCGCGAGCACACTCGCTCAATGGTGTCCATCTCGTGGGAGCTCAAGAGAATGGTTTTGCCTCGCGCCGCCAAGTTCTTGATCAGGTCTCGCAGGATTAAGACAGAGCCGACGTCCAAGCCGGAAAAGGGCTCATCCAGCAAGATCAGATCGGGATTGTGGAGGAGCGCCGCCGCCAGCAATACTTTCTGCCGCATGCCTTTCGAATAGGACGACAGTGCGACATCGCGATCTTCATGCAAGGCAAACAGCCGTAGCAGGTTCTGAACCTTTTCCTTGGCTTCGCGGTCGGTGAACCCGCGCAACTCACAAATCATTTGCAGGTATTCGGCGCCGCTCAGGTGAGGATAAACTTGCGGCTCCTCGGGAACGTACCCAAAAATCTGACGATAATGGATCCGGTCACGCTGAATCGGTGTTCCATGAAAGAGAATTTCGCCCTCGCTCGGCTCGATCAGCCCAGTGATCATCTTGAGCGTTGTCGACTTTCCTGAGCCGTTCGGACCGAGATATCCCGTAACTTCGCCTGCTGCTGCCAAAAAGCTGGCGCGATTGACGACCGGAATGCCCGAATATATCTTGCTGACGTTGCGTAGTTCGAGCATTTGTAGATTCCGCCGCTAGGCCTAGACTCTCACCGCTGCGGCCCACTGGCATCCACATTGCTCAGCCGGTGCATCCCCGTTCGGCGCAGGGCGAAAAGAATCCCCCAAGTTGCCGCAACGAAAACGGCCGGGGCTACCAGTGCCAACAGCAGAAACAAGGGAAGTGGATTTCCAACTGCTCGAACGTGGGGCGGACCGTATTTCACCGTTATATCTTTGGCCTTCTCGATGGCCAGGACCACGCCCGCAAAAATGAGGCACATTAAGAACACGGTGGAGCGGGGGAACTTGAATCCCGAGCGCATATCGAACCTCCTGAATGGAAGCCAATGATCGAGGCCGAACAGATTGCAGAGGTGAGCGGTAAACCCGCCGGCAAGTAATCCAAGAAACTCACGGGCATAGAAGAAGGCACGGGTGAGGAATCTTCCGTTTTCCCGGACTTCGGTTTGCGCACGAGCGAAGACATACGTCATCTCGTCGCCAAATTCGAGACGGCATGCCGCCGGATAAAGATAGAGAAGACTGCGATAAGCACGAACCATACGCTTATGCCTCTTTGCAGGAGATCCGCAGCCCCGCAAGCTTCGTCAGATGCCGCATTCGGTCGGTTTCTGCCTGTAAGTTGCGGCGGCCTTTCGCCGTGAGGCGGTATGAGCGGCGTTCGCGAGGCGTGTGGTCTTCTTCAAAACGCTCAATCCATCCTTGAGACAGCAGACGCTGTAAGGCCCCATAGAGAGTACCGGTGCTGAGCACTACTCTCCCTGCGCTCATGTGTTCCACATCCTTAAGGATGGAATATCCATGTCTGGGCTGGTCTGCAAGGCTCAGCAACACTAGAAAAACAGGCTCGGTCAAAGGCAAGATTTCCATATATGGCGACGCTTGATATGTCGTCAGACGCCATATTCGGTCAGATCGCCCCCATTGTCAAGACAAGTTTTTGGGATTCGGGGCTGGAAAGGCTCCGCAGATCGAAAAGCCCTGGCGTTTTGGCCAGGGCTTTCCGTGGCCAGCGAGTCAGTGTGCCGGAGCAGGCTGCGGTTGCGTTTGTGGGTTGCCAAAATCCACCTTAGGAACTGCCCGGGAGGCTTCCGTTGCAGCGAAGTACGCGTTGTTCGCCTTGAATCCCATGCTCGAGGCAAACAAACTAGCCGGGAACTGCTGAACGTAGGTGTTGTACTCCTGCAAGGTATCGTTATAGCGCTTGCGCTCGACGGCGATGCGATTTTCGGTGCCGGCGAGTTCGTCCTGCAGACGCAGGAAGTTTTCATTCGACTTCAGTTGTGGGTAGTTCTCTGCCAACGCAAGCAGCCTGCCCAGTGCGCCGTCGAGTTGGCCATTGGCTGCAATCTTGCCCTCAGGCGTGCCGGCGGACAAGAGGCGCGATCTCGCTTCTGCGATCTCTCCGAAGACGGCCTGCTCCTGTTTGGTGATTCCCTTCACCGTCTGGACCAGATTCGGAATCAGGTCGGCCCGCCGTTGCAGCACCACGTCCACCTGCGACCACGTAGACTTCACGGCTTCGTTCTTCTGGACGAGCGTGTTCTTCACGCTCACATACATTCCAGCGCCGATCAGCAGAACAAGAATGATTACGACCGCCACCACGCCCAGCTTCATAAATCTCTCTCCTTTGTTTCGACTCGGGATTCTGAACGCCCTAGCCGTTTCCGTGTCCCGGCATTGCATCCACTGCGTTTGCAACCGCTGTAATAGCTGCCAAATAGCGTGCAGCCACATCACCGGCTCGCAACCTGCCACGATCACTTTGCTTTGCGCGTACATCTATCAGTTGCAGAAACGGCGAATCATCGAAACCCAGTTTCTTCGACAGAATGGCCACGCCTTCTCGCGAATGCTTGCGTTCTGTTTCGCCTAGTTCTACCAGCACGTGACGAAACAGGGTTGTAAACGAACTCAGAGAGTGCAGCATGACTTCCCAAAGTTGCTTCTCGTCGGTGCCCGCAAGCAACAGGTGCTGCCGCAGCAGAAACAGCTTCTCACGCAACTCATACTCGAGTTGCTCGCGATGATGCGTCATCGGAACCCGTAGCTCGCGCAGTAAATCCTCCCCGTAGAGCACGCGATACCGCTGCTTCATGTCGGTGAACTCTATGGAGAATACGTCGGCGGATGCGATTAGTTCCTGACAAGTGATCACCAACGGCGGATGGTGCCGCTTGCCTCGCCACCAGGAGACCACGCTGGCGATTTTGTTCAGCGCCGCGAGCGATACATCCTTCACCAGACAAAGCAGGTTTAAGTCGGAATATTCGGGATGGAAGTCCCCGTCGGCAGCGGAACCATAGAGGACAATGCTGACCAGGTTGTCGCCAGCGGCCGTCCTGACCTTCTCCACAAACTCCGACGTTAGTTGCTCGTGACTCACGATGCCTCCTCAAAAACCGCCCAACCCGTTACCGAACCCGCCAAAACCGGTTTCCCGTCCCCCCGCCGACTACCAAAGAACTGGTTCGATGGACCTGCATACTGTGCTCTCCCGCCTCCGGGCTTATTTGCAAAGTAGAGTACGTCCACCAACACGTCGCTGATCGTATTAGTTCAAAACCCACTCCTTGCTACCAACTGCCGCTTGCTCCGCCGCCGCCGGATGCCCCACCGCCGAACCCACCAAAGCCACCACCGCCACCTCCGAAACCGCCGCCCCCCCAGCCGCCGCGAGAGCCCCCGCCCCAGCCCGACCCTCCACCAAAGAGCAACCACCAGAACAGGACCTTCCGCAGAGGAGTTGCCAAAACGACGATGATCACAAGGATGATGAGCAATAGCCCAGCAGGTGAGGCATGGACCTGAGGATTACGGCCAGGCACTGATCGCTCCTGCGTGCCCGTTAATTGCACACCTGCATCACTCGCGATCACTTCAGCAACACGTGTGGTCATCAGCCGAATGCCGGTGTCGAAATCGTTGTTCTTGAAATACGGGGCGGCTTCGCGGGTGAAGCCGCCGACCTTCCCGTCGGGAAGAATCGGTTCGAGGCCATAGCCCACTTCGATCCGGTTTCGATGATCCTGGATGGCGAGTAGGATCAACACGCCATGGTCCGATTTCTTATGACCTACGCCCCATTGTTTGAACAGATCGACTGCGTAGCCTTCGATGTCGCGCCCATCAAGGCTGTTGATCGTCACTACCGCTATTTGGGCACGAGCCTTTTCCTCAACCTGGTTGCAGAGATCGTTCAGCGAAGCTTCAGTCTCCGGACTGAGCACATGCGCAAAGTCATTTACGTAATTTGAGGGACGAAGCTGGGAAACGGGCTGGCCAGATGCAGTGGCAAAGAGGGAAGCAAAGCCAAGAACAACGACGATCAGTCTTGCACGCCGCATTGCGCTGATTGTACAGGAATAGAAGAGAACGACTGTGACTCCGTGCAGACTGGGTGGTTCAACGCAGTGACCGGAAGAACTGAACGACTGCCCTCTCGGCGAAGTGTCCGTCGTAGCCGTCGCGTTCTCCGATATACGAACAATGTCCGCCATCCATCGTTTCTACGAACTGAATATGGGGATTGTTCGCAATTTTCTGCCGGGTCTGCGGCAACATTCGAATAAAGGGATCGTTTTTGGCATACAGGATGAACGCAGGCACTCTGATTCGGTGAATCACATTCGATGCGGCGGCACGCGCGTAGTAGTCCGAGGCGCCATCGAAACCGCAATAGAACGCGGTAATCTTATCGTCAAAATCGCGCAGGCTTTTGATACCGCGAAGCCTGGACAAGTCATACCTGCCGGGAAAGCAGCGTTCCTTAGCACGCATGCGCGCCTTCAGCTTGAGGACGAAATACTGTTCGTAAATGCGATTGGACTTCAAGTGGAGCGCATCTGCGGAAGCCGAGAGGTCGATGGAGGGGCAAACTGCGCCTACCCCGACAAACGCTTCGGGCCCGTTCTCGCCCCACTCTCCTGCGGCTTTCAACACCAGATTTCCGCCCATGGAGTAACCGCAGAGAGCCAACTGCTCGATTCCATCGGCTCGAATCAAGTGTTCCGCAACTGCGATTACGTCGCCCGAACGGCCGGAATGGTAAAGAGTCGGGGCCAAGGTGTCGGTGCCTCCGCAGGTGCGCTGGTTCATCAGTACAACGTTCATTCCTGCGGCGACCCCCTTTTCTGCGATCCCCAGCATGTAGAGTGAGTCGCTCGAACCTTCCAGGCCGTGTACAACGATTACCGTTCTTGCCTTGCGGCGATCTGCCTGCCAATAGCAATGACAAAGGACTTGTATACCGGGCTCAACCTCGATCAGCCGGGATTCAACCGGACCGAGGGAAAACTTGCGCCGCAGGAAGAATCCGGCGACCGTCTGCACGTGTCCCCCGCTGAGGAAACGGCGCGGCCGGAATTCTAGAGTTTGCCTGGAAACTGCCCTAACGGTCTCCCCCACATCACAATTCTAAACGTAGGCCAAATACAGGTTCGTCCCTGCCAACCTGAGAGCAACCCTGGATCCTCACTCCCAATCTGATTTCTACGAGCATTTGTTAGGAGGAGGAGGAAACGATGAGCATAAAGGTTCCGAGCATACTCACGGTCGCAGCGCTGGCCGCCGCCTGTGTGGTTGCTGTTCCCCCGAAGGCGTCGGCTGATGACCGCAGCGATTGCCAGAAAAAAGTAGAGAAGGCGCAGGACCACTATCGCCATGAGGCGCACGAGCACGGCAAGCACAGCCGTCAGGCACAAGACGCGCGAGCCAAGCTGAATGAAACCTGGGACCGTTGCTGGAGCTCAACGCACGCCTGGTACGATCCGCACCGGCGTGAATGGCGCACCGATCGCGACTGGGACCGCAATTACGATTGGGACCACGACAACGACCGATAAGAAAGCCGGCCCCCGATGAGTCGGGGGCCTCGGTTTTTTCTGCTCCCCATCACGATTCGCGCTTTCCTTTTCGCAATCTGCAATAAATCGAGCTCATTCCGTCGTTGACACGGGTTGCGCGAGACCTTAGCATGCCGTCTCATACGCGCAGTTCCCTTGGGTACTAATCTCAGCGCGGCGAGTGTCATGCCATGAGCCTCCGTGACTTCATTTCCAAACAGTTCATTGACGTCATCGAATGGGTCGAGCCCGGAGATGGGATTCTGGCTTACCGCTACCCCATGCAGGACCGCGAAATTCAGAACGGCGGCAAACTCACGGTTCGTGATTCTCAGGTCGCGGTGTTCGTGAATGAAGGAAAAGTAGCTGACGTCTTTGGCCCTGGCCTGTACACGCTGAACACACAGACGTTGCCCATCCTGACGTACCTGCGCAACTGGGACAAAGCGTTCAAGTCTCCGTTCAAATCGGATGTCTATTTCTTCTCGACACGCCTGCAAACCAACCAGCACTGGGGCACGCCGAACCCGATCACGATTCGAGACAAGGAGTTCGGGGCAGTGCGCATGCGCGGCTTTGGCATTTACACCTATCACATCGCCGATCCCAAGCTGTTCTATACCAAGATCAGCGGTACCCGCGATCTCTACTCAGTTCCGGATCTCGAAGGCCAGCTGCGGAACACGATCATCGGCCGCCTCACCGACACCTTTGCCAATAGCCAAGTACCATTTCTCGACATGGCTGCCAACCAGGTCGCGCTCTCCGACAAAATTTCCGGCCAGCTCAAGCCAGGATTCCTGGAGCTTGGACTCGCGCTCGACAGCTTCGTGGTCGAGAACCTTTCACTTCCCGAAGAGCTGCAGAAGATCCTTGATCAGCGCATCAGCATGAATATGGTGGGCGACATGGGACGCTACACTCAGTTCGAGGTGGCGCAATCCATTCCGACTGCCGCCGCCAACGAAGGCGGTGGAGGCGTCGGCCTGGGAGCCGGACTAGGAGCAGGCGTGGCCATGGGCCAGGCCATGATGGACGCTATCAAGCAGGCCCGATCCCCGGGCAGCGCAGAATCCACCCCGCCAGCAGGGGCGGCGACCGCGACTGACACCAAGTTCTGCATGAATTGCGGCAAACCGATTCCGCGGGCGAGTAAGTTTTGCCCCGAGTGCGGTCACGCACAACAATAGTTTTTCGCGTTGAACTATGAATGGCATTGAGTGGGTAGTTGATGCGCAGGGGTGTAGTTCGGAATCTCTACAGGACCTCGAGCGCCTCCGCAGACTATTCGACACGCTGATTCTCGATCTGCACCTCCGTCCAGTCGGCGCCACGCAGTGGCACCAGTTTCCCGGTAGCGGCGGGATCACCGGCTTGTGCCTGCTCTCCGAATCTCACCTTGCCTGCCACACCTTCCCTGAGCATGGATCGCTTTGCCTGAACGTGTTCTGCTGTGTTCCGCGTGATCTCTGGGACTTTGAATCACGTCTGGAGGACATGTTCTCGGCCACCTCCGTTCAGGTTCGCGAGGTAGAAAGATCCTACAGTCGAGAGGACGCCCTGGCGCCGGTGACTGGAGGTCGTGCCCAGTGACGCAACCCACCGCGAATTGCCCCAACTGCGGCGCGAAGATCACGTTTCGCTGGTCGGCCAGTGTGCAAACCGTCTGCGAGTATTGCAAATCCATCCTGGTGCGCACCGACGTTGACCTTGAAAAGGTCGGCCAGGTCGCCGACCTTCCAGCCAACAGTTCTCCCATCCAGATTGGGACCGAAGGTATCTATGGGCCGCACTCGTTCGTGGCCATCGGCCGAATTATCTACCAGTACGACCAGGGCAACTGGAATGAATGGCACTTGATGATGAACAACGGCACGAGCGGCTGGCTCTCCGACGCGCAGGATGAATATGCCGTCAGTTTCGCTGCTCCCGGACGCAAACTACCCAAGGAGTGCCGAGTTGGTCAGGACTACAGCTGGGATAACGCGAGCTACAAAGTCAGCACCATCACCAAGGCACACTATCGCGGCGTCGAGGGCGAACTGCCGTTTCAGTACTGGGATAAAACCGATGTCGTTTTCGTAGACCTCATGTCCTATAGCGGCAAGTTCGGAACCATTGATTACAGCGATGATGAGCCTGTGCTCTATCTCGGGGAGTTTGTTGACTTCGACAGCCTGAAACTCAAGAATCTTCGCAGCTTCGAGGGGTGGTCGTGAGTTCGAGCGGCCCAACTCCCGGCAATCCGCAAGTCAAAGCACTGAACTGTCCGGGTTGCGGCGCCGCCTTAACCCTTCGATCATTCAGCCAGGCAGTGACCGTGGTTTGCGAGAGTTGCCATTCCATCCTGGATGCGCAAGATCCTCGGCTCAAAATATTGCAGAAGTTCCAGGTCGCAACTCGGGAGGATCCGCCGTTAATTCCGCTTGGTAATCGGGGGACAATCCGCGGCACGCAATACGAGGTCATCGGATTTCAGCGACGTACCATTCTTGTGGACGGCGTCCCCTACAGTTGGCACGAGTATCTTCTCTTCAATCCCTTTAAAGGCTTCCGCTACCTTACCGAGTACAACGGCCACTGGAATGACGTCAGCGTCTTGCGCGCCCTACCCCTGTCTAGCCCCGGCGCCAGTACCCTGAACTATCTCGGCCAAACCTATCGCTTGTTCCAGACTGCCAAGGCCGAAACCAGCTATGTGCTTGGAGAATTCCCCTGGCAGGTGCGTGTCGGCGAGACCGCAGAAGTGTCCGATTACATTTCCCCGCCGCGAGTGATCTCGAGTGAAAAGACCGACAAAGAAATCACTTGGTCGATGGGCGAGTACCTCGCCGGCCGCGACGTGTGGAAGGCTTTCAAGCTCGCTGGCGATCCTCCCAGAGCGGTCGGGGTTTACGAAAATCAGCCGTCTCCGCTCATCGGCCACGTGAAAGCTGTGTGGAAGCTCTGCGCCGCGTTCCTGGTGGCGCTGGTGGTGCTAATCATCGGGTTTTATGCCACAGCACGGAATCAGCAGGTGTTTTCGCAATCCTATTCCTTCAATACCAACGGCAAAACCGAAGCATCCTTCGTGACGGATGTTTTCGAACTCAAGGGACACACCTCTGACGTTGAGCTCAGAACCCAGGCCAATCTCGATAACAATTGGATTTATCTGAATTACGCGCTCATCAATGAGGACACCGGCCACGCTTACGACTTTGGCCGGGAAGTCAGTTATTACTCAGGGTACGACTCGGATGGACCCTGGACCGAAGGCAGCCAGAAAGACTCGGTCACCATTCCCAGTGTCCCGCCCGGAAATTACTATCTGCGCGTCGAACCGGAGAGTGAGTATTATCGCGGCACAATTTACTATTCCATCACGCTCGAGCGCGATGTCCCGCAATTCGGTTTCTTTGGGATTGCTGCGCTCGCCTTATTGATTCCCGCGGGAGTCATCACCTGGAAATTCATGAACTTCGAGCACCTGCGCTGGGCCGAGAGTGATTATGGCAATAGCGACGGATCTGACGACAACCATGGTGCCGGGAACGCAGCCGCAATTGCAGGGGGAATCGGAGCGGTCGCAGGTTTGATCGGCAATGCTCTGGATATAGACGAATGATGCGCAATGTTTTCTTCATTTACGGGCTCGCAATTCTCTCGGCCCTGGCACTGGCCGAGTATCGCGGCTGGAGTTTGAATCGCGTTGATGAGTTAAAGAACGTGCCGAAGTCGGTTCGCGATAACCCGGGCTCCTATCGGTCTGTTTATGGCTACTACCACCATTACACAGGAGGCAAGTGATGGGCATTCAGTTAACGAACGTTGTTAACGCCATTGTTTACGCAGGCATCGGCATTGTGATCTTTGGCCTCGCGTTTCTGATCATCGACAAGTTCACGCCCTACAACCTTTGGAAGGAAATCGTTCAGGAACACAACACGGCGCTGGCCATCCTGCTCGGGGCCATGTCGCTCGGTGTCTGCGTCATCATTGCAGCGGCGGTTCACTAGGCCCTTGGGAATCCTACTTTTCATCACCGTTCTGCTGATTGCCGCCTGCGGGCTCATCTATGAGCTCATCGCCGGCACTCTCGCAAGCTATTTGCTCGGTGACAGCGTTCTTCAGTTCTCGACGATCATCGGCTGCTATCTTTTCGCGATGGGGATCGGAAGCGCCCTCTCCCGCTACATCGATCGCGGACTCGCCTATCGATTCGTGTGGATCGAGTTGCTTCTCGGAGTGATCGGCGGGTTTTCTTCAGCCTTGCTTTTTCTCGCCTTCGCCTACACCCAGGGTTTTCAGCTTCTGATGTATGCGCTGGTCCTGGTCATCGGAATTCTGGTCGGGCTTGAAATTCCGCTGCTGATGAGGATTATCCGCGGCCGCTATCACTTTCGCGATGTCATCGCACACGTGCTCACGTTTGACTACCTAGGCGCGCTCGGAGCGTCGCTGCTGTTTCCCATCTTGCTGGTCCCTTATCTCGGCCTGGTGCGTTCGGCGCTGCTGTTTGGGATTCTCAACGTGGCCGTGGCCCTGTGGAGCACGTTTCTGTTCGCCAAGCAGTTGGCGAGAGCCCAAGCTCTCCGCGCCATTTGCTTCGTGGTGCTCTGTGCCTTGGGTGTGGGCTTTGCGGAGGCAAAAAAGATCACCACCGCCGCTGAAGACAACATCTACGCCGATGAGATTATCCTGGCCCGCGACACCCGTTACCAGCACATCGTCCTTACGCGATTCAAAGACGATATTCGCCTGTTCCTGAACAGCCACCTCCAGTTTAGTTCGCGTGATGAGTACCGCTATCACGAGGCGCTGATTCATCCTGGATTGTCGGCGATCCCTGCGCCGCGCCGGGTGCTGGTTCTCGGCGGGGGCGACGGCCTGGCGGTTCGCGAAATCTTGAAATACCCGCAGGTGGAAACGGTCACATTAGTCGATCTTGATCCCGAGATGACGCGGTTATTTTCGACGCACCCGATGCTGACGGCTCTCAATCAGAAGTCTTTTTCCTCACCCAAGGTTCATATCACCAATGCAGACGCGTTTCCGTGGATAGACTCGAGCACGGATAGCTACGATTTCATCGTCATCGATTTTCCCGATCCCACAAACTACTCACTGGGCAAGCTCTACACCACGGCTTTCTACAAGGCAGTAGCTCGACATCTCAGTGAACAGGGGCTGATGGTCGTACAGAGCACCTCGCCAATGTTCGCGCGCGATTCTTATTGGTGCATTGCAAAAACCATTCAGGATGCAGGACTCGGGACTTATCCCTATCACGTCTACGTTCCGTCCTTCGGCGAATGGGGATTCGTGATCGCCGGAAGGCACAGTTACTCGCCGCCAACCTCACTTCCGGCAGGATTACGGTTTATCGATGTCCAAGGTCTAACCGCACTGTTTCAGTTCCCGCCAGACATGTCTCCGATGCAGGTTCCCGCAAACCACTTGAATGATCAGGTTCTGGTACGGCTCTACGACAAGGACTGGAAGGACATTAGTCATTGAGCCTCTCGCGGCGGAAGTTCCTGCAGTCTTCGAGTGCCGCACTGGTCGGCCTTTCGCTCAAGAGCGACCGACCTATTGCTGGCTCATTCGTCAATGACTCTTTCAAACAGGGACACTTGTTGCGCGATCGCGTGAACTTCCCTGCCGCCAGGCAGAAAGTTAAGAATCCGGTTGTCATTGTGGGCGGCGGAATCGCCGGCCTCAGCGCCGCCTGGAGGCTGAACAGGAAGGGATTCAAAGACTTCGTTCTGCTTGAAATGAACGATCAAGCCGGCGGCAATTCCCGTTGGGGCGAGAACGAGATTACCGCGTATCCCTGGGCTGCGCACTACGTTCCCGTGCCTGGCCCGAAAGCTATTTATGTTCGCGAATTGTTTGAGGAGCTCGGCGTCCGCAAAGAGGGCAAATGGGAGGAACGCTATCTCTGCTTTGCTCCCCAGGAGCGCCTGTTTATGTACGGCCGATGGCAGGACGGAATCGAGCCAGCAATCGCGCTCACCCAAAAAGACCGTGAGCAGTTTCAGCGACTCGCAGAGAAACTTCACGGATTTCGGGCGACTGGCAAGTTCACCGTCCCCATGGAAGTTGGTTTTTCTGAATCCACCGCGGCCCTCGACCCCATCTCGTTCGCGGACTGGCTTCGCGAGCAGCGCATGGATTCCAAGATCCTCAACTGGTACATGAACTACTGCTGCCGCGACGATTATGGCGCAACCACAGATCAGACTTCAGCCTGGGCTGGAATTCAATACTTCGCCTCGCGAGAACCGGAAGAAAAAGGCCCCCTTACCTGGCCCGAAGGCAATGGCTGGATCGTTCGTCGCCTGCTCGAGCGGGTAGGCAGCTTCGTACGCACCGGACAGATGGTCCACCGGATCGTGCCCCAAAAAAGCGGTGCGAGTGTGTTCGCGGGCGATACGGAATTTCAAGCCGAGTTCGTCATTTTTGCCGCACCTACTTTCCTCGCTCCATACCTGGTCGATGGCATGGGAGGCTTGCACGACTTCGAATACTCCCCATGGCTCACGGCCAATCTCACGCTCGATCGCATTCCGGCCTCATACGGTGGCGATCCAACATGGGACAACGTCTTCATGGATTCGCCAACCTTAGGATACGTGGACGCCACCCATCAGTCGCTCGGCACTCACAATGAGCGAACCGTGTGGACGTTTTACTGGGCGCTCGCAGACGGCCCGCCTTCCCAAAACCGTCAACTCCTCTTGACTCGCGAGTGGACCTATTGGAAAGAAGCAATCCTGCACGACCTGGAACGCGTGCACCCTGAGATCCGCAAGTGCGTCTCGCGCATCGATGTCATGCGTATGGGGCATGCCATGGCGAGGCCCAAACCGGGGGCCATCTTCTCGGCGGAACGGAGCAATCTCCGAAAGGCGAAAGGGCCCGTCCTATTCGCAAACTCTGACCTGAGCGGCTTTTCGATTTTTGAGGAGGCGCAGTACCGAGGAGTCGTCGCTGCCGACGCCGTGCTACACAAAATGAATCCGAAACGGTCCGAGTAGACATGCCTTATTCGCGTAGAAGCGAGTTGGACGCGTCTTTCCCAAGTACAATGAAAGTCAATTGCGGGGGCGCGTAGGTCAACCGGATAGGGAGAAATCGAGAAGGGCAGGCACTCGTGCTGCTCAGCCAGTGTTTTGATCTTTGCAACACGTACCAAAGGTTCCAGAACACACCCTCAATGGGAACGCTCACAGGCTTCCGCTCAACCACCTATCCCCGACCCCGCCAGCTTGTTGCAAAGCTCACCAACGCGGAAATCAGCATGATCTGCACAACCCGCAAAATGGTGGTCTCTGGCCAGTAACGGAAAACAATGAATTGCGCAAGGTAGACGATCGTCGCGGCAGCTAAGCGGCAAAGACACGGAATTTTTCTCCGCGACGCAATCTTTTACCAGTGCGAAACGACCAGAGCCACGCAGGACAAAGTGGGAACACTGGCACGACGGACAGTGCGTAGGGCGCAATCCTTTCAACCTTTTCCGAGCCCCGATTTTAGCTCTCGCTCAGCGATTGTCGGAACCAGCGTTGTCACTCCTTTACGCTTTCTGTTCGCGGCTGCAGTGACTGACTCAGGAAAATTGTCGCTATGGCCTATCGGAACAGCGGAGTTGGTGACGGTGGGGGTTTTTGCATTACGCGGTCTGCGTGATGGTCAAACGGGAATTGTGTCGCCGTTGGCTGACTCTCAGATCGTAATGGTGGCCGGTGCAGGACGCTAAGCAACAAACCTCTCCCACACCCCAAACGTTGCAAGAATCGCTTCTAGAAGTATAGGTATCGTTTCAGCGTGTACGTTCGATCAATTTCCTGAGTCCAGAAGCTCCCTTTCACACCCATGGGTATATGGAGGTGGATTTGATTTGCACTGATGGGGGTCATTTCGCCCTCGTATGCCTCATCAAACAAGTCAACTAAACGAAACAGATATATACCGGGCAACAGCGGCCTGCGTTGTTCGACAGTCAAAATCCGTCCCCCTATAACTCCCCCGCATTCGTCCAGCATAAGGTGGACGGAATATCCATTTCGCTCGATGTTTTCCAACTCCTGAAGGCAGCCCTTGTTAAGTGGGTGCATCTCACATGCAACAGAACCCATCGCCACGAGAATCATTAGCAGAGAAAAGAGGGCGAGTGGGATAAGAAAGACAAATCCAATCACCTTTGGAATTCTCGAAAGCTGCGAAAGGTTCCGTAAAGCTAGTATCGGAATGCACAGCACCCCTACTACGAAAACATGGTTGAGCAACGGAAGGGTGAACCGGAAGACTCGGCAGCATCCAAGTCCAACTACAAAAAGCATCCCAAGGAGCAATAGGTGACGGATAGCATTGGATTTGGGTTTAGTCTCTTGTGGGTTGAAATTCATTCCAGATGCGCTTATGTTAAGCCCGGCCCAGAACAGATGACAAGGTTGCTGTTCATTACCACCATGAAGGCAAACTGTTGATGAAGTCGATTGGATCACCCACCTGCACAAGCGGCCTTCACATCTTGGATGGTGTTGTGGTCAATCAGGGCCTTGCCGTTTGCGCCTTTGGTGTTGACCGCGTGGGCAAAGATGCCTGACATGAGTGCCCGAACGTGGGAGAGGCTTTTGCCATTCAACTTCTCTGTGAGTTTGGTGAGGAACTCGCTCGCATCAACGGTGTGGTAGGAGTGCATGGGTCGGGTGGCAAGCTCATGCTTCACGTACAGCTTCCAAACGTATTCATAACCACGAAGCGTTGAAGGCCGCTTGTTCTTCTCAACCCAAGGCCGGTAAAACTTGTCCCAAAAAGCACCCACAGTGAGCACCGGGGTGGGCGGCTCAGAGCGCAAGGCCGCGTGGTGCAGGTTGTTGATGGCTGACATGTGGGACTTTGCCAGTACCTCCGCTTCTGAGGATCAACAACGCTCAGGTCGCACAGCTGCTCCGTGACCTTGGTACGGCCACCCCATCACTGTCCTTGTAGTACCTGATATAAAATCCATCTGAACGCAACAACAGAGCCTTGTTGGTCGCGGTAGCGACGGCGGGGCTGGTCGGCCTTTAGCAGCACGAGGAGTTTACGGTTGGTCATGAACAACAACATGCCTTATCGGACGAATCGGACCAAGCCATCTTTGGTAATGCCGCTAAGCCGTTCATTATAAAGATGGGCGCGTAGCTCAACCGGATAGAGCATCGGATTTCTAATCCGAGGGTTGCAGGTTCAAGTCCTGCCGCGCCTACCATGGCTGACACACTTCCTTAGTCTCAATCCGAGACTGCAAGTTACTTTCGTAACAGGGAGGGCTATCAGGCGTTCACTTTCCACTTTGAAGCGGACTACATTGCAGAACGTAAGGGCGGGCTCGAGTTCCATCGCAGTCGTTCTAAGCGACGGAAGGGGAGCACTCAAATGATCTTGAGCCGTTTCCCTAGACTCATCCTTCTCTGCGACATTTGCCGCAAACGGCGAGCGGTGTATTACCGGGAAGGCGCCACGAGCGAGCCAGATTCCATCACTGTGTATTGTTGGGAATGCGGTAAAGGACTTCGAGATGTTAGACCATTCAGCGAGGACGCAAAGGCAAAGTTCCCGAATCACTCGCGGAGCGCCTGAGCAATAGGCGGTGGAGTTCGCACGACATCAGCTCATGTAGGAATTGACCATCAAGCGGAGTGAGCAAGAATGACTTCCGACGACAACGTTAGCCTTGATCGCTTCATCTCCAACTTCGACAATCCCGAGAAACTCCAAGCCGACGCCAAGGCTGCCCTGGCCGCAGGTGAGGAGTTCAATAAGGGTGCGCCGATTCCGACTGTTAGCGCTTCCGACATTAGGCAGCTCTCGGAAGCCACGCGGCGCCTCAACGCCGAGATACCTCCGGAGCCCAATATGGCAATCGGCACGGCGGTCTACGCCAGCTACGGAGTTGAATGTGCATCTGAACCCGCGAAGTTCATGGCTGCCCAGTGGCGGCTGACCGTGCTTTCGGACCTGCTCGAACGCGGCGTGCTGGCTGCGTATGTCGAGGGCGAGGAGCCAGATGAGAAGGTATTCATCGCGGCTGCCACGATCCCACTCACGAAGGAAGATATAGGCGAGGTCATGCTGCCAAAGATCCTAGCCGAGGCGCCGGCGGAGTTTGTCGCGCAAGTGCGGGAACAGATGCGTGCTGAGGGCTACGATCCTACCAGGCCGAACATCGATGCAAAGTTCCTTCGTTGGCTGGAAGACAACTGCTGAGGACTTTCGCTGTTTACGCCGGCTCGGCGTGTTGTCGCAACAAAGCCAGAGCAGTCGGCCCGTTGCGTGTGCAGCGTTGCCGCGTGATGAGCGAAAACTCGCGGTCAGAGCGCACGGTACGCCGACCGAGAACGATGATCAGCAGCTCGGTACGCCTGCGAGAGAGCTAGACAACACCCGCCACAGCATGCCGAGCTTTAGATGAGCGCTTCGGTTTGTGCTTCCCTTCATCAACGAATTCGAAGCGAAAGGTCTTCTCTACAACACGCGCCGCCTTCGCGACGGTCCCGATACTGACACCCACGTTCATCGGATCTAAAAGACGGTCTACTTGGCTGCGGCTGGTGCGGAGCTCGTGCGCCATTTGTGTCTTTGATACATGCTTTGCATGCATAGCAGCTTTCAGTTCGAAGGCAATTACTCGCTTCAGGGCAACCGCTTCGGTCTCCTGGATTAAATTCTCCTCTTCGAGAAAGCTGTCGAATGAAGAACCCGTATGATCAATAACTCTCGATTGTTTATTCATTTTTGACTCCTCGCATGCTTCGATTTGTTCTTCTGCGCCAGCTCAAAATCCTCGTCAGGGAGTTTCTGCGCCTTCTTTATGAACCCATGGAGAAGAACCATTCGCTGCTTCGTATCGACATAAAAAATAACGCGGGAGATGCGGTTTCCAGGCAGCTTTGTTCGGACTTCATGGAGACCGTCACCCAGAGCTCGTGCCACTGGCATCCCGATTGGCCAACCTAGCTCGCAAGTCTTTATGTCCTCTCCGATGACTTTCTTCTCTTCTTTCGTGAGCGTTTTGAGCCATTCTCGTACTGGCTCTCCCCCCGCTTCAGTCCTATAAAAGAAAGCAGATATTTTCTTCCTTGGGCCACTTTGTGTCTGCTTCCCTCCCGTGTACCGTATATGGTACACATTTGAGACGGCTAAGGCAAGAAAGGGTTGCTTTCACCAAGCAGGCTAGATTCTGGAATACATCAGGGCTATTCCTGTAACTCACTGAAAATGCATGCACTTATGGTCAAAAAAACGCGCCCTGAGTGTCTTCATGTATGTTCTTTGTAGGAGGAAGTTATACATGGCGGCAGTCCAACATGCTTCGACTGGCGGGAAACGAATGAGCTTCTATTTCTCGGATGCGCTCGATGCGCAGTTAGAAAAGATCGCACGCGAGCAGAAAAGAAGTAAATCGCAAGTTTTGCGCCTCTTGGTCGAGCAAGCGCTGAATGTCAAAGCGGTCGTCCGCGTGTAGTCAAAATCCAAAAGGCTATCAAGCGTTCGCGCGCAAGATAGCCCAGAAAACAGAAAGGAATGTAATTGACATGTCCAGTATACAGAAAACCACCCCTAAGCTCAGTCTTGATCCAGTTTTTTCGGGCTTAACCGCTCAAGATCTGCAGCGTGAGATACGCTACCTCGAAGGCGAAGCCGAGATCCAAAACGATGAACTTCGGGGTCTTGAGGAAGCGCACGCAACGCGCCCATACCGGCCAGATTTCATGGCAACGATGCGGCGCGGATACGGAGACTCATTAAGGCAGCTGCACAGCGAGATAGCGGCGGTCCGCGCGGTACTCAACGCCAAAGAAGCTCTGCGAAACTAGAGTGCGGCGCTGAGCAGTGAAAATTGGCTGATGCAGTGAGGTCCGTCGCCGCCTGGCGAAGGGTCCGCAGCCCTCGACAAACCCTGACGATAATGCGGTAGCTGATCCGCAATAACAAATTCAAGTGCAAAAACAGAGCTGTACATTTACCGCCATTGGAGCGTCGCGGTTTGGCTTTGGCCTTCTGTGCAGGGATCTTCGACGATCCGGACCAAGGGGTCTGGCGATTGGCTCAGTTAACGCGGCGTTCTGAATCTGAGATCGACGGCGCCCGTCACCGGGTCAAGAATCTCTGGATCGTTAACAGAAACGAAGTGAGTCACCGATACGCTCAGGAAGCCGTGAAACATTCCACGTGAAACATAAAATGAATCACCAGGTTTATAGGGAATCAACATTTCGTCCCCGGGCTCTTTACCCAACAGGAGGTAACCAAAACCTTCGGTGATGAAAATCTTGCTATCAGAGCGCTGGTGAACATGGGGCTTGTAGAAGACTTGTGCGTCGAGCGTCACGAAATCAATAGCAGCCGTGCCAACTTTCGTAAGTCTCCGCACCAAATATTTGCGTTCGTCCTCCTCAGCTCCGTGTGGCTCTGCTGAAAAGTTCCGCAGAATCTCATCTGTTTCAGTTCCATCCAAAATGGGAGTCCCGCAGTTCTTGTTGTCTGGATTAGGAGCGTGGACCAGGTCTAGCAGTTGTGCTGGGACGACGTTTCTTTCTTTCGATGCAGGTGAATCTGCCATAACTGGCCTCCTGCAGACCGCGCTTCAGGCTAATTCTAACCCGCGCACGTTGATTTGCAGCAACGTAAGTAACTCTTTTTTCCATGTTCTCTGCATCTATTCACGTAAGCTGCCGTTGGAAATAACTCGCGAACCGCATAAAACAGCTGAGCCCATGGAGTACGGGATCCACCTGTTGACGACAAATGCAGAACAAGGCTGTTTTACCCATACGCGGCCGCTAACGTTGGTGAAATTAATCTCAGGAATACGTCGTTGATTTCCTTCGGCGTCATTCGCATTCTCTTGTCAAGCCACCAATTTAGAACGAGCACGAATGTGGAAGCTATGTACGCTGAGACGACCTCGGCTGGAATCTGCCGCGTGGGTTGGTGTCCGGACCGAGAACCTCTCGTCATCACGTCCGCGACGATGTCTGTCAGCACTCTTCGCAGATGCTCATGCAGAATGGCCCTTCCGCGAGTGCCGATCCTGTCTCCCCAAGCGTGTGCGTGCTCATAGTGGTGCTCGAACACCGGAAGGCTAAACCACAGCAGCCGGTCCTGGCGTGTTCCAGTTCGCGTCGGAGGAGGGACAGGCCCGAGCATCTCGTGTATGCCACTCAGAAGAAGATCATCCTTGTCGCGAAAGTGTGTGTAGAACGTTGACCGGCCGACATTCGCTCGGTCGAGGATCTCCTTTACGACTATCGAGTCGTACGGTTTCTCGGCGATTAGAGATACCAGAGCAGTCTTTAGAAGGGCTTGGGTCTTTTGAATCCGTCGGTCTTCGGCATCCGTTCTGTGCGGCATGAGCAGCCTCGGAGATGGTGGACAAAAAAGCTTTCTTGTCCGGTTCGGAACAGGTCGCGGCGCGATGTTCTGCACATCGGCTTGTCCCAATCTAACGTGATGAACAAATGTTCATTATCGCATCTCTGTTCCGGGAGGATTCATGCAATTGCACTCAAGACAGGAAACGACAATGCAGCCATCAGTCGGCTACCCAGCTCAAAGTACGAGTGGGATTGTCTTACACTCGCCGGTCTTCTACGACCTAACGGTTTGGCTTGCGTTCTTCGGGAAAGAGCGCAGATTTCGCGAAAAGGTTCTGGAGCTGGCACGCATTACGAACGGTGAATCTGAATTGGATGTGGGGTGAGGGACCGGCACATTGGCAATTGCGGCCAAGCGTCGCGTCGGGATGGCGGGCTCGGTGTGTGGAATTGATGCCTCGCCTGAGATGCTTGCCAGGGCAGAGAGAAAGGCGCGCTCAGCTGGAACTGAAGTTCTATTTCGGAGTGGAGTGGCCGAGGCGTTGCCGGTTCCCGATGCAAGCTTCAACCTGGTGCTTTGCACCGTCATGCTCCACCACCTGCCCCAAAAAGCACGGCAACAGTGTGCTAACGAGATTCGTCGAGTCCTGAAGCCGGATGGGCGAGTCCTCGCGGTCGACTTCGAAGGGTTCAGCGAACAACGACGATCTCTCTTGTCACACTTGCACCGTCCTCACGGCCACGTTGGGGTGCGGGATATTGAGAAATTGTTAAGCGGAGCAGGGCTGAAGCCCGTCGAGAGCGGTCCTTTGAGAATCCGAGATCTGCACTTTGTTCTCGCGCGGCCTGAGCACATCGAGCCGAACTCATGAAGCATTTGCGCCTCGGGATGGCTGGCTGGGGCTTGCCTGTGGTAGGCATCCTCGTCCTTGGCCATGGAATTGTGCTGTATCGCATCTCGTCCACGTTGAAGTGGTCTGTTTTACTGGGGATGGTCCTCTTGCTGCTCCTTAAACACTTCGGGATACTTGGGCCAATTTACGCCCTGTTCAAACGCCGCTCTCGAAGCTAGACCCAAGTGCAAGACGATGAGTAGCTCGGGCCGCTTTGGTCTGTGAAGACCTGGCGAGACCCACCCTACGCAAGACATGCGAGATTCTGGTGGTTCCATCCGCGTGGCGAACTCAACGCATTCAGGATCAGCAACATGCGCGGATTCAGCGGCTCACAAAGGTCTTGCGCGGATGGATTCGCTGCGCGCAAAAAAAAGCTGGCTCCCGCCCCAACTCCATTGGTAAACGCGCATTTCAGAATACTCTCAGCGAGATCTCAGAACCCCCAAAGGACGTTCACCCAGGTGCACCGCTAATCTTGCGTCATCTCGCGCGGACCTGGGCCAAAGGCTCGGTCCGAAAAAGAGGACGGTATCTATGACAAAACGTCTAGCAGTATTTCTCTACGGGCTCGTCAGCTACATGGTGTTCTTCCTGACATTCGTGTATGCCGTCGGGTTCATTGGCAATTTGTATATTCCGAGATCGATGGACAGTGCTGCACGCATGTCGTTCTTGCCGGCCTTAGCCATTGATGCTCTGCTGCTGCTGGTATTTGCGGTGCAACATAGCATCATGGCACGCCCGGCGTTCAAAGAGGTGCTGACTCGATTCATTCCGACCGCTGCCGAACGCAGCACCTACGTACTGTGTTCCAGCCTGTTGCTGATTGCGTTGTTCGCGTTCTGGCAGCCGGTTGGCGGCGTGGTGTGGAATATCAACAATCCTGCGGTTCGGAACAGCATCAACGGGGTGTTCGGCTTCGGGTTCGCGCTGGTGTTCGTCGCCACGCTGCTGATCAACCACTTTGACCTGTTCGGGTTGCGACAAGTGACTTTGTTTCTCGTCGGAAAGCCTTACACGTACCTTGAATTCCGCACACCGTTGCTCTATCGCTTTGTGCGACATCCGTTGTACGTTGGTTGGTTGATCGCCTTCTGGGCTACTCCCATGATGACGGGCGCCCACTTGCTGTTTGCGGTGCTTACATCCGCCTATATCGTGACCGCGATCCGCTGGGAAGAACGCGACCTTGTGATTGTTCACGGGGCGAAGTATCAGGATTATCAGAAGCGCGTGCCGAAGCTGATCCCTTCATTGGATCCGTATCGCGCCCCTGAGGAGCGGATCGCGCAGGTCCCAACTTCCGCGGCGTAGTCCGGGCAAATCAAAAAGGGCGGTTCGTGCCGCCCTCGTTTTATTTCCGGGTACACCTCACAACGCGGGGATTCCGTTTGTTCGTACCGGGCCTCAACCTACCAGCCCATGAACGCGGCGAACTCCTCGACCAACTGTTCCCACCCGGTATCTCCAGGAGCAACCATGTGGCTGCGGCTCGGCAACTCCACAAAGCGGGCGCCGCGAATCCGTGCAGCAATTAACCTTCCCTCTTGCACCGGCACCGCGCCGTCATCCCGCGAATGCAACACCAGCGTTGGACAAGTAATCTTCGGCAGCATGTCTAGGATCTTAATGCGCGGAAACTCCGCAATCATGCGCGCGGCGTTTTCTGGTGATGACGAGATTCGCTGCAATTCGTTGAGCCATGCCGCCTCCACTGAATCCGCGTCTGGGCGAAACAGTGTCGTCCACAGCTGCCTAAAGGCCGGATTGTCCCGCCCCCAGCCCGTGCGGATCAGGGTCAGCATCGCTTCTAACTGTTCTTGGGAGCCAGGCGCTGGTGCAGGCCAGCCGTTCGCGAAGGTTCCGTTGATAATCAATTTCGTTACTCGCTCCGGATGACGTACGGCGTACGCTATCCCGACCGCGGCCCCTTGGCATCCCCCCAAGATGGAGAATTTCTCCAATCCAGCCGCATCCACCAGTTCTTCGAAATCACGGACCGTCCGCTCGAATGAAAAATCGCTGACATTCCAGTCCGAGAGACCGCTACCCCGCTGGTCATACCGCACTAGCGTCTGGTGACGCATGACCTCCCTTAGCCATTGTTGCCGTGGTGGGGTTTTCCATTCAAATTCCAAGTGATTGAGCCAGTGGATCGTCCGCACCAGCACCGGACCATCTCCTCCGATGTGATATGCGATGCGTACGCCATCGCTGGTCGTGAAAAATTCGATGGACTGATCTGGCAAATCGGGTGATCGGCCAGGGGACTCCAGTTGGACAGATCGACTATGGGCTGATGGCCTGGTCACCTCGGCCACAAATCTATACCCGTGGCGTGGCACGGTTTCGATGTACTTGGCGGGATAGAGCACTTTCCGCAACTGCGAAATGCAATAGTCGAGATTGTTATCTTCCACGATGGAGTCGGGCCATACGGACTCCATGAATGCATCTTTACGCACGAGTTTGCCGGCATTCTCTACGAGCACCCGCAGAGTGTCGAACAGTTTACCTCGCAGGCGAATTTCCTCGTTATCACGAAGCAGCCTCCGTTCGTCCAAATCGAGCCGGTAATTGTCAAAAAGATATTGAGCCATTTGCGAAACGACAGCCTGCGTCACGGGCCAAACTGGAGACCCGCAGGCCCCCACTTGGCTCGCTATTCTATAGCGAATAGACACTGCATGTCCTCTAGCCCTGTCGAGCAGAGCACGGCGCCTCTTCGCCTGCGGACGTCAACCCTGAAAACATAAGTTTCGCAGATACAATAGTTTGAGTGTTTGAGGCAGGCTTTATGACGAAATGGCAATTGCAGGACGCCAAGGCGCGGTTCAGCGAATTGATCGATGACGCGCTCAAAAAAGGACCGCAAATCGTGATCCGTCACGGAATTGATACCGTGGTTGTCATTTCGGTCGAAGAATGGCGCAAACTAAAAAAAGATGAAGAGCGACCGACATGGAAAGACGTGCTGCTCGGGACAGGGTCGCGGTCCGAGATTCCAATTCCGAAGCGCGGCGCGGGAAGGTGGCGTAAACCAGTAGTGTTCGATTGATCCAGTACTACAGTTCGCTTCTTGAGAGTCACTTGAGCGTATTGTCCGCTTCACTACGCCTTTTTGAACGGGAAGCCGCTGCTTAATTCTGCGCCAGCACGTCGTTGTAATAGTTGACCATTGCGCGACGTGGTGCTTGCTTCAATCCAGGGAATGGCACCTTGACGTCCTCGGTTTTATTCCCGATGATGGTGACGCGCCCCAGGTTTAGTAGCCGGCAATCCGCCATTTCCAGATAAACCGGTACAAGCGTTCGAAAGTCGCTGTTCACACCAGATTGCGTGAGCTTCATGGACAGAACTACATCTCCGTTACTGTCCTTTCCGAAGTTGGCGTCCACTTTATAACTAAGAAGACGCAAAAGACCCTCCAATGGCGAGCCGCCATTGTCCGATACTCTGAACCTTAGTGCAATAAAATACTCTCTATTTCTGCTGCCCTGAAACCTTTGTTCTCTGTGGTTCACTGCTTGGTCCTGCCGGTCGCGAAGAATGTCCAGCACGTTGGAACATCCTGCAGATTCAGCAGGCCCTAAGAAAAGTTTTCCCCTGACATCCCCTTTTGATAGAACTTATTGAGCCTCATCCTTGGCCTGCCCTCCGCTGCTGGCTTGCCATTTCAAACAGAAGGATTCCGCTTGCAACCGCCACGTTGAGAGAGTCGCAGCCTCCGCGCATCGGAATCCGCACCACAAAATCCGCACACTTCAGCAGGTGCTCTGAGAGACCGCGCTTTTCGCTGCCGATCACA
>Ga0105240_10002971_pt1 | contig 26693 bp, 18 predicted proteins | sample KBSC54metaG_FD_80426 | JGI IMG/M metagenome (GOLD analysis project Ga0105240, IMG submission 80426) | Corn rhizosphere microbial communities from Kellogg Biological Station, Michigan, USA - KBS C5-4 metaG | ecosystem: Host-associated > Plants > Roots > Rhizosphere > Soil | place: Michigan, USA...
CCCCGTCTCAGTGCTGTTCTCCGCGGCTGTCCTGCTTTCGATTACCAGGGAACACGAACCACCGCCTCGGACTTTGATTGCCGCTATTCTTGGGCTCGCAACGCTGGCCAAGAGCCTGTTCCCGCTTGTTCTCTTTCTTCCGGTCATTGCGCTCGATTACCGCCGCGTGCGGGCGTGGGTGCGCCCCGGACCAATCCTGGCATTTGCAGTCGTGAGCCTGCCGTGGCACGTCCTGTGCTTCGCCCGCAACGGCACAGAGTTCCTTAAGGTGCTCTTCGTGGAACACCAGTTCGGGCGCTTTACATCAGGCGCGATTCAACACGGGCAGCCATGGTGGTTCTACATGCCTGTCCTGCTCTTGTTACTCTATCCCTGGTTTCCATTACTGGCGATCGCCTCGCGGGAACGGCGCGACCCAAGAGTTCGCATACTGCTTGCCGTAGTAGCGTTTGGGTTCCTGTTCATATCTGCGTCGGTCAATAAGTTGCCCGGCTACCTGCTGCCTTTACTACCCTCGATTTGCATACTCATCGGCGTCGGCTTGGCCAAAACGAAGAGAGCAGCGCCCCTGCTCGCCGCGTCCATGCTGCTGCTTGGGCTGCTGCCACCCGCTGCCGGCGTGTTGCCGACCGCGCTCGCGAGCGGCCTTCGAGCATCCACCATTCCATGGTCTCGATTCCCCCTTTGGATAATTGCCGGGCTGCTCGCAGGCATCCTGATTGCGATCGTTTTCAGAAAGAACAGCGTGCTCGCCGCCGCGGGTTTTACAGCGGTTTGCCTGCTTTGGTTCCAGATTGCGGTATTTCCCGACATCGACCGCGCCGCTTCCGCCCGTCCGCGATGGCTGGCGGAACATCCGCAATGCCTGCCGGACGTTCGGCGGGCCACGGAATACGGCATGAATTACTACGCGGAACGGGAATTACCCCCTTGCGCCGCCGCGATGCGATATCCTTGACCAAACCCCCGCGCACGTTGTACGGTAACGATTGCGGTCGAAACAGACACTGTAATGATTCTTCCTGGCAGCTATGCCTTCTCAGTAGTTCTCCTGATTCTCAGTCTGCTTTGCTGGGGATTATGGGCCAACACGTTCAAGTTGGCCGGCAAATGGAGGTATGAGCTTTACTATTTCGATTTCGCGATCGGCATGAGCATCGCCGCTTTGATCGCCGCGCTGACGTTCGGCAGCATGGGTTGGGATGGGTTTTCATTCCTGGACGATGTCCGGAACGCCGGAAAACGGCAGGAACTTTTCGCGTTCCTCGGTGGCGGCGTTTTTAACCTTGGCAATGTTTTGCTGCTCGCATCCATCTCCGTTTCCGGCCTCTCTGTGGGCCTCCCCATCGGCTTGGGCGTTGCCCTGATCACCGGCGCCATGTGGAGTTGGGTGTCGCACCCGGCCGGCAGCCCTGTCTTTATCGCCGGCGGCTGTATTGCCGTCGCTGCCGGTGTCGTCCTGAATGCGCTCGGATACAAGGCATATGCCCTTACGGCGCGCAGGCAGCCTTCCGCGTCGCAAAGCAAAGGCAAGCCGGCAAAGAAGGATAACGGAACGAAAGCCGTCCTGCTCGGCGTTGCCGCCGGCTTGCTCCTCGGATCGTTCGCGCCGCTTCTGGATCTCGCCCGGGATACAGACAATGGCCTTGGCCCCTATAGCATCGCATTCATCGTTTCGGCCGGTGTTGTTGCCAGCACCTTCGTTTACAGTCTGTTTCTGATGAATCTGCCGGTGCAGGGTCAGCCGGTGGATTTTGGCGAGTACTTCAAGGGAAATGGACGCCAGCATGGGCTCGGTGTGCTTGGCGGCCTGCTGTTTTCCATAGGAACAATTGCGAGTCTTGTGGCAGGCAAGGCTGAGGGACCCGCGCATCCCGGCGCCTTCCTGAGCTACGCCACGCAGCATGGCGCGCTGGTAGTAGGGGCTATCTGCGGTATTTTCGCGTTCAAGGAATTCGCCGATGGAGACAGCAAGGTTAAGACCCTGCTGTTCTTATCGCTTTTCCTGGTTGCGACGGGAATCACCATGGTCGGCCTCGCTCCGCGACTCGGCTTGGGCGTGTAGCGTATTAGCCGCGCACGCCAGTAAGCGGCTATACCGGAATTTACGCCAACACGCTACCCGAATCGCGCCTGGCGATTACTGAAGCCCTGCCTCTACATTTGTCCCTCGGGATTATTTCAGCGATACTGTCACTGAATGCAGCGATGGTCAGTACACTCGAACGGCTGCGATATCTCGTATGAGATCCGCGGCGACGGTGTGCCGGTCGTGCTCATACAAGGCGTGGGAGTATGCGGCAGCGCATGGCGGCCGCAGGTGGACCGGCTTTCGCAGTGCTACACATGCATGACCTTCGACAACCGGGGTATTGGCGCAAGCCAGCCCGCGGGCAGGCTGGTATCGATACCTCAGATGGCGGAGGACGTGCTTGCCCTGATGGACGCACGATCCTGGTATTCCGCCCATCTTATTGGACACTCCATGGGCGGGCTGATCGCTTTGCAAGCCGCCATGAACGAACCGAAGCGCGTGCGCACTCTGTCTCTGATATGCACCTTCGCGCGCGGCGCGGATGCGACCAGGATTAGCGCGAAAATGGCCTGGATGGGCATGCGAACAAGAGTTGGCCGGAAGTCATGGAGGCGCCGGGCTTTCCTGAGACTCCTTTCCCCTCCGGGCACGTTGCCGGCTGACTTGATCAGCCTTGAGAACCGGGTCAGCGAATTGTTTGGGCACGATATCGCGGAACAACCGCCCGTGGTGATTAAACAACTCGCCGCTATGAGGAATCATGACCTCACTGCCCGGCTGGGGGAACTGGCGGGTATAAGGACCCTTGTGGTAAGTGCCCGGCACGACGTTATTGCGCCGCCTTCCAGTGGCAAGGTAATTGCCGCGGGCATCCCCGGCGCGCACTACGTGGAAGTGGCGGATGCTTCGCACGGAGTTACGATTCTTGATGCTGACGGGGTCAACGCCCTCTTGCTGAATCACCTGGCCGGTTGAAATGCCCCGGCCCGCGGCGAACAGCAGAGTCATGACGGCAACCGGAGTCGAGGCTCACGAGCCACCATGCAGAGCAGGTTGTTAAGCGGTTGTTAAGCAGTTGTTAAGCTCTGGACATGCTCGCCGCCGCTCTGCTGATTGCGATGTATCCCGATTGGGTGCCCGCGCGCTGGCCTTCGTCGGACGTGAAGTCGCTGGAACTGGTGGCCAACACGCCCATCAATTGCCTTTGGCTGGAGCGCCCGCAATGGTCTTCTGAGTTCGCGGCAGAGGCCGCCAGGCGTGGCATTGCGACCCTGGGCGTGATCCATCGCGAGGGCGATCCGATCGGGGCGGCGACAGCACTCGCCAAATCCGGCCTGACCGGCGGAGTCGTGGAAGGCGACTTCGACGATTATTCACTCATGATCCTCACGGCCACTCTTGCCAAAGCTAAAATGACCTTTATCGTGTCCGGGAGTCGAAGCGCCCTGCACCTTGACGCTCCCGAGAACGATCGGACTCCGATTCTGGCCACCTCGCAGGGTTTGTGGCCGGGCATCCACGTAGAGAAGGGCAGCGACGCCTCAGCGGGTCCGACAGCCAATCCGTGGATCGATACCAACACGGGTTTTCTCCGGTATGCCAGGGCCAGTTCACAGGCGGCGATCTGGATGGCCGTGCAGCCTCCCGCCGCTTCTGCTTATCCGGTCACGCGGTATTTGCAGGCGATTGGCGATGCGGCGATGAACGGCGCGCGATGGGTGGTGTCGCTTGATGACGACCTGCGGCGCAGGCTCCTGGCGCGCGAACCGAAAGCACTCAGGGATTGGGCGCAAATCTCCGCGGCGCTGCGGCATTTTGAAGATCATAAGGAATGGCGTGCGACAGCGCCGGCGGGCCGGATCGCAATCGTGCAGGACGAAGTGCAGGCTCGGCTTTCCGGGGGCCTGTTCGACATGCTTGCCGCCAAGCACATGCCTGTTTTCGCCGAACCGCGCTTAAAAACGACCGGGTTGGACAAGGCTGGAAAGCTGGTTTTTGAAGCGCCTCCGGTGCAAGCCCCGGATGCGAACGATTTCGTGTACAGCCAGAAGGATACCAGCGTGAACACCGCCTGGCAGCGCGTGTCGGGAGAAGTGGGGCGTCAGAATATGGGCGCGCGGCTCTTCAACGTCGCCGGCATGCTCTCGCATCTGGTGGCGCTAAAGGGCCAGCGTCAACTGGTGTTGCATCTGGTGAATTATTCGGATTACCCCGCCTCCGGCATCACTGCGCGCGTGCTCGGCACCTATACCAAGGCGCGCCTCTTCCGCCCCGGCGAGGCCCCTGTGGATCTCGAAACAGAGAAGGTGGAAGATGGAACCGGGTTCGCGATCGATCAGCGCATTGTAACTATCGCGACTGTCGTTCTTGAATGAAGAATTTTCGAAGGAGCTATTTCGCCGCTTCAGGAGCGGCGGCAGCGGGAGCAGCCACTACCTTTCGCAACTCGGCGACGACCAGCCGACGGGCGAGTTTCTGCTTGCGCAATCTGTGGTGGCGGGCTTTATCGCCGTTACGTGCTGACATAAGAATCCATTATACGAGACGCTGTATCAGCGCGCTCAAATCGACGAGCGTTTCCATTGTTTTTCCATGCTCAAAACCCGGTCCGATAGCCACCGCCTGACCGTGATCTTCGAACCACGCGAGAAAGGTCGATTGATCGGCCCCCGACAAGCGCTGCTGATTGAGCCAGTGATAATATGCCGCCATATCGGCGTCGATCAGCGAACCCTGCGCATCCAGCTCCGGCTTGCGCGTGGTCTCGTTCAGTAATTCGTTCATCTGTTGTTCGCGCTGGCGGGGGGCGAAACGGGCAAGAAGCGTGAGCGGCTGGGCTCTTCGGAGAGCCTCTCTTGCAGCCCATTGAACAAATGTGGTGGCGAAAACCTGTGTGCCCGATCCTTCCGTTAAGAGGCTGAGCTGATATCGATTGAGCACCGCATCTTTCGAATCGCCTTTGTCCGAATCGCCTTTGTCGAGACCTATTTCCTCTGGCTTGATTTGCGCGAGCATTGTCCGGAAGGCTTCCGGATCGAACACGCTGGCTTCGTACGTTTTCTGCATGCGGGCCTGCAGTGCCGCCCTCACCGGAGAAAGCGATGCGTACGATACCTGCGCCACGCCGGCGCGTATGCCTGCGCTTTGGCCGCCGTCGATGTACCAGTGGCTGTAGGGGGCAGGATGCTTCTCCGCGCGTCCGCTCACCGCGTCTAAGAGCGATGTGACGCCGTTTTCCGCGCGAATGCCGGTAAAGTAAGTGCCCCGCGACCGAAGCTTGCGGAACAATCGATAGTCGGTTGACCTGACGCCCTGGCCAATCACGGCAATGCCAAGCCGGTGCGTTGGAATGGGCTCGTCGGGAAAAGCAGCGGTCGCCTTATTGACGTATTCGATGGCGGCGGTGCGGAAGGCATCGATCTGATGCGTTGTCCAGAGATGTGCCGTTAGTTGTTCGGTGAAAATAGCGGGGTTTCCGACCCAGTCGGTCTTCTCAAGTTCGGGAGTAAGGCGGAGTTTTGCAAATGGGGCGATGGCTTCCTGAAACTGTTGGGGTTCAAGGCTCGCGAGGTACTTCAACTGGCGGTCCAGGTCGCGCCGTTCCAACGGAAACTTGTAGTCGTATCCCACCAGTTCGCGCAGCAGCAGGGGCACGAAGGACAACGGCAATCGCTGAAGCCATTCGAGATGCGCCGTAGCGACCTCGCGCGCTTCTTTCGGATACGCCGCAAACGATTCGCGGGTGAGCTGCGGGGGAAGCATGGTCAGGCCGCAAGCTCCGGAATCGGTTTGCCGGGTGAATAACGCGGATTGAAGCCGAGCAGCGCGCCCAGCGTTGGCACGAGATCGATTGATTCCACCGCGCGATCCACCACCGCGTTGTGCTTCACATTAGGCCCCAGCGCCATCATCCAGGTGGTTCGTGACATCGCGTCGCCCGTTCGGTGGTGCTGGAATCCGTTGCCGCCGGAATCGATATCGGAATCGCGCCCGAAATCTGGCAGGATGAACATCGTGGTCTTGTTGGCGTATTCAGGGTCCTTCTGAATCGCCTGCCAGAGTTCAGCGCACAGACGATCTGACCGTTTGATGCCGTCAATGTAGAGCGAAAAAGTGCCGGAGTGCGCGATATCGATGTCGTGCAGGGTTACCCAGAGAAGACTCGGCGCGAACTGCTTCATCAGATGCCTGGCCACGTAGACCGACATCTCGTCCGGACTGGCCAGGCTGCGCGCGTGGCTGGAGAAATCGTCGACCGAAAGCTTGAGCATCTCGGCCATTTGGTTGATCTCGATCTGATTGCCGGTGAGTGAGGGCGCGTGCAGCGGGGTCTCGTAGTTGTCGCGCAACAGGTGCTCATAGCGCGCGCCGTCGGACCGCGAGGTCAGGGCTGCGGAGAGCAGGCGCTTCGGAAGAATGACGCCGGCGCCAAGCCCCGGGCCATAAGCTTTGTGACCGCTTTCACCAATGCGCGCGAAGCCATTTGAGGGCGCCACCACCCAGGAGTCGGTTGCGGGCCGCTTCTGGTCCTTGCGAAAGTATTCGAATACCGTCGGATTATCCGGCGAGACCGCGGCGAAGTTATTGAACGTCTCGTAAACACCGGTAACGATGCTGGCCGTCGCCACATAGTGCCCCAGGATGCCCCTGTTTACTACCTGGCTGAAGAAAGTAGCCTGTGGAATCAATTCGTTCAGCAGGCGAGGAATATTCTCCTGGCCATCGGGCATGAAGGTCTCGTCATCGCGGGCGCCGCCGCCGAAGGTGACAACAATTGCCTTTTGGCCTTTGGGCGCCACCAGCGCCCTTAATGCGGAGGGGCCGAAGAAGGTGGCTGCCGCGGTCGTGCGAGAAGCGAGGCGCAAAAAATTGCGGCGGGACTGCGAAATGGCGTGAGCAACGTCATTCGGGTGGGCGTTCGTCAGATTGTCCGGGCGCATTCCCTGTGTACCGTTATAATACTGCGGAACCAAGCCCAAATCGACCGTATCCCGTTTTCCCGCGTCTACTATATGAATATGGACAGAAGGCTCTTACTCTTCCCCACTGCCGCCGTGGTTTGGGCGCAGCAGACACCCCCCGCGGCCGAAGAGGCCAAACAGGCGCTGATCTCCCGGGTGAATCAGTATTACCAGCTCATGCAGGACAAGAAGTATCGTCAGGCCGAGGCGTTCGTAGCCGATGAGTCGAAGGACGATTATTACAACGGCAAGAAGCCGGATATCAAAGCCTTCGAGATCACCAGGGTCGCGATGGGAGACCAGGACAAAACTGCCGTGGTGACGGTCAAAACGAAGTTTGTGGTGCTGATGATGGGAGTGGGGGCTCAGATCTTCGATATGCCAACGCCCACGTACTGGAAACTGGAAAACGGGCAATGGAGCTGGTATCTTCCTGAGGAAGTAAAGCATGCCACGCCCTTCGGAAAGATGAACACGAACCAGGAAGCTGGCGCAAAATCTGAGTTAGACGGGAAAGGAAAGGCGCCCGAATTCGGCGCTCTGGTGAATCAGGTGACAATCGATAAGACTACCGTCAATTTGACTGCCGAGACCCCCGATGACACAGTTGTTATTCAGAATGGCTTGCCTGGGCCATTGACGCTGCGGCTGGATCCGCATGCGGAGCAAATAAAGGGACTCAGTGTTGTTGTTGATAAGTTAACCCTGGACTCGGGGGAAAAGGCCATTATACAGCTGCACTGGAAGGGCGAGGGGCCGATCTCCGACTTGGTTGAGATTGTGGCGTTCCCGATTAACCGGCCTTTTGATATCAGCGTGAGGGCGAAGTAGATCGGCTGGGTAAAGCAAAAAAAGGGGAGCCGAAGCTCCCCTTTTTTGTATTGCGATTATGTTGCTTAGTTGCCGAGCGTTTCGCCAGTTCCGGCAGCAGCGATGCTGAGCGGATCGGCGGAGCGGGACTTCTGGTTGACATCCGGAATCACGCCAGCGAGATAACCCTGTGACAGTCCGCCATTGACACCAGAACCGTTGGTGACGAAGGCGAAGCCGTGGGCATACTGGAAGGCGCACTGGGCGATGACATAACCCTGGAAGCCAGCGGCGACGCTGGACAGGACTACCGCGCCAGTGGTACCGGAAGCGATCGTGTTACCGGCAGCCGTGGTCGGGAGAACCACCGCACTCGGAGAAGGAGCGCCCGCACCGTAGAAGTACAGGGTGCAGATACCCGCCTGCGGAGTTGCGCCAAGCGTACCGAACGGATCGGTTGAGGTGTTAGAGATCGCGATTCCAGTGTCGAAGCCAAGCTGGTTGGTAACGAACGGGAAGAGCAAGCTCGTGGTGCAAAGGTTGAAGGTGGAACCAGTCAGGGTCGTCGTGCTCGAACCAACCGCGAAGTTCGGGATCACTGTGGAGCCGACCGGGCTCAGGTTAACCGAAACCGAAACCGGTGTCGAAGAACCTGCAACGGAGTTGGCGGTCGTGACAGCGAAAACCGGGATGTCGAAGCGGTCGAGGTTATTTGGATCGGCGCCGGTGATTTCGAAGGTAGCCGTACCCGAGCCACTGGCAATAGTCACAGCGGCCAAGCTATTGCCGCCGACTGAAGAAGAACTGGAAGTTGAGACCGGTGCAAAAGCCGTGCCGGGTGCTGAGGCAGTTAGCTGCGCCATTGCGCCGCCGACTGTGGAGGTGATCACGCCGTTGGGAACATACAACGTGACGTTCGCAGGAACGTTAGTGAAGTTAACTGCGAAGCGCGTACCGTCGACAACGCCGTTGGATCCATTCGGAACCTGGGAGGCTTCGCCCGCGGCAGTCTTGAATGCACTGGCAGTGTTTTCCTGAACACGAACCACAAATGCAAGGCTCTTGCCTGCAACTGCTCCTGCACCGTTGAGAGTAACTGCATCAATTTTCGGGCTGTAAGCGTTGCAAATTACGAAGTTGTTCGTGCCGGAACTGGAACCTGTTCCGCTGATCACGCCGGCCGTAGCGCCGTTCGTGAAGGTTTTAAACAACGAAGATGTGCCCAATCCGTTTTGGGCAAATGCTACCTGAGTCGAGGCAAGCGCTGCCGGGTTCAGGTTGGCAGAGCTTCCGCTGATGAAAGCCGTTTCGCTGATGGACGGCGGAACACCGCTGCCGACGCTGAGCGACGTCGCATTCACGCGAACGTTCGAGACCACGAAGGTGTAAGTTCCACCAGTGGCGATCGCAGGAAGCGCGATACCCGAGAAGTTAATCGTGGAGCCACTCACGGTGCCACTCACGACGGAACCGCCGTTGACCGTTACAGCTGCTTCTGTCGCACCAGTGCTCGAGCTGAGTACCTTGCTGGTAACCGGCAGGGCGGGGCTGATGAAAATCTGAAGACTGGCGACGCCTGTGCCAGCCGCGGCGCCCGCGTTCGTGCAGGTGAAAGTGAGCGGTGCAACCTGCTCAGTTGTGCCTTCCGCGCGGATGATGTTCGTCTGCGAGGTAGGAGCAGTGCAGGTCGCCTGACCGAAAGCCATACCGGCAAATACTACCGCCGAGCCGGCAAGGCCAAAAATTTTACTAAAGTTTGCCATTTATTCTCCTTGTGAATTTCCTTCTGTGAATCGGTCGAAGTTCTCTACAACCTGAGCCTCAACTACAACGAATAGCTTGTAATACCTTAGGGAACTTCTCCGTGTCGGGCGGAGTTAAGACTTGCCTGCTTTCCTGAAGTGGTCAGCTAAGGCGGTACATCTCGGAGGGTGCGGGCGTTTTTACCTTCTTTAACTGCTTGCCTGCTACCCAAAAGCAAACTCGAACTTATAGCGGCGTAAGATCTGTGATAACGCATTCATGCAGGCTATGTCAAGCCGGTACCGAATTTCTGAAGATCTTAATTATCCTGCAAGATACGAACTATAACGGTTCCATGGCTACGTTGCAAGGGTCTGGGATCAAGATGAGTAAATTTTCATTCAATTATCCTCACTGAACCGCAAAAGAGACCACATTACTCATCTGTGCCCCTTGTTGCAGCGCCAGGCTGCCTGCCAGCGACGGCGGTAAGCTCGCCGGAACCAAAACATTGATCTGATAGAGGCCGATGAACCCAGGAATCAATCCCGCGAAGGAGGACGCTGCCGCGACTGAGTTCATTACGACAGAGATCGCCGTATTAGCCGTCTGGAAACCATTCCGTAATACCGTTGCCCCAAGACCAGCCGCGTACACCGAAATAAATTGACCCCGCTGCGCCGGAACCGTTGAGCTGTTAATAGTCCCGTCGGGGAGATTCACGATCGCACCCTGCGAATTGGCGCCGATCACGAATATTCCGGGAGCCAGAGGTGAGATCGTAATCGGCTTGTTAGCACTAGCCGTGGCCGTAGTCACGCGCAGCGAAGCATTTCCGGGAATTGTTGATGCCGGAATAAGAGCATTGATCTGAAATGGGAATGCAGCTACAATTTGCACGCTGCCATCGCCGATACTCACGGTCGACGCATTATTAAAGCCAGTGCCGAAAATCGTAATCAGTCCGCCAGGCGCGAGCGTGGAAGCGAATGCCGCGGAGTCCGTTACCGAAGAGATGGTTAAAGTCTGAGGTGCAACTGCAATTGCACCACCCGCCCGGCTGATTTGCCACGATGCTGTACCGCCGGGCAGGCTGGTAGCGCCCCCGGCGCCAGATAAATCCACGATGCTCCCGGCTTTCGACGCCGCGAGATCGACTTCGTAGGCAGGCTGCGTCCCGTCACAATACTGAAATCGCACCCCCGATGGCGCACTCGCTTCGAACACATCCACCGAGGGACACGAACCGCGTGGAGAAGCGGCAGAGGATGCTGCGCTCAGAGCCGACGCAACTACAAATGGAGAAGCTCCGGCTGCAAGTTGCGGTGTTCCCACTCGCAGCACCGAACCGATCGCTCCCCGGATCGAATGCCCCTGAGCGCTGAATCCCGCAAGATAATCCGACAACGACGCGCGGGCGTAGGTGGGATTGGGATCGAAGATCGAAACCGAGCTGTCCGCATTAATCCCGATCGCACTCACAGCCGCACTTCCGCCGGCCGCCCCATCAACCGTTAAGTTCAGAACGACCGCCACAGGCGTGCCCTGAGCGATCAGGTCCGCGATTCGACCCGGATTTGCAGGCTCACTAAACACTCCGGCCGATGCGAAGCGCGCGGCAACCCACGGATTCGCAACCATAGCGCCGGAATCCGCCGCCCAAAAGCCGTTATTAGCCGCCAGATATTGATTCAGCAGCGCCGGAGAGGCGGAGCCATTCGCAAGTGGAAGCGCTCCGGAATTTTGATAAAAACGAATCAGCGAAGCCAGCGCTGCCACCAAGCCGCCTTGGCCGTCGGTCTGCGTGAAAGCCGGAAAGCCGACAATCGACTTGGCCGCCGCAAGCGCGCTAAACTCCGCTACCTGCCCACCTGCGGAAAATGATCCGACGGACACGCCGGACGACGCCGGCAGCCGCAGCGTCGCGGACACCCGCCCGTTCGAATCGGTGATGGACGACGATTGAATCGTAGCGCCGGGCGATACGGTCGCGCCCACCGCCACGCCTGCAATCGGGGCGCCGCTTGAATCGAGAAGAACCGCCGTAACCGGGAGCGGCAGCGCAGCGCCGGGAGCGCCTGTCTGCTGGTCGCCGGAAACAATGGTCAGTTTGGGAAGCAGCGCCGGTACTGAACTGATGGTGTAAGAAGCGGCTGCCAAATCCGTGCCCGGCTTAGCGCTCACCTGTAGTGCCACCGTTGCCGGTTTCGCGCTCGCGGGAACAATCACATCCCAGGAATATGCGCCCGCTGCCGATTGCAGCGAGAACGGAGGCTGCCCGGAGATTGTAAATGACAGCGCCGATCCGGGCGCAAAGCCCGTCGCACTGATATGAACCCTTCCGCCCGGAACGACAATCGCCGGAGTCACAGAAATCGCTGGGTGCCGTGGACTGAAGTGTTCAACCGCCGCCGTGGCGCTGGGCTGCAGATCGATAAAGCCGGTTTCGAAATTTTCCTGCTGAACAGACCCCGCAGCTCCAGTGATATCGCCGACCGGAACGCCCAACGCGCCTGAAGGACCACTCAGTGCCAGATAGCGAGCAAGAATAAGCCCCGATGAAAACCAGGCTTGTCCTGAAGAGGCGCCGCTGGTAATCCCGAAAATCATCCCCGAAGCGAATGCCTGCGCCGTTCCGCCGATGCCGCTAAACGAGGTGAACACCGAAGAGTCCGCCATGGGCAAGCCCGCGCCCCCGGCTGGCCCGCCGAGAAGAAACCATTTTGCCGCCACAACCCCGGGAACAACTCTGACCGGACTACCCGCAAGCGCCGCCCCACTGGAGAATTTTTGCGCGCCGCCGGGCAGGAGATCGGAAACAGGGTAGCCGAGTGCGCCCGTGAAGCCCCCGCCCGAAAGATACGCCGCATAGATGCTCCCGGTCACCACGTAAGCTTTGCTCTGCCCGTCCCCCTGCGCGATTACGAACGATGTTCCGGAGCCATCGGACGTGCTCAACGCCTGCACATAGCCGGACCCCTGACGAGTCACCGGGGCCGCCGCGGGAACGGAAACAGAAAGATTATTGCGCGAAACCGCATCCTGGAATGCCTGCGTAATTGCGCTGGTGGGCGCGCCTTCGCCTACCGCGCAACATACCGAACCAACCCTCACAACCAGGGGCACGCTTGTTTTGCCCTCCACCGTGACATACACGTTAGCGGACCCGCCGCTGAGCGCCTGCACCATTGCGGAGTAGCCATTTCCCGTAACCTTGACAACTGAGCCATTCGTGGAATTCCATGTAAGAACGCGGTCGGTCACCTGACTCCCCTGCAAGTCGAAGGTTGCCGCGGTGATAACCGCCGTTCCGCCCACGCTAAGGCTTAGGCCCAGCGAAACTCCATTGATATCCACCTCCGTCAGGTTCAAAAGAACCTTCGGCACGCCGCCCAAAGGCATTTCGATGCGGCCGTACTCAAACGTCTGACGCGTTGTTCCAGTCACGCCCACCGCAAACACTTCCGAGGTTGGCAGGCCCAGCAGGGCAATACCGCCGGCGCCATTGAAAGCAGAATTGAACGGCTCAACTACGCTGTGTACAGTGGGCGTTGTGGAACTCACCGGGTAAGAAAAAATCGTGGCGTTCTCGAACGCCTGTTGAGTCGCCTGCGCCTTCGATGGCGATGTCACGGTGCTCTCCGCGCCCGCCGGTAACCCCGCAGTCCCCGAGATGCCACCGAGATTTGTCCAGGCCGTATAAAACGGATCCCGCACGGAAACATTGTTTCCGGTATTCGAATAAACGAACAGGGCGTAGTTCTTTGAGAAAAGCTGATAATTGCACGGGCTCACCGTATTGGCGGGGCAAACTGTGGTGTCCATCGTCGGATACCCCGCGCTTGAAACGCCCACGGCCGTGTAAAACGCATACACATCGCTATACACCTGCAGCACGTCAAATTGCGCTACGGGGGCGTTCGGGTCGGGCTTGATAAGCGCGAACTTGCCCGTTTGGGATGCCGCGGGGCCGAATTCCTGAATCAGCCCGGGCGACCCCAGACCGTGGACATCGTTCAACGGAGGGAGCACCACTTTGAGAGCAAACGCATTCCGGTTGTAGCCGTTCACGAAGCTTTGCTGTATGGCCGGAGTAGCGGAACCGCTGCCGATACTTGCAGCCGGCGCCTGAAGTGCGGCGCAGAAGAAGACCGAAATAGTGGGAAGGAATCGGCGCACGGCGATCAGCGTCTATGTTAATACGCCATGCGGCGCAACTGTGAGCACAATCACAGTCGCGCAGCCGGGTTGCCTATTTGATAAACAGATTTACCTGATTGGAACAAACCGGAGTCCCCAGCGCCCCCGGAATGCATACCTGAATCGGCACCGGGCTGGTACCGGCCGCAAGTCCGGTCGGAACCGTGATATTCACCTGATCGAGCGCCGCAAGCGTGCCCTGAGCGCCTGCAAAGGATGGGGTCAGGTTCATCTGACTCCCAATATTCACCGTTACCGGGCCCGTAAGCGGAACGAACAGCCCCGTAAAAAACACCAGAACGAAATCGCCCCGCGCCGCCGGATGGCTGGCATCGTTCACAGAACCATCCGTGAAATTGATAATGCCGGGCGTGAATATGCCGGGCGAATTCAATAACAGGTTCACTCTGAAGGGATCGCTCACGCGACCGTCCACCGTGACTACAACAGATGCGGCTTGTTGAGTGCCAAGCGCCGCCGGAACCAGTAAATTAATCTGAGTCGCGTTCTTGAACACGATCGTGGCGGGCAGGTTGTTGAAGGTCACCCCGACGTTCGTCCCCGCCATATTTAGCCCAAAAACCACCGCATACGAGCCCGGCGCCACCGTTCCGTATTGGTAAGACGCCGCGTTCCCCACATTCGTGACGACCACACCCACTGGTCCGACGCTGAATGTAACCGGTATCGTGGCGCTTCCATACAGCCCGCTGTCTATGGTGACGGTAGCCATGTAAGTGCCTTGCGATAACGACGACGGATCGGCTACCACCTGAAGGTTCGTTAAAGCAGTGGTGGCCGTAGTTCCTGACGGCGGCGTGACCCTCAACCAGCCCGAGCCGGATTGATAAGCAATGGTGGCCGTGTAATTGAGAACCCCCGTGCCCGTATTCGCCACCCGAAGCTGCGTGCTCTGCAGCCCGCCCAGTGAAGATCCGGTTAGAGCAATCGTCGCGCGGTCTGCAAAGAGCCTGGGATAATACCCGGCGCCGCAGTCGCCTACAGCCTGACAATCGAGCGGGGGCGCGCTGAGCAGGAAGCGCGGAACCGCTTCAGTCGCGCTCGCGGTCGTAACCGGGGAAACGGGGGCCGCGTTGACAGTAAGCTGCGGAGCGAGGCTGCTGGGGCAACTTGTCGGCGCCGCCACCACGAACAGAGGCAGTTGGGCGGATTCAACCAGTGAGGCACTGCCGTCAACCACTTCATAAACCACGGTTGCAGCTCCGCCGGTGAGCTGTATCTCGGCAATCGCGCCCAGAGCAGTAGCCACGTTGGGCTTGGAAGTAACCAAAGCGCCGCCGGCGCCGCCGGAGGTGGCGCCGCTTACCCGGATTAACAGAAGCTGGCCGGAGCCCGGCGTATACGTGCCCGCAGCCGCGGCCACGCCAAAAGCCCCGCTGGCAGTGGGCGCCGTCGCGTCATTTCCGGCGATGAGATCCGGAACGAAAACTCTGGTCGCTGAACCGTAGCCGGTTAAATTTAAACGGAAGCGAAGTCCCGAATCCGCCCCCGGGTCAGTCGATGAAAACGAGGTGGCGGATGCTTCAGTAATCCTGACCGACGAGGAATTCGACACTGCGGCGAAACCGTTGAAATCGAGACTGCCTGGCAGCGCGGACCCATTGCACGGAACTCCGTTGTTCACCGTGGATGCAAGCAATGTCGGAGTCGCGGTCGCGACAATCAGCGAGATACCTTGCGGGAATGTTGCGCCCACCCCTAAGACCGATGCCGAAACCACCGCCGCCCGGGTTCCCGCCGCAAGAGGAGCAACCGCCGCGCGGATTCCGCTGATGGTAATCGTCACAGGAGTTGAGGGAGTGGCCGGAACCGTATAATTGAGTGCGCTATAGCTAATCGTGGTGGCGGAAGTCGAACGCAGGCTTGCCACCGTGCCTCCCGTTTGCACGATTCCCAAAGGGTCCCCATTCGAATCCAGTCGGTTCGTAATGTTTGTGTTCAGAGAAATGAAGAGACTAAGGGAAACAGTGGAATTGGCCGAGCCTCCCACACAGGTGAGCGTGATATTTCCCACACGTTCAGCCAGACCCTCAAGATGCACCGCCGCGGCAGTAGCGTTGGGAGTACAAACAGGCTGTTGGGCCGAAGCTACGGATTCTAAAAGAAAAATCGCGGCGAACACGCATACCGTCGCCGAAACGCGTACGGAATACAACCTGTTTTTCAGCATAAGACTGCTGTTAGTCTAACTGAAAGATACCCCTTGGAATAAATGTTAGCGCTAAATATTCACGCTACCAGTCGGCGTAATTCGTGCCTTCCAGGCTCTTCAGATTGGAACCGCTGCGCACGTCGAATATCCCCGGCTCCGTCGAATTGACGGCTTGGCCCGCATCTTCCATGATGATCTTCCAGGTGTCATTGCTCCCGGTAATCGGGTCTTTCGGAATCTCGCGAAGATACCCCTCGCTGACAAGGTCACTTAGCGATTGCGGCGCCTTCTGCTTGTCATAACTATATTCGTCGATGACATTACGCATCGCAGTCAGATTATTGTGCAGCACCGTCTCTTTGGCCCGGATAATCGACTTCTGGTAAAAAGGGATCGCCACTCCGATCAAAATAACGATGATCGCCATCACGATCATCAATTCGATGAGCGTAAACCCGCGACAGAGGAACCGTCGCCGGCTCATCGCCGCCACACCGTTTCTACCATTCCGAGTAAGGTGTGCCATCGGCAGCTTTCTCCGTGCTCTTGCTGTAGACATCGAAAACATTCTGTCCGCCCCAACCCTGGCTCTTTGGATCGTCCTGCATACTGCGCACGCCCCATTCGCGGGTCTTCGTCATCGGGTCCATCGGGATTCGCCGAAGAAACTTCACCTTGGTGTCCGCCGCCTGACCAGCGCCTTTGACGCCTTCCACTAAAGCATCCAGGGTCTTCGGATAATTGAACGTATCCACGCCGTCCGGCGGCCCCAGCTTCCCGGCGTCCGCATAGTCCTTGTATTTGTCGATCGCCTTGCGCATCTCATCGAGAGAAATCCGCAATTCGCGCTCACGCAAGCGTCGGACGTTCGATCGCGCGAGTGGAACCGCCATCGACGTAAGCGCCAGAAGAATAGTAAACGCCACAATCAGTTCGACCAGGGTCATCCCCCGCCGACTGCGAAACCGTGCCGAATTCCCTTTTTGTCTGACCGGGAGCATAAACCGCTACTTCACGTTGACGACCAACGGCGGCGGTGAGTTCGTCGCGATTGCCTGGCCGTTCGCGCTCCGCAACGACAAACCGGAAAGAGAGACGGTCGTATTCCCGCGCCCTACCGCCTGCAGGACAACTGAAAACAATCCGCCGGAGCCGGAAACGCCCGTATCGCGCGAAATGCTGACATCGGCCGTACCGGAATCGTTCAAAATGTTTTTCGAGGGCTGCACAGACACTCCGCCGCGCTGGGGTAAATCGCCCGCCACGATATTATTCACCCGAAGAATCTTCGGATCGAACTGAAGTTTAGCTGCCGCACTCGTCAAGTCGCTGGCATTCTCCGCATAAACGGTGACCGTGATCGACTGGCTCAGCTGAGTGTCCACGCTGTTGCCGGGCAGGAAGCTAATACGGGCTGCGCCAGCCGCGGCCGCGGGGGTTCCGGCCGGCGCGGCGCCAGGGGTTTCAGGCGGCGCGGTCGCAGGGGGTGCGCCCGTCGCCGGCGAGGTCGCGGCAGGCGCGCCAATTGCCGGGGCGGTAGCCGGAGGCGCTGTCATAGGCGGCGCCGTCGCCGGAGGAACCTGTGCCACGGGAGCGGTGCTCTCCGCTGCCACCGGCGCGGGCTTGCGCGGTCCGTAGCCGACCTTAATCTGGGTCGAATTTCCCGCGGCGACTCCTTTGAGATTGCCCGCATTGATGTCCGGCCCGCGGACAATATGAGGCACCAGGGCGATCACGAGTTCCGTTCGGTCGCGCTGCACGGTCTCTCCGCTAAACAAACGCCCAATGATTGGGATGCTGCCAAGACCGGGAATTCCAGTGGTGGCGCGGCTGTCTGTTCGCTGAATAATTCCGCCGAGCAAATTCACTTCTCCATCTTTCAGCCGAATGTCGGCCAACGCCTTGTTCTGGCTGATTTCGGGTTCGGAAACTCCGCCGAGATCGATGCGATCTTTCACTTGCGATACATCGAGATCCACGTGAAGCGAAACCTCGTTGTTGTCGTGGACGAATGGCGTAATTTCCACGTTTACACCCACATCGATGAATGTGAACTGCGTGTTCACAAGCGGACTAATTCCCGCTCCCACGCCGCCAATTCCATTCTGGAAACTGCCCGTCGCCGTCGGGACCTTATCGCCGATCTTAATGGAAGCTTTCGCCTTATCGGCCGCGCGAATCTGGGGCGCCTGCAATACGCGGGTAGCCGAATCATTCAGCACCGCTTCAAACTGCGCGCCCGGAAGCGTGGTCAAAGAATAATCGGCCGATGAGATGTGACTGAGGCTCGACAAAGGAGTACTAGTCGTCGTCTTGGCCCCGGCAGAGGCATCGGTGCTCGTCGTCGTTGCTCCAGGAGTCGTAATCCCGGGACGAGGCGCGTACGTTGCCGTTGTGTTAATTCCAGTGGGCGCGAACGCGGCGGTCAGGCTCCGCATATACGTACTGCTGACTTCCATCACCATGATATCGACAATCACTTCGCCCCGCGGCTTATCCAAATCCGAAATCAGCTTCTCCACCAGGGCCATTTGGTCCGATTCCGCGCGAACCACCAGCGCGTTCTGCGATGTGTAATTAAAAACCTTCTGAACATCCACCACCGTGCGCAAAACGGTGAGCAGTTCCTGCATTTCCTGCGGGGATGTCACGTTGCTGAGATAGAAAACTTTTACCACCTGCTCGGCGTATTCACGGCGCTTGGTCGGATTATCCACGGTAACGAAAATGGCGTTTTTTGAAATGGGCTTCCAGAATGATTTCGTAATAACGGCGATCTGATCCAGCGACTCTTCAAGGGTTGTGTTGTTGAGGTCAATCTGCGCCATCGGAATGGTTTGCTGCGAATTGTACTCGGGATCGAAGAGGACGTTGATACCTGCTACCTTTGCCACGGTCTCGAAAAGGACGCGCGGCTTATTCGTCATCCTGAGGGCGATCAGGTCGGCATTGAGGGGCCTGAGTTCGGGGACGGGCAGCAGCGAGTCGGTGCGCTCCTGCTCTTCCCGTTTTGCCAGTTCGCTCGGCGTGAGCACCTTCTTTTGCTCGGGAGTGAGCCCGGCCGAAGAATCCGAACCGGTCTTATTGCGCTGGATCATCTCCTTCGTCCGCCGGATTTCCTGCGCCGAAATATCGGAGGCCGGGTCTATTCCATAGGCTTTTTCAAATTCCGCAAGCGCTTCTTCCAGCTTGCCGGACGCGCGAAGTTTCTGCCCGGCTTTGACGTGAGCGGCCGAGGCCTCAAACCGCAATCTGCGAAGCTCGAGCACGTATGCGGGGTCGCCGGGATCCTGAGCCGTTGCCTGTTCGGCAAGCTCCAGCGCATGATCGAAATTGCCGCGGACTTCCTCTGTGCGAGCCTCGGCCCGAAGCTTATCCCCCTTGCGGGTTTTGGCGTTCAAAGGCGTAAGCGGGTGCAGCAGCAGGGAAACAAGAATCAGGGCCATCAACTGCCGGACCGTCAGTTGATCCACTAAGTGGTTGAAGCGATTCATTTTAAGTTGCTGCCTGCGGGGTTCTTGGGCAAAAATACGGACAGCCGTCCGGCTGAATTATCATCGAACTGTCTGACGTGCGACGGCGCGGAGACGTTTAGGAGAAAGATTGGCTGTACAAAAAGGGGAAGGGCAGAAGGTGCTGAGCGACAATCGCCAGGCGGGCCATAACTTCTTCCTGATGGATCGCTATGAAGCCGGACTCGCGCTCACCGGCACCGAAGTCAAGGCCGCGAAGGCCGGCAAAGTGCAATTGCGCGACGCCTACGCCCAAATTGAAGAAAACGAGGCATGGCTGCTTAACGCCCACATCGCCGAGTACAGTCACGGCAATCAGTTCAACCACAGCCCTGTCAGAAAGCGCAAGCTTCTGCTGCACCGCCGTGAAATTGACAAGCTGCATGAGGCGACACGCGAAAAAGGCCTTTCCATTGTCGCCACCCGCCTCTACCTGAAGAATGGCAGGATAAAATGCGAAATTGCCCTTGCCAAGGGCAAAAAATTCCACGACAAGCGCGAGACCGAGCGAGCCAGAACAGCCGAGGCCGAGGCTCGCACCGCGGTTCGCGAAAGCAAGGCCCGGTCCTCTTATGAGGTCAAGGGATAACACGCCCCCAGCCCCCACCCGTCCATAATGAAAGGATCTGAAATGCAATTGAAACTGGTTCGCGCGAATTTGTCTGCTGTGAAGACCGATGTCCTGGTTCTCTTCGAAGCCGAGGGCCAAAGGCGCCCTGGCCTCGAATCGTTATCCGCGCTCTACGATTCCGGCGAGATCAAGGGTAAATTGCTGGAATTCACTTTGCTGCACGGGGTCGCCGGATATGCGGCAACGCGCGTGCTTGTAGCCGGTTCCGGCAAAGCGGACAAACGCGACGCCGCGACCGTTAAGAAGACCGTATCCGCGGCGGTCCGTTTCCTGAAAGGGAAGGGCGTTGGCGATGTGTCTGTCGCGCTCGATGCCGACATGGCGAACCCGGCGAATGCGGCAGCGGTTGCCGAGGGCGTTCTGGTGGGCGCTTGGGAGCCGGATCGGCTCAAGACGGATACGGATCGCCCGGCGCCGATTACCTCGGTAAACGTGATTGTGCCGGAGAGCGCCGCCGCGGATCTCGAAACGGCTCTGGAGCGCGGAGAGATCGTAGGGCAGGCCCTCAACGTCACTCGTAACATTGCCGTGGAGCCGCCGAACGTACTCACCCCGATGGCTCTTGCCGAGCGTGCCCGCGCAGTCGCAAATGAATGCGGGCTGTCCATCGATGTGCTCGACCAGGACCGGATGCGCCAACTCGGAATGGGCGCGCTCCTGGGCGTTGCACAGGGAAGCGCCGAGCCGCCCGCCATGATCGTCATGCGCTACACGCCTGCAAAGGCCACGGCAGGCGGCCATCTCGCCCTTATCGGCAAGGGAGTCACTTTTGACACGGGCGGCATCTCCATCAAGCCCGCCGATGGCATGGAAAAGATGAAGTACGACATGGCGGGCGGAGCCGCGGTCATCGGAGCCATGCAGGCCATTTCGAAGCTGAAGCCCGGCGTTGCCGTGACCGGAATTGTCCCAACCGTGGAAAACATGCCGGGCGGCAAAGCGCAGCGGCCGGGCGACATAGTGAAATCGCTCTCGGGAAAGACCATCGAAGTCCTGAATACGGATGCCGAAGGCCGTCTGATCCTGGCCGACGCCATCACCTACGCGAAGCAGCTGGGCTGCACACATCTGGTGGACGCGGCTACTCTGACCGGAGCCATTGTGGTCGCACTGGGACACACAAGCTCGGGCGTTTACACCAATGACGATGAGTTGTTCAATCGCTGGATGGCTGCCGGCAGGAACTCCGGCGAGAAGATGTGGCACATGCCCCTCGACGACGATTACCTCGAACAGCTGAAGTGCGTTTACGCCGATCTTCAGAATATCGGCACGCGTTGGGGCGGAGCCTGTACAGCCGCGGCATTCCTCAAGGAATTCGCGGGCGACACCCCATGGGTCCATGTGGATGTTGCCGGAACCGCCTGGCTCGACGATGCGAAGCCGTACATGGCGAAAGGTCCGACAGGCGTTCCCCTCGCCTCGTTCGTCGATCTCGCTATGAACTGGAAGTAATTACCGCGCCGCGCCAATGCACGACATTTCCATACCCAGTGCCCAGCGCCTCTGAAACCCCTTCCAAAAGGGATTCCCATCGGCATCTTTTCCGGTGCTGTACCCGCCTGTGTCCTGCTCGCCCCGGGCGAGATTCCATTTGCCGTCGCCGGAGAGCACCGGCTGCACATGAATGTACTCGCGCTTTGCCTGCTGATGCTTCAACTGCCAGTCGAGAAACGCGCTGATGAAGTGCTGGTTGATAGCGATGATTCGATCCTTGCGCCAAACCGGCTCGTCAAAACCCTGCACCAGGCGCAAGTCCGTCAGACCTGGAGGCGGCGGGTTCGCCCCGGTGTTGTGCCGTGCCCCTTCGTAGACCAACATGCACCGGTCGGAGTTTAGAGCGCGCTCGAAGGCGCGCTTCACGCCCGTTTCATACATGGCGACGTCGTCATGATCGCCCACAATGAAGAGCGACGGAATGTGGATCCCAGCCAGCCCGTTCTCGTCCCAGGCGCTGTTGGGCGGCTGCTCGCCCCACGGCGCAATCGCCACGATCGCCTTGATGTGGTCACGGCGAACCGCCTTGTATTTCGCACTGTCGGCATACCAGTCATCCATGTAACCGCCGGGCACCGCTGAGGGTAAAAGGCTGTTCCGGCTGTAACCGGCGCCCCCGCTGGCCAGAGCGCCATATCCGCCCATCGAATACCCCACGATTGCCACGTTATCCGCATCGGCAAGACCGTGCAGGAAACTGGTCGCGTCATGCGACATCGCACGCAGCGCTTCGATGGTAAAAAGCTGATCGTTTGACCGGTTCAGCAGCGTGCTCTGAAAGCCCCTCACCTCTCCAAAGACGGAATCCGTATGATCGATCGCCGCCACCACATAGCCCTTCGATGCCAAATTCTCGGTCAGATAACTCATGAAAAAACGCGAGCCGGGATAGCCGTGCGATACGACAACCAGCGGGAAAACCTGCCCCCGAACCGGAGGCGCGTCCCTGAGGGCCTTCCCCGCCGATTCCAAAGCGCCGCCGACATTCTGTGTGCCAAACATGGCGCTGACGTACGTTGTCTTCTCTTCCTTGCCCGGCGGGATAATCGCCGGGTACCAGACCTCCAGCTTGAGCGGTCTGTCGTACAACGGCGCTTTACCGGTGACCTTATCGAATTTCAGAATATCGATCTGGTTCCGGTGAACCACCTCGACCGTTCGCACTCCGACGTGGAAATCACCCCGGCGGGCCAGTTCGGGCGCGTCCGGACCAGGCACACTGAAATAAACCTGCGCCTGGCCTGTCGCGGCAACCGTAATCAGCCATGCCGCCGGCAGAAATCGCCGAATCATTTCAGCTCCACCACCAGTGTCCGATAAGTCTTGCGGTCCACATTTGTCAGCACAGGCGCAACCTCGCCCTTGTTGTGCCATATGACATCCCCGGATTTACGCACCCGGATTTCCTTCGCGCCCGTATCCGGGTCGATCCGCTCATACCGGGAATCGTCCAGAAAAACGATCACCTGATCCGACGCGCGAATGGATTTCGCACGCGGCTTGCCCGGTTCGTAGTCAAGCTGCGTCACGGTTACTCTCGCGTTTTGCAGCTTCGGAGTTGACAGGATATCGGCGCGACCGGCCACATAAGCACCGCCCAGCGCGGCGGCGATCATCCATTTCCTCATAATGCCCAGTACCGTATCACAACGCCTTCTGAACTCATCCGCCGAGACCCAGGCACACGGATCACCGAAAATGTTCGATCGTTGGTTGCGGAATCACCGCGCATGATTCACAATGGCCTTGCCAATGCGACTGCGCGTGCTCGGACTCATTCTCGCCGGGGGTAAGGGTACCCGGCTTTATCCTTTGACCAAGGAACGGGCGAAGCCCGCCGTACCTTTTGGCGGCAAATACCGAATCGTCGATTTCGTACTCAGTAACTTCATCAATTCCGGAATTTATTCCATTTATGTGCTCACTCAGTTCCGCAGCCAGAGTCTGCTTCAGCACCTTAGCGAAGGCTGGCAGTCGGGCGGCATTCTAAAAAATCAATTCATCATTCCGGTCCCTGCGCAGATGCGTTCGCCCGGTGAAACATGGTACCAGGGCACGGCCGACGCAATCTATCAGAACATCAATCTGATCGAACAGGCGGAGCCGCACGTCGTCGCCATTTTCGGAGCCGATCATATCTACCGCATGAATCTCGCGCACATGATCGAGTTCCATGAAAACCTGAATGCCGCATGTACCATTGCGGCCATTCCGGTGGAGAAGAAATACGCCAATGAATTCGGCGTCATTGAAGCCAGCGAGGACAACCGCATTCTCGCGTTCCATGAAAAGGATGCCAACGCGCCCGCCATTCCGGGCAATCCTGAACAGGTGTTCGCATCCATGGGCAATTACCTGTTTTCTACCCGAACGTTGCTCAAGGCGCTGCACGAAGATGCCGCGGATGAGGCCAGCACTCACGATTTCGGACGCGACATTCTTCCGAGGCTGGTAGCCGAGCAGCAAGCCGTTTACGCCTACGACTTCCAGACCAACAAAATTCCAGGCGAAGCTCCCGGCGAAGCCTACTGGCGCGATGTCGGCACCATCGACGCGTTTTGGGAGGCCAATATGGACCTCAGAATGGTAAAACCGGCGCTGAATCTCTACAACCGCCAATGGCCCCTGCGTACCAGCAGCTACGCGGATCCACCCGCGAAGTTTACGTTCGATGAGCAGAATCGCCGGGGCGAGGCGATCGATTCCATCGTTTCGGGAGGCTGCATTCTCTCCGGTGGACATGTGAAGAATTCCATTCTTGGGCGCGGCGTGCGTGTTCATGCCGGGGCGCATGTGGAAGACAGCGTGATCATGGACAACTGCGATATCGGACGGCGCTCCAAGGTCCGGCGCGCCGTTCTCGACAAGAATGTACGCCTGCCCGAGGACACCGTGATCGGGTACGACGCGGCCATGGACAGGAAGCTGTATCACGTGACCGAGACAGGCATTGTGGTTGTGGAAGGCGCGCGCACGCCGGTCGATATCTCAACCGTGTTCGTTTAAAAGCCGTTGGTCTAAAGTGGTACGCGGCCCTGTGATGGAATGATCCAGTGGCCGACCGCTTTCCCGACACCCAACTCTCCCCGGCCCTCTTCGATACCCGAGGCGAGTTCGCGCGCGATCTTCCGCTCGATCTCATCCGCGTCTGGCGCCTGGCGGGAGACCAGAACCCCGAAAGCGCCCGCGAACTTCTGAAGTCGTTCCGCGTCACCGGCACGGTAGTCGTCTCCGATTCCGCCGGGCTCACGCGGCTCTCGCGCCAGCGCGAACCGCTGGAAGTGATGGCCCTCATCAACCAGCCAAAAGAAATCGTGTATGAACTTGGAACAGCCATCGGGGGCCGCGGTTTGGGCGTCTGGACCGCGGACAATACTGAAACGTTCTATCCGGCCGGCGTGCCCTGCGACCGCATTGCCGCGATGCTTTTGGGCGCCCAGGACCGCATCCGGTGCGAGTGCGAGGTCCAGATCGGCATGGCCGCCCACTTCGATACCTATTTCCTGATTGGCAACTCCGTCTACGGGAAGTCGGCCATGGATATTGAAACCCTTGCCGAAGACCGCACCGCCGGCGGCGAAATTGTCCTCACGCCCGACACCTGGCAGCGAGTGCGCCACGCCGGATTCGAAGCCGTTCCCCGCGATTCAGGGGACGGATATCGCCTGCTGAATGGCCCTCGCTTTACCTGCGGAGAACCCGGCAAGCTTTGCGGCGAGCGATACCCGTTGCCATTCTCCCGCGAATTTCACGACTGCCTCCGGGACTACTCGCTGCACCGAAGCGTCGAAGGCCTCCGCGAAAAAATCCGCGCGGGCCTTCTGCGGCAACGCACAATTCTCCTCGTAGAGCGACAACAGGCAAGCCACGAATCGCCGGAAATGGAGATCCTCAACGAAATGGAGCAAGCCGCCATCGCCGGAGCCCTCGGAGCCCTGCTGCTCGGCTCCATGGCCGGCGCCGAGATCAAGACCGCCGGCGCACTCAGCATCTACGTTTTCGATAACACTCAGCAGGCATGGGCTTTCGCGTCCAGGCTCCGCGACCGCCTCCGGCAGGAAGGAATTCCCATTCGCGGCGGCATCGCATCGGGCGAGGTCCTGCTCTTCAACCTCGAAGGCGGCGGCAAAGACATCGGCGGCGTGCCGGTGAATCTTGCCTCAAAGGTCGCCCAGGATCACGGCGAATTCGGCTCCATCTATCTCCTCGATGAGCTGCAAGGCTTGCGCGAAGAGCGCATCGAAATAGCAGGAGCCCTCATTCCAGTCTGGGTTTCCTGAATGCACTGTGATAAGTTGACCGGCAGCGCCTGTTTTTACGAAATGATGATGCTCAGGTTTTTCACAGCTCTGGCCTTAATTGCGCTTCCAGCGCTTGCCCAAACTTCGGACGAGTACGCGCAAACCATTCGGCCCGTCCTGATGCAAAACTGCGCGCCATGCCACAATCCCGCCAATCCGAAGAACCGCATCAACTTCCTCAAGGCAACCACAGCCAAAGAGGTCGAAGCCAACCGGGGGCTCTGGCGCGATGTCGCAACACAGCTTCGCAATCGCACCATGCCCCCGTCCAACTCGAAACTGTCCGAAGATGACCGCCTGAAGGCCGCCTTCTGGATCGAAGGCGACCTTCGAAAGACAGCCTGCTACGCGGGCGATTTCGCGGGCGCGGTAGCCCTTCGGCGTCTCAACCGGCGCGAATATCGCAACACCATTCGTGACCTTCTTGGCGTTGATTTCAACGTCTCCGAAGTCTTCCCCGCGGATGGAACCGGCGGCGCGGGTTTCGACACCAACGGCGAGACCCTCTACGTTCCGCCCCTCCTCATGGAGCGTTATCTGGAAGCCGCCCAACAGATTCTCGACAAAGCAATCGTCACCCCCAATCTGGTCAGGGAATTCCCAGCCGCGGACCTGCTGCCCAAAGGCGCGGCAAACGACGGCGTCCGCGAACTCGCCGCGGGTCGGGATCTCTCAGCGCCAATCTCCATCTATCTGGATGACGAATATACCGTTCGCGTCACCCTCACGAAGCTCGAAGACGCGACCAAACTCACCTTGAAAGTGGACGGCGCTTTGACCGGCGTCCCCCTAACCCCGCAGCCCCAGGGGCGCGGCGGTCGGGGTGGCGG
>Ga0105240_10002974_pt1 | contig 26680 bp, 25 predicted proteins | sample KBSC54metaG_FD_80426 | JGI IMG/M metagenome (GOLD analysis project Ga0105240, IMG submission 80426) | Corn rhizosphere microbial communities from Kellogg Biological Station, Michigan, USA - KBS C5-4 metaG | ecosystem: Host-associated > Plants > Roots > Rhizosphere > Soil | place: Michigan, USA...
CGCTGTATTGCTGCTCGGACGGCGTGCGTGGTCGTGGCGCTCCCGTGACGTACCTGCCCCATAGTGCTTCCTTCCATTCCAACGAAAGGATCGCACCATCAAACCGTGGGATCAAACAGCTAGGTGCCGTAATCCGACGTAGGCGCAAGAGCCTCAATCTTTCACAGGAACAGCTTGCTGACGAGGCAACGATTGATCGATCTCATATGGGAAAGATCGAACGAGGCGAACGGAACGTCACGGTTTTGAACGTAATTCGCATTGCGAAAGCACTGGATACTGAAGTTTCTAGTCTATTTGCTGAAGCTAGATTGTAGCTCAGCGCCTCGCGCTAACGCGCGGCCGTGCTCTATGGCTCGGCTGACGCTGTCGCCACCGAGCCCCTGGCGGGTCTCGGCCTCGCGGTGACGATCACTGGCGCGAATGCGGTCGCCGCGCGCCTGCGCGGCGGCGTTGCTGGTGCCTCTCCCGTTACGGCGGGTACGGGCGGCGCTCCCGGCTAGGCCCGGCGCGGCCGGAGCCAACCCCGGCGCTGCGCTCGGGGTGCTTCACTTCGTTTCGCCCTTGCGGTGTCTCCGGCCGCTCGAAGCGGGCCTTTAGGTCGCGTCTCGCCGCCCACCCCCGCCGTCGCGGGGAGGCTTTGTGCCTTTTTGGGGTGGCTTGGAGGACAGGCCGTGCCCAGATCATCGAGCCGCGACACCCTGCGCGAGAGTGGCAAGGAGCAGCGGGAACCCCGCGCCAATCTCTACGACGACGTGACCGCCCGCATCATCGCCGAACTGGAGGCCGGCCGCCTCCCATGGGTGCAGCCATGGGGGAAGGTCGACGGAGCCGGCCCCGGATTGCCGCGCAATGCGCTGACCGCACGCCCTTACTCGGGCATCAATATCCTGATCCTATGGGGCGCCGTCATCGAGCAGGGCTGGCCCTCGCAATCGTGGCTGACCTTTCGGCAGGCGCTGGAGGCCGGCGGCTGCGTACGCAAGGGCGAGCATGGCAGCACCGTCGTCTATGCCGATCGCTTCACCCCCGAGGCGGAACGTGAGCGTGCATCGCGCGACGGCGATGACGCCAAGGCGATCCCCTTCCTCAAGCGCTTCACCGTCTTCAACGTTGCGCAGTGCGAAGGACTACGTGCCGACATCGCCGCCAATCCTGCTCCGCTTCCCGAGCGCGAGATCGTGCCCGTCGCAGAGGAAGTCATCGATGCATCGGGCGTCGAGTTTCGTATCGGCGGCAATCGCGCATTCTATGCGCCGGAGGCCGATTTCGTGGCGGTTCCGCCTCAGCAAGTCTTCACCAAGCAGATCAACTACTACCGGACCTGCCTGCACGAACTGACCCACGCTACCGGCCACCCCGAGCGGCTGGATCGCAAGCTGCTCAATCCGTTCGGCAGCAAGGATTATGCTCGCGAGGAACTGGTCGCCGAGATGGGTTCGGCCTTCCTCTGCGCAGCACTCGGCATCGTGCCCACCGTCCGTCACGCCGACTATATCGGATCGTGGCTGGAAGTGCTGCACGAAGACAATCGCGCCATCTTTCGCGCCGCCAGCGCGGCCAGCAAGGCAGCCGACTGGTTGCTAGCCCGGCATCGGGAAGCGCATGCGGCACGACTGGCCCCCCTCGTCGGGCAGTGGAGGGCTGCATGATCCTCCTCACCCCGACGCTCCACTTCGCATTGCGCGCGAATGACCTCGCCCACCGCGCCGCCCAGCGCGACGGCCGGTCCGAGCCGGACCCTGTGCCCATCGTCAAATTCTTCTCCCCCGTGGGCGCTGCCACGTGGCTTGCGACCGAACTTGGCGAGGACGGCGACGCATTGTTCGGCCTCGCCGACCTCGGCTTCGGCTGCGCGAGCGTCTCATGATGCCTCTATCCCTTAACGAGGTTTCTCTGCTGTGCCGACTTCAGCCGGGCGATCTCTTCATCAGAGATATCGATCTGCCAGGGCATCCATGGACCGGTGCGGCGTCCTTTGAGCTTGCCCTTGCGCAGCCAGCTCTGGATGACCGCCGTCGCGACGCCTATTGCGCCCGCAAGTCCTTGCGGGGACCAGCTTCCATCCGGCCAGCGCATCGGATTGGCCTCGATCCCATTAATTTTGACTGTCGGCACGTTCCACATCTGGCGGAGATGATTGACGCTGTAGGCGTGGAACGGTTTGCCTGCTGTGTTCACCAGCCCTTCGGCATTGAGCGCGACAGCGATTTCTCGATCGACCCGTCCCATAGCATTGAGTGCGACAATGCGTTCTCGGATCAGCTCGCCATAGGCGTGATCATCGTAGCAGCGTGTGTCCCGAACCAGCCAATGTTCGGTTCTCGCCCCGGTTTGCCAAAGGATCGCGAACCAGAGCTTGCCCTTGGCCCGAGACTGGTCGAGCACGATATCGCTGATGACGAGCCGCAGAATGGCCTTGCGCTCGGCAACCTCGGAACATCGCCACAGGCGCGGCAGGTCTTGGGCCAACGCGCCAATCTCAGAGCGTTCGGCCGCCGTGATCGCTGCATCCTGCTGGTCGCGCCAACGCGTATATTCCTGCTCGATGTGCTCGGCAGCGCGCATCTTTTCTTCCCAAAGCGTTTCGAGCGAGCGGGCAACCAGCCGATTTTCCGGCTCGACCGCATCATATTGGCGGCGTGCACGCTCCATTTCATAGCGCGCCCGCTCGCGTTTCAATGCCCACTGGCGTTCAAGCAGCCGGCCATCGGCATTCATCTCGTCGAGCGCGGACAGAGCGAGCGCGACACGATCTGGTGCAAGCGCGGCGAGCATCAGTCTCTCGACCTCGGCATCGATGCGACCGCCGCGCACCCGCTGGCAGCGTTCGCGATCCTCGTCCGGCATGCAGTGATAGACGGGATATTCGCCAGCGTGGCCGGTATAGTGCAGGCCCATCCGGCGTCCGCATCGGCCGCAACTGACCAGCCCTTGCAGCAAGCCATTGCCGCTCCGCGGAGCACCACGCTGCCCGGTGTCGAAACGGCCGCGGTTGTCAGCCAGGCGCTCGACGTTGGCCATGTATTCCTCCCATCGGATATAACCGGGATGGGCGTCGCGCAGGCAGACTTCCCATTGCTCCCGTGGAACCTTGACCATCGGATTGAGGTGCCCAATCCTCCGCCGTTCCGGCGCAGCGCGGCGACGACCATACACATAGGCGCCTGCATATGCGGGGTTGCGGATAACCGCGCGCACACGCTCGGGCGTGGCATCTCGCCAGACCAGTTCCTGCGGTGCGGGGCCGCGCACCGGACGCAACGGCATGGTGAGGTTCGCGTCCGAAAGATAGCGTGCCACAGCCTGCGCAGTGCCAAGTTCACTAAACTTGGCGAAGACGAGCCTGATACGCTCCTGCACTTCGGCATCCGGATTGAGCATCGTGCAGTCGTCGGGTCCTCGGATCAGACCGGCAGGCAGGGGCATGCTCAACTCGCCGCGAGCCGCCTTGGCGCGCTCCCCCTGATGCAAGCGCAAGTGAATCTGGTGGAGTTCGGCTTCGCTCATGATGCCGGACAGTCCGAGCAGCAACCGGTCATGATAGGCGCCCGGATCATAGAGCCTCTCGCTATCGGCGATGAGAACGCTGAACAGCGAGCAGAGTTCGAGCAACTGGTGCCAGTCGCGATTGTTGCGCGCGAGGCGGGATGCATCGAAGCTGAGGACGAGGCCTGCATGGCCAAGCCCGACCTCGGCTATCAGCCTTTGGAAGCCGTCGCGATACTGGGCGTCCGCTCCCGATTTGCCCAGATCCTCGTCGATAACATCGACGCGCTCACGCGGCCAACCGAGAACGAGTGCCCGGTCTACCAGTCGATATTGAAGCGCCGTGCTTTCCTGATGGTGCCGGATTTGGCCGACGCTCGACTGGCGCACGTAGACGAAGGCGCGCTTCGCCTGATGGGCCGTAGTGACCCGCTCATCGGCGCTGACATGTCTCAGCAGCATCAGCGCGTGTCCCCGTCGCGGCCGGAATTTGGGCGCGCAACATCTGCGCCATCAGGCACGACAATTGACGTCGCGTCGCTTCCGACAACTCGGCCCACAGGCGCGGCGGTGCCGGGGATGGCGCTGTCCTCAGCTTGCGATGCGGCATCATTCTTCTCCGCAATTCCGCCCGACAACGTTCGGGCTAGCCGGGCGACTCGCACCAGAACCTGCGCCGAGATGAGTGGAGGAGAATTCGAGTCCGGAAGAGGTCGAACGAGGTCTGTCGAAGCACGACAGACATGGCGGCGCCTTCCATCTGCGAGGAGGACCGCGACCCACGACGGCCCTCGACGCGAGCCGGCCGGATCGAGCGCAAGTGTCTGTCCCAGAAGCGCATGCCGGCTGTCCGTCACCACGACATGGGAGATCAGTCGTGAATCCTGAGCGGTATCGACAGCGGTTCGGTTGTCCAGAACTCGGCTATTTCAGCCTGTCCGAGCTCACTTCCATGCGCCTGCCTTTCGGCCTCGGTATCGAACGCGACCTTCATTTCGAGACCCCGCACCCGCTGTCCGTATGGGCCGACACGGCCCGGCGGACAGGCTCCATACTGTCCGCCGACCGGCTTCTTCTCCCGCACATCTTGTCAGCCAAGCCGGACCCCGACCGTCCTCAACCCGAATAGGCCCCGAGGAGAGGCATCGGGCGCGCTTCGCCGCAATGCGAGTCTCGCAATGCCCTCGCGGACACGGCACCGCCGCTCGATCGGAAAGCCCTCGCCACGGAACTCGACCTCGTCGTCGGCGGAGCTAGCCCGAAAATTCGGCCGCGCGCCGCGCGCCGTTCCGGCGCGGGCGCGCGGCAAGGTCTCGGAAATCGTCCTCGGTGCGTCAGATCAATCTCAATTGCTCGGCTCGATCGGACAGGACCGGACGAACGAGCAAAGCCGCCTCGACCGCCTGACGATAGTGCACCGTCTCGCGGCGCTCCGCTTCTTCGAAGCTCACCCGTGCCCATTCCGGACTCGAATAGACGGCGTCGTAAATCACGCTCGCGGCCGCGCGCAGCCGCAAGTCGTGCCGCAATTCCTGCTGCACGGTATTGCTCCCATCGATGTTCGACTCGCCGGTGACCGGCATGATCATCTAGAACAAAGATGGAACATTTGACAATATGTCGTGACAGGCGCTGGTCACCGCCTTCGGTAGCGGATCACCTTCTTCGCTCCGTCGCAGATCGAACACCGGCCAAGCTGGCGCTCGAAACCATCGCTGCCGGCGAGCTCGCGCGTCTTGTGGTTGGCATGCTGCCGGACCGATAGGCCGAGCCGCTCTGCTATGCAGTCGTCGCAAATCGCGTCCGGCGACAGTCGCTCGATCAATGCCCGGACCTGATCGGCGATCGTCATGCTCTACCGTCTAGCGCCTTGATCCGGCTTGGCAACGCGTACGAAGTCGGGATCGGCCTCCCACGCGACACCGGTCGTCGGCGGTGCGCCGATCCATGCCCCATCGTTCCATTCGCGACCGAGCACCCCGGCGGCCTTCATCGATCGCGGTTTGCCGCAGCCCTTCCTCAGACGCGCAACGGCCTCGCCGATCTTCTTCCCCGGCGGGCTCCGCCCGCCTCCTCGCGGGACAAGAAGCCCGGCTCCTGGCCGTCCTCCGCTGGGCGCTCCGGCCTGCCGGTGCGCGTCGTCCGGGCCGCGACCGGTCAACCGCATCGAGGCCGCATGGGGCGACATCGAGATACGAAATGGAGATAATCATGGCACAGATCGGCAGCTTCACCCGCGGCGAGAACGGCGTCTTCACCGGCGAGATCCGCACCCTCACCCTTCGCGTCAAGGCCAGCATCCGGCCGGTCGAGCGCGAGAACGACAAGGCCCCCGACCATCGCGTCAGCGCCGCAGGCGTCGAATTCGGCGCCGGCTGGACCAAGGCGGCGCGCGAGACCGGGCAAGAATATCTGAGTCTCAAGCTCGACGATCCGTCCTTCCCCGCGCCGATCTACGCGACGCTCACGCAGGGCGACGACGGCGAGCATCGGCTGATCTGGTCGCGCTGAGGACAAGGCCCCGTGCCACCGGCACGGGGCCTTTCTTCGGTCCGGAGTCGAAATCGCACGGGGGTCGTTTTCGACCGTCCCGCTGGAAGGCCACAACCTTCATCCCGAAGGACGCGATCGCATGCTTGCGGGTCGCACCGACGGGATGACGACCATGGACAGCGACGACGACATCGCCCGCGCCAACCGCGCGAAACGGGGCTCCCCCTTCCTCAACACGGACCAAGCGGCCGCCTATCTCAAGCTGTCGAGCCGGCTGCTCAAGCGCTTGCGCCGCGCCGGCCGGGGCCCCGTCTTCCGGCGGCACAGCCGCTACGTCCAATATCATATCGACGACCTGGAATCCTGGTCGCGCGAGCATGCCGGCCGGGACTTCGAGGCATGACGCGGCGCCGCGACACCATCGCCGAGGCGCCCCTCCTCGCCTGGGGCGAGGCGTTGCGGCACGCGAAGGAACGGCGCGCACGCCTCCGCGCACGCGTCGTCGTGCTTGGCGCCTGTGCGGGATCGACCTTGCTGCTCGTCGCTCACGTTCCCTCGCCCCGCCTCGTCTGGAACGCCAGCGCCAGCGCGCCGGTCGGCCTCTATCTCGTCAGGCCCGGCGTGGCGCCCGCGACCGGCGACATGGTGATCGCACAGGTGCCCGCGGCCTACCGCCTACTCGCCGCTGGACGCCGGTATCTCCCGGCAAACGTGCCGCTGGTGAAGCGCGTCGCGGCGTCCACCGGCGACGAGATCTGCGCGCTGGGACTGCAGATCTTCATAAACGGGCACTGGGTGACCGACCGCCGCGCCGTCGATGGCCAGCGGCGTCCGATGCCGACGTGGAGCGGCTGCATCCAGCTCCACGGCCGGCAGGTCTTCCTGCTGATGCCCGACCCTGCGTCGTTCGATGGACGGTATTTCGGCGCGACCGAAGGCAGCGACATCGTCGGCAGGGCGCGGTTGCTGTGGCGGCGCTGAAGACCGTCGCCGTCCTGCTCGCGCTCGCTGTCAGCGTGCCAGCCGAGGCGGTTGGTGGGGGTCCCGTGCCTCCCACCAGGATCGCGGACTGGCGGCCCTATGTCACCTATGCATCGCTCCGATTCGGCATTCCAGCCGAGTGGATCGAGCAGGTGATGCGCGCAGAGAGCAACGGCCAGACGATGCTGGACGGCCGGCCGATCCGCAGTCGTGCGGGTGCGATCGGGCTCATGCAGCTCATGCCGGCGACATGGGAGGCGATGCGTCGCGCCCTCGGACTGGGCAACGATCCCGACGATCCCCGCGACAATATCCTCGCCGGCACCTTCTACATGCGCCTGCTCTACGACCGCTTCGACTTTCCCGGGTTGTTCGCCGCCTACAATGCGGGTCCGGGACGATATGCGGAACATCTCGCCACCGGGGCGCCGCTACCGGGCGAGACGATCGCCTATCTCGGGAAGGTCGGCGCCACGATCGTGACCCCTTTTTCGCGGCCAATCGCGGCCCCCGGGACGCTATTTGCAGTCGGAGATCCCTCTTCACCGCCCGCCAATGTGGCTTCCGCTTCTCAGCCGCCATTGCTTTTCGCGGTGAAGCACGAGGGTCCCTAAGGTGAGGTCGCGCTTCATCGAGAGGTGGGAGGCTCGTCTCGACAAGCCCAGCATGACGGGTGGCGGACCGCCTATCAAGGCCCGCGGGTGCCCCCCAATTTGGTGCGCAAATCGGTTCCCCCCGCGTCCGCTTCGCGGCGCGGGGCATCGCCCCGCGGCCCTGACAGCCGCTCCGCCACCCGTCCCTCGGACGCCGTTCTCGATGATGAGGACGCAAGCGTTGGAGGTCATCATAGGCATGTATCAGAGCATCGGAACGACGTCGGATCGCGCTATGGCGATGCTGGTCGCGGGCCTGGAGGTCGAGTTCGGACAGGGTGCTGGAGAGGCTCTCGCGCATCGTTTCCTCGAAGCGGAGGAGAGCGATTTCCTCTGGGATGCCCGGCTCGAGGAGCGCTGGCTCGGTGCCTACGAGAGCCTCGACGATGATGACCTGGAGCTCGACCGGATCGCGATCTGCGGACGGATGGATGGCCGCTGGTTCGCTGGCGTGATGCTCGTGGATGGCAACGGAATGGCGCACGACACCATGGGGAAACGCTTCTGTCGCGACCAGATGAATGCGCGGAAAGCGATGCTCGATGCCCATTGATCGGGCGTGTTTCGGTGGGGAGAGGCGGCGTCGGTCGGGCGCTGTCTCTTCCCCTTTTTTGAGCGAAGGGAGAAAGGGAAAACAAGATAAAGGCAGTGTCTCGCGACCCTGCCCAAATGATTGTCTGCACATCGTTTTTTCGGGAGACATGCGCCTTGTGGCGCGAGACAGCCTGTCACGAAATGGCGGGAACCCGCAATTTCAAAGGCTCCATCGCGAGACTCCAGGCGTGTCGGAGCATTGCCATGGATGACGATGACGACTTCGTCCCCAAGCTCGGCCGCCCCAGGGGCAAGGACGGCAAGAAGGTCCTGCGCTATGGCAACCGCGTCGTTCTCGCGGCGCGTCTCGTCGGCACGAAGACCGGTGTAATCGGGCGCCGCTTCGACGGCAGCCGGATCGGACGCGGTGCCAGCATCGGCCGGCTGCTCTCCAGCCGCGATCGCTTCGCCGGCATGCGGGGCCGCCGAGCCATCGTGAAGACCCGGCTGGTCAGGCTTGGCGCCAAGGGCTTACCAGGCGCCCGCGCGCACCTCCGATATATCCAACGCGACGGCGTGACGCGCGAGGGCGCGCCGGGCGAACTCTACGGCAGGGACGACGATCACGCGGACGGCAAGGCCTTCCTCAAGCGCTGCGATGGCGAGCGGCACCAGTTCCGCTTCATCGTGTCGGCCGAGGACGGCGCCGAATATCCCGATCTCAGGCCCTATGTCCGCCGGCTGATGGGCCAAGCCGAGCATGACCTCGGCACGAGGCTCGACTGGGTCGCGGTCGATCACTTCAACACCGATCAGCCCCACACCCATGTCATGCTGCGTGGCGTCGACGACACGGGCGAAAATTTGATCATCGCCCGCGAGTATATCGCCCATGGCTTTCGCGAGCGGGCAGCCGAGCTCGCGACCATCGATCTCGGCCCCCGCACCGATCGCGAGATCGAGAACCGGCTTCGCCACGACATCGAGCAGGAGCGGCTGACCGCGATCGACCGTCGGTTGCTGCGTCGCATGGACGACGATCGCACAGTAACGGCGGCGAGCAACGATCCGTTCCAGCAGTCCGTCGCTGCCGGCCGGCTGCGCAAGCTGGGCACCATGGGTCTCGCCGAGGACATCGGCGGCGGACGATGGCGGCTCGCCGACGACCTTGAGGACACACTTCGCAGGATGGGCGAGCGCGGTGACATCATACGGACCATGCAGCGCGAAATGACCGCGCGGAAGCCGGAGCGCGCCGGCGTCGATCGCCGCATCCACGACGTGCTCGCCGAACCGATCGTCGGGCGCGTCATCCACCGCGGCCTCGCCGACGAGCATCGCGATTGTCATTATCTCATCGTCGACGGTGTCGACGGACGGGTCCATTATCTCCGTCTCGGCCGCGGCGAACTCACCGAGCCGACACCGGAAGGTTCCATCGTCCGCCTGTCCGCCCGCTCAGCCGACGTCCGCGAGGTCGACCGGAGGGTGGCGAACGTCGCTGCGGCGAACGAAGGGATCTATTCGATCGAGGCGCACCTGCGCCACCAACCGGGTGCATCGCAAGCCTTCGCGGAAGCGCATGTTCGCCGGCTCGAAGCGATGCGGCGCGCATGCGTCGGTGTAGATAGGAATCCCGACGGAAGTTGGTCCATCGGTTCGAACCATCTCGAGACTGCGGCAGCCTACGAAACCCGCAGCCTCCGGGATCGTCCCGTCGACGTCGAGGTCCTGTCCACCCTTCCATTGGAGCGACTGGATCGGGCGAGCGCGGTCACTTGGCTGGATCGGGAGATCGATGCCGCCAGTCCCACGCCCATCCGTGATGCCGGCTTCGGACGAGAGGTCGGAGCAGCGCTAGACGCGCGTCGGAAATGGCTCGTCGAGGAGGAGCTCGCCGAAATCGACGACGGCACGCTGAAGCTCCGAGCTAATGCGATCGTGATGCTGCAGCGCCGGGAATTGCTGACGAACGGAAAACGACTGGAGGACGAGCTCGGCAAATCGTTCGTGGAAACCCGATCGGGCAATTCGGTCGAAGGCCGATTGACCCGACGTGTCGACCTCCCGAGTGGACGCTTCGCACTCGTCGAACGGTCCCGAGAATTCACCTTGGTGCCGTGGCGGCCGGTGTTGGAACGGCAGATCGGAAAGCCGGTCAACGGACTGATGCGCGCGGATGGCGTCAGCTGGCGGTTCGGCCGAGATCGGAGTGGCCCGGAAATGGCCTAAGAGCACCCTCCGCCGCCTCATGGCCGATGGATTCCGCGGTATACCGGCTGAAGCAGACCGTCGGTCGTTACAGGACGTCGACTCCCATTGGTCCGCGGCTGGTCGCCCGGACGTCCGTCCAGATCAAGCGATGGAGACGCCGGCAGACCGGTCGTCTGGCGCCGTCGGTAGGGTGGTCTGCAGACAGTGCGGCGAGTCACGACGAATCCCGTAGCGCCGGACTGCCGTTGACTCGTGCATCGGCGCTCCGTCTAAGCTAGCCGGCGGGCGGACACGGCCACGTCGTACGTGGCGAACATGAGGAATTCGAAGGCGTGCATGGTCCCGCGATACTGGTGCGAACCCTTTCGGAATCGACGAGACGGGACAAGTGGGGCAATGCCTGGCAGTATCACTCGCGAAGCGACCACCATTCGAAGGTCGCCTGCTGGGGCGTGATCTTCGACCTGCTTTCCTCGACTCCACTCCTGCGGCGCCACGTCGAGGCCGGCGTCGTGTGTTTCGGCATCAATCACGAGATGCGAGACTTCGTACACGATCGTAAGAAGAACCTCGACCTCGTGCTCTGCACGCCCGGCGGTCCTGCGAGCGAAGGAGACCTGCTCGGCCTCGCCGTGGACTACGACATCGACCTGACGGAAAAGGAGCGAGACATTCTCGCCGGGTTACCCGTACTGGCCCGTGCACCGGTCGGCTCGGTCGTCATGGCACTGGAGGCGAAGGCCTGCATGACCGCCCATCAGCGCGCGTTGCCCCGCCTCTACGACGAGCTCAATTCTTCACACCTGACCGTTCATGGTGCGAGCGAACAGGCGATCGCCGTAGGCTTCACGATGGTCAACGCCGCCGAGCGCTACCTGAGTCCCGATCTCAACAAGAGAAATCGCGCGACGGACCCCGAATGGAGCAGCCATCGCCAGCCTCGCGACGCGCAGCTCGCGATCGACAAGATCAAGCAGTTGCCGCGACGCGCCAAGGTCGGTGACGTCGGCTACGACGCGCTCTCGATCGTCGTGATCGACATGCCGAACGACGGCTCGCCGGTGGCTCTGGTAGAGGGTCCTCCCGCGCCACGGCCCGGCGACATCTACCACTACGATACGATGATCGCGCGTCTATCGGGCCTCTACGCCACGCGCTTCAAGGATCTTGGTTAGCTTTTCGGCGATACGATCCTTCTCGCATTCCCAGATCAACACCACCGCGTAGCCTCGTCGTCGCAATTCGCAGACTGCCCGCGCATCTCGACGGCGATTGGCCTCGAACTTCGCCGTCCAGAATTCCGGATTCGTCCTGGGGATCGTCGCCTTCCGGCAGTCGGTGTGATGATGCCAGAAACATCCGTTGACGAAGATCGCCCAGCGGCGCGTCTTGTTCGCGAAGTCGGGGCTGCCGGGCAGGCTCCGCACGTTCTTGCGATAGTGGAAGCCCAGCTTCCTCAGCCTCTCCGCGACGAGCCGCTCGATGGCGGTCCCCTTCTGACGGATCCCGGACATGCGCGCCGAGGTTGCGGCATCGGGCGCCGCCGTCACTCGGCTGCGACGGCGAATCGCATCTCTGCCGAGTGCGGATTCTCCATGCGGTCGAGATGGTCGCGCAGGCGGTCCTGGAAACCGTCTGCGAACCGTAGGGACGCCCGCTCGGTCCGCGACAGGAAGCCTCGGGTCGCCCGGACGGACAACGGCTTGCCCGGATATCGCAGGAATTGCGTGAGCGCCGGTCGCTCGTCCCAACGCGGATAGGCGGAGATCGTCACCGCCATACGGCGCTTTCCGTCGGAGCGGGCGGCTCTGGGCCAGCGGCCGGTCTCGGGAAGCGGCACGTCACGCTGTCGCTCGTATGCCCCCGGCTGCGCGAGACGCTCGCCGAGCCAGCGTGCGACCGGAACCGTCACCGCGTTGCCGACGAGCGACCACCGCATTGAGGCACGTCCCACGTCCTCCGCAGGCGCGGTCCAGCCTTCGGGAAAACCCTGGAAGCGTTCGGCGTCACGGATGTCCGGAGTGACGACGTGACCCGATGGAAGCAGGATCGCGGGCGGCGATGCGATACCGACCGTCGACCCGTTCTTGAGCGTGGGGATCGCGTCCGGGGCCCAACCGAGCCCTCTCACGCCTTCCGTCCAGTAGAAGCCGTGCGCGCGTGCATCGAGATCGGTCTCGGCCAGCTGCGGCACGGCCTCGTCGGCGAAGAGCACCGAGGCCGGATCGACGTCGGTCGTGGTCGCGACGAACAGGACGCGCTCGCGTCGCTGGGGCAGAAAGGACAGACTGTTCACGACCCGATAGGCCCAACGATAGCCGCGCTCTTCGAATTCCTCGATCAGGGTCCGCATGGCGCGACCGCGTTCGAGCTGGAGCATGAACGAGACGTTTTCGAGCACCACCCACGGCACGCGCCGTTCGTCGAGCAGTCGGAACACGTGACCGACGAGACTGGAACGCTCGCCGCCGATACCGGCGGTGAGCCCTGCCTGGCTCAGATCCTGACACGGGAATCCTCCGACGAGCAGCTCGACGTCGCCGGGTAGCGCGGTCAACTCGCGAACGTCGGACTCGCAAGGCACGTCGGGCATCCTGGCGGCCAGCACGGCCCGCGCCGGGGCCCAGATCTCGCACGTCAGGCTCGTCTCGTGCCCGGCGGCGGCGAGCCCTCGCTCCAGCCCCCCGATACCGGCGAACAACCCCGCAACCCTCACGCGCATACCTCCGACACCGGCCGACGTCGGGGACCGTAACGCCAAAACCAGCCTGTGCAAAGTTCCGTTTACGTTCTCGACATCAGGTCAATCGAGAAGCGAAGAACTTGCCGTCCGGACCGATTTCCAAGAGTAATGGAACGTCGATCGCCAGAAGCTGGTCGGTGATCGGGGCCATGGAATCGAAGGGTATGATGGACGCGCTTCTCCACGATCCGACGCCGTGATCGAAGAACAGCGTCGCGGTCACCGTTGCATTGCGAACGTCCAATCGGCGACGATGCAGAACCGTTGGTCTGAGGTCCAACGCGCTCGCGGGTAGCAGTCTGCTCATGGCCGTTAGGCGTCAGGCCGGTTCCGGGAAGTCGCCTGTGGCAACCCGCCGTTCGTGCCACCGTCGCTTTGGATGCCCAACCTCAAGCGCAACGCGCTCGGCGTTGCCGAGGGTCCGACGGGTAAACGTTGCGAACGGCATAGCGTCTGCGAATGCCGACAGACAACCGGCCCATTAGACAGATTGCCGCGCAATCAAGCGGGCATGCTCCATCGCGCATCAGCGCCCTAACCTTCATTTTATAGACCTAAAGCGGCCGACACGACCCTACTTCCATTCCGTTCCACAAGGATCGTGTTGCATACTTGACGTGACTCGGATCCACAGGGCAGACGTCGAAATCCATCGGGGGTGTCGAGCTTGCGCGAACTGGTTTTTCCACGTCTGTCGGAACTTTCCGTCAGCGGCTACGAGCCGTATGTCAATGACCATTCGGCCCACATCGATCGCTCATTCCTTCCCGGCGTGAACCTCATCGTGGGGATCAACGGCGTCGGAAAGACGACACTTCTCAATGTTATCTTCCGTATGCTCGTCGGGCCGTACGATCCGGCGAAGGCAGACCGGATCAGACCGGGACGCAAACAGGCCACGGTGATCCGGAGTTCCAATTTCGACTTCTTCCGCCGCCGCGCGGCAGACGGCGCCCAACTGGCGACGGCGTCCGCCACGTTCAGGTTTGGCGAGCGCACGATCAAGATAACGAGATCGCTGAAGGACCTGACGCTTATCGGTTACGCGCTCGACGGACACGAGACGCTCGCCGCAATCGACCCTCTGGGCACGGACGAGGAGCTGATGGACCTCCTAGCCAAGCTCATGGGGTTCGACGTGCAGAGAGCGAAGGCCCGCGACGCCGTCAGCTACAGATACGACTTCGACTTCGTTGTGCGGAACCTGATCTTCTTCCTCGAGGACAAGGTCCCCCTCATCTGGAATCCGGACGGGCAATACGTAATCCTGAGGATCCTCCTCGTAGACGAAGAGCTTTCAGAGGACATCTCGGCGGCCCGCAACGACCTGCTCCGGGCGGACAGTCAATACCGCAACCGCCTCTGGGCGGCGAACAAGATCCGCGACGAGATCACGGAGCGTCTCGCCGCGTTGCCGGACCTACCGAGCGAGGTTGAGCAGTTTGGTCTGGTCGTGAGCGAGGTCGCCAACCTGACGAAGGCCTGCGAGGACCTCAAGGAGCAGCGAGACTTCTTCAACCGCGAGATGGACGGCATCGACAACGCGATCCTGCATGCTCGCGCAGAGGCCTTCGATTCCCAGCTAGCGCTCCGCCGAGAGGAGGCCGCCTACTTCCAGCAGGCGTTTCGCGAGGTTCGGACTCCAGGCGACCTGATCATCCAGGCGCTCCAGTCGCACGAAGGCTGCCTCGTCTGCGGCAACACTGACGAGAGCGCCTACAGACGCGCCCGCGACCTGATGGAGCGGCACAAGTGCCCGGTCTGTGAATCCGACACCGCGCCGCCCGAGGGGATCCCGGCGCTGGGCGACGCGATCCTGGAGCGGCTTCAGGAGACCGAACGCAAGGCGGGCTCGGCTCGACAGCTGCTCGCGAGCCTCGATCAGCGGTCGCGGGAGATTGGCGATGCCTATCGCAGCGCCAACAGCGACCTCTTCGAGACGACCACCAGGCTCCGCCACGCGCAGCGCCGCGAGGATCAGCTCGCCACGCAGGCAGAGAAGTCGAGGCTGGTGGTCGAACTGAACAAGCAGCTCGAGGATCTCGACGCCGATGTGGCGGGTCTGCGATCGGACCTCGACGCCCACATCGATCGACACGCGAAACTGGTGCATGCTTCGAAGACATTCGTTGAGGAACGAAGCCAGGCGATCATAGACGCCTTCGAGCGCTATGCCTCGTCGTTCATGGTGGAGGACTGTGAACTTCGATACCGTTCGGATCGACCGGCGAAGATCGCGCAATCGGACGAGCCGATCGACTGGCCGGCGTTCGAGGTCTACCTCGCGTCGGGTGCCGACCGTTCCCCTACCGAGCGCGTCGATGCCTCCGCAGTGTCCGAGTCCCAGAAGGAGTTCATCGACCTCGCATTCCGCATGGCCCTTCTGCGAGTCGCCGCCGAAAAGCGGCCGTCGATGCTCGTCGTCGAGACCCCCGAAGCCAGTCTCGACGCCTTCTTCGTCGGCAAGGCCGGCGCCCTGCTGCGCGACTACGCCAGCGCCGAGCCGGGGAACGTGCTGCTCGCGTCGAGCAACCTGACGCGGGAGCAGATGATCGCCCAGCTGCTCGGCACCACGGAGGGCCTCGAGGACCCGGAGAGGCGGCGCGCACGCACGCTCAATTTGCTCGAGGTGGCGCGGGAGACCAAGGCCTACCGGATGAACAAGGGGTTCTACGACGGCCGCTACGAGGAGGCTGTCGTTGGTCCGCTCGAAGACGACGACGACGGGAGCGGCGGCGAGTGATGGAGGCCGAACCGATCCAGTTCGGCGGCAGCCCCCACCGCTTGCAGGGCTGGCTGCTTTTCCTGCTCGAACAGGCGGGGCGTCTGGGCCTCGCTCCGGTCTCGCAGGAACGGCTCCACCTGCTCCTGTTCTACTGTGCCGTCCTCACCCCGGTGCACGGCATGGAGCAGCCGGTGCCCAAGATCCTCAAGCATCGGGATCGCCCCTTCTATCCCGAAGCGCAGGAGGAGATCCTCTCCTTGGTGGTCCGCGGCTTCGTCGGCACCACGACGCGGGAAGCAGTGTCGGATCTCGGCTGGGAGAGCGACGGCTACTGGGTCACCGACGACGGCCTGTCGGTCGCCGAGCGGCTGAAGGCCACTAGCTGGGGGAAGTCTACTTCCCGCTTCGTGCGCGATCTCGTGATGGGTTTCGCCGAGCTGGACCCGGACGACGCCGACGACATCGTCGAGCAGGACGCGCTCTTCAGGGACGACCGGCTGCAGCGTGGGCACATCCGCGACATCGTCAAGGAGAACCAGGCCGCCGAGGCCGCGAAGCTGGTAGCCGACTACGACGTCGACGGACTGAAGCCCGATCCGCGCGATAGCATTGCCCTTTACTTCGAATTCCTTCAGGCGAGGCGCGCCGCATGAGCGCGGTCGACGCCAGCGCGATCGATGCCAGCGCGATGGCTGCCGCCAGGAGGAACTTCGACCTCTCGCACGTCACCTTCGACGAGCGGACGAGCTTCGTCGAAAACGTCCTGAGATGGATCCTGGCTCAGATCGGCGACGGGAAGCTCCTCGACGGCCTGCCGATCACGCTCGTCCGCCACGACTACATCAAACCGATGGCCGGCGCGAAAGGACCGGAGGTCAAGCTTAACCACGGCAAGTTCTCCCAAGGCTCGGTGCATCTTTGCAACGACAAGCTCACGAGGGCCAACGTGCTGCCCTCGTCCGACGAGCTGACCAACGTGCAAAGCCACGAGGACCTGCTCGCTGAGAAGCAATACGATGGAGAGACTTCCGTCACCTACAACCCTGTGACTGGCCTCGCGCTTGTCAGGATCCGCTGCTCCGGGGCGACGCAGGCCGTCCCGATCCCGCTCGCGAAGCAGGCCTCCGCGGCATGGACGACTGACGCCGCCGCGGCTCTCGAAGACGCGCTCTCGTCCTTTCACGAAGATCTCACTAAATCCGCCGGTCTCGGCGCACTGATGTTCGACGCCGAGACGCTTCGCCCGAACGCGAGGGTCGTGTACCGCGACGCGTTCTACCTCTACCTTCGCTACGGCATGGGGCTCCATAAAAGCGCGCTGAAGGTCGTCGCGCACAAGCGCGAGGTCCGCGTGACCGGAGCGAGCACCGGCTTCGCTGCTCGGCTCCGGGCGATCGGGACGAGCTCGAGCAACCCCGTGGCCGCGGGACGTCGCGTCCAACGCGAGCTCGAGGTCGCGGTCGCGCAGACCGGCCAGGGGCTCGCCCCATCCGTCCTCACCTGCGTGTCCTGCCCGACCCCCCATCCTCCGCAGCAGGAGTGCGCCGTCGCGCCGAACAGCCTGCGCCATCGACATGTCGCGTAGGGGCACGACCCCTCTCATCGAGGGCACGGCTCCCATCAGAAGCGCCGGCGACGATCGCTACGGCCGCAGCGGATTTGCCGAGGTGCTCGCCAAGATAGTCGAAGCCCAGAAGGGCTTTGGGCTGCTCGTTATCGGCGTCGACGGGGCATGGGGGGCGGGAAAGTCCAGCACCCTCGCCCTCGCCGTCGAGAGGCTGACCAGCAAGCGACGCCACCGCGAGGTCGTGGTGAGTGCGTGGCGCAGCACGACGCAGGACCAGTTCCTAGCGAACCTCTCCTTCTCCATCGCCACCGCGCTCCGCCGCGACTGGCAGAGCGCGTCGTGGCGGATCGCCTGGGCCAAGCTCAAGCGGCAGTCGCTCCCGATGGTCCTGGCAATCCTCACGCCGCTGCTTACCGTCGCCGCCATCATTCTCTTCCCCGAAGTCCGCGGCTGGACAAAGACCATCACCAAGGCCGATCCGAAGAAGCTCGCGGAGGGTATCGGCCTCTTCGGCCTTCCGATCATTGGATTCGTGTTCTCCAAGCTCTCGAAGCCGTTTGCCGAGGGCTTCGCGACCCTCCTCGGACGGACGACCCCCGATGGAGTCGGGTCGCTCGAGCTCTTCGCCTACGACTTTGACGTCCTCTCTGCGGCTCAGCCCGCCGGCTCACGCTTCGTCGTCCTCGTGGAGGATCTCGACCGCTGCAAGCCGACCCACGTGACCGACGTGCTGAGCGCCATCGCCCAGCTGAGCGCCCACCCGCGCGCCGACCGGCTGGCCTTCCTGCTCGCATACGACCGGGCAGTGATCCTCGACAGCATTGCGGCCGATGCGGTCGAGCACGTGGGCGGCGACGACGCGATCAAGGCCGCCGCCGCCGAGGACTATCTGAATCGCGTGGTCCAAATCGAGCTGCCGCTTCCGGACGCCGATGCGGCCGTCACTTCCAAGGAGACGTTCTGCCGCATTCCGCAGGTGCCGACCGTCCTCAGAGGCTTCGTGATCAGTCTGCTCGTCGTGTCTTGCGGCGTCGCCCATCTTGCGGCCTATCCCACGAATGAGCGCGCCGGCTGCGCCTTCGCAATCATGCTTCTTCTCGTTGTCGTCGACCTAGTGATCGGCCAGCTGCGAAAGCTCCGCGACGGCTACACTGAGCCGGAAGACTGGTCAGAGGCGGCGCGCGACATTGAAAAGTGGCTCGTCGGTGAGCCGCGTCGCCGCGTACGGGTCCGCAATCTGGCGAAGGTGGCCCTCCTCATGAGGGATGGGTGCGGTATCGACTCGTGGGAGGCCCTTTCGATCACGGCGCTCGCCGACCGGTGGCCGGGCGGCTTCGACATTGGATCCCTGACGGAAGCCGGGGACGGGCCGATCAATCCCTCGACGGACTATCGCGAAGCCGGCGTCGCCGAGGCGATCAGGCAGATGGGTGACGAAGGACTCCCAGTGGACCAATTCAGGGATCCCAAGAAGGTCCTCGCGATCGTCTCAACCTTCAGGCGCTGAGCCTCCTCAGCAGCGGAACACCACCGCGTCCTCGGACAGGCCGAACTGACCACCCTGCTGGGCGCTCAGACGCATGGAGCGGAGGTTCGTCTGCCTGGCCAAATCGAGCCCCATGTGCCGCCCCAAGTCCGCGATGATCGTCGGAGCGTCGACGGCCACACCCGCGTAGCTGCTTCCGCCGACGATGATCGTGATTAGACCGCCTGGCCTTATCAGGTTCGCCAAATCGGACACCACTCCCTCCATGTCGGCGAAATACGAGGCAAGCATGGCCGGTATTCCGCGATGCCAGAGGCTCGACCGGTTGCGCTCGATCTCCGCCAGCGCGGCCTCCAGCGTTGCGGAGCGCCCTGCCGGAGTCCGGCTCGGGCGATTGAGCTGCACGTGCGAGTGCATGGTCGCAAGGCGCAGGCCCCGATTGTCGGCGGCGCTGCGCAGGTAGCCCAGCATCCACAGCTCGAGATTGTAAATGTCGGTGTAGTCGAAGCTGTTGGGATACGGAGGCGAGAAGATCGCGCAGTCCGCCTCAGGCAGTTCCGTCACGAGGTCACGCGCGTCGCCGCGGTGCACCGTCGTCTCGCCGTCCAGCCGCGAACTGTACCGCACGACGTCGCCGTAGGCGGCGGTGCACGCCTCGCGCATGCGGCCGACGACATGGGCGCCGGTGACCACGCGGCGCTCCCAGCCCCTGCGATACTTCCTGCCCTTCCCATTGACGACCACGTTGCTCACGTCGCGCAGGACCGAGCCCAGCATCACGCGGAGGAACGGCTGGTTGCTCGGATCCGCGTGCTCGATCGCGTCCGCGAAAGCCGCGATCTGCGCGGCGACGGCCAGGTTGAACACCCAGCGGTCGTTCTCGCCGGGCTCGATCAACGTGGAGGGCGCTCCGGCGTAGCGGTCCAACGACCCGGGTCCCGGCCGCGCCGCGATCACGTCGGCGATGTCCCTCGCCAGCGACGGCGTGTCGTAACAGCAGGTCTTGGCGAAGATGAGGTCCGCCATGAACGGGTTCACCTCGACCGTGTCGCACTCGATGCCGAGAAATGAACAGACGAGCGCAGTCGTGCCCGATCCGCCGGTCGGATCGATGCATCGACGGACGGGCCGACCATTCTCGCGGAGCGCGTCCATGACGAGACGGGGCGAATAAGCCTCCTTGAACCTAAACCAGCGCTGGAAGGCCAGGTCCGCCGCTCCGACGTTCGAGGACAGTGCACCCTCGCCGTGGGGATGCAGCCAGTTCTGGAGGACGGGCGCCGCCATCAGCAGACTGTGGGGCGACAACGGAAATTCCGCCAGGTCCATTCCAATTCTCATCATATTCGAATACTAATACGAATATGACTCGGCCGCGAGAGAAAAGTCGCCTGTCCGAAATGGAAATCGTCCGCCTCTCGCGGGCGATCGCCGCGCGACGCTTAACCGACGGAAACTACGCAGAAATAATAGCCGGAGCGAAGGTGCGGCAGCCCGTCGTCAGCCTCGCCCTCCACCGCCGGCTAGTCCTACGGACCGAGTCGGTGGACCGGCTATTCGAATATCTCGGCGTGGACGTCGCGGCGCCCGCGGCCAACGGTGCGGCGGACGCGCTCGTGCCCGGCCTACCCGATCAGGGCATGGGCTCCCTTATGCAGCTGGTAGCCGCCCTGAGCGACGGCAGCGACGGCGGCGACCATCGTCTGGCTTCCCTGCTGAAGGCGATCCGCGACTTCGCCTCCGAGGCTCCCGCTCGCTAGACGCGGCGCTCAGTCGAAGTGTCGACCGAGATAGCCCACCCGCACGAAGGGCGACGTCACGGCGGTGGCGAAGTAGATCCGCACACACTTGTCGGGCGACACCGCCTCTGAGGGCTTCGCGTGGAACTCGTAGTCGATCTTCTTGCCGTCGACGAGCCGGTTTCCGAGCCGGCTGCTCTCATTCTGCGCCTTGGCCGTCTCGGAGTCCCCGCTGCACTCGACCCCGTTCTCGCGAAGCCAAATGGGGACCGACTTGCCGAGCGAACCCGCGGCCAGTGCGTCGGCCAGCGAGGCCAGCGTGCGGAGGTAGCGCAGGATCTTGTCCGGCGGCCCGGCGGCGTCGTTGAGGCCGGCGACGTCGTCGTCGATCTCGTCGGCCATGCCGATCCTCCCTGCTAGCTCCCGCCTCGCGACAGCCACCGCCTCCGCCACGGTCTGGGGCGGGGTTTCGACCGGAGCGTCGACCGGTTCAACCACGGACGCCGGCCGGGAGATCGATAGGGCCTGCACGTTCTCGCGCAGGAGCTCCAGCTCCTTCTGCTGGTCGGCGATCTGGGCCCGGAGCGCGTCGTTCTCGGCGGCATAGGCGTCGGCCAGGTCGTGCATGTCGCCCCCTTCCGCCGCAGCCGCCGCCTTGGCCTGCTCGGTGGCCCATCTAGCTTTCGCCGCCTCGAACCCGCGAAAGGCGGGATCGTCAGCCGCGAAGGTGGACGCCTCGAGGATCCGGCGGGCGATCATCCATCGGAACCGGTCCCTTGCCTGGACCTCGTCGTCGCCGCGCGCAAGGATCTGATCGGAGGTCCAGAGCGGGTGCACGCGGAAGTCCTCGCTGTTGAAGCGGAACGGCCAGAACAGGCGGACCGCCCCGTTGTAGCAGGACCACTCCTTCCCGCGGCTCCGGGTCAGCACCCAGGACGCCTCGTTCGAGAGGCGCACGGTGTGGGCCAGTCCGCACAGGTCTTGGCTCAGCCGTTCATGCAGATCGCCCGCGATGGCCTCACCGTGGAACTCGGAGACCACGACAATCGGAAGCCGGCGCTCCGGAGCGACCATGAGCGCCTCGAGCTCCGGCACGTCGTCCACGTCCACCGTGAACGGATGGGCGAACACCCTCTCCCCGGTCCTCCCGGTCATCCACTTCGGCCCTGAGGCGATGATGTCGCGGATGAATTTGGGAAACCGCAAGTCGACGTCGGTAGGCGCGATCCCGCCGTCCGATCCGATGGCGAGGACGCACCGCAGCGAGGTGCGGTCAGCCATGGCGAGAACTGCGATCTCCGTCTGGAGGCTTCCACCTTCCACCGGCTCGAGCGCCGTGAAGGTCTTACGCCGCTGATCGTCGAAGGCCTCCTCGGCGCGATCGAACACTACGGGGGCCGCGCTGCGCCTGATGATCGTCCCGCCATCGGCCGCGGTTGTAAACTTCCGGCTGCTCCACCTGTCGAGGACGGCGTCGACCTTCGTCACGACCTCGTCACCTTGGGACGCAACAGTAAACTGGAACTTCGCGACAACACGCATGCGGCACCTCCGAAAGCGGGCTATCGCCGAAAGCGCTTGCCGCCGCCAGAGGATGGGCTGAACATCATACCATCGGATTAAACCGCCTAAAAGGACTCCCTAGCGTGGCCGCATATGTCGCGCAGCATGATCGTGTCCGCTTATAACCGTTTAAGGCCCCTAGCCAAAATCCGGCCACACGTCACCGAACGGCACCAGGACGCGCGACGGGCCCTCGACACCGATTTCTGAGGCACAGTCCAACTCTTGAAGATCCGCCGGTATGCGCGCAACGACCCGAACGGTGACTTCGTGCTGGCGTGTCAGGGTGCTGGCGCCGATCTCGTCATAACCTGCTTCGGCTGCGTTAATCGCGAAGAATCCAAAAACGGCATCGATCTCGGCATCGAACGTCAAATCGAACGCGACGACAGCAGTCGCCCCATCCTGTTCGATCAGGAGAATTTCCTCTGAAGCAACGGGATGGAAACCTGAGTAACGTGCCTCAAGAAAATCGCTCTCCATATCAAACTGTGAGTGCGCCAATATCTCCGGCCGGATCGTAAACAGATGAACTTCCAACTCTCGCGATATCTGCACCGCGATGTTACTGTCGGCGATCGCCAGCAAACCAGCGAGCTGGCCTGCCGTCCATGCGCCTGCATCGTGGAACAGGCCAACGGAACGGGCCAGGTCATCTGTCACAACGATGTGCGGAGAGACCAAAGCAAAATGACGCCAGTCATCATCATGCGACACGGCCAACACGACGCCATCCCTTGCCTTGGCATAAGCCGCAAGCTCCAAGAGCGCGATGGCATCGGGAAACTCATCCTTCTTGCGGCCAGCGCCGAATGGAGGCTGGCCAGCGAAATATAGATCGACCAGGGACTGGCCGTCGAGATAGGTACTGGCTTCTAATATGGTTGGCACACAGCTCGTCTCGAACTGGTGCCAGGCCCGGGCGACATCCGCAGCAATATCGGTATCCAGCTGGAGCGCGGCGGTCGCTCGACCGATCGCCGCGTCTCCTACGCGGCGTATCTTTTCGAATTCCCGCAAGGCGGCCCTGACCTTAAGAACCTGCTGCTTGGCATCCGCCAGCATGTGAGCCTGCACTTCGCGAGAAACCGTGTCGCTCAGCACGAACTCGACACCCGACCCGAAAAGATGCGAGAGCGGTCGAAGCGAGAGTGCCTCAAGATTATATCCGAGCCGATGGAACGTCGTCGTATCGAGCGTGATAGCGCAAATACGATTGCTTGCGACGGCGCGGCGCAGTTCATCTTCAGACCAGTGTGGCAAACGCGGCCTCTGTTCAGGATCGAGTACCAGACAGGCTCTAATCTAGCAGCCAGCCACCCCGAGGTCACTCGCGACGTTCTCGTCATCCTAGCGTTGGCGTGTCGGATCACCGGATATTTTCTCGCCGGCGCACACCAATCTGGCATGCGGTAGGACTGGAGGAGCGCGGATCTCACATCGGGAGTGATGCGCGACATGCGACGCTAGATGGCGTTGACGACGATCCTGAGCCGTCGCTAGTCTGCGCGCGTTGCTGCTCATTCTGTCCAGCCTCCTTCCAGGCGCGGCGGGTTTGTGGCATGCGTCGGGGCTGCGGTGGGTGAGCGGGAATGTGGCTAAGGGTGCGCGAAGGCCCATTTGATGAGACGACGACGACAGGGACGATCGAGCCAAGGGGCCACGAACTCTGGTCAGGGCATATGGTTGATCTTACCATCACGGCGCTGCGCGATGCCAAGGTCGCGATAGAGCCTGGTGAATGGTATGCGTTCGCCGACTTCGCAGGACTGATCGGATCGGCGCAAGCCGGAGACCATGGAGTGCCCAGCACCGTGACGACCGCTCATCTTGGTGTCGGCAAGCCCTGGCAATCGGTCATTGAGATCGACGAAGCCGCCGCAGCTCTGATGGTCTGTCGCGCGGTCATCGGGCATATCGAGGACCTTGAAGCCACTGCGGACGCCTGGGTACGTGTGGAATGACGTCGAACCGCCTTACCCTCGACGAGTGCGGCCGGCGCCGTCTCTTAGGCAGCATCCCTGCTGGCCGCTACAGCCTCGAATATACGGACACGACGCATCTGAAAGATGATATCTGGGTAGGGTTGGGCCACATCGACGTCCGCCCTCACCCGATCCACGTCGATACCGACGAGAGCGAGCAATTCTATACCTTCACGCCCGAAATTTCGGGTATGCCCGCGGACGCGAAGCCGAACGATACCCGGATAGTCAAGGACGTTCTGTCGCTAGCACTCGGCCGGCTCGGCCTGATCACGCCTGCGATTACGCCAAGTTTGCGAGCTGAGTTGCTCAAGCTCGACGATCAGGACGGCGTGGTGATCGTCCCCGACACAAATGCGCTGCACAATGGCGCGCTGCACTGGTTACTGCGCGCTCTGCGACACCCCTCTGTCTGGATTCTGCCCGTCGTGGCCTCGCTCACCACAATCCAGAACCGGGATGCGATCCTCAAGAGCAACGTCAATAAGCAAACCTGGTCGAACCTGTCCCCTTCCCTCCGCTCAAGGGGATTGGTCAATGGGGCGCTCGGCCTCCTGCAGCGCAATCGTGGACGCTGTCAGGTAGTCGAAATCGACCCATCTCTGCTCCGTTACCAGAAAATGGGGTCGAGCAAGGGCGCAGATCCGGATCAAAGCGATGTCCTAGAGGACCGTCTGATCATCGAAGCGATCCATGGGGTGCTGCGGACGATGCGATCGCGCACCAGCCGCCGCGTGGTGACGTCGGACGTCAATATCGCGCGCGTGCTGGAGGCGGAAGGAATAGAAACCCTGTTCGTGCCAACTATCATGCTTGACGACAGTCCGGTCGATTGCCTTCGTTTTGACCCGCTGGCACGTGATTTTGTTGGCGCACCGCTGCGGGCCTTCCTCTGGGAGCTGACGCACGTGTTCAGCACGATCCGCCTTCGTCGCGAGACCGGCGGATGTGCGCGTTTCGACTGCTATTGGCCTGGAAAGTCGCCCAGCGATTGGACCAGCGAGCAACTGCAGATCGAAGTCAAGGATCTGTCCGCGGACACTGACGCGCCGGATGCACCGGTCGAAACAATCAAGGAAGCCGCCGCACTATCTACTGCGGAGCCGGCCCAGGCGGTACCCAGCAGCGCCGGCCCGCCAGCTGTCCCGGCGGCCAGCACAACCAGCGCCGCTGGGCCCGGCGATCGGGCCGGTAAAACGCAAGCCTCGGCTCAACCTGGTTCGGCTGGTGGCAGGACGCAGACGCCGACGGCCTCACGAAAGGACCGGTCGGCGAGACCCAGCACGATCAAGACCGTGCTGCCCCGGGCTTCTTTTCCGCAGCTGCTCCGGTTGCTCGACTCTGCACGACAACAGCGGCACGGGAGTGCCGACGCGATCACCACAGGTTTGGCCGAAGAGAAGATCACGGTCGATACTGCTCGGCGCGGCCTTGAGATCCTGCGCCGGGTGAGATTGCTCACCCAGGAAAGAGACATGTTCACCACGACTGCTGACGCCGATACGGTGTCAGCTGCATTGGAGGCCGGGGATCTCGATGTGATCAGCAGCCTCATGGAGCGTTTCGAGCCATACCAAGCGTTTCGCAATTTGCTTCGGGAACACCGCCAGGTTCCGCGCGAAGCCGCCGGCGGAATGGTCATGGACCTTCTCGGCGGCGTTGGATCCTATGAAGCTGCTCGGCTTCCGCGCTTTCATACTCTCTTGGGACAAGCCTGGAGTCTCGGCGAGATGATCGTCGATGGGTCGCAACGCCTCACAGATCGTGACGCGACCGACGTGTTTGGAGAGGCTTTTGCTGCGACGGCAGCGGTCGGTATCGCAAAGGTCCAGGATCTGCTCCAGCATTTCTGCGCGGTTACATGCACGAGCCCGTGGGCTGCGAAGCGGCAGATCGGAAAGTTGGTGGCGGAAGGGATGCTGGAGGGCTACACATTCCAACCAGCCGCCGGGGGAAAGCCGATTACCAAGGATGAGATTGTAAGCGGATCGCTCGAGCATCTTGAGATCACGCCTGTCATCATCGATCGCCTCACACTTGGAAACCGCCCAGTCTTCACGATTGAAGGGCCGGGTCGATGACGTCGATGCTTGGCAATCTGTTAAAAGATGTCGCAGGAGCGAAGGAACAGGGGAGCGCTTTTCTCGCGAGCTTCGGGATGTTGCGTAATCCCTTCCCTCCGGCGCGAACAATCTATCCCGAGGTGATTTACAATCAGGAGATCGCTGTCCAGAAGTTCGCGACCAACGTCTCAGCGATCGTCGGAGCTGACCTCGCCCGCCGCAGCCTCGCAGTGCTTGGTGGCACAGGCCAAGGCAAGTCGCACTTCCAGCGTCATTGCCAGTACGAAGTCCAGCATCATAATCTGCCGATCGTGACCGTCGAGTTTCTGGCCGGCACGGGATCGGCGGCCGTTCTGGTACGCGAAATCTATCGGGCTGCCGACGAGTTCGTGAAGCAGACCGGCGAGCACGATCTGCTCTCGGCAGTGATCAATCGCGTCCGGGA
>Ga0105240_10002979_pt1 | contig 26653 bp, 23 predicted proteins | sample KBSC54metaG_FD_80426 | JGI IMG/M metagenome (GOLD analysis project Ga0105240, IMG submission 80426) | Corn rhizosphere microbial communities from Kellogg Biological Station, Michigan, USA - KBS C5-4 metaG | ecosystem: Host-associated > Plants > Roots > Rhizosphere > Soil | place: Michigan, USA...
CGTGCTGGCTCCAGATCTGCCCCTGGCATACGTGGATGCCTTCGTCGCCGGCGAGCAATCGCTGATTCTCGGCATCCATGAATCCCGCCACAAGGGATTGCGGGCGATAGCCGCCGCCCACCATCTGGGAGACTGCTTGCAGTCCTTTGTGAATTGTCCGCCGGTTGTTTTCGCGCGTGTCGTACATGGGCGCAAAATAACCGCCGGGGATGAAGGTGACCTCGTCGCCATACCGGTCGTGATAGTCGGCGAGAAGCTTGCGAACCTCCCCATATTCCTCACGGTCGTCGTGCAGCGCGAGCCAACTGACGGCCCAGGTCATGCGCCCGCCGGGGCAGCCGCGCGCAAAGACCTCTCGTCGCGCGCGAACGCGCTCCGGCCGGTTGTCCGCCGCCTCGTCTTGGCCGATGGATCTGGTTGGCGTGGCTTCGATCTGGTTCACCCGCACAACGGATATGTGAGTCAGAAACCGCCCCGACATCGGCGAAGAAGCGTCCGCACCTCGCGCTACCGCCGATGCGACTGCGAGCGACGCCACAGAACCTGTCGCGCCGCCCAGCATCATCCGTCTTGTCCACGAATTGCTCACCGCCGCATCTCCCATATTCAATTCCCCAAGCGGAAGATCAGGGCAGTGGCCGGACCCAAATATTGCGGAAACTGATCGGCTTGCTGGGATCGGAATGGCCTTGCAGCTTGATAGGGGCGCCGTCAAAGGCTTTGTAAACCGGCTGGCCGATATAAAGCGTCTCACCCTTCAGCACGAAGTCGTTCTGCACCAGGACGCCATTGTGCAGCGCTGTGACCCTGGCCGAGCTGTTCAAGGATCCGTCTGGTTTGAAAGTGGGCGCGGTCCAGATCACGTCATAGGATTGCCAGGCGCCCGGCTTGCGGGCCGCGTTCACCAGCGGCGGCGACTGTTTGTAGACGCTGGCCGCCTGACCGTTGACATAGGTCGAGTTCTGATAACTGTCCAGAATTTGTAATTCGTATCCGGCATCGTCCGGACCGGTGGACGCGAGAAAGAGACCGCTGTTGCCCCGCGCCTGCCCCGAGCCGGTGATATCGGCGGGGACTCTCCATTCCAGATGCAATTGATAATTCTTGAATTTTTGTTTGGTCTCTATGTTTCCGGCGGCCTTGTTCACCGTCATCACGCCGTCAGCCACGGTCCAGCTGGCCGGCGCCTTGTCGCGGGTGTTCACCCACCGATCGAGATTGCGGCCGTCGAACAGCACAATGGCATCCGATGGCGCGGAAGCGCTGGCGGCCTCGCCCGGTGTCACGACCGGCGGGACGGGAGAATAGAATTCCGTGTCCTCCGGGCGCGACAGTGAGGATTGCGCGGCGGCAAGTGTGGGCACAAGGGTAAGACCAAGGATCAGCAGGATACGTTTCATGCGGCCATGCCCTCTGCCGCGCTCAGAGCGGCCAATGGTTAGCGACTAACGATAAGCAGCGTGGCTCCATGCTTGGGAAGCGTGTCGGTGACGATACCCGTGCGGCGCCCCAGATCCTTGTGCTTCCACACGTCATGCACCTTGGCGCCGTCGCGAAAGCCGATCTCGGCAAGATCGACGGAGACATCGCGGGTGGACCAGCTGCGGTTGAAAAGGCCGACGGCGACGCGGCCATTGCTCAACGGTTTGGTCCAGACATCCAGATCCCCTGACTGATGCAGGCGCTCGCCCTGCTTGCCCAGCGCGTCCTGATCGATGGCGATGGCGTCCCGGTTCGTAAGAATGTCCTTGTCCGCCTCGCACATCTTGCTCAAATCGTTTCCGGCCAGCAGCGGTGCGGCGAGCAAAACCCAAAGACTCATATGGGTCTTGTATTCGTCTTCGGTCATTTTGCCGTTGCCCACTTCCAGCATGTCCGGATCGTTCCAGTGACCGTGACCGGCGTATTTCGACAGCCCCGCTTGGCTGAAACCGATGGCAATCATGCGCCCGTAGGAATCGTCGATGTCGTCCGTTGTCCGCCACATCTGCGCGCCGACTTCGGGGCCCCATATCCAGGGCTGGTCCAGGCCATATTCGCAAAGGCTGTAGACGATGGGACGGCCCGCCGCCTTGAGCGCATCGCCCATCTTGCGATAGGCAGCGATCATCATCTCTTTTTTGATGCCGGGATTCTCTGGATGCTCCTTGGCAGCTTTGAGCATGGCGTCCTGGAAGGAACAGAGATCGTATTTGAGGAAGTCCACGCCCCAACTGGCGTAAAGCTTTGCGTCCTCGCCTTCGTGACCGAGGCTGCCTTCATAGCCGGCACAGGTCCTAGGTCCCGGCGAAGAATAGATGCCGAATTTCAGGCCCTTGGAATGAATATAATCGCCCAGCGCCTTCATGTCGGGGAAGCGTGCGTTCGGGTGAAGAATGCCCTTGGCGTCACGCTTGCCCTGCCAGGTGTCGTCGATATTGACATAGACATAGCCGGCATCACGCATCCCGGTCGAAACCAGCATGTCGGCGGCGGCGCGGACATCGCCGTCGGTGACGTGCCCGGCAAAATGATTCCAGCTGTTCCAGCCCATGGGGGGAGCCATGGGCGACGCGGCTTGCCTCTGGCCAAACGCAGTCGCAGACGAAATGCAAAGGGTCAGGGATAGGAGAGCAAGAAAACGCATCGAGCCCGCTCCAGCTGCAAAGACAAGAGACGATAGCACCGGCACCGCTTGTCGGTCCATTCCGCTACCAGCCACCATCCACGCCAATGTTCTGGCCGGTGATCATGTCGGAGGCCGGTAAAGCCAAAAACATCACCAGATCTGACACGGCTTTGGGCAGGATGCGCTCCTTAAGGCATTGGTTCTCGATAACCCAGTCATTGTAGGCTTGCAGCCGGTCGCCGAAGACCCTTGCCTCGGCTTCCGAAACGATCGCGCCGGGCGAAACCGCATTCACTCTTATGCCGTGCGGACCCAATTCCCGCGCCAGCGATTTGGTGAGGCCAAGCATGGCGCCCTTCGAGGCCACATAGGGGACGTAGCCATCCCAACGTCCATTGAGGGTGATCGAACAGAAATTGATGATCTTGCCGTAACCCTTCGCCTTCATTCCCGGCGCTACTGCTCTCGCCAACGCAAATGCCGCCGATGAATTCACGCGAATCTGATCTTCATACTCGCTAAGAGAAAACGCCTCGAACGGCTTGTTGATGATCAGGGCGGCGTTGTTGATCAGGATATCGAACCCCCGCTCGGCGGCAAGCGATCGCACACTCGCTTCGGCAGATGATAAGTCGTTGAGATCCAGCCCGAGATAACTCGCTCTCTTCAGGTCGGCGCAAACGCGCCTGCCCTTTGCGGCATATTCCGGCCGGTCGAGCAGCACCACATCAGCTCCTGCCTCCGCAAAGGCGACGGCTTGCGCCATTCCCAGCGTGCCCAAGGCTCCGGTCAACAAGACACGACTGCCCGAAATCAGAGACATGAAATGCTCCCTATCGCAACGAACTCAGCCCATATAAACGTCGCTCTAGCTGATTTCGCTGACCTGTCTGGTGATCGAGAAACGCTTGTCGAGGTCTGGGTGCAGTTCCAGGCCCAATCCCGGTCCCGGCGGCACGGAAATCATGCCGTCTTTGACCGGCGGAAGCGCGGTAACGAGATCGCCGTACCAGGTCCGGTAGAAGGCCCGCACACTCTCCTGGATCAGCGCATTGGGCGCATTCAAGGACAAGTGCGTCGATGCCGCCAGCACCACAGGTCCGGTGCAATCATGAGGCGCGACCGGCAGATGCCAAGCTTCCGCCATCGACGCGATCTTTCTGCCTTCCGACAGACCACCGCACCAGGAGAGATCGAGCATCACCACGCCGGCGGCACCTGTCTCGAGCAGATTGCGGAAGCGCCAGCGTGTCGCCAACGTCTCCGAGGCGCATAAAGGCGCAAGCGAATTTTCGCTATAGCGCTTGAGGTCACCCAGCGAATCCATCTTGATCGGATCTTCGTGCCAGAATGTGGCGTATGGCGCCAACGCCCGCGCGATTTCGATCGCCGGCAAGAGCTGCCACATCGAATGGAACTCGACCATGATATCCATCTTGTCGCCGACCCGCTTGCGGATCTTTTCGAATGGCGACAATGCGACCTTCAGATCACCCGCGCTGATATAAAGTCCGCCGCTCTTCTCCGCCGCGGCATCGAACGGCCAGATTTTCATTGCGCTGATGCCCTCGGCGAGCAGCTCCTCCGCCAGATCGTCGGCGCGATTGAGGAAGGCGTCCAGATCGGCATATTGGGTGCGAGCCTGCCGCAACCCGTAATTGGTCGTCGTCTGGCCGCCTTCGCGCATATAGCTAGTGCCGGCGCACGTGTTGTAGGTCCGGATCGACGGACGGGTGAAACCACCCAGCAACTGTGCGATCGGCTGCCCCGTGACCTTTCCGAACAGATCCCACAACGCGATATCGATTGCGGAATTTCCCCGCATCTCAACGCCGCTCGACGCAAAGCCAATATAGCCGGTCAATGCCTTGGACAGCTTGTCGATGGCGAGTGGATCTTGCCCGAGCAATAGCGGCGCCGCGGTCTCATGCAGATAGCTCTCGACGGCCCGGGCCCCGAAAAAAGTCTCGCCCAGCCCGACAAGGCCCGCATCGGTATGCACCCGCACCCAGCAGATATTGGCGAACTCGCCGATCCGGATCGTTTCGATCTTGGTGATCTTCATTCTGGCGATCCCCGACATGACCGGCTGACACCGATGGCGGCAGTCAATTCAACCCATCTTTCAGGTCATTATCAACACGGCAACCTATGGCCAATTTTGCGCAATCGGCAAAGTGGGATAGAAATCTATGGTCACTGGATTGGGGCTCAGCGGCATGCCGCAGCACAGGCCTTCACCGCGCTTTGAGCCGGATGTCGTGATCGTGGGATCGGGTGCGGCCGGCGGCATGGCAGCCTATGCGCTGACCCGAGCCGGGATAAAGACCTTGGTGCTGGAGGCAGGGCGCGACTACGACCCCGTGTCGGAATCGGCAATGCTCAAATGGAATCACGAAGCGCCCTTGCGCGCGATTCCGACGCCGGACAAGAGCTTCGGATACTATGACGCGACTGTGGGCGGCGGTTGGGAGGTGCCCGGCGAGCCCTATACCAGCGCCCCGGGCACGACCTTCCGCTGGTGGCGGTCGCGGATGCTGGGCGGGCGCACCAATCATTGGGGGCGGCATGTGCCACGCTTCGGCCCCTATGACTTCAAAGGGAAAAGCCGCGACGGACTGGGAGCGGATTGGCCAATAACTTATGAAGACATCGCGCCCTATTACGACCGCACCGAAAAACTGATCGGCGTGTCCGGCGCCAATAGCGGATTGGAGAATCATCCCGATTCTTCGCCCGGGGTTTTGCAACCGCCGTCCAAGCCGCGCGTGCCTGAGCTGATGATCCAGGCCGCCGCCGCGGGCCTTGGTATTCCCTGCGTACCTTCGCGCTACGCCATCCTGACGCAGCCCATAGACGACGCGCACGCGCCGCGGCAGGCCTGTTTCTATGCAACGCCTTGCGGACGAGGCTGTTCGATCGGTGCGGCCTTCCAGACCACGACCTCGCTGCTGCCGATGGCGATGGGTACGGGCAAGCTGCGCATCGTCACCAATGCGATGGTTTCGCGGGTTCTGACCGACGCCCGCGGCCGGGCAAAAGGCGTCGAATATTTCGACCGGACCAACGGCTCCACGCACTTCGTGGCGGCGCGGGTGGTGGTACTGGCCGCCAGTGCTTGCGAGAGCGCGAAGATACTTTTCAATTCGCATACCGCGCAGTCTCCGCAAGGTCTGGCCAATTCAAGCGGACAGATCGGCCGCAGCCTGATGGATTCCACCGGCACCGACATCACCGGTCATATTCCGGCCTTGGAAGGCCGCCCGCGCTACAACGAGGACGGCAAGGACAATGCCCACCTTTACATCCCGTTCTGGCTCTACAAGGAACAGGCAGCCGGCAGACTCGATTTCCCGCGCGCCTATCACTATGAGATCGGCGGACGCTTCGAAATGCCCGGTGCGCGTTTCGGGCTGGCTGGCGCGGAAGACGGCTACGGCCTTTCCTTGAAGGAAGATGCGCGGCGCTATTACGGGGCTCAGGTTTCGTTCAGCGTGCGCGGCGAGATGGTTCCAAACGCCGATTCCTACTGCGAACTCGACCCCGACACGAAAGACAAATACGGCCTACCGGTGTTGCGCTTCCACTGGAAATGGTCGGATCACGAAACTCGCCAGATCGCACATGGGGTTAAGACGGCAAAGGAGATCATCGCGCGAATGGGCGGGCGGGTTCTGACGCCCGAGATGCCGCCGGAGCAAGCGATCCAAGCTGGCGGCGAGATCATCCACGAAGTGGGCACCACCCGCATGGGAATGAGCGCAACCGATTCCGTGACCGATGGTTTCGGCCGGACATGGGACATCGATAATCTCGTCATCGCCGATGGCGGCGTGTTCCCTTCCAACGCGCACAAGAATCCGACCTTGACGATCATGGCGCTTTCCTGGCGCAGCATGGATCATCTGACGATGCGGATGCGCAAGGGGGACATATGACCGAGATTTCGCGGCGCGTGACCCTGGCCTGGATTGCGGCAGTCTCCACAGGCGGCTTCGCGGCGGGTTCGAGCAAGGCGGCGGAAAGCGGATCACCCGCTTCCTGGAGCAATGCCGCACTCCCGCCGGTCACAGGCCCCGGATATGGCCACGATCCCGATTTGAAGGCGGCCGCCGTTCCATGGCCGCTCACGCTCAATCCACATCAGCGCGCGATCCTGCGTCTTGCCGCCGATCTGATGCTGCCCGCCGACGCGCGATCGCCTTCCGGTGGAACGCTGCCGCTCGACGCATTCTTGGATGAATGGATCAGCGCGCCCTATCCGCTGCAACAGCAGGACAGAGCGCTGATCATGCCGGGTCTTGCGTGGCTGGATGCCGAAACCGGGCGGCGCTCCGGCCAAGATTTTGTCTCGGCCAGTGATGCGCAGCGCCGCGCGGTCTTCGATGCCATCGCATTCCGAGACAGGATCGCACCCGGCTATGAGCAGGCCGCGCAATTCTTCGCGCGGCTGCGCGCCCTCATGCTGGCGGGCTATTATTCCCTGCCCCAAGGCATGGCCGATATCGGCTATCTGGGCAACAAACCGCTAGCCGATGACTATCCGGGCCCGACGCCGGAAGCGATGGCGCATCTGAACGCCAGTCTCATCAAGCTGGGCCTCAAGCCGTTCAACCCGGGCTGAGGCGCCTCACCCAAACATTGCGGAACGAGACATGGCTGTCGGGATTGCCGTGATCTTGCAGCGCCAAAGGTAGCTCCGCCGGATGGGGGCTATAATGCCCCACTTCGCCATGCACCGTCGCGCCGATCAGCACAGTGTTGTCCTGCACCAGAACCCCGTTGTGGATCAGGGTTATGCGCGCCGGCGTGGCAACATTGTTGCCCGAGAAATGCGGCGCGTGGAACACGATGTCATAGCATTGCCAGACGCCTTCCGGACGCGAGGCATTCACCAGCGGCGGCGCCTGACTATAGATAGCACCGGCCTGCCCATCCGGATAGGTCTCATTCTTGTAGGAATCCAGAATCTGGATTTCGTACAGCCCCATCAGAAACACACCGCTATTGCCCCAATATTGCGGATTGAGCGGCGGCTTCGGCTGCAGCGGCGTCTTCCACTCCACATGCACCTGCACGTCGCCATAGGATTGCTTGGTCGTGATGAAATTATAGACCCGCGCGCCGGTGGTCAGAACGCCGTCCTTCACGGTCCATTCGCTGAAATGATCGCCGGTCCATTTGTCCAAATTCTTGCCGTCGAACAGCACCTCCGCATCACCCGGTGGCGGCGCCGAGCAAGCCTTTCCGGTTTCAACGTGAACTGGCTGGGGACGGCGGATATCGTCGGCCCGCCAGTTGGAATTCGGCATCTTGGGGCTCGCCAAGGTGAGTTTGGCAAGTTCCGGATCGGCCAGCCACCGCGCCCAATTGGGATGCTGCGCTATGATGCGTTGTAGTTCGGCCGGATCGACCGTTCCTTGCGCAAATACCGGCATGGCCAAGCAGCACAGGGCGGCAAGCGCAAACGGAGCCGTGCTTTTCATAAAAATCCTCCAAAAAACCGCGCCATGATGCTCACGATAAAGCGTGCAGATAGTCATAATCTGCCTTCGCCGCCGTCAGTGCCGGCATTTCGACGAAAGGCGGCTCTTGCTCAACAAAATAGTGCTGGACCCCGGCCTGCCGCGCCGCGGCGAAGATAGGCTTGTAATCAATGAAGCCGCGCCCCAGTTCGGTGCCCTGATGGCCGTCGGTGGTGGTGCTGGGCCGGGTGGTTGCAGCGACAAAATCCTTGATGTGCAGCATGCGAACGCGACCGGGATGCTGACGCATATAGGTCACGGGGTCATGACCACCCAGCATCATCCAGCCGCAATCGATCTCCAACTTCACCAGATCCTTGTCGGTCTGCTTCAGCAGCAGGTCGAACACCATCTGTCCGTCGCCAAATTTTTTGAATTCGAAATCGTGATTGTGATAGGCGAATTGCAGTCCCGCCTTCACTGCCGCCGCGCCGATGCGATTCATGTCCTGGGTCATGGCGTCAAAAGCGGCCCGGTCGCGGGGTCCGACAATGTCGGCGGCATTCTTGCCGGCCTTTTGATTGAACATGGTGGAGGCAACGGCATAACGGGCGCCCAGCTGGTTGGCGCTATCGAATTGCCGCTGCAAATCGCCATCGGCCAGGGGAAGATGGCAACTCGCGCAGTTCAAGCCTGCATCCTCCAACCGCTTGCGGAATTCCTTGGCAGACAGATCGGCGAAGCCGGCCGTCTCGACTTCGCGATAGCCGATGTCATGCAGGGCCTTCAGAGTGCCGGGCAGGTCCGCCTTCATCTCGGCACCTACCGTGTAAAGTTGAAGCCCGATGGGAAGGCCCAGCGGATTTCCCCGCGCCGGCCACGCGAAGGCCGCGGCAAGTCCGGCGGATGCGGTCAGAAATGCGCGCCTTTCCATATCAACCTCCCTGGTCGGGTTACTGCGAAATCCGGCTTCGCCTTTTTCGCGAACGATCCGCCACGGCGATAGCGGCGAAGATGAAGATCAGCGCCAGCGGAATCAGCGCCACCGCGCGAAACGAGGCAGCCGCCGCCGCGGTCAGAATTTTGGTCAGCTCCGCGCCCTGGGCATGCGCCGCCAAGTTGGCGTCGCCACCGGCGGCCGCAAGCCGGGCGCGATCATAGATGCCGCCCAGAATGGGCAATATCACATAGGTTGAGGCGGCGCCGGCCGCGCCCATCAGGCCGAACACCATGGTGCCGCTGCGGGGATAGCGTTCGGCCACCGTCGCCAGCATGGTGGGCCAGAAATAACAGACACCGAAACCCCAGCCGGTGGCCGCGATGAGCGCGCTGATCGGATCGTGCGCTGCTCCCAGCGCAAAAAGGCCCGCCGTGGCGAACGCCGCCGAAAAGACCAGGAGCCCGACATTGGACAGGCGCTTGACCAGCGGCCCCGCGAAATGGCGCATCACGAACATCAGCCCGCTGACATAGGCCAAAAGCAGGATGCCGCGCATGCCGACAATCTGGCTGAGCGCGACATCGACCCATTGTCCCGGTGCGAATTCCGTAGTGGCGGTGAACATCATCAGCACCACCCACAGGAAGATGGTGGGCTGACGGAACGTGGCGCGCAGCATCTCATCCGTGGTCACGGGCGCGTCGGTAGAACGGCTGACCTCGGGCAGCCGCTCGCCCGCGGTGAGCACCGCGAACAAGACCGCCAGAAGCGCTAGCACCAGCAATTCCCAGCGCCAGGGCCATCCCGCGCCATCGGCGGCAATGCCCAGCAGCGATCCTCCGACCACACCCGCCGGATACCAGGCGTGCAGGATGCTGAGGCGGTGCACGCGATCCTCTGGGTAGAGGGCGCTGGTGAGGGGGTTGATGACGGTTTCGACCAGGCCCCAGCCGATCCCCTGCACCGTCATGCCGATCAAGAGTCCGTAATAGGGCGAGATGCCCAGCGATCCGGCGTCCGCCACCAGCGCCAACCCGGCGATGAGGAACACGGCGGCGGCGATGAGGGCGTTGCGGAAGCCGATGATCGCCAGGACTGAACTTACCAGCAGCAGGGTGATGGCAAACCCGGCAAAGGCGGCGCCCAGCACTGTGCCCAGCATGGCGCCCGCATGCACCGGATCGATGGGATCGAGATATTCGGCTTGCATATGCACGGCGGTGACTGCCCGCACCGACACCGCCGCGCCCGCGGTGAACAGCGCCGTCAGCGCCAAGACGAATATGCGCCCTCGGTGTAGTCCGTCCGCCGCTATTGCCGACATCCACCCTCCGCTGCATTGCACAACGCGGTTGGCGCGACGCCGCCGGTTGCTGCCCCGCATGACCGTAGCAGAACAGGCCTGCGCGGCAACAAAAGTTCGGGAATCAAGCACCGTCCGCTAGCGGATCATTCCGTCACGTCGACCCAGGCGTGGCTGCGATTGCTCGTCATTTCCGCGGCCAGAATGTTCATCTGACGCAGCCCATCGGCCATCTGCGGATAATCCGCAGGCGCGTCCGGATCAGCGATCGAAGCATAGAATCGCCGGAACAGCTGCTTGAACGTGTCTTGATAGCCTTCGGCGTGACCGCCCGGCACATCCGCGAACCCGCGTGCCGTCTCAAGCATCAGCGACGGATCCTTGAGCAATATCTGGCTGGGCGCATCGCGATGGCCGATCCAGAGCTCCTCCGGATTTTCCTGGCGCCATGTCACTGCCGCCTTGGAGCCGTAGATCTCCATCACCAACCCATTTTTCCGCCCGGCGGAAACCTGGCTCGCGGTCATGGCGCCGCGTGTGCGTCCGTCCATGCGGAACAAGGTGGCGCCGAAATCCTCCGTCTCGACCCTTTCTTCCGTAGTTTCGGACGCGGCCGCCAACTTGCCGCTGAAGGTCTCGCCTCCGATCTTGGGCCGCTTGCGGGTGGGATGAAAGATCTGCCAGTCGCTGCAAAGGGACTGTACCTTGAGGCCAGTTAGATGCTCGGCCATGTCGAAGAAGTGCGAGCCGATATCGGCCATCACCCGCGACGCGCCGCTGGCGGCAGGCTCGACGCGCCAGTTCCAGTCGCTCTCGTAAAGCATCCAGTCTTGGGAATAGGTGCCCTGCACCACCAATATGTCGCCCAGTTCACCCGCCTGCCGCATGGCGCGGATCTGCTGCACCATCGGGTAATAGCGCAGATTGTGGCACAGCGCGCCGCGCAGTTTCTTTGCGGCTTGCAACTCCGTCAGCGTCCGCGCTTCGGCCACCGTCAGGGCTAGCGGCTTTTCGCAGAGCACATGTTTGCCGGCCTCGAAGGCCGCCTTGGCCATGGGGAAATGCGAGTCGTTGGGCGTGGTGATATGCACGGCATCGATGCTGGGATCGGCCATGATCTCGCGCCAATCGCCGGTGGCGTTGACGATGCCATAGCCTGCACCCAACGCCTTGGCTTTTTCCAGCGACGTGCCGGCAATCTCCACGACATCGACATTGGGAACCCTTCTGAGCGCCTCCAAATGTACCCGGCCCATGAAGCCGGTACCGATCACGGCCGTCCGTATGCGGGTGGAGTCGGGCATGGTCTCAGACCCACCACGCCGCTGCCGGCTTTTCCTTGACGATCGTCTGGGCAAGGAACGACGCGGCCTTGGTCAACCCTTCCTCCGGCGACATCAGGCTGTCCTCATGCTCGATGGAGAGAACATTGTCATAACCGTACATCCGCAAAGTGGAGATGAACTCGTTCCACCATTCCTGGCCGTGGCCATAGCCCACGGTGCGGAAGATCCACGACCGGTCGCGCTCTTGTGTGTAAGGCTTGGTGTCCAACACGCCGACTTTCGGCAGGTTGGCGGGATACATTTGAGTATCCTTGGCATGGACATAGAAGATCGCATCTCCCAGCACCCGGATGGCGGCGATAGGATCAATGCCTTGCCAGAACAGATGACTGGGATCGAGATTGGCGCCCACGGATGGTCCCGCGATGGCGCGCAGCCGCAGCATTGTTTCGGGATTGTAGACGACAAATCCCGGATGCATTTCGATGGCGATTTTCACGCCGTGATCGGCGGCGAATTTGCCGTGGCTTTGCCAATAAGGCGCGACCATCTTATCCCATTGCCAGTTCAGCACATCGAGATATTCGCTGGGCCAGGGACAGGTGACCCAGTTGGGTGCTTTCGCGTCCGGACCTTCACCGGGGCAGCCGGAAAAATCCACCACCGTCTTCACACCCAGCTTCTCCGCCAGAAGAATCGTCTTGCGGCTAACCTCGCTATAATTAGCAGCCTGCGCCTGGTCGGGGTGCAGCGCATTGCCATGGCACGATAGCGCGCTGATGGTCAGTCCCGCATCGGCGAGTTTGGATTTGAAGGTGGCGAGCTCGCCCGGATTCTCCAGCATCGACAATTTGCAATGCGCGTCACCGGGATAGTTGCCGGTGCCGAATTCCACCATGTCGATGTCCAACGACTTGAGTTTCTTGAGCACATCGTCCAAAGGCAACGAGGACAGCAATGGCGTGAACACTCCGACCTTCATGGCAAATCCTCCCGCGAGGCTAACAATATCAGTTCAGAGCTTCAGCGATGCGCTGCAGCCCGATACGAGTCATGGCGATGTCGCCGGCCAACCCGATGCGAATGCGATCGGGGCAGCCGAAGAACCGGCCAGGCACAACGCTGGTCTCATAGTCCGCCATAAGACGCCGGTAGAAGGCATCACCGTCGCCGGCTACCAGCCGGGGAAACATGGTGGTGCCTTGATCCAGCATCACTTGCTCCAAGGCCGGATGATTCCCCAGAATTTTGCGATAGGCGATGCGGTTGGCGTCGAGCATGGCGTTCGCGCGCAGCCTCAGTGCCGGTAGACGGTCAAAGGCACGCACGCTCAGGCGTTCGGCCACATGCGCGGGGATCGAGGCGAACAGGTCGTTTAAGCGACGCATCTTCTCGGCCAGGGGCGCGGGCGCAAGGATCCAGCCGCAGCGCAGGCCGCTGACTCCATAGGCCTTGGTGAGGCTGCTGGTGACCACAATATTGCCCTCGGGAGAAAAAGCCGTGCGGGCCACGCCATCGCGAAACATCAATTCGAGATAGATTTCATCCAGCAACACCAAGGCACCGACGCGATCCGCTGCTTGGGCGATGGCCTTAAGGTCGGCCTCGGACGTCAGGGCGCCGGTGGGGTTGTGCAGATTGGTCAGAACCAGCAAACGGGTCCGCGGCGTGATGGCGTCAATCACGGCCTCCACGTTCAACGCCCAGGCCTCCTCAGGCCGGCGCGCCACCGACCGGATCTCGGCCCGAAAATATCCCAGAGCTGCCAGCAACAGTTCATAGGCTGGCGCCTCGATAAGGACCTCATCCCCCGGCGACAGGATCGCCGCCATTGCCAGATGATTGGCGAAGGACGCCCCCGCCCCCTCAACCACACAGGCTTCCGGAATGGCGAAGCGGGCAGCGATGCGCTCGATCAAGGGGCCGTAGCCGTAACTGTTGCGGCCATGAAGGACGAAATCCTCCGGCTGAGGATCGAGATCGGCCATGACACAGTCGGCCACGCCGCTGGCGGCCAGGCCGTATTTGGCCGCGGTGTGCAGCTTGGCGAAGTTCATGTAATCGGAGATGAGATTGCGCGGCGGCAGTGAGCGGGTCATGAAACCTCGGGTGAAATCTCTGCGCCGCCCTGCCGGCGCCAGTAGAAATAGAGCGGCAATCCGATGAGCATGATGGCATAGCCGATCAAGCTGTTCACGGGGTAAGCCCAGAATGAACAGCCCACCATGGTGAGGCAAGCGGCGATGAAGAGGCCGGTCGTCAGCGGATGCCAGGGCGTGCGAAACCCGCTGTCATCCGATGGAGCATTACGCCGCCCGGCCCGCCAGCGCAGCGTGAAGAGGCACGAGGCGCAGGCGGCGAAAAACAGGAAATTCATGGAGACGACATAGGAGAGAATCTGGTCGTAGCGGCCAGACAGCGCCAGGATAACCGTCCAGGTTGCCTGGAGCAGGATGGCAATCATGGGAGCGCGGCCTTTCTCAGTTACCTTTGCCGCCCAATGGAAGAACAGGCCGTCGCGGGCCAAGGCGAAACAAACGCGCGGTGCGGTCAGCATGGATTGGCTGAGGAAGGCCAGCGCCGACAAGGCGATGGCAGCCGCCGCCAGCTTGGCGGACGCTGGTCCTACCGTCAAAGCCAGGACGTCGGAGGTTGGCGTCAGCGTGCGCCCCAGGGCATCCACGCCCAGAGCCTGTAGACAGGCGATATTGATCAGCAGGTAAAGCCCGATCACGCCGGCCACGCCGATGATCAAGGCCCGGACCAGGTTACGTGCCGGATCGCGAATCTCGCCCGCGACGAAGCCGGCCGTCTGCCAGCCGCCATAGCTGAACACTACGGGGATCATGGCGGCGCCGAAGTCTTTCCAGGATGTGCCGGTCGCTTCGACCGGTACCGCCGGGGGGCGGACGTGAGGGGCCAAGAACAGCCCGGCGCCGATCAACGCGGCAATGGCGGCGATCCGCACGGCACCCAACAAAGTCTGGGCGCCGTTGCCATAACCGGCACCGATGCTGTTGACGACGGCCAGGATTGTCATCACGCCCACCGCCACCATGGGCTCGGACAGGCTGCCATTGAACAGAACATTGAGATTCTTGGCGAAGACGATGGACACCGCCGCCATGCCGCCCGCCTGTACCACCAGCAGAAGCGTCCAGGCATAGAGGAACCCGGTCAGCGGGCCGTAAGTGTCGCGGAGATAAACATATTCACCGCCCGTGGTGGGAAAGCGCGCCGCCAATTCGGCATAGACAAAGGCCCCCAGCAAGGCCACCGCGCCACCCAGGCTCCAAGCGATCAAGACTAGGCTGGAAGAATGAATGGTATGAGCCACGATGGCCGGATTGGCGAAGATACCGACGCCGATGATGCCGCCCATGACCAGCAGGACGGCGCTGGGCAAACCGATGGCGACGCGAAGGCCTTCCGCGCCAATCTCCTTGGTCATCTCGCCGTTCCCCCATCGACGACGATCCTTGAAGTCGCCGCGCTCGTGCCGTGGACCGTATCGCCTCCTATAGCATGACCGCGATACGCGTTAGGCTCAAAATCTATCTGCCATGGTCAAGGTCGATCACGGTGATGTGCCAGCGGCCGAGATTGGCGGTGTAAAGCTGGCTACCCTTCAGCGCGACATTCGTGGGGTGGGCCATGGTCGTGGCGGCCCGATCCTCGATCAATACCTCCAGCGCCCCACCTGCCTGGTATCGGTAGATGCGGCTGGGTTCATAACAGGAAATATAGAGCGTCCCATCCGGAGCAACGGCAACACCATCGGGCACATTCTGCACATCACGAACCACGATGTGCGGCACACCGGCTGAGCCATCGGCCGCGATCGGTACATAGCTCAACTGCGCCCGGTTGCTCTCGACCACATAGAGGCCGTTGCCGTCCAGAGCCATGGCCATGCCGTTGGCGAAATCCATGGGCGCGGCGCTCCATACGCCGCCCGCACCCGTTTTGAGATCGTAGCGGAACACGCCCGGCCCGACATTGTTGGCACCCCGGCTGTCAGAAACGTAGAGCCAACCCCGGGCTTCATCGATCACCGGATAGTTGGGCACCAGGATTCCGGCCGAAGCGAATTTCTTGGTGACGCCGCTCTTTGCGTCATAGCGGAATATCGCCGCATGCTTGAGGTCGCAGATGTAGCAGTTCGCCGAAGAGTCGAACGCAATACCCAACGCAAATCCCGCTGTGGCGCCCATGCGCTCGACATTTGAGCCGTCAGCGGCGATGCGCAACAGATCGCCCGTTTCGGTGCCGCACCAGATCGAGCCGTCAGGATGAATGGCGATCCCCTCCGGGTGGGCGACACGCGGTTCGGTGAAGACGCCATCGAAGAAGACGCGTGCGGCGCTGATCGGCAATATCGACATCCGGCTCTCCCTAAAGCGCCTCGGCCTCGAGGCGATAGCGGGTGACAAAATCTTCATGGGCGCTGAAGCTGCGAGCCGTCAGCGTGCCTGCGCGTGCGATGGGATTGTCGGCCAGCGCCGTCGCCAGGCCAAGCCCGAATGGCGAGCAGATGGGTTCCAGACCAAGCGCCAGGTGGCGGCCATTCCAGGGCGCCATCTTGCGCCCACGATTGGACATCCACAGCAGCAGACTGGGAAAATGCTCCTGCTGCCAGGTCAGCCGCACGCGATAACTTTCGGCCTCGTTGGTGAGCGCGACCGAACCCAGATTGTTCAGTTGCAGCAGCTCTTCGGTATCCATGGCGAATGGCACCCGGCTCGCATCGACAAGATTCCCGTCGCGTCCAGGAACAGCGGTCAGGCTGGTAAATCCCCGATCGATGGCGAACAGCGGCGCGTCCCGCTCCACCGTTCCGGGATAGGTTCGCCCCTCTGAGAATTTGCCGGGCTCGATGCATGCACCAAAGGGGTCGGCTGGAAGGCGAAACGTCGCGTGAAGGCCAAGCGGTAAGCGGCAATCCGCACGCACGCGAATCTTGAGCTCGATATCCACGGCCGGTTTAGTGGGATCGGGCGTGATCGTCCGCTCCAGCCGGTCCACCGGGCTGTCGGCGGGATAGGCGATGGACAATTTCAGATGCCGTCCGTCTGCGATCTCCCAATTCCATAGGGCATTGGAGCTGTGCCCGTGAACCTCTTCCTGCGGCGCCGCCGCATGCATCAACCCTGCCCATTCGGGTGTGTAACCTTCACCGGGAACGGAATAGCCGAAAGGCACACAGGGCCATTCGCCGCGCAGCTTTCGCAGAATGCCGGGCAAGGCATCGCTTCCCGGTTCCTCGGCCCAAGGCGCGACATGCATCGGGCTCACCTGCCGCCCGTTCGGCAACACGAAGGTCAGCGGCGCCAGCATCGCGCCCAGTCTCTGGACGGTCAGCGCGCCATGCGCCCAGCCCAGCCCGCGATGAGAGTCCGACGCTGTCACCCGGGATCCTGCACGGTCAAGTCGCCACTTTGCTCCAGTTCGGCGATGGCTTCGCACGAGAGACCGAATTCAGACAATATTTCCCGCCCATGCTGCCCGATCAGCGGCGCCGGCCGCTCGATCGTGGCAGGGGTCTCGCTCATCTTTACCGCCGGCGCCACGACACGGACCGTTCCGGCCGTCGGGTGCTCATAAGCGGTGATCATGTCGGCGAATTTGACTTGCGGATCCTCCGAAGCGCTGCGGATATCGTTGACACCGGCACACCAGATATCCGCGGCCAGCAAGCGGGTCAGCAGATCCTCCCGGTCATATTTGCGCGTCTCCTCATTGATCTTTTCCCACACCTCGTCGCGCTTCTTGAACAAGGTTGCCAGATCGTCATAGATCGCCAGTTCGGGAGCCTCCAGCGTTTCAAAGAGAGTCTTGAACGGACTCATGGCGATCGAGACATAGCTGCCGTCGCGCGTCTCATAGATGCCGAAGGGTGCCTGCATGCCGGGATGGCCGATGCCGGAATTGGGCCGCACAAAATCTTCGCCGAGATTGAGGACGGCGACATATTCCTGCCCCAGATGCGCCAGCATGCCGGCAAGCAGATTGACTTCGATCTTCTGTCCCTTGCCGGTCTTTTCCCGATAATAGAGCGCCGACAAGATTCCGTAGACCATGTTCATGGCGCCGATCTGATCCGCCATTCCGGCGCCGGCAGGAACCGGTGCCGCGTCGCCCCGACCGGTGTTCACCACCAGACCGGAGAGACCTTGAATCAGCATGTCCTGGCCGGGGCGATCGACATAAGGTCCCGCCTCGCCATAGCCCGAGCCTGAGCAATAGATGATGGCGGGATTGACGGCCTTGAAATCCTCATAGCCATAGCCAAGCCGGGCGAGCACGCCGGGCCGGAAATTCTGCACCACCACATCGGCCTTCTTGGCCATGTCCATGACGATCTGATGCACCTTGCGGCTTTTGAGATTCAGCGCAATCGAACGCTTGTTGCGGTTCCAGGCGAGAAAGCTGGGACTCTCCGAACCACCGACCCATTTCGCGAAGAAGGTAATCGACCGAAACATGTCTCCTGTGCCCGAGCGTTCGATCTTGATGACATTGGCGCCCATATCAGCCAGCAGCTGCGTGGCGAAGGGGCCCTGCAGCAGATGGCTGAAATCCAGAATGGTGACGCCTTCAAGTGCCTTGTCCATCATCTTGTCCTAGAGGAGATCGGGAACGTAGCGGGGCGCCGCGGTCAGCCCGCCATCGACCCGCAGATCCATGCCCGTGGTGAAGCCGGCCGCATCGCTTGCAAGATAGACCGCCGCCTCGGCGACCTCCTGCGGCGTTCCAATGCGGCCGATGGGATGCATCTTGACCCAGGCGCGGGTAACAGTATCGCCCAGTTCGGCAGCGATCTTGGCATTCATCGGGGTGTTGATCGTTCCCGGGGAGATCGAGTTCACCCGCACATTGTGCGGGCCGAATTCCACCGCCATCTGGCGCGTCATCGCCAAGATGGCGCCCTTGGCGCCCGCATAGGCGGTCCAGCCTTCGAGGCCGACATGGCCCTGGGCCGACGCCATATTGATGATCGTGCCCGAGCGTTGCCAGATCATGTGCGGCAGCGCGTATTTGCAACCGCGAAAGACGCTGGTCAGATTGATCGCGATCAGCCGGTGCCACTGCGCGTCCGTCATGTCCTGGAGCGGCATGCCGCCGATCGCGACAGCGGCATTGTTGACCAGGATATCGAGACGGCCCGTCCGTTCGACAGCGTTGGCGATCAAACGCGCGATGTCACTTTCCATCGACACATCACAATGCACATAGTCCGCCTTCCCGCCCGACCGCTTGAGCGTCTCGACAAGTGCCACGCCTTTGGCATCGTCGATATCCGATACAAAGACATGCGCGCCCTCATGCACCATCGCTTCGCTGATGGCATGACCAATGCCGTCAGCGCCGCCGGTGACGATGGCTATCTTGCCCTTGAGCCGTTCCATAGGATCTCTCTAACTCCGCCGGCGCTCGTCAAACGCAACAGCCGCAATGATGATGAGACCGGTGACCACCAATTGCCATTCGGTGGCCAAATTGAGCATACCAAAGCCATTGGATAGAAACGACAAGATCAGAACGCCTAGCGCGACGCCGAACAAGCTTCCGATGCCGCCTGCAAGACTGACGCCGCCCAGGACCGCGGCCGCCACCACTTGAAATTCGAAGCCGAGGCCCGCGACGTGCACGGCCGAGCCCAGTCGCGATGACAGGAGGATGCCGGCGATGCCGGCCAGCAACGCGCTGATGACAAAGCAAATGAATTTGATGCCTTTGACGCTGAACCCCGCCAATCGCGCCACGTCGGAATTGCCGCCAACTGCGTAAATGTGGCGGCCGAACGGCCGGTGCCGCATCACATACATAAAGCCGATCAACAGTGCGAACGCCAGGAGCGCCGGATAGGGCACCGTGCCCCACAGCCGGCCGTTGTCGATCTGGTAGAAGCTTTCGAGACCTCGTTCGTCCGGTATCGCCCTCTGGCCAGTATAGAGATAAAGAAAGCCGCGGACGACGAACATCGAACCCAAGGTGACGATGAGGGAATTGATGCCGAGATAAGCGGAAAGATAGCCGTTCACCAGACCGACCATCAGGGCCAGCACCAACGCGCCGGCCATGGCGAGTTCCAGCGAACCGCCCTTGTTCATAATCACCACCAGCGGCACACCGACCGCGCCCGCGATGGATCCGATCGAGATATCGATTTCGCCGGCCAACACAACCACGCCGATGCCAATGCCGGCGATCATGGCCAGGGACGCCTGACCAAACACGTTCGCTATATTAAGGACGGTTAGGAAGCTGCTCGACGCCAATGAAAAGAAGACGATTACACTGACAAGGCACAGCAGCAGAACCGCCTCGTTACGCCGGAACGGCGCTGTCAAGATCGCCATCAAGTCTTTGCCGCCGGGCCCGGCGGATGAGCTAGGCGATCGCGGCATTGAGAATCGCCTCCTGCGTCGCGTCATCCCGGTTGATCATCGCGGTTATGCGGCCGTCCGCCATGACCGCGATACGATCCGAAAGGCCCAGCAGTTCCGGCATTTCCGACGTCATCATCACGACGGCGAGTCCATCCCCGGCAAGCCGGTCCAACGCAGCGTAGATCTCTGATTTTGCGCCGACATCGATGCCGCGCGTCGGCTCGTCGACGACGATCACTTTTAAGCCACGCATCAACCAGCGCGTCAGCAGCACCTTTTGCTGATTGCCGCCCGACAGATACTGGATTTCCTGATCGAGGCTGGGCGTCTTAATCTTGAAACGATCGACGAATTCCTGGACCGCGCCGCGCTCCCGGCTTTCATGGACAAAACCCAGGCTGGCAAATTCGCCCAACGCGGCAAGGCTCGCGTTCTTTGATACCGGCAGTTCCAGCATCAATCCTTCGGTCTTGCGATCTTCAGTCAGAAGGCCGATGCCGAGCGCGACGCCAGTCCGCGTATCGTGGGGCGAGAGCGGCCTACCATCCACGACGATGTACCCCGCGCGAATTGGCTCGAACCCGACAATGGCCTTGGCCAGTTCAGTCCTGCCGGCGCCCATCAATCCAAAGAAGCCGAGCACCTCGCCTGCCCTTACTTCAAAGTTGATATCCTTGAGCTTGTCGGTGGAAAGTCCCTCGACCGATAGAATAGATACGCCTCCGGCGTTATTGCGTGCTCGCGGGAAAAGGGTCTCGATACGGCGGCCGATCATATCCTGGATCAAGCTGTCCTCCGTATGCTCGCTGACCGACCTGGTCGAGATCCGGCGACCATCACGCAGCACAGTGACGGTATCGGCAATCTCAAACACCTCGGCCAGCTTATGCGTCACATAAAGCACCGCGATACCGAGGTCGGTCAGGCGCCGGATCACCGTGAACAGGAGTTCGACCTCCCCGGGTGTCAGGGAGGAGGTCGGCTCGTCCATGACGACAACCCGCGCCTGGTGCGCCAGGGCGCGAGCGATCTCGACCATCTGCTGCTGACTGAGCGGCAGATCACCGACCTTGGCCGTCACATCGACATCAAATCCGATCCGCGCGAACAAGGCCGCCGCGCTTGCGTGAATAGCAGGCCAGTCGATAGCGCCGAGGCGGTTGGTGGGGTATTTCTCAAGAAAGATATTCTCGGCAACAGTGAATTCTGAAATCAGCGCGATCTCTTGAAACACGACTTTGACGCCCAGGCGTAACGCATCGCGCGGCGCCTGTATGTCCGCTTCCGCGCCGCCGATACGGACGGATCCCGAATCTTTTCGATAAGCTCCGGCCAAGATCTTGATCAGCGTCGACTTGCCGGCGCCATTCTCCCCCATCAAGGCATGGACTTTGCCCCGCTCGAGAGTCAGATCGACATTCTCCAGGGCCATCACGCCGGGGAAGCGCTTGTTGATACCGGTCATCGCCAGCGCCGGCCCGGCCGGCACGACCTTCGGTGCAAGCTCAGCGGACATTGTCGCGCCTCCGCACGATGTCGAGATAGGCGGCCAACACGATCACGAACCCCGGCACCACCAACTGTAGCTCCTGATCCCATCCCAAGATAATGATGCCATTGTTGATCACTTGCAGGATCAACACGCCGAGCAGCGTACCCAGCAACGTGCCGCGGCCGCCCTTGAGACTGGTGCCACCGAGAATAACCGCGGCGATGACCGTAAGCTCGAAGCCATGTCCGGCGGTGGGTTGGCCGGCATTCATCAGCGAAGCGAGAATGAGGCCGGAAAGTCCGGTGAGAAGCCCCGTCACGACGAACACGATAAGCTTCAGCCGCTCCGGATTGAGGCCGGAAAGCCGCGCCGCATATGGATTGGCGCCAACGGCATAGACGTAACGGCCAAACAAGGTATGACGCAGCACGACATAGGTGCACGCGAAGATGATCGCCGCGATCAGCACCGGCATCGGCAACGGTCCAAAATAGCCGGTCGAGATCGTGCTAAAGGCCGGAAGTTGGCTGCCGTTCTGGATCGCCTGGCGCGAATAAAGAAAAACGCCACCTTGAAGGATCATCATGGTCGCGATGGTGGCGATCAGCGACGTGACCTTGAAGCGCGTGACGATGATGCCGTTCGCAAGGCCGACAAGGCCGCCGAACAGGATCCCCGCCGGCGCGCCAAGCCACACACTGCCGGTTTGATTGGTCGCGTCCATGGCGATTACGCCGGCAAAGGCCAGCGAGGCACCGACCGAGAGATCGACCTCTGCGGTGATCAGCAGCAGCGTCATGCCCGAACCGATGATCAGCACCAATGCGCATTGGCGCAAAATGCCGGTGATGTTTTCGATGGCGTAGAATCGCGAAGAGTTTATGGATATGGCGAGGCACAGCACCGCAAGCAGAACAAGCAGCACGCCCGGACAATTCGCTCCCAGCCGAGGGGAAACCCGCGTGCCTGTTGCCGGTTGGAGGATGTCAGACATCGAAGACCGGCCGGTTGCGCATTAAAAGCCGCCCGTGATCTTCATGCACTTGGCGGGCGGTGTCAGGCGATTGACCGCATCCCATTTGATGGTGCGGACATTCCCGGCCACGGAATAGTATTTCTTCCAGCCATCGGCGCCCACGATCGCCGCGCTCGGTGAAACGATTTGCTGCGGCACACTCTCCTTGTTGAACAGCCGGACAGCGGCGTCGATCGCGGTGAAACCCTCCTTCTCAGGAAACATCGCGGCCTCGATCCTGTAGGCAGGTTCAGTGTTCATCGCATGGATGAAGCCGAGGCCTTCTCCTCCAGTCCCCACCACCAGAAGATTGTTCTGCGACCGGCCACTGGCTTTCCAAGCCTGCAAGCCGCCCTGTGCCGATGAGTCGTTGATGCCGTAGATGATGTTGATATCGGCGTTCCTGGCCAGTGCGGCAGCCGATGCGGCCAGCGCCGTATCCGGATTGCCGCCGCCGTCGATGTCGTTGACCAGTGTCGCGCCCGGCACGACGGCCCGCAGTCCGTCCATGAAGCCGTGCGCCCGTAATACGGTCGCTGACAGGAGCGGCAGGCCGACATTCATCACCCTCGCCGTACCGTCCAGATGGCTCTTGGTGTAATGGCCTGCTTCGATACCGGCCAAATATCCCGTGTCATAATCGCAAGTCGCCACCATGGCGGTCATGCGTTTGACGGGGCTGCCTTCGAGCAGCAGCGGAATGCCTTCCTCCTTGGCGCGACGGACCAAGGGCACGATGCCTTCATTCACCGGCGTGACGATCAACACGTCCACGCCTTCGGCCATGAAATCTTCGGTCGCCGACACTTCCCGGTTCACGTCAAGATTGGCGTCGCGCACTTCGAGCACGATTCCAAGCTGCGCCGCGCGAGCCTTCATGCCCTTGATCACATTCTGATACCATTCATGCGTGGCGTAGTTGGTGACGTAACCGATTTTTTTGGGCATACGCGCCGCATGGGCTGGGGCCACCGTGGCGGCCAGAGCCGCCGCACCGGCAAACAGCAATCTCAGACGCCTTGTCACGATGCCCTCCTCTCGGCGAGCCGCTTTACATAACGCCAAAGGTTGCGAAGGCTTCGGCGGTGCTCATGCCGTTGCGGATGGCAATCGCCACCTTATTTTCCGTGCCGACCTTCTCTACAGCTTTCGCAACGGCTTCCTCCTCCACGGCGCGCGGGATCACCAGCACGCCTTCACGGTCGCCAAACAGCAAATCCCCCGGGTTTACCCGCACACCCTCAAGCTCGATGCTGCACCGGTAGTCGATAACCTTGCCGCGGGGGCCCTGATCCTGGGCATAGCTGCCGCGGCAGAAGACCGGAAATGCCAGCCCTTCGATCTCGTTGGTGTCCCGCACATAACCGTCCAGCACCGCACCGGCCGATTGCAGATGCAACGCCCGCGTCGTCATCAGGCCACCCCAAAGGGCATAGCGCAGCGAAGAACCGCTCGCGACATAGATTTCGTTTTTGCGCAAATCATCCAGCGCTTGAAACAAGAGCCCGAACGGTTTGGCGGCCAGAGGTCCCACTGTCTCGGACTGGACGGCGAACACATCCGCTTCCAGCACCGGCATGGCCCGGCCCACAACCCGCATATGCTTCTGCAATGGCATGATGCCGGGCGGCAGGAATTGATGCTGATATCCCAGCGTATCCAGGATGTCACCCACCACCGCCGTGAACAGTTTGCCGCGGATCGCTTCGAAGAGTTCCTGATCGTCCATGTCAGACCTCACCGATGATGTGCGCTGTCCCCTCAAGATCGCGCCGCAGGATTTCGTCGAGCAACGCCCCTCTGTCCTTGGCGCCGACGAATTCCAGCCGCCGGATCCCCAAGGGATCGATCTCTTCGCGCAGCACTTTCAATTCCTGCGCTGTCGGCGGGTCCATCTCGCGACAATCCCCGGCGAAGATCACTTTGAACCCAGTCTCCGCCATGATCGTCTCGCGCTTTACCCCGGGCATCGTTTCCGTCACCACCAGTTGCCCTTCCGCTTCATCGAAACGGAACAGACAGAGATTGGTGATGAGGAAGACATCGCCGGGGCGATATCCAGTGCGCGCGCGCTCGCTAGCTGTGATCAAGCCACGGGCGGAACTGACCGTTTCGACGCTGTCGACCAATGCCATCCGGCTGTGCCGGGATACATAGACCACGTAATTGCGGTGCATGTTGGCCACGTCGGACATGCCGCCTTGGCCGGGCAGTCTGAGCCGTCCGCCGCTTGGCTTGACCAATTCCAGATTGTTGGTCCGCCCACGGGAATCGATTTGCGCCGCGCCAATGATCTCATGGGTGACAATGCCGGCCTGGTAATAAGTGGAATAAGCCTCATCGCCGCCGCTGTGTGAGACAGCCGAACTGGCATCCATCGCTTCCAGCAAAGTCAGCGTCATGGTGCCCGGTTGAACATCAACATGGCCGCAGCTGAACACACCCAGGAACAGACCCGGCGCATGGGTCGCTTTGGCCAGGCGGTACGCCACATTGGCCAAAGGCGACACGGCGCCTGCGCTGGCGAAGCTCTCATCATCGAGCATACGGGCAATCCGCACCGCCATGATTTCATCGACACGGGGATGGGATGGCTGAGCCGAGCCATCGCGGAACGGCTCCGGCACGATCTTAGCAGCCGAAATTTTTGCGGCCCGGCGCAACAGCTGTGAAGGCTTGCTGCCGCTCAATGCTTCGATCAAGCTGCCATGCTTGCCCTCGAGAATGTCGCGGATCCGGGCATAGTCGGTCGCATAATAAGGAAGGCATGAGGTCGGATAGGCTCCGCCCGGCGCTTCGGCGATCGCGGTGATCAAGTTTCGCGTGAGGATAGTGTTGCGGCCGTTCTGCCGGAGCGTTCCGGCCGGCACGATCTCCTCCACCGTCACCAGCACTTGCCGCGCCGCGCCGGCCTGCCCGACGTCCAGCGCCTTGGCGCCGTAGATCTCGACATTGCCGTCGGTATCGGCGCGCGGCGCGTGAAGCAGGAGCGTGTCGATCACCTGCGCTTCCACCAACCCTATTTCCCTGCCGGTGCGTGCGTCGCGGTGACGGGTCAGCGCCGGACAGCGCTCCATCATCGTCGAGCCTTCAGGCAGCTGCACCGGCATGAAGGGCAAATTCTGCTGCGCGGCGCGCAGACCCTGAATCATGGCCAGGGCCGGCCAGTCACGGATCGGCAGCCGCCGGTTCTCCGCCACCTCGCGGAAGCGCGGCGCCAGGCCGAAGATGTCGAGACTGGAAAAGCAGATATCGATGCTGCCGACGACGCCCACCTCCAGCAGCAGCTCCAAGGGCAGGCCGCCGGCCCAGGCGAAATAGTTGAGGTCCCGCACGCCCGACTTGGCGATGGCCCGCAACAGCGCAATCGGCAGCCGCGCGAAATGATGCCCGCCGATCGAGATCCGGGTGCCGCTCGCGACCCGGCGCGCCAGCGCATCGACCGATTCCACCGCGGGGCGATTGGATTTCGCCAGGGACATCGTCAAACCTTCTTGCGGCGCGTTGTCTCGGCGGGCGCCCCACGCGACCCGGCGCCGAGATTGGTGGAAATCGTACGCCCGGCTTTGACGGCCAGTTCGCGAACCTTGGCCGATGGAACAACAGCCGCGCGCTGCGGCACATAGGGAACCGTCAACGCCGCCACCACATGACCGAGATAGTCGAACACCGGCACCGAAATATTCGTGACCCCTTCGACGGCGAGCGACTTCTTGACTTCACACCCATTCTTGAGGATAGCAGCCGCGCGCAGATCGACTTGCCTTATCTCTTCGGCAGGCCGGCCATCGGCGCGCAGAAAAGCGATCAGTTCATCGCGCACCCGTTGATCGGAGTAGGCATAAATCACGACGCCTGAGCTGGTCTGGGCGAAATCGAATTTCGCGCCGAGCATCACCGAGTAGCGCATCGGCAAGGGGGAATCGACTTGCAAGACAATCAGCGCTTCGTGGCCGCTCAAAACCGCCAGATGGCAGGATTGTTGTGCCGCTGGGGCCAAGGCCTGCATGACCGAAAGTGCGGAATCCGTGAGCTGCCGCACCGACGAGGTCCGGTGCGCCAGTTCGAACAGCTTGAGCGACAGCCGATACCGGTCAGAACCGGCGCGACGGTAGAGATAGCCCCGCGCCTCGAGTACCAGGATCACCCGA
>Ga0105240_10002982_pt1 | contig 26627 bp, 28 predicted proteins | sample KBSC54metaG_FD_80426 | JGI IMG/M metagenome (GOLD analysis project Ga0105240, IMG submission 80426) | Corn rhizosphere microbial communities from Kellogg Biological Station, Michigan, USA - KBS C5-4 metaG | ecosystem: Host-associated > Plants > Roots > Rhizosphere > Soil | place: Michigan, USA...
GGCTACATCGGCTACGACGAGGGCGGCCAGCTGACCGAGGCCGTGCGGCGCAAGCCCTACAGCGTGCTGCTTCTGGACGAGATCGAGAAGGCCCACCCCGACGTCTTCAACATCCTGCTGCAGATCCTCGAGGACGGTCGCCTGACCGATGCTCAGGGCCGCACCGTCGACTTTCGTCACGCGATCGTGATCATGACCTCCAACATCGGCGCTGCGGAGATCGCGCGCAACACCCCCCTTGGGTTTGCCGTGTCCGACGACGAGACCGGAATCACCTACGACGACATGAAGAACCGGATCATGGGGGAGCTCAAGAAGGTCTTTCGCCCGGAGTTCCTCAACCGCATCGACGACGTGATCGTCTTCCACAAGCTGCAAAGGGAGGAGATCCGCCAGATCGTCGAGCTCCTGCTGGTGCGCATCCGCGAATCGATGGCCGAACGCGAGCTGCAGTTGGAGCTGACCGACCCGGCCAAGGACCTTCTGGTCGAGAAGGGTTGGGACCCGGCGATGGGCGCGCGCCCGTTGCGCCGCGCGATCCAGCGCTACATCGAGGACCCGCTGGCCGACTTCGTCCTGCGCGAGCAGCTCACGCCAGGAGCGACGGTGGTGGTCAATCCAGCCCCCGAAGGCGAGGACGGCGACGTGCGGCTAACGATCGTCAAGCCCAAGAAGCAGAAGACGCCGGTCGGCGTCGGCGCCGACGGTGGCTCGCACGACGAGCTGCCGGCCGGCGATGACGAGCACGGCGATAGCGACGCGGACTCGGCCGAGTAGGTCGGGCGCGCGCTGAGCACGTCGCGAGCAAACGCTGCAGAGCGCCGATCGACCGGTGTGACGATCGCGCCGATGAGCGCCGATGACTGGCCGGCGGTTGCTCGCATCTATCGGGCCGGCATCGAGGCCGGCAACGCCACGTTCGAGGCCGACGTCCCGGCGTGGGAGCGCTGGCGCTCGGCGCGGCTGGCAGAGCCTTGCCTGGTGGCTCGCTGCGAGCAGGGCGAGACGGTCGGCTGGGCGGCGCTCACGGCAACGTCGGCGCGGCCAGCATACGCGGGTGTCGCGGAGATCAGCATCTACGTCGACCCCGCTCATGCCGGACGTGGCGTCGGGAGGGAGCTGTTGCTGGCGTTGATCGAGGCCTCCGAGCGGGTGGGCATCTGGACGCTGCGCGCCGGCATCTTTCCCGAGAATGCCGCCTCGATCGCGCTGCACGAGCGATGTGGCTTTCGCCTGATCGGCACCCAGGAGCGGATGGGCCGCATGCCAGACGGCCGCTGGCGCGATGTTGTGCTGTATGAGCGTCGCAGCATTCGCGTCGGCGCAGACTGAGGTCCTGTCGGGACAGGTTCTTTGAGCTGTGGCGGCGCCGAGGCGGCGCGCGGCTGCGGCGCGGAGCGCCGCGCCGCGCGTCCGCCCGGCGCACGCGCGCGCACGCGCGTGCCGAGGCGATTGAGTACCGTCGGGGGCGAGGCGTAGGGTGGGCTCGTGAAGCGAAACGTCACCCATGTTTGCTCGGAGTGTGGCCTGCGCTCGGCTCAATGGCACGGTCAGTGTCCGGGCTGTGCATCGTGGAACACGCTTGTCGAGGAGCGCGTTGCGCCGTCGGGAGGCGAGGGCGCCCGGGTGCGCCGCGCGGGCGGCGCTGGGGGTCGGGCCGTCGGAGGGTCGCTGCGGGCCGCGCCGGGCGCCGCGCCGCTGCTTGCGCTCTCGCAGGTGTCCGCTGCTTCCGTCGAGCGTCTGCAAACGGGTATCGGCGAGCTCGACCGCGTGCTCGGCGGCGGCTTGGTCCCCGGCTCGCTGGTGTTGCTCGGCGGCTCGCCGGGGATCGGCAAGTCGACGCTCACGAACATGGCGCTCGGCAACCTTGCCGGCACGGGGTGCAAGACCCTGTACGTCAGCGGCGAGGAGTCGGCCGAGCAGGTGCGCCTGCGGGCCGAGCGCCTGTCGCCAAATGCGCTGGAGGTGCCGGTGTTGGCCGAGACCGACCTCGACGCGGTGCTCGACGCGATCGCGACGCACGCCCCCGCTGTGTGCGTCGTCGACTCGGTGCAGACGCTGCGCTGCTCCGAGCTCTCCGGCGCGCCCGGTTCGGTCGGGCAGGTGCGCGAGGTGGCGGCGCAGATCATGGAGCTGGCCAAGCAGCGCCAGATCGCGGTCGTGCTGGTCGGCCACGTCACCAAGGATGGCGCTCTGGCCGGTCCGCGCGTGCTGGAGCATTTGGTCGACTGCGTGCTCCAGTTCGAGGGAGAGCGCGAGCGTCCGTATCGGGAGTTGCGCGCGCTGAAGAACCGTTTCGGCTCGACCAACGAGGCCGGCCTGTTCGAGATGCGCCAAGGTGGCCTGGTCGAGGTGCTCGACGCCTCCGCGCGCTTCGTGGCCGAGGCCACCCGTGCCCCGGGAAGTGTCGTGCTGGCGGCGATGGAGGGCTCGCGGCCGCTGCTGGTGGAGGTGCAGGCGCTGGTCGCCGACTCCGAGCTCGAGCAGCCACGACGGGTGGTCTCAGGCCTTGACCGCAACCGGCTGGCGCTCGTGCTGGCGATTCTCGGCCGCCACGGCGGCGTGGGCGTCGGTGGGCGTGACGTGTTCGTCAATGTCGTCGGCGGCGTGCGTGTGGACGAGCCCGGGGTTGATCTTGCGATTGCTCTAGCGGTCGCATCGGCCGCGCGCGGGGTAGCCCTGCGCGGCTCCCCGTGCGGGTGCTTCGGCGAGCTCGGGCTGACTGGAGAGCTGCGCTGGGTAGGTCATCCAGAACGGCGTCTGGCGGAGGCCGCCAGGCACGGACTGGAGGGGATCGTGGCGCCGGCCGGCAGCGGCGAGGGCGCGCACGAGGCCGCAACCCTGCGCGAGGCGCTGTCAGCTGTGTTTCCAACCAGCCGAACGCGGCCTGCCTCGCTGGCCGCATAGACCGGCCTCGCGGGCGGCGTAAGCCGCCGAGCGCGATAAACAAACGCTAAATGCCCTAGAATGACCTGTCGTGGCCTCACGATCCGGCGAAGACCTCGACCTGGACGCGCGACCCGATCCCGGACTTGTAAGAGCTCTTGAGATGGTGGCGCCCGGGACCGCGCTGCGGGAGGGCATCGAGAGCATCCTGCACGCGCGCACCGGCGGCTTGATCGTGATGGGCGAGACCGAGGACCTCAGCTTCCTGTTTTCGGGCGGAATCAAGCTCGACATCGACTACACGCCGGCCTTCCTCTACCAGGTGGCCAAGATGGACGGGGCGATCATCCTCAACGCCAATGCGACCAAGATCGCGATGGCAAACGTGCAGCTGATGCCTGACCCGACGATTCTCTCGCACGAGACGGGCACTCGCCACCGCACGGCCGAGCGCGTTTCCAAGCAGACCGACGCGCTGGTGATAGCGGTCTCCCAGCGCCGCGAGGTTGTCTCTCTCTACGTCGACGGCATCAAGTACATCCTCGAAGACATCACGGTCGTGCTCGCCAAGGCCAATCAGGCGCTCGCCACGCTCGACAAGTATCGCCGGCGCCTCGACCAAGTGGCCACGCGCCTGACGGCGTTGGAGTTCGAGGGCGGGGTGACGTTGCACGACGTGCTCACCGTCCTGCAGCGCTCGGAGCTGGTCACGCGCATGGCGGTGGAGATCGAGCGCTACATCGTCGAGCTCGGCGTCGAGGGCCGCCTGATCGAGATGCAGCTGGAGGAGACGATCCTCGGCACCGCCGCCGAGAAGGCCTCGCTCGTGCAGGACTACCTGGCCGACTACTCCGACGAGGCGTTCGCAGCCGCGCTCGACCAGCTCGGACGCCTGCCGCACCAAGACCTGTTGGACTTCGGGCGGATCGCCGAGCTGCTCGGCTATGACCGCAAGCTGAACACACTCGACTATCCGGTATCGAGCCGCGGCTATCGCATCCTCGGGCGCATTCCGAGGCTGCCGAAGCTGGTCGTCTCGCAGATCGTGCGGGAGTTTGGCGGCCTGGAGGAGCTGCAGGCGTCAACCGACGCTGAGCTCGAGGCGGTCGAGGGCGTGGGGGAGATCAGGGCAAAGGACATCCGCGAGGGCCTGCGTCGACTGCAGGAGATCAACCTCGTGGACAGCTACCTACAAACGTAAAGAGGACGGACCTGGCCCGGAGCCGGGCAAACCCCAGTCGGTCCCATTGCCGGCGCGACAAAGGAGGACATCATTCCAGCCCAAGTAATCGAAGAGGCATCGTTCATCGAGGAGCTCGAGGCGACCCGCGAGATCGAGGTCATCGAGTTCGAGCTCGGAGACCACGTCGTCTACCCCCACCACGGCGCGGGCAAGGTCTTGAGCAAGGAGGACATGGAGGTGCTCGGCACCACCCGCGAGTACCTGACGATCAAGATCCTCCACAACGACATGACGGTCAAGGTGCCCACCGAAAACGCATCGCTGGCCGGACTGCGGCGCGTGATCGACGAGGAAACCGTCAAGAAGGTTTTGGCCGTGCTCCAGGCCGAGGTCTCAGAGATGCCGAAGAACTGGAACCGGCGCTTCAAGCACAACCGCGACAAGATCAAGACCGGCGACATCTACGAGCTCGCCGAGGTCGTCCGCAACCTCGCTCTGCGCGAGTCCGAAAAGGGGCTCTCCACCGGCGAGAAGCAGATGTTCACGCGCGCCAAGAAGATCCTCGCCTCCGAGCTGATGTACGCGCTGGACAAGGATGAGGACGAGGCCGAAGGCTACCTGGACGAGCTGCTCGCGGGTTCCGCGTCGAGCCAGCTAGCGGTAGCCGGCAAGTAGTCGGCGCGAGAGCGCGGCAGCGGTCCTCAGAAGAGCGAGTGGCGATAGCGCTCGTACTGGCCGCCGGACTCGGCGAACGCCTCGGGCTGGGACGCCCCAAGGCGCTCGCCGAGCTCGCCGGGCGGCCGTTGTGGCAGTGGAGCGTCGACGTACTGCGCCGGGCGGAAGCGATCGAGCGCATCGTGATCGCGACTCCGGCCGAGGGTCGGGACGGCGCGGCGCTGATGGCGTCCGTAGCGGCGATTTCGGCCGGCGAGGTTATCGCCGTGCCGGGTGGGGCTGTTCGCTCGGAGTCGGTGCGTCTGGCGCTCGACGCCACCGGCGGCGGGGGCGAGGACGATCTCGTGCTCGTGCATGATGCCGCTCGGCCGCTCGTCGCACTGGACGTCGTCGAGGCGACGCTTGCCGCGGCTGCCAGCGAAGGCGTCGACGCGGCGATCGCCGCCGCGCAAGTCACTGACACGATCAAGCAGGCCGACGGCGACGGTCGCGTGCTGCGCACGCTCGACCGCTCCGGGCTGTGGGCGATACAGACGCCGCAGGCGTTTCGTCGCGATGCGCTCGAGCGAGCGCTCGACGTTCCCGCCGAGGTGTTGGCAGAAGCCACCGATGACGCTTGGCTGGTCGAGCGTACAGGGGGGTGTGTGGTGATCGTGCCGGCGCCGCGCGAGAACCTGAAGGTGACGACTCCGCTTGACCTGCAACTGGCAGAGATGCTGCTGGCGCGGCGTCAGGCCACGCCGGGGGACCTGTCGGCATCGGCTTGAACGCCCTGCTTGACTTCGCCTCGTGCTGAGCGACTACCACCTGCATCTGCGCCCAGACGAGCTGGACGCCACGCCGGAGCGTTACTTCACGACGGCGAACGTCGAGCGCTATCGAGTCGTGGCCGAGGAGAAGGGCATCTCAGAGCTGGGCGTCTCCGAACATGTCTATCGCTTCGCGGCGGCTCTGGATGTCTGGCGTCACCCGCTCTGGCGCGAATACGCGCACGACGACATCGACGAGTACTGCGCGTTCGTGCGCGAGCAGACCGACCTGCGCCTGGGGATCGAGGCCGACTTCATCCCGGGCGGCGAGGATCGCATGGCCAACCTGCTGCAGGCGCGCGACTTCGACTACGTCGTCGGCTCAGTGCACTTCCTGGGCGATCATGCGCTGGACACGGACGACTACGGCGTCTGGACTACCGGTCGCTCGCCCGAGGAGATTTGGCGCGCTTACTTCCGCGCGCTGGGCGAGGCTGCGCGCAGCGGCCTGTTCGACATCCTCGCGCATCCAGATCTGGTGAAGATTTGGAGTCCCATCCACCCCGCCCACCCAGACCGGCCGCTGCCGGAAGGGGACTTGCGCCGCTACTACGAGCTGGCAATGGAGGGCATAGCCGAATCGGGCATCGCGATCGAGGTTTCCACCGCGGGCCTGCGCAAGCCTGCGCAGGAGATCTACCCGGCGCCGGCGTTTCTAGAGATGTGCCTGGAAGCGGGCGCTCCGGTTGCCCTCTCAAGCGACGCGCATCGACCTGGAGATGTGGGGGCCGACTACGAGCAGGCGCTGGAGCTGCTCGGTCGGCTGGGTGTGGGGGAGCTGTGCGTGTTCGAGCGTCGCCAGCGTCGCTCCGAGCGGGTTGGGGCGGCGGTCGCGTGAGCACGCTCAGCGGCATCGGCTATGACTCGCACCGGCTCGCTCCAGGTCGGCGCCTGATCCTCGGCGGCGTGGAGATTCCCAGCGACGTCGGCCTCGATGGGCACTCCGATGCGGACGTGCTTACTCATGCGATCATCGATGCGCTGCTGGGCGCCGCTGGCCTTGGCGACATCGGCCAGCATTTCCCCGATAGCGACGAGCGTTACCGCGACGCCGATTCGCTTGAGCTGCTGGCGAGCGTGCTGCCGCTCGTGTTTGCACAGGGATTGGAGCCGGTGAACGTGGACTCAACGGTTGTGATGGAGCGCCCCAAGCTTGCGCCCCATCGCGAGGCGATCCGCGAGAGCCTCGCGGCGGCGCTCGGCGTCGCGCCGGCGCGCGTGAACGTCAAGGCGAGCACCGGCGAGGGCATCGGCTTTGTCGGACGCGGCGAGGGGGTTGCGGCGCTTGCGGTGGTGAGCCTGCGGGTTGCCGACTGACCGCCGCCGCTACTGTTGGCCGGCGATGCGAGCGATCAGGCTGCACGACACGCGCAGTGGGGAGCTGGTCATGTTGGAGCCGCACGACCCAGGTCGCGTGGGCATCTACGCCTGCGGCCCAACGGTCTACTCTCGCATCCACATCGGCAACGCGCGCCCGTTCGTGATCTTCAGCCTGCTGAGCAGGTTCCTGCGGCACGAGGGCTACGAGGTCGCATTTGTCGCCAACGTCACCGACGTCAACGACAAGATCTACGACGCCGCGCGCGCTGACCCGGACAGTGAGGACTCGGTACGCCGTGCTGGCCGTTCCAGCACCGAGCTGGCGACCGAAATGACGGCTCATTACCGCGCCGACACCGATGCGCTGGGCCTGGGTCGCCCTGACCGCGAGCCGCTCGCCTCCGAGACGATGGATGCGATCGTCTCCTACATCGAGCGCCTGATCGAGTCCGGCCACGCTTACGAGAGCGAAGGGGACGTGTTCTTCCGCGTGCGCTCGGACCCGGGCTACGGCTCGCTCTCGCATCGGCAGATAGACGACCTCGATCAGGGCGAAGGGGTGGAGGGCTCAGATCGCAAGCAGGACCCGCTGGACTTCGCTCTATGGAAGGCGCGCAAGCCCGACGAGGACGCCTGGTGGTACTCACCGTGGGGAGACGGTCGGCCCGGCTGGCACATCGAGTGCTCGGCAATGGCCGAGCAGACGTTGGGCGTCGGGTTTGACATCCACGGTGGCGGCTCGGACCTGCTGTTTCCCCATCACGAGAACGAGGCGGCGCAGACGCGCTGTGCGCGTGGTCAGGAGCTTGCGCGCATCTGGATGCACAACGGCATGATCCAGCTCACCGGCGAGAAGATGGCCAAGTCGGTGGGCAACATCGCGCTGCTTCACGAGGTGATCGAGCGCTACGGCAGCGAGGTGGTCGTGATGTATCTGATCTCAGGCCACTATCGTCAGCCGCTTGCGTTCTCAGAGAGCGCCCTGGAGCAGGCCAAGGCGAACGTGGCCCGAATTCGCGAGGCGGGCAGGCGTCTGCGGCCCGGTCCTTCGCGCGCTGAGCTCGACGGGGCGCGCGAGTCGTTCTTCGCGGCGCTGGCAAACGACTTCAACACCGCCCAGGCTCTGTCGTCTCTGAACGAATGGATTCGCGACGCGACGCAGGCGGCCGGGGACGGCAACGGTGGCGACGCCCACCTGCGCGAGATGCTCGGTGTACTTGGCTTGGGGAGTCTGCTCGCGCCGGTGCCGGAAGCGCCGGTTGCAGTACGTGAACTCGCCGATCGGCGTCAGGCCGCCAGAGCGCAGCGCGACTTCACTCTGGCCGACCGCCTGCGCGATCAGATCGCTGAGCTCGGCTGGGAGGTGCGCGACGGCGCTGCTGACCCCGAGCTGCTGCCGCTTACCCGCTCGTGATCGTTTACGGTCGCAACCCTGTGCGAGAGGCTTTGCGTGGCCGGCGCGCTCACCAGGTCACAGATGTCTGGGCGAGCGCCAGTACGGCGCGTGAGCCGTGGCTGCAGGGCGTTCCGATCTGGTTGCGTACGGCAGAGGAGATCGAGCGGCGCTGCGGCGCCTCCACTCATCAAGGAATCTGCGCGGAGGCCGGCGGGTATCCCTATCTGGGCGTCGATGAGCTGCTGAGCGCTGACGCGCCTTGGATCGTGGTGCTCGACCAGATCCAGGACCCGCACAATCTTGGCTCGATCTGCCGATCGGCCGAGTGCGTGGGGGCGACCGGAGTAGTGATTCCCGAGCGCCGCTCGGCGGAGGTCACTCCGACGGTGTGCAAGACATCGGCGGGCGCCGTCGAGCACCTGCGTGTCGCGCGCACGCGCAACGTCGCCGACTTCCTCGCCCAGGCACGCGAGGCCGACTGCTGGGTTTACGGCGCGAGCGTGGCCGAGGGCGCGGTCCCGTACGACAGCCCCGATTACGGCGGCGGAGTCGTGCTCGTGCTCGGTAGTGAGGGCTCTGGCTTGCGCCCGCGTGTGGCCGCAGCGTGCGATCAGCTGGTCTCGCTGCCGCTGCACGGGAGGGTCGACTCGCTCGGTGTCTCGGCGGCGGCGGCGGCGCTGCTGTATGGGATCTTGCAATCGCGCGAAGCCCCGCTTGACAAGACTCCATAACTGTGCGAAGCTGCCGCCCATAACGCTCAACCTAAGGTTGACTCCATAGCAGTTGGCGCCAGGGGAGGAGTGCGCCACTGAGCACATTTTGGCTGCAAGCAGCCAAGAAAGGATTTGCTCGTGGCCCGTTTCTCCCATAACCCTCAATCTGAAGTTAAGGTTGATGACGGCTTTTTGATCGCCCTCGCCAAGCAGGGGGATAGGACGGCGTATGACCGGCTTGTGCGCCGCTACCACGGTTTCGTACGCCTGAAGGCCTCTTCGTACTTCCTGGCCGGCGGCGACTCCGACGATCTGATCCAGGAGGGCCTGGTTGGCCTCTACAAGGCGATCCGCGACTACCGCACCGATCGCGAGTCCTCCTTCCGCAACTTCGCCGAGCTCTGCATCACGCGTCAGATCATCACCGCGGTCAAGACCGCGACGCGCAACAAGCACAGCCCGCTCAACCAGTACGTGTCGTTCTCCTCGACGCCGGCAGCCGCCGGCGAAGATGTCCCGACGCTCGATCAGACGATCGCCGGGCCGACCGTGAACGACCCGGTCAACCGCGTGATCTCATCCGAGGAGCTGCGCTCGTTGGTCGGTTGTCTGTCGACCGCCCTCTCAGAGCTCGAGAGCCGCGTGCTCTCCCTCTACCTGGACGGTTGCTCCTACGAGCAGGTCGGCGAGCGGCTCGGCTGCGACACCAAGACGGTCGACAACGCCCTGCAGCGAGTCAAGCGCAAGGTCGGCGCACACCTGCGAACACGCCTGGCCGCTGCCTCCTGAGGGCATCGCGAGCCGAGCGCGCCAAGGATCTTCAAGGGGGGCCGCGCCAGCCCGGAGCCTCGCGGCCCCTGGCGCTCGAGCGCATGTCAAGTCGATCTCAGCTGGGCCGATAGGGGCCGGGCTTGCTTCGCGGCTTCCCGCCGGGGAACGCCAGGCGCAAGATCGTGCGCTGCACGCCTCCGAGCTGCTTGCGCAGCGGCCCGGTGTTGTAGGGCAACCCGTATCGACGGCAGATGTCTCGCACGCGCGGGGCTATCTCCGCGTAGCGGCTAGAAGGCATATCGGGGTATAGATGATGCTCCACCTGGAAGCTCAGGTTGCCCGCCATCAGGTGAAACAACGCACTGCCGTCGATGTTGGCCGATCCCAGCAGCTGGCGCACATACCAGCCTCCACGTGTCTCGTTCTCGACCTCCTGGGCGCTGAACGTGTAGGTCTGATCGGGGAAGTGACCGCAGAAGATGATCGAGTAGGACCACACGTTGCGGATGATGTTCGCCGTGAAGTTGGCCATCAGCGTCGACTTGAAGGCGCGGCGTGCAGGCATGGTCTCTGCACTCCTCCGGGCGCCGACAGATGCCGCGAGCGCTGACAGAAGCGGGAAGGCGACGTAGTCCTTGACGATCTGCCGGCGCGCCTTGACTCCAATCGCCTTCAGCTCCTTTGCCACCTTCGCCTTGGGCTTCTCACCGGAGCGGATCGCGTCGAAGTTGAGGTCGTGCAGGGCCACCCCCCACTCGAAGAACCCCATCAGCAGCAGGTTGTAGAGCGGCTGGAGCAGGTACACCGGATGCCATTTCTGGTGGGGGTCGATGCGCATGATCTCGTACCCCAGATCGCGATCCTTGCCGCGGATGTTCGTAAAGGTGTGGTGCTCGTAGTTGTGGGAGTGCCGCCACGCGTCGGCCGGGGAGGCGGTGTCCCAATCCCAGTTCTGCGAGTTGATGTCGGGGTCGTTCATCCAATCCCACTGCCCGTGCATCACGTTGTGGCCGATCTCCATGTTCTCCAGGATCTTGGCCACCGACAGCGCGGCTGTTCCACCCAGCCACAGCGGCTTGTAGCGCGAGCCGAGCAGCAGCGCCCGCGCCGCAAGCACGAGCTGGCGATGAAGCTTGATCGTCGAGCGGATGTAGCGCGCGTCGCGATCGCCGAGCTCCGCCAACACCTCGTCGTGGATCGCGTCGAACTCCCGGCCGAGCGCCTCGATCTGCTCGGGTGTCAGGCGAGCCAGGGGGTTGTCGGGCTCCTCGGTCCCGGTCGGCGGCGCCTGCGTCTGGGTCTCGGGGACGGCGTGCAGCGGCGGCTCCGAGACCTCGCGGGGCGGGGGGCCCTCGATCTCGTTGAGTCTCGTGGCCCTCGACGGGCCCTCGATCTGATTTGTCGCCATTTTTATGACCTCGGTCTCGTTTCGGGGAGTTGGATCCGTCTTGGGCAGTTGGGGATTCGAGTTGACGGCTGAGTGCGGGATGCTGAGCGGGGAATGACTGTCATGGCTTGGGACTAGAGCTCGATCTCGACTGGACCCTCGGGTGCGTTGATGCAGGTACGCAACATCTCGCCGGGCTGGCCATGGACGCGACCCGTTCGCAGATCGCGAACCCGACCGGAGCGCAGCCGCCCAACGCACGTGTGGCAGATACCCATTCGGCAGCCGTAGGGAAGCGTGGCGCCCGCCTGCTCTCCTGCCACCAGGATCGGCTGCTCACCGTCGCTCGAGCCTTCGATGCCGCTGGCGCTGAAGCACACCGTGCCGCCCAATCCACGTTCACCCTCGCCCACCACGGCGTCAGGCTGGAAGTGCTCGACATGCAGTCGCTTTTCATCGCCCGCGCGCCTCCAGCGCTCGCTCATCGCCTCGAGCAGACCCGCAGGCCCGCACAGGAACGTCTCGCGCTGGGACCAGTCCGGACACAGCTCGTCGAGCTCGTCGGGGGTCAAGCGGCCCTGCTCGCCGGTGATTCGCAGATTCAGCCTGTAGCCGGGATGGCGAGCTTGCAGCTCGCTCAGCTCCGCTCCGAAGATGACCTCCTCGAGCGAGTGCGAACAATGGATGTGAACGACATCCTTCATCGCGCCCTCACGGGCGATGCTGCGCAACATGCTCATGATCGGAGTGACGCCGCTGCCCGCGCTGATGAACAGGAGTCTCTCCGGCAGCGGGTCGGGAAGCACGAAGGTGCCTTCCACGCCTCCCAGCCGCACGATCGTTCCAGGACGCACGCGAGCGAACAGGAATGGCGAGACCTTCCCGCCGTCCACCAGCTTCGGCGTGATCGAGATGCGCCCGTCGGCGCGCTTGGGATCGGAGGTCAGCGAGTAGGCGCGCCAGTGGTGCACGCCGTCCACCTCTATCCCCAGGCGCAGGTATTGGCCGGGTTGGTGTCCCTCCCATTCCCACCCCGGCTTGATCATGACGGTGACGGCGTTCGGCGTCTCGCGCTCCACCCGCTCGATCCGCCCGCGCATCTCGCGCGTCGACCACAGGGGGTTGACCAGCTCCAGATAGTCGTCGGGAAGTAGTGGCGAGGTGAACGAGCGGATCAACCCCATCACGCGGCGACGGCCGTCGGACACTCTCGGAGCGGCTCCGCGTTCAGCCATAGGCGCTGTACCGCCGGTTTCGGAAGAGGATTCTCATAGGACTCAAATCAATGATACCTCAAATGAGGTTACATGTAAAATGGTATCGTAGCTGAAGATGGGTCGGCGACAAGCAGATACGGTTGAGCTACCCCGTCACGATCGCGGGAATGCGTCCTCTGGCTCAGGCGGCTCCAGCGGCGACCTCACGATCGAGCAGCTGGCGGCGGAGGTGGGGATGTCGGTGCGCAACATCCGCAACCACCAATCCCGCGGCCTGCTGCCCGCTCCTGAGGTCCGAGCCCGCGTCGGCTACTACAACGCCGAGCACGTCGCCCGCCTGCGCCTGATCCTCGATCTCCAGGCCGACGGCTTCAATCTCGCTGCGATCGAGCGTCTGATGAGCTCCTCGGGCGGTGTCGCCGAGCGCCTGCTCGGCCTGCGCCATGCGATGACCACCGCATTCGAGAGCGAGGCGCCTGAGGTGGTGACCGGCGAGGATCTCGCTCGCCGCTTCGGCGAGGTCGACTTCAAGAGCGTGGAGCGCGTCCGCAAGCTGAAGTTGCTCGTCCCGCTCGGTGACGATCGCTTTGAAGTGCCCAGCCCGGCGCTGATGCGCGCGGCCGAAGAGGTCACCGCGCTTGGCGTCTCGCTGTACGCGGCGCTGGCGCTGGTCGAGAAGCTGAGCCGCGACTGCGAGTCGATCTCGCGCGCTTTTGTGAAGCTGTTCCTGCGCGAGCTGTGGGAGCCATTTGAGCAGGCCGGTCAGCCCGAAGAGCGTTGGGACGAGGTGATCGCGGCGATCGACAGTCTGCGCGGGATCGCCTCCGAGGCGCTGCTTGCGATGTTCAAGCAGCGGATGACCGCCGAGGTCGAGCGCGCTTTCGGCAAGGTGCTCGAGCAGCAGACCAAGCGCTCAGGCTGACCTGCGTATCGATCTCCTTCGATCGTGACGCCGTTCCTGCCTCCACGCCGCCGCGAACTCTAGGGCTGACCTTCCCACCTGAAGGTCGGCCCTAGTACTCAGTGACGCTCGCCCAGGTCGCCAAGGCGCCTGGGCGGACGTCGCCTGCCGGGGGTGCGCCACGGCCGGTCCTCCCCCCACGGGTTTGGATCGTCACCGCTCGCCTCGCTCTCGCTGGAACGCATGGGCTCACCCAGGCTGATCGGCGCGTTGCAGCGCGGACAGCAGTCGCCCGCCGCCCACACCAGCAGCGCATCGGTCCAGTAGTGGCAGTCCGGACAGCGCACGCGCTGATGCATCAGCCCATCTCCATTGCAGTTAGGAGCATCCCCGAATCCCTCATGTGCCAAACAGCATAAGAGTCGCTGAGGAACGGGTGCTTCCTCGATGGACCAGGCGCAGGCTCGCTCGCGCGGGCCGCCTGTAACCGCCTTGATCAAATTTGCAGCTTGCGCTGCTCGCCGCGGAGGGCCGATCAGCGCGGTGAAACGAGCGGCGCCGGTCGCCCAGGATCGACCGGCGCCATCAGCTCGTCCGCCAATCAGGGTTTGCTGACTGGAGGCTTGGGCTCGTGGAAGACGACGTGACCGATGGTCGTCGTCGCTTTGAATTCGGTCTGGTTGCAGTTGTGGTGCAGCCTGGTGATCCGGCCGGTCAGATGGGTGCGGTCACCCGCGACGAGATCGTCGGTCCCGACGCTCCCGTCTTTGTTCACGTCGCTGACGGCGAACGTCAGCCTCGCGTTCGTGAGCGTGTAGGTGACTTCCTTTTCGTTGTCGGCGGCGGCGTGGTGGTTGGTGTGCGTGACCTTCACCACCAGCGTTCCGCTGTAGGTGCCGTCGGCGTTCTTGGTGAGCGTGTCGCTCACCAGCATGCCGGCGGCGACGTAGCCGACGCGATGGGGCGTGCACCTGTGCGACCGCCCCGGGTTGCCGTCTTTGCCGGTGGTCGGATTGTCCGACTGGCCCGAGCCGTGTTTGCCGTGGTGGCCGCCGTTGTGTTCGGCCCCTTTGCCCGGTACCGCCCAGGCCGGCGTGCTCATTAGTGCGGCCACCCCGGTCGCTAGCAGAATCTTTCGGATGATCATTTGAGTTCTCCCTTGCCTGGCTTTGGTCTCAGTCGCGGTATCGCGATCGCCGTCTGAGGCGGTCAAACGCGACGTCGAGCACGCCCATCGACAGGGCGGCTTTCATGTTAAGACGCCCAAAGAGGACATAGGTCAGGCGTTAGTTGGCTGGAGATGCCGCTCTGATGATGTGCGTGCTTCAGCCCGACGGCGAGGCGTCGCTTGCGCCGCCACCTTCTACGAGCCTTCAGAGAAGGCCGCAGAACGCTTTCCGGACTGGCCTGTGTCTGCTTGAGAGGACACAGGCGGCGGAGCGTGTCCTTCGGGGGGCGAGGCACCTGGCTCGTCACTGTGCCCGCTTTTATCGGTGGGCACGGCGGTGGTTGGCTTGCCGGCTCGTCTAGTTTCGGAGTGTTTGCTGGGACCTTTGGCTCTGCTCTGCGGAGCGCTCCCGCGCCGTTCGCGTTCGTTGCCGTGAGCGGCCTTTTCGGTGTGTCGATTTGCATGACCGCCTGACCGTCCTTCGGCGCGTGCGGTCGGTCCGCGCGATTGGCGGCCATGGCCCGAGACGCCCGCAAGCGCAGCTGCCGCCGAGCCGCCGCCGACGGGGTTGTTAGGCCTCGACGCGGGCGGGCGCTGGCCCGAGCCGGTGGTGTTCGCTGCGCCGTGAACGCTTGCTTGGGTGTCAGCCGCCTTGCGCGCCAGGCCCGAAGCGCCTGGGTGGGTGCGTGCCGCAAACGGCGCCGTCTGCCCGCTTGGCCGGGGTGTGGACGCGGTTGTGAAATGCACCGTGCCGGCGGTGGCGACGGCCATGATCGTCGCGCCGGCCGCGGCCTTGACGAGCAATGAGCCGCCGGCATGCGCGAGCAGCCCTTGACCGGATCCGGCGACCGCGCCCGCACCACCGCCGCCGGCGCTCCCGCCCCACGAGCCACCGCCCAGGAGCCGAGCGAGGATCGCCGTCGCCGCCGGCGCCGGCAGGACGGGAGTCAGGGAGCGCAGGTCCGCTTCGCGGGCGCCGATTGCCGCCTGGAAGTCAGAGCAGCTCTCACAAGCCTTCAGGTGGGCGCGGATACGACGTCCACGCAGCACGCGCCGGTCGTGTGCGGAGATCGCAAGTCGGACCTTCTCACAGTCCATCTCGCGTCCCTCCGAGAGCGCGCGTAGCGAGTTGCGCGCTTCGAACAACGCTTGCTTGGCGGCGGCAGGCGATATCGCCAATGCGCCCGCGATCTCTTGAATGTGAAGCCCACTCAGCTCGCGCATCAACAGCGCCCCGCGTTGGCGCTCGGGCAACTCGAGCAGGTCGGCGACGAGTTGGCTCAGGCGTGCGCGAGCTTCCAGGATCGCCGCCGGCTCGTCGTTCGCGCTCGCGCTCCTCTCGTTCAAGTCCAGCTCGCGTGCGCCCCTGCGCAAGATCGTGATCGACTCGTTGTGAGCAATCCGGAACAGCCATGCGCGCAGGCTCACGTCGCGCTCCTTGGCGCGCAGCGCCGCATAGGCTTGGGTCATAGTGGATTGGAGTGCATCCTGGGCATCGTGCTCGTTGCGCAGGATCGACCGGCAGTAGCGGTATAGAGCTTGGTGATGTCGCTCGTAGAGCACGCCGAACGCATGTGCGCTGCCGCGTCCGACCAGCTTGGCAAGCAGCTCGTCGCTGAGCAGCTGCGTCCCACGGGCGTGCTCGCCTGCCTCTGATCTGGGGAGCACCAGTTCGTTCATAGCTCATGTATCGACAACGCCGCCGACACCTACAGGTTAGGCGCTAGTGGCGGTCGGCTCGCGATATCGCGCTCAGGACTGTGCGGAGAAGCCCAGCTCGGCCGACATCCGCGCTGCGCTCTCGCGCACCAGCGATCCGAGTCGCTCGCGCGTTTCTCGATCTGAATAGTCGGTATTGGCGATCGCTATGTCGACGGCGGCGACCGGCAGCGCAGACCTGGAGCGGACGGCGGCGGCCACGCAAACCTGCCCCTTTACACGGAGCTGGTCGGCCACGGCGATCCCGCGACGGTGCACTTGGTCGAGCTCCTCGATCGCTCTTGCCAGCTGTCGGCCCGACAGGCCGTCGCCACTCGTGAGCGCAGCACGACGTTCTGGCTCGGCCAACTCGGCCAGGAGCGCCTTGCCGAGCGCCGTGCTCGCGGAGGGCAGCCGCGATCCACGTCCCAGGCGGGCGGCCACTTCGCTTCGTCCCTGCCGGGCCGAGCGCGCCCGGTCGACGTAGACGATGTGGGAACCGTCGAGCACCGCCAGGCTTGCCGTGTGGCCGCTGGCGTCGCGCAACTCCCTGAGCAGCTCAGGCGGGATCTTGCGTATCGCCGTCGAGGCGACCGCCGAGCGGCCAGGGTCGCCGGCGCGCATGCCGAGCCGGTACTTGCGTCCGCGGCCCTGCTCGAGGTAGTTGAGCGCCACCAGCGTGGAGGCGTAACGGTGGGTCGTTGGCCTGCTCATTTCCAGATGCTCGGCGATCTCGGCGATGCCCATCCAGGGCCGCTCCGGCGTGAAGGCTCGCAGGATCGCCAGGCCGCGCTCTAGCGACTGGGAGTAGCGACCCTCCTGGGATGTGGGCAGGTGCAAGATCCCTCCGCGGATGGGAGACATGGTCGTCATGTGCTGGCTCCTTCCCCGGTTCTCGCCCCTCGAGTGGTCAACGTCCTCGCCACCCCTCGCGGGACGCAGACGATTGTTGCCATTTGGACCGATTCGGACTAGTCAGCGCTGAATGCTTCAGCGCTGAAGGCGCCCTTGGTGTCGATTGCTCTATCGCCGAGAAGTCGAAAGTTCGGCCGGAAGTCCTTCCAGGCGCTCCCGCACGCCGCGCAGCCATTCGATTCGGGCGTTCCAGAATGCGAGCTCGGCGTCGCGCGAGACGACGCTTACCATCCGATCCCACTCGCCCGCCTCGCTGGACTCTTGTTCTGAGCCACGCTTGAGGTCGTGCACGCGACCGAGGCAGACGAGCTCTTGGCCGTGGATCAATTCGATCATTCGCGGTGCGTCTTTCGGTCGGCACAGAGCGATTCGGAAGTGCAGGTCATCGCGCAGCGGTGGCTCGGCGGCCGTTGAGAGCAGCCAGTCCTCGAACTGTTCGATGCCGTCCGCAGTGGCTTCGTAGATGGCCCGGCGCCCCGAGGATCCGTCGTGCATCGGATCGCCGTTCTCGTCCACTCGTCGTACGAGCCCTTCGTTCTCGAGCTTTTCCAGCGCCCAGTATGGATAGGAGTCCGCCAGGTCGGCAAAGCGCAGTTGCCTGCGAACGCCGGAGGCGATCCGGTACGCGTACCCGGGCTGCTCGATCACCAGCCCCAACACCGCGTGCTTAGCGGACACCGGCCCTGCGCCTGCCTTCCGATAGCTGGACTTCGTACAAGTGCGTGCTGACCATATCTCAACCCCTGACCGTGCCGGTCGGGTCGCTCGGCGTGGCGGGGTGTGCATACCGCTCAGTGGCGCTTGCGTCGCCGCTGCGCCCATCCGCGACGGCGACTTTCGTGTGGCTGGCGCTGGAGATCTCCGGCGAACGCCGGTTTGACTCGCGCCGGCCGGGAATTCCGATGAGTTGGAAACATTTTCAATCGCACCCGCTTTGGCCACCTATGTGAGGTTTGAAGCTGGCGGTAATGGGGGATGATCGTCACCACCGATCTTTTCCTTACTGGCGCTACAAGCGCCAGGGGAATGTCGGGCTGTCAATGAGCTCACTCACCACTTCGGCGCCGAGCGTGCCTCAGACCAAAGATGTGCTGGCCAAGGAGCGGGTCGTCACTCGCCTGTTTGAGGCGTTTTCCGGTCGACGGCTGCAGGGCGCGCTGACACTGTTCACCGACGATGTCGTGTTCGTGCCGATGACGGCGCAAGTCACGCGCGCAGGCGAGCCCTATCGCGGCCACGACGGGATGCTCAGCTACATGGCCGACGTGGAAGAGCAATGGGAGGAGCTGACGGTTCGCCCGACCCAGATCAAAGCGGCGGGCAACGCGGTGGTCGCGCTCGGCCTGGTCAGCGGCCGCGGCGTGGCAGGCGCCTTCGAGGACGCTCCGACCACTTGGATGTTCAAGTTCCGCGGCGATCGGGTTGCCCATGCGCAGATCTTCTCCGACACCGCTCACGTGTTAGACGCGCTCGGGGAAGCGGCCTGACACTCCTTCCCCGAGAGCCGCGGCGATGACGCCGCCGGCGACACCTTGCCATGACCAACGCTCGCGAGCGACAGACGCCAGCTGCTCGCGCGCGCGCTGCTTGAGCGCACAGTCAGCCTCCAGCCAGTCGACGACGTGTTCGGCAATGGCTCTGACGGCCCCGTCGTCAACCGGGAAGGACAGCCATTCGGCGACCTGTTGTGGAACCTCGCCGGCGATCGTGTCGCTGACCTCCGCAAGCCCAGAATGGGCTGCGTTGATTGGCAGTACACCGCAGGCAGCGGCCTCGACGGCGACCATCCCGAACGCCTCCGGGAAGGTGCTCGGCACCACCAGCGCCTCACATGCCGGCAGCACATCGGCTAGCTCGTCATGGTCGAGGCGCCCCACCAGAACGACCTGCCCCGACATCGCATTGGCTTCCTCTCGATACTCATCCGCCTCTGCGTCTGACAGCGAGTCGAGGAACGCGAGCAGGTGACGCAACGGGGGCCCGCCTGAGCTCTCCGCCGGGTTGTTGGAAACGGTGCTCGCGTGGCTGGTCTCAAAGCCGCGTCCGGCGCGTGCGATCTCCTTGGCGCCATCGAGGTCGCCCGCGGAGAGTCGGGCGATCAGAAGCTCGAGCCCTTCGCGGTAGGCGCCGAATCCGACAATCAGGAGCCGAGCCGCCGGCACGGCTCGCAATACGAGCGGCCAGGCGGCGATCAGCAGATCCACACCCTTGCTGACGATCAGCTTGCCGACGAAGGCAACCAGTGGCCCGGACCCATCCGCGACCCGCGTCAGGGCCGCGGCCGCCGCGGCGTCATCGCGCGCAAACGCGCTTGCCTGCTCGTCCTCGCCCGTGGGTTCTGACCGACCTTGCCGCAGCTTCTCGATCAAGCCCCGCATGGTCGTCTCCGTTCGTGCCGGCTCGCACGGAGCGAAGCGCTCGACATCCACTCCTGGCGGACCGAGTCGTGTGCGCGTTCTGAGATCGGGGTCTTCAAGCGCCTCCCACAGACTCTCAGCCGTGTGTCGGGAGCCAACCAGCACGGTCTTGGCCCGCGCAAGCCCCTCGCGCGCGAAACTCAGGAACCGTTCCGGCTCGCGCTTGACGGTGTACTCGAGTGCGCTCCCGTGCACCTTGACGGCATAGGGCGTGCTCTCCGGCAACGCGCGAGCTAGGATCACCGGACCCATCACCAGATGGTTGGCCAGCGCCAGATCGGGCCGCACGAGTTCGGCCACCTCGCGAACGGCCTGTACGTTGGCGTCGATGTAGGAGGCGACCTCGCCTTCGCTGCACTGCGCGAACGTCTTTGCCTCGATTCCCTCGTAGCGGTCCGGCACGTATACGGGAAGTAGCCCACCGAGGTTGGGGCGATAGACGGTGCAAGGCGCCGAGTGGTCTGGATGGGCGCCGCCGTGCGCTTGCAGCCGCAGTCTGTCGGCGTCCCACTCGCCACTGGCGCTCACGAACGGTTGACGCAGCGGGTGGCGGTCCTGGCTGAACAGGTGCACCTCGTGTCCGAGCTTCACGAGGGCTTCTGCCAGACGCGCGTTGTAGACGTTTGAGCCGGTGCCGCTCAGCAGGTAGCCGTGGAAGATCAGGACACGCATGGCAGAGTGGAGTCGAGGCCGATGCCTTTGGTCATCCGCTGGATTATGGTGCGTGTCGAGCTGGCTGGAACTTGTTGTCATTGCACGCGACTAGCGCCCGGCCGCCGGACGATGGTCGCCGCCCACTCAGATCGGGCCGGCTCGCTAACTACGGGCGAAAACTATGCCGAGCGGCGGTGACGCTGCGGTCCGGGGTGGAGAGCCGACGGCCGGGATCGAACCGGCGACCTATCGCTTACAAGGCGATTGCTCTACCAGCTGAGCTACGTCGGCGGGCTGAGTGGCATCGTACAGCGAGTCGGCCCCGTCGCCCCGGCGGCAAATGGCGGGCGACGATGTTCTGCCGCTCCGAGCGCCGTGAGATTTCGATGGACGGGCGAGTACCGCGAGGTGGCCGCGCCCGAGCGGCTGGTCTAGGCTCGATGGTGCTGACCGGCCAGCGGATCGACGTCGAGGAGCGCGCGGCCGGGGCGATCGTGTCGTGGGAGCGTTCCGTGATTGAAGGAGAGAGTCGAGATGGCCAAGCTCACCTATTCGGCGATCGCCTCGCTTGACGAGTATGTCGAGGACGCCGAAGGCAAGTTCGACTGGGCGATGCCGAGTGACGAGGTGCATGCGTTCGTCAACGAGCTCGAGCGGCCGATCGGCACCTATCTTTATGGGCGCCGGATGTACGAGACGATGGTCTACTGGGAGACGGTGAGCACCGTTGATCAGCGGACGGTGATCCGGGACTACACGGATATCTGGCGGGCGGCTGAGAAGATCGTGTACTCCCGGACACTTCAGACGGTGTCCAGCGCGAGGACGCAGATCGAGCGCGATTTCGACATCGACGCGATCCGGCGGCTCAAGGAGGTCTCCGGACCCGACCTCGCGATCGGTGGTGCTGAGCTCGCCGGGCAGGCGATCAGGGCCGGGCTGGTCGACGAGTGCCATCTATTCCTCACGCCGATCGTGGTAGGTCGCGGCAAGCGCGCACTGCCGGAGAATGTCCGAACGCCGCTCGAGCTTCTCAGTGAGCGTCGCTTCGGAAGCGGGGTCGTTCACCTCCACTACCGTGTGGGCGCTTGACCGAAGCGGGAACGCCGTGGCGAGCCTGGCGAAGCGAGCGTCAGGGCGCTCACTCTTGAAACGATATTTCGTAAATGTCGCGGATCAGCCTCGAGGCGTGTGCCCCGACCCGATCAACACCGAGCCTGCGAATACGACCTGATCTCCATCGTGACGCGAGGCGCTCGCGCCGGCTTTGAGCGCGCGCTCCTTGATCTCGTCGCGGACGTTCGGCTCCATGCCGGCCATCGCGACCGCGAGCGGGCCGGCCAGCTTCGGCACGCGCTCCCACCATGCCTGCAGTGAGGCTGCGTGCATCGGGGTTGCGATGGCCTTGACCTGAACGCCCTCCAGACCGCCGTCCCGCAGGACAGACTCAAGAAGCGTGGTGTCATCGAGTGAAAATGGGCCGCGGATGTTCGGTGGTGGGAACGGCACGCCGAACTGCTCGCCCACAGCGTCCAGCACTGACCCGAGCCAAGGGTTCTGCTCCCGAGGCCCCCAGGTCATCGCCGCGTATCGGCCTCCCGGTCGCAGGACGCGGATGGCCTCCCTCACCGCTGCGGCGGCATCCTCGACGAACATCAAGCCATGTCGGCTGATCACCGCGTCAAAGTGACTGTCCTCAGCTGTGATCTCGCTCTGGTCAAAGACAGCGGTGCTCACCTGCGGATTGGCGCTCGCCCGCCGGGCAGCCACGGCGACCATCTCAGCGGCAATATCTGAGAGCACAACCGTCCCGCTCAGGCCCACCCGCTCAGCCGCGGCCAGTCCGGCTCCACCCGGACCAGAAGCTAGATCGAGGACCGCATCCCCCTCCCCGATTGCGGCGGCGTCGAGCAACGCCTCGGTCGCGAGCGCCAGTTGCCGATCGACGAACAGGGCGCTCTCCTCCCACCCCGGTGCGACGCTGTTCCACATCTCTGACATCTCGACGCTGGGTTCTGATCGCTACCGCGTCTGGAGGTTGTGGACCGGGAACTCTTTTACGTCTGGTGGATTCGGGAAGCCTCGATCGCCCAGCCCGTGGAGGCGGGGCATCAGGCGCTCGGCGACGAATGCGTCGAATGCCTCGCGGGACTCCCAGAAGTCGATCACGCCCCAGCCACCCTCGACCGGGCCGGCGGCGTGGACGATCATCCCAGTGGGGGGGTCCGTGTCGATCTCCATGACCCCGTGTGCTGCATCGTAGTTCTCCTGCGTGCCTCCGTTGAACTTAAGCCTGATCCCAACCGCCATGGGTGGGTCCTCTCCTCGTGGGTGTCGAACGACCCTACACCAGGCATCCGGTCCTCCGCCGCGGTGGGCACCCTGCACCTGCTTTAGCCGGCTCTACCCACGAGTGCGCTCTTAAGCGCGACTGCGTCGGAGTCGTTGAGTCCCTGCTCACGGACCAGGGATATCCAGGTCGAGAAGGATACAGCGTGGTCGAGGGCGGGCGAACGGAGGACGAACGAGGGAACGTCGAGCGACGCGCACTGTTCGTCGGGCTGTGGCCGCCGATGCTCTGGCTGATGGGAGACACCATCAGTCGCCAAGGCGCGAGAGGTTCGCGCAGACGGGGCGCGTCGCGCGTGAAAGCCGGCGGGCTCGCAGCGTCTGACTGGGCTAGGTGGCTCCTGCGCGGACTCGCTGATCGGCGCCCTCTCTGGAAGAGGGCCAAGCACCACTGCCCAGGGAGGGCGCGATGAACCTGTGCGCTGATGCGTCCTTTCCTACGCTTTGACCAGCTCGCGTTCGGCGGCGTCGATCACGCCTGAGCGGTTCTTGTGGGAGCGCTCATAGGAGCGCACACGCTTGACGCGGTTCTCATCCCCCTCGTCCAGCGCGGCGCGGATCTCGTCCACGCTGAGCTCGTCGTATCCAGGCCACGGCTCATCGCCGCGCAGACTGGTGATCCGGCTGAGGATGGTCGTGCGATTTTCATTCTTGCGCTCGTAGGAGTCGATCTTCGCAAGGTCGACCTGCGAGAGATTTGCCAGCTTGTCGACAATCTCCGCAGCGGTGAGCTTCCCGTAGCCGGCGATTGCGAGGTCTTCTTCGGAGGCCAGTGCGCCCTTGACCTGACCCTCGGCCTGCGCGACCCCGGGTACCTCGCGTGCCTTGCGGGCGGTGCGCTTTGCACTCGATGTCGCGTCGCGAACGGCCCCCTTCACGCTCTCCGACGCCGAGCGGGCCGCGTCGGCAGCACCTGTCTTGCTGATGTCGTATGAATGGTTCCCGCGGATCTCTGAGCGCACCACGGCCTCGGTTAGCTTCGGGATTTCCCTCAAAATCCGGTCGAGCATCTTCTGCTCATCAGCCCGGATGGAGTCGGCAAGAGCCTGTGTGGCCTTGTCGCCGACAGAGCTCGCCAGACGCTCGATGGCGGTGTAGGTGGCGATCTCCAACGCCTCGGTCGCACACGCGTCCTTAGCGTTCTTTAGGACTTTCTCGTCTCCTCCCGTGCCGCGGAGGAGGTCGAGTGGCGTCTTTCCCAGAGCCAGTGCCTGGCCAACGAGGCTCTGGACGAGCCCAACGCCCGCTTGTATCGGGCTGCTGCCCTGTCCGAGCTCGTCTAGACGGCGCTGTACCCGGATTGCGTGGTCCCGCGTCTCGCGCAGGTGAGATTCGAGGCCGTCGCGGTAGCTTCCGCGCGGGGTCATCGCAATCTGCGACTGCAGCACGGTGACGAGCGCCTGCTCCGTGGCATGTGCCTCGTTCAGGTATTGCACGATCTTCTTCTTCTCAGCTTTTATCATGATCTCCAAGCTTTCTCTGCGGAATAGATGACGCGCACGAAGGCACGTTCAATGTTCATGTGTCTCGACGCAGCCGCTGCGCGAACATGCGCACAGCGCCCGTCGCCAGGGGCGGATGCCTAGGCCCTACGTCCGAGCGCGAGTCCGGGCGCCGCGCTTGGCAGACTGACTGCGCTTGGCAGCCTTTCGCTTGCGCGTACGCGCGGCCTTCTTCGCTGCCGTACTCCGCTTCTCCGGTCCGTGACGAAGGCGATCGCTAACATCCCCGACGACCGAGCTAAGGTCCGCCATCGCGCGCCTGGCGACCTTTGGCTTACCACCACCGCTCGTAGCACGGGCCACTTGCTTAGCGACCTTCTTGCGGACGCCTCGCGCCCTCAGACTCTTGAACAGTTCTGTTTCACTCTTAGCCATTCTTTCTCCTCAATCTTTATTCCTTCTCACTGAGTGGCGTCCGATGAACCAATCAGTCAGTGCGTTCGTTGATCGCCAGTGCCTCGTCTTGGCCGCTGTTGCTCGCATCTGGGTCGATCGCGCGTGCCTGTGCGTGTTGGTCGCGGGCAGACTCGGTCAGATGCTCAGCCTTGACGGCCTGTTCCTCTGCGGTGGCACGTCCTTGCCGCGCCTGAGCGGCGCGTTCCTCAGCTTCAGCCTGAGCACGCTTGGCTTCGGCAGCCTGCTCATCAGCCGAAGCGCGCGCACTTTCCGCTTGGATCGAACGGCTTCTGGCCACCTGGCGAAGCTCGCCCGCTTGCTCACGACGACGTTCGTCACGCCTGCGACTCACGGCGCGAACGACGACGGCGATGAGCAGTAGCACCACCACGGCGCCAACAGCAATTATGATAATCGTTCCGGTACTCACGGTTTCTCCTAAAGCTAGATTTTGTTGGGTTCCCGGGGATCGTGAGGATGGTCACCTCCCAACGCTTGATCGACTTGGCGCGTTCATGACGACCCGCGCTCGTTGCTTCGATTGTGTCCCTTCACAGTCTCGGCGACCTTGTCTACGGCTTTCTTTAGGGACCCCTTCGCCTGGTCGGCGTGTCCCTTGTTCTTCAAGCCTTGATCTCCGGTCAAGGCGCCGGCAGCCTCCTTGACCCGTCCCTTCGCTTGATCGATGTTCTTGTCGGTCATAGACCCTCCTGATTGCGGATGGACGACTGATTGCGGATGGACGAGCGCCGGGGTGGGTAGCGGTAGCTACCGCCGAGAAGTCGCGCGATCACTACGCCCGTGCACAGGCCGGCGATGCTGAAGATGATCAAGGCGATGACGACAAGCAGATGCAGATCCATGACCGGAGAACGCTTTTCCATCACAAAGAGAGCGCTCTTTCTAGTGATAGCCTTTTTAGGCATGCTTGAAACCCACCGCCAAGCGACCGAGACGGGGGTCAGAGCTCGCCAGCGGATTCTCGATGCCTCCTACGAGTTGTTCTCGCAGCGCGGAATCCGCGCAGTGGGGATCAACGAAGTGATCGAGCGTGCCGGCGTGGCGACCGCAACGCTCTACCGGCACTTCCCCTCAAAGGATGAGCTCGTACTCGCGTTCCTGCAGCTCCGCGAACAGCGCTGGACCAAGGACTTCGTCGAAGCTGGCGCCATGAGCCGCGGCTCCAACCCCGAGCAGCGACTACTGGCCATCTTCGACGTCTTCGACGAATGGTTCCACCGCGACGACTTCGAGGCGTGCTCGTTCATCAACGTCCTGCTTGAGATGGGCCCCGAACACCCCGCGGGCGGCGCCAGCGTCTGGCATCTCGAGCAGATCCGCTCGATCGTGCGACGCCTCGCCGAGGAAGCCGGACTGCGCGACACAGAAACCTTCGCGCGCTCCTGGCACATCCTCATGAAGGGCTCGATCATTGCCGCAACCGAGGGCGACACACAGGCCGCGCAGCTAGGCAAGTCGATAGCACGCCTGCTCATCGAGCAACACCGATGAAGCCGACGTCCTGAGCAGTGTCCCAGGGCGCCGGCCGCGCGCGAACGGAAGTCCGCAGTCCTGGTCTCCCGCCTGCGTTCCCTGATGCGCTACGAGCAGGTCCAGGCCGGCCTCGACCAACGACGCGAGCAGCGCGCTCACCACCTTCCGTAACAGGTGTCCTGCACCCAGCGCCTCCACCGAATCCACCGAACTCGACCGGCTGTGCTGAGGCTCGTCAAGCTGATGGAACTTTAGCGCCTAAGTGCATCGTCTTCCCCAAGCGCTCTACGCAACGCCTCGTCGAATGAAATGGAGGCGATCCCGAAGGGCTCGGCGCCCGACGTGTCGGTGACGACCGTCGCGGTCCTCAGCCCCTCCACGAGCGGACGCGCCACGTTCGTGTCAACCGGCGTTACGAGGCCCAGCCACAGCGACGAGAGCCACGGCGTGATGAACGGGACGGGGATCTGTGGCCGCGGGCGCTTGCCCATCGCGAGCGCCATCCGGTCGAGCATCTCACCGTAGGAGACGACGTCGGGCCCTCCGATCTGCACCTCCCGCCCCTCGCACTCCGACACCTCTGGGGCGCGGCGCAGATACTCGATCGCGTCATCGAGAGCGATCGGCTGAGTGGCCGTCTTCAGCCACGCTGGAGCGATCATCACGGGGAGCCTGCGCACCAGATGACGCAGCGTCTGGTAGGACTCGCTCTGCGCACCGACGATCATCGCGGCGCGGAAGTAGGTGAGCGGCGGGCCCTCCGCCGCGAGCGTCAA
>Ga0105240_10002983_pt1 | contig 26623 bp, 25 predicted proteins | sample KBSC54metaG_FD_80426 | JGI IMG/M metagenome (GOLD analysis project Ga0105240, IMG submission 80426) | Corn rhizosphere microbial communities from Kellogg Biological Station, Michigan, USA - KBS C5-4 metaG | ecosystem: Host-associated > Plants > Roots > Rhizosphere > Soil | place: Michigan, USA...
AATACTTTGCCAACTTCTGGTGTCAATCCCGCCGAGGACGCAAGAACTCGTCGGAAAGCAGCCGCTCATCGGCATGATTTTGCACCGGATTTTGGCGAGAGCGAGTTTTCACACAGCCTCGGTGGAAAGCGGGCCTACGGCTTCACGACCACCTGGACGGTGCCGCCGTCCGGCACGGCCTGCACCCCAACCGATCCGGCGTGCGGATGCGAGCCGGACGATGTCTAAGGCAGAAAAGGATGCTCTGAATTTTCCTGTGACATGGTGAGCCGCAAGTGGATAACATCCAACTATGCCGTGTGACTCACTCAGTGGCAAACGGGTCCTTGTTCTCGACGGGACAAAGGGGCTTGGCTTTAATGTCGCCTCTCTGGCGAGCATTGAAGGCGCTGAAATCTGCCTTGCATCAGGGGATCAGGCGTCCCTGGACGTGGCCGTCCGGAACCTGGGGCCTCGGGCAAGGGGCTACCGAGTAGACTTGGCCAACGCATCGCAGACGAACACGTTCTTTGCGGCCCTCGGTCCTATCGATCACCTGGTTCTCGCCCCTGGGCCTTGGTCCTCGACCATCGGCGGATCCCTGAGCGCATCTGAGTTGCTCGTCGCTAATGCCATCCTGACCGTTCGCTTATGGGCCGAACTGGCTGCGGTGACGGGCGTCGGCCGCCAGATGCCTGAACACGCCTCGATCACTCTCACCGACGGGGTCAACGCTATGCGACCATGGGAAGGTGACGAGCTCAATCTAGCCATGCTGGAAGCGATGATCCGGCTGACGGAACGTATTTCTCAAGACCTGACGCCTATCAGGGTCAACGCGGTGTGTGCCGGTCTCGTGTTCGATCGTCCATTCTCCGCAAAGCTCGCTGGGCTGGCTGGCGGTCGCGCGGTAGAGACCATCGTCGCAGCGAAAGATTCCGACGGCATTGCAAAGGCCTATCTGCGCCTTATGCGCGATCGCGCGCTGGAGGCTCGGGTTTTGATATTGAACCCGCAATGAGATTCGAGCCAAAGATCGCGACAGTCCAGTCTATGGGCAGCACTTTCTTCGTGGCGGAGCAGGATTTCATCGCGCGCGTAATCGCAACAACCGGCCTCTGGGAGCCCCACCTATACGCCTTCGCGCGAATTCTCGTTAATGAGAATTCTAACATTGTTGATCTGGGCGCTAATTTCGGCTATCATACTATTGGCTTGTCGCGATTGGCGAAGAATGGGACTGTTTTTGCGTTTGAGCCGCAAGGATTTATATTCGCACAACTTCAACTAAATATTATTGCCAACTCGGTAGATAATGTGAAGGCCTACAAGCTTGCGGCAGCAAGCTCGTCACTCAACATCGTAGAGCTAGACCCCCTCGAATCAACGATGGGCGAGGATGGAGCCGTCAACCTTGGCAATACAGGCATCGGGTCCGGCGGCGATCTTTGCTTGACGGTAAAACTCGATCAGATGAATCTGCCAAAAATCGACTTCCTAAAGGTTGACATCCAGGGTGCCGAGTCCGCCGCGATTGTGGGAATGTCAGGTATAATCGCCCGTGACCGCCCAGTGTTCTTTATCGAAATCGAAGAGAAGCATCTAAGACGCTTTTCGACAAGTTCAAAAGACTTGATCGAAAGTTTCTTGGTGAGAGACTATAGCCTCATCCGCATAAAAACGGATTGGCCCACGGATCACCTCGCAATTCCCAATGAACGGGGCGATTTGATCGCACGGTGCCTTAAGCAACAGGAATATCAGACAGAATTGATCTCCGGAAGAGCGGTGACTCTACAATTCGAAAATAGGTACTTCTACGACACGTTCACTGTTGACTGACAAACGCGGCCATTTCCGCGGCACGGTCCGTCCACCGAAACGACCGGTTCACACGGTGAAGACCCCGCGCTGCGGTTGCTTCGCCACGATCGCTCTCCATCAAATCTCCAATCACCGTGGCAACATCTCCGCGCGTCGCTCGGTTGAAGAAGACCAACTCTTTATTCGGAACGAACGAATCCGCCAACTGCGCACTATAGTCCGATACTATACCGCCGCCTATTTGAACCATGGAGATGGAAGCGGCCCCGGCACCGTCATACCCTTCCGCTAATGGGCGAAAGGTCGGCTTCGGGTCGATCTTTACCGTTCACACTTCGCCCGCGAGCGGACCCCGCGCCGTTGTGCTCAAGCCACGCTTCGCGCATCGCCCGCGGTGTCAGGCCGGACCGCTTTTCGAGACCTCGTGCCGCCGTACGCTGGCGTTGGCGATCAGGCTGCGCAGGTCCGCCGGCGGTCCCCCGCCTCGGAAGGCGAGCAGGGCCTCCTCGGAGTCCCATTCTTCGTAGACGTTGGCCACGTCGGTCTCGATCGGGTCGGCCGCGACCACGAAGGCCCGGCAACGCGCCGCTTTGCGCGCCGCCTCGATCGTTTCGAGGGACGCGCGCAGGAAAGCCTCTCGCTGGCCGGGGAGCATCCTGATGGTTCCGGAAACGATGATCACGTCGTCTCGCCCTCGCGGCCTGGGGCCGGCGGATAGTCCAGAACCCGTGCGGCGCGAATGGGCCGCCGGCTTGCGGTCTGCGGGCGCCCGGTTCAGAACGCCCGACGCCCAACCCGGGCCAGCCCAAGGACCCACGCATGATCGACTACGCCGGCAAGGTCGCCCTCGTCACCGGCGCGGCGTCCGGCATCGGCCGCGCCCTCGCCGTCGCATTGGCCGAGCGCGGCGCTCGGCTGGTGCTGGTGGACATCAACGAGGCCGGGCTGGCCGAGACGGCCGCGCGCTTGGGCGACGACCCGGTCAGCCTCGTCGCCGACCTCGGCGATCCGGCGGCCGCGGAACGGGTGATCGGGGAGGGGGGCGCCCGGGCGGGGCGGATCGACCTGGTCTGCTCGAACGCCGGGATCGCCACGGGGCGGCGGCTGGTGCGGGCGGACCTCGCCGGCGATGCGCGGCGGCTGTTCGACGTCAACTACTTCGCCGGCCTGCACCTGGCGCAGGCCTATGCCCGGGCGCTTGAGGGCGGGGAGCTGCGCGGCCGGCTGATGTTCACCGGCTCGGAGAACTCGCTCAGCATCCCGCCCAGCGTGCGCGGGCTGGGCCTCGGCCTCTACGCCGCCACCAAGCATGCCCTGCTGATCACCGCCGAGTGGATGCGCGACGAGTTCGCCGGCCGCACGCCGATCGACGTCCACATCCTGCTGCCCGGCCCGATCACCACCGAGCTCTCCGGCAAGGTGCCCACCGACCAGCTGACCACGCCGATGCAGTTCATCCCGGCCGCCGAATGCGCGGCCCTGGCCCTGAAGGGCCTCGACCTCGGCCTCTTCTACATCCCCACGCACGCCCACCTCGCCGACGACATGGGCCCGCGACTGGCGGCGATGCGGGACGCGGTGCGGGCGCTGGGGCTCGCCTAGGCGCGTTCGCCGTTCACGCATGGCGCCTCGAGGCGAGGGCGCCCATGGGCCTGGCGTGTTGCGCCAGGCCCCGGCGCTCACCATATGGCGCCGGTACTTTTGGTCATTCTCATCGTTGACAGTCCCTGAACCGCCGCGCTCGCTGCTGCGCGCGCCGCGGTCCGGCCACCGTTCTTATTGGTGATCATAGGTGGATCTCGCCGGTTCCAGCCGCCAGCCCTGCGTCGCGGTCGTCCAGCGCCTGGCGGATCTTCGCGTGCGCGGCGTGATCGAGCCCGTAGCCGAAGAAGCAGGCCGCGCCGATGGTCACGAACACCACCGGGCCGGCCAGGAACACCACCTGCAGCCCCAGGATCGCGCCCGGCGTGTTGCCGGCGCCCTCGTGGCTGTCGTAGCCGACCGCCGCCAGCACCGTGTAGGTCAGGAAGATGGAGAGGGCGCCGGCGATCTTCTCGACGCTGGTCAGCAGGGAATACAGCAGGCTCATCCGGTTGCGTCCCTGCTCCAGGCGCACCGCGTCGCCCACGTCGGCGGTCATGGCCCGGATCAGCAGCACGAAGCTGGGCGCCATCAGGCCGTTGAACACCATGATCGCAGCGGTCGGCCAGAAGGCGCCCCGGGGCATGAAGTTGATCGCCACCAGGCCCACGGAATAGCCGACCGCGCAGACCATCAGGGTGGTGTGCTTGCCCAGCCGCTGCGCCGCCTTCGAGATCGCGAAGGCGCCGGCCACCCCCGAGACGATGTAGATGAACAGCAGGGCGCTGGACGACGCCGCAGTAAAGCCGCGCGCGTCGTGGAAGTAGAACAGGTAGAGCGCCGTCATCCAGCCCGGCCCCAGCGCCAGGCAGAAGTCGGCCAGGATGATGCGGCGCATGTCGGGCCGCATGATCATCTCCCAGTACTCGCCCAGCCGGAACCGCTCGGCCTGGACGTCGGCGGCGATCCTTTCCGGCGTGAAGGTCGAGGCCAGCGCGATGCCCAGCGGGGTGATCACCACGATGAACAGGCCCATGGCCCGCGCTCCCACCGCTTCGGCCGTGCTGCCCAGCAGGCTCGGGATCAGCGCCACGGTGGCGGCGGCGAAGATGCTGGTCATCTGGATCGCCCCGAACACCCGCGAGCGCTCGTGGTAGCTGACCGACACCACCGAGCCCCAGGCGATATGCGCCAGGGTCACCACCGAGGCGCCCAGGTAGTAGAGCACCAGCATCGCCACCAGGTAGGCGAAGCTGGGCGCGATCGGCGGCAGGAACAGCAGCCAGACCGGGATCGCCAGCAACGGCGCCCCGGCCAGCAGCCAGACCCGGTAGCGGCCGAGCCTGGTCCTGGTCCGGTCCATCGCCACCCCGATCAGCGGGTCGGCCAGCATGTCGATCAGGCGCACGGCCATGAAGGCGCCGCCCACCCCCAGCCCGAGGCCGAAGTGCACCGCGTAGTAGTGCGGCAGATACACCGGCAGCGCCACCGCCAGGGCGCCGATGGGCAGCCCCGGCAGGCTGAACGCGATCAGGCGCGCGAGATTGAGGCGGCCTCCCTCCCCCTTGTGGGGAGGGGCAGACCGCGAAGCGGGCGGGGTGGGGGAGTCTGGAGCCGAACCCGCTGCTCGCCGATGATCGTTGATGACCTGGCCTCCCCCACCCTTGCGTCGCCAAGCGACGCTGTCCCTCCCCACAAGGGGGAGGGAGGTCAGTGTGTCACCCCTGCCCCATGTGCCGGAAGAACTTCTGCACCTGGCCGCCGCCGTTGTCGTAGGCTTCCTGGCCCGTCGTATCGATCACCTTGGCCCAGTTGTCGCGCACCGCCTCGGCGGAGATGTGGTCCAGGAACACGCCCTCGGTCTCGTACAGCTTGGCGATCGAGACCACGCCGGCCGAGGTGGTCACCAGCATGCCGGTCGGCGCGTCCTCGGAGCACAGGTAGGCGACCACCGGCGAGACGTACTCCGGCCCGATCCGCTTCAGGATCTCCGGCGGCATGATGGTCTCGGTCATCCGCGAGGCGGCGATCGGGCAGATGGTGTTGACCCGGATGTTGTCGCGCTCGCCCTCCTGCTTGAGGCTCTTCATCAGCCCCACCAGGCCGGCCTTGGCGGCGCCGTAGTTGGTCTGGCCGAAGTTGCCGTAGAGGCCGGTCGGCGAGGTGGTGGTGATGATCCGCCCGTACTTCTGGGCGCGCATGATGTCCCACACCCCCTTGGCGCACTTCACCGTGCCCATCAGGTGGACGTCGAGCACGAACTCGAAGTCCTCGATGGTCATCTTCGAGAACGAGCGGTCGCGCAGGATGCCGGCGTTGGCGATCAGGATGTCGATCCGGCCCCAGGCGTCCATGGTCTGCTTGACCATGCCCGCCACGCCGGCGTCGTCGGTCACCGAGGCGCCGTTGGCGATCGCCTCGCCGCCCGCGGCCCTGATCTCCTCGACCACCTTCAGGGCCGCCTCGGACGAGCCGCCGGTGCCGTCCAGCGCCCCGCCCAGGTCGTTGACCACCACCTTGGCCCCGCGCCGGGCGAACTCCAGCGCGTGCGCGCGCCCCAGCCCGCCCCCGGCCCCGGTCACGATCGCCACCTTCCCGTCGAAGCGGATGTCCGCCATCGCTCAAGTCTCCTGAATCCAGATGGGCGGCGTTGTGCCCTCACCTCACCTCTCCCGCAAGCGGGAGAGGGCGACTGAAAGATCAGCGACAGCGTCACCTTCCTTCCGCGTCTCCAGCCTCCCAGTAGCCCTCTCCCACGGCGTGGGAGAGGTGAGGTGAGGCCAAGGCGCCGCATCTCCCCCGAGTGGACGAGTCGCCCGATCGGCGCCAAGACTCCGCCCAAGCATGTTGGGGAAGGCCGTCAGCGCCGCGGGCGCGATACTGGTGTTGCTGCTCGCGGGCCCCGCGGGCGCCGACGAGGGCATGTGGACCTTCGACCAGGCGCCGCTCGCCCGCATGCGCCAGGCGCTGGGGGTCGACCTCGACGCCCGCTGGCTCGACCACCTGCGCGCCGCCTCGGTGCGGCTGACCAGCGGCTGCTCGGCCTCGATCGTCTCGCGCGAGGGGCTGGTGCTGACCAACCAGCACTGCCTGGTCGCCTGCCTGCAACACCTGTCGTCGTCGGCCCGCGACCTGAACCGCGACGGCTTCGCCGCCGAGGGCCGCCGCCAGGAGCTGGCCTGCCCCGGCATGGAGGCTGAGGTGCTGACCTCGATCACCGACGCGACGGCGGCGATCTACGCGGCGGGCAAGGGCAAGTACGGCGACGACTGGGCCAGCGCCCGCCAGACCGCCATCGCCGACGCCGAGAAGGCCGCCTGCCGCGAGGACCCGCGCTACCGCTGCCAGCTGGTCAGCTTCTACCAGGGCGGCCAGTTCAAGGTGTACCGCTACCGCCGCTACGCCGACGTGCGGCTGGTGTTCGCCCCCGAGTTCGCCGCCGCCTTCTTCGGCGGCGACCCGGACAACTTCACCTTCCCCCGCTACGACCTCGATTGCGCGTTCCTGCGCCTCTACGAGGCCGGCCGCCCCGCCGACACGCCCGAGTTCCTGCGCTGGTCCGCCGTCCCGCCCGCGGTCGGCGACCCGGTGTTCGTCTCCGGCAGCCCCGGGGTCACCGACCGGCGCATGACCGTCGCCCAGCTGGAGAGCCAGCGCGATGTCGCCCTGCCGCTGCTGCAGCAGCAGGCCGCCGCGTTGCGGGCCCGGCTCAAGGCCCTCGCCGCCCTGGGCCCCGAGCAGGCGCGCCTGGCCGCCGCGCCCCTGTTCCAGACCGAGAACTCCCTGAAGATCTTCCAGGGCCGCGCGGCGGCCCTGCGCGACCCCGCTTTCCTGGCCGGCCGCTCCGACGAGGAGGCGCGCCTGAAGGCCCGGCTGGCGGCCTATCCCGAGCTCGCCGCCCGCGTCGGAAACCCCTGGACCGAGCTTCAGAACCTGCAGCCGGCCTTTGCTCGCCAGTTCGTGGTCTGGCGCCAGCTGGAGTCCGGGGCCGGCGGAGGCTCGGAGCTGTTCCGCTACGCCCGCGACCTGGTCCGCGCCGCCGCCGAGCGGGCCAAGCCGGCGGGCCAGCGGCTGCCGGAATATTCCGACAGCCGCCTGCCGCTGATCGAACGGGCGATCCTGGCGGCGCGCCCTGTGTCGCCGGAGCTGGAGCGGCTCTACCTGCAGCTCTGGCTCAGCAACACCCGCGACCTGCTGGGCGCCGACACGCCGGCCGTCGGCATGCTGTTGGGCGCCGAGACGCCGGAGGCCCTGTCCGCGCGCCTGGTCGCCGGCAGCAAGCTGGCCGACCCGGCCGTGCGGCGCGCCCTCTGGCGGGGCGGCCTGGATGCGATCAAGGCCTCGGACGACCCGATGATCGCCTTCGTCCTCGCCACCGACCCGCTGTCCCGGGCGGCCCGCGACGTCTGGGACGACGACGTGCTCGGCCCGACCGAGCTGGCCAGCGAGCGGATGGTCGCCGCCCGCTACGCCATGGACGGGGCGTCGATCTATCCGGACGCCACCTCCACCCTGCGCCTCAGCTACGGCAAGGTGGCCGGCCTCGACGCCGGCGGCGGCGAGCAGACCGGGCCCTTCACCACCTTCGCCGGCCTTTACGGCCGCGTCACCGGCGAGCCGCCTTACCAGTTGCCGGCCCGCTGGACGGCCGCGCAGGGGCGCCTGAACGGCGCCTCGGTGCTGGACTTCTCCACCACCAACGACATCGTCGGCGGCAGCTCCGGCTCGCCGGTGGTGGACGCGCACGGGCGGATCGTCGGCACGGCCTTCGACGGCAACATCCACTCCATCGCCGGCGACTTCGCCTATGATGGCGCGCGGAACCGGACCATCGCGGTCTCGACGGCGGCGATCACCGAGGCGCTGGCCAAGGTCTACGGCCGGCCCGCCCTGGTGCGCGAACTGGAGGGGGAATGATGCGACGCACCCTGACGGCGCTCGTGGCCGCGGCGCTCGCCTGGTCGGCCGCGCCCCTCGCCGGCGCCAACGACTCCACCGCCGAACTGGCCGCCGGCGGCCTGCAGATGACCAAGAGCCCCGAGATCGAGATGCGCTCGGAGGACCTCTACATCTCCGCCAAGCAGGTCCGCGTGCGCTACCGCTTCGCCAACACCTCGACCCACGACGTCACCGTGCTGGTGGCCTTCCCGATGCCCGACATCACCACCGAGGGCGTGGACGACATGATCTCCATCCCCATCCAGGCGCCCGGCAACATCCTGGGCTTCCGCACCACCGTCGACGGCAAGCCGGTGGTCGCCCAGGTGGAGCAGAAGGTGGTCAAGGACGGCGTCGACCGCACCGCCTACCTGCAGCATCTGGGCATCCCGCTTGCCCCGCACCTGGCTTCCACGAACCAGTTCCTCGACCGGCTCCCCCAGGCGACGCGCGACGAACTGGTGCGCCTGAACCTCGCCGCCATCAACGAGTTCGATTCCGGCAAGGGCTGGGAGAAGCACTGGGAAGCGGCCTGGACCCTGAAGACCACGTATTTCTGGCGCCAGACGTTCCCGGCCGGCCGCGAGATCAACGTCGAGCACCGCTACACCCCGTCGGTCGGCCAGAGCGCCGGCACCAGCTGGGGCTCGTCCTACTTCGCCCACGAGGCCGACTACGCCCAGCGCCGCGACCACTACTGCATCGACGACGCCTTTCTGGCCGCCGTGAACCGCAGCAAGCAGCCGGGCGACGAGTCCGCGCCCCTCACCGAGGAGCGGATCGAATACATCCTGACCACCGGCGCCAACTGGAAAGCTCCGATCGGCGACTTCCACATGGTGGTGGACAAGGGCGAGGCGGCCAACCTGGTCAGCTTCTGCGGCGAGGGCGTGCGCAAGATCTCCCCCACCCAGTTCGAGATCCGTCACGCCAACTACACCCCCACCCGCGATGTCTCGATCCTGATCCTGAAGCCGATGCCAGCCAGCTGGCGCCCGCGCTGACCTCACCGCCCTTTGGGTGGGAGAGGCATACTCAAGCAGGGACGCACGTGTGGCCTCAGGTCGCCGTTCGCCGCTTGCTCCCGTCACACGCCTCGTGCCCAATCGGGCCGGGGCGGGGGAAGGGCGGATGTTCGGGCCGGAGAATGCGCAGAGCCTGGCGGGCGTGGCCGTGACCATCGGGCTGTGCTGGCTGTTGTCGGAGCGGCGCGCGGCGTTCCCCTGGAAGCTGGCGCTAGGGGGGCTGGTCGCCCAGGCGGCGCTCGTGCTGCTGCTGTTCGGCCTGCCGCCCGCGCGCAGCGTATTGGCGGGCGCGGGCCAGGTGGTGGACGGGCTGGCCGGCAGCACCCAGGCGGGGGTCACCTTCGTGTTCGGCTTCCTGGCCGGCGGCCAGAGCCAGCCCTACACGGTGACCAGCCCCGGCTCCCTGTTCGTGTTCGCCTTCCGCGTGCTGCCGGTGATCCTGGTGATCTGCGCGCTCTCGGCGCTGCTCTGGCACTGGCGGATCCTGAAGTGGATCACGCAGGGGTTCGGCTTCGTGTTCCAGAAGACCATGGGCCTGCGCGGCCCGCCCGCCCTGGCGACCGCCGCCACCGTGTTCATGGGCCAGGTGGAGGGCCCGATCTTCATCCGCAGCTACCTGGCCGGCCTCTCGCGGTCGGAGCTGTTCATGCTGCTGGCGGTGGGCATGAGCTGCGTGTCGGGGTCGACCATGGTGGCCTACGCCACCATCCTGAAGGACGTGCTGCCCAACGCCGCCGCCCACGTGCTGACCGCCTCGATCATCTCGGCGCCCGCCGGCGTGCTGCTGGCGCGGATCCTGGTCCCCCGCGAGCCGGCAGCCGAGGCCGAGGCCGAGCCGGAGCTGGCCGGGGACAAGGTCTACGAGAGCTCGGTGGACGCCTTGATCAAGGGCACCGGTGACGGGCTGCAGATCGTCCTGAACGTGGCGGCGACGCTGATCGTATTCGTCTCGCTGGTGGCCATGGTGGACGGCATCCTGGGCCTCTTCGCCCCCGTTGGCGGCGCACCGCTCAGCGTGGAGCGCGGCCTCGGGCTTCTATTCGCGCCCCTGGCCTGGTGCCTGGGCGTGCCCTGGCGCGAGGCGCCTGTGGCGGGATCGCTGCTCGGCGCGAAGCTGGTGCTCACCGAGTTCACGGCCTTCATCGACCTCGCCAAGCTGGCGCCGGACGCGCTCTCGGAGCGGAGCCGGATGATCATGACCTACGCCCTCTGCGGCTTCGCCAACATCGCCTCGGTGGGGATCAACGTCGCCGGCTATTCGGTGCTCGCTCCGGAGCGGCGCAAGGAGGTAATGGGGATGGTGTGGAAGGCGATGATGGTCGGTTTCCTGGCCACCTGCATGACCGCCTCGGTGGTCGGCGTCTTGCCGACCGCGCTGTTCGCGAAGTAGGGTTTCTAATCGAGACCCTTAGGGAGGATCCCCATGAAGCTCTATGACGCCCGCCGCGCCCCCAACCCCCGCCGAGTGCGCTGGTTCATGGCCGAGAAGGGGATCACCGATATCGAGATCGTCGACGTCGACCTGTTCGGCGGCGCCCACAAGACCGACGAATACCTGTCACGCGCGGGCATCGCCATGGCCCCCGCCCTGACCATGGACGACGGCGCCACGATCACCGAATCCGTCGCCATCTGCCGCTACCTGGAGGCCATCCACCCCGAGCCGAACATGTTCGGCCGCACGCCGCAGGAGATCGCGGTGTTCGAGATGTGGCTGCGCCGCGCCGAGATGCTGGTGGCCACGCCGCTGATGATGTCGGTCCGCCACGGCCACCCGGCCCTGGCCGCCCTGGAGACCCAGGTCCCGGAGGTGGCGGCCAACGCCCGGCAGGCCGGCGAGCGGTCGCTGGAGCTGTTCGACCGCCGCCTCGGCGAAACCCCCTGGATCGCCGGCGACCGGATCAGCCTGGCCGATGGCGTCCTGTTCATCGGCATGGACTTTGCCCGGCTCACCAAGTTCCAGATTCCCGAATCCCTGGCCAACCTCACCCGCTGGCAGGTCGCGATGCGCGGGCGCCCCTCCGCTCCGGCGGGGACCTGAGGTGCGATCCGTCCTGCTCGCCCCGCTTCTGGCGGCGCTCGCCACTGCGGCGGGCGCAGCCGACCTGACGGTAGTGGGACTCGGCGGCAAGACCATCACCCTGACCGCCGCGCAGCTGGCGGCCCTGCCGCGTGGCGAGGCGATCCTGCACGAAGGCGCCAAGGCTGTGCCCTACCAGGGCCCGACCCTGACCTCGGTGCTGCGTGAGGCCGGAACGCCGGTTGGGCCCAGGGCCCACGGCGCGCCGATGCACGCCTATGTGGCCGTGACCGGGGCCGACGGCTACGTCGCGGTGCTCTCCCTGGCCGAGACCGATCCGGAGTTCCGCAAGGGGCCGATCGTCCTGGCCGACCAGGTGTCCGGCAAGCCGCTCGACGCGCGCGAAGGCCCCTTGCGGCTGGTGATCGGCGACGACCTGAAATCCTGGCGCGCAGTCCGCAACGTGGCGCGCATCGAGGTGCGCAGCGCGCCGTAGGGCGTTGGGTATGGCCGCTCCCTTCCGCGCAAGCGGAAGCAAAGATTTCAACGCAGAGGGCGCGGAGGAGGCGCAGAGGTCGCAGAGGGTCACAGCCTCTCTGCGACCTCTGCGGAGAGGCCGCGCGAGCGGGCGGCTCTGCGACCTCTGCGTTAAGGTCTTTCCCGCCGCTTCGCGGCTGTCGCCAAGTTCGTCAGGTCGCCAGCGCCTGCAGTATCCGCAGCATCACGGCGATGTCCGGCATCGGGGCGACGGCGGTGATCTGGGGGGGCATGCGGCCCTGGATCAGGGGGTTGGTCACTGCCCCGACCGCGCCCAGGGGGCCGCGGAAGCCGTGGTCCTGCCATCCGATCTCCTGCAGCGGCTTGGAGATCATCGCGTCGATCAGCGGCAGCGAAGCCTGGCTGAGCGCGATCAGCGGGTGGGCCGAGTAGACGGTGGGCTTGGGGTAGAGGGTGACCGGCTTGGCCCCGCCCGAGGCGGCCATGACCCGCTTCCAGCGGTCCGGATCGGCCAGGATCCACTCCACCAGCTGGTTCTCGTAGCCCACCGCCATCGGCTGGGCGCCCGGCCCGCCGGCGATGAAGTCGTCGAACACCGCGCCCGAGGAGTCCGACTTGAACCCCATGCCGCGGAACAGGTCGACGATCTGGGGCAGCACGGCGTCGATGCTCTGGTCGTCGGCGACCCCGCCCACCAGGATGTCGGCCACCAGGCCGGCAAACATGAAGCCGGAGTTGGACTTGTTCGGGTCGGTCGCGATCAGGCGCACCTTGCCGTAGAGGTCCGGCTGGCCAAGATCCTTCCACGGCTTGCCGTTCAGCACCGCGTCGATCAGCCCCTTGGTGTCGACGTCGTAGTGATTGCCCTGCCTGGTCGCGAGGCCGGCCTGCACGAGGCCGTCGGCGATCGGCGCCCAGGAGTAGATCACGATCGGCGAATTGAAGATCACCTGGTCCTTCAGGACCTTGGTGTTCTGCCGCGCCAGTTGCACCAACGGCGACGAAGAGGGCCACAGGAAGTCCGGATGCTGGTCCAGGTAGGTCCGGTCGCGCACCTGCTCGACCGAGCCGGCGCGGTCGGTCTTCAGCGCGAAGCCGGCGTGCTTCAGGGCGTTGATGGTCTTCGGATTGGCCAGGAAGGCCATCTTCTCGCCGCCGGCGAAGCCCTTCAGGTTGGTGACGTCGCCGACCAGGCTGCGCACTTCTGGCCGGTCGCGGAACAGCAGCACCGCGCCGGTGCCCACGGCGGTGGCGCCCAGGACGCCGATGCCCAGCATGGCGCGCCGGTCGAGGCTCATGATTTCTGCTCCAGGGGCGGGGCGGCCGGGGCCGGCGCGGCTTGCGGCGCGGCCGGGACGTCAATGTCCGACCTCAGGGCGTCGTTCAGCACCTTCAGGTCGAGGTCCAGGGTCTCCATCTGCGGCTCGGCCAGGTCGTCGGCGAAGTGCGAGAAGGCCTCGTTGAGAGCGCTCATCGTCTGGCGGGTCTGTTCGGTGCGTTCGCGGGCCGGCGTGCGCCGATCCTCCAGGGCTCGCCAGCCCTCCGCCAGGCTGGCCGCGGTGGGCAGATAGAAGGTCAACATCCGCCGTACCGCCATCGCCTTCGACGGATCGTCGCGCACCTTGGTCAGCACCAGAGCGCCGGTCTGGGCCAGGGAGGTGATCTGGCCGCGCATGGCCACGTCCTCCGTCGTCGCCGCGGCCCGCTTCAGCCGGTCGACAGCGACCGCCGCGTCGGCCATCAGGCCCTTGGCGGTCTGGGCGCGGGCGTCCGCTAGCTCGTCGGCGTCCAAACCCTCGCCGGGACGCGGCCGGCGGGCGACCAGATAGGCCCCCCCGAACACGCCGAGCGACGCCAGCCCGTCGATCCAGATCGGCAGGTTGAAGCCAAGCGCGGTCACCGGCAGCACGACAGCGGCCGCCAAGGCGGCGATCAGAATCGCGGATCCCCGGCTCATTCGAGGGTCAATTGTAGCCGCGGGCCGAGCGGAAAGCTTCGCTCAGATTCTTGCCCCCGTCGAACACCCGCGAGCGGGTCATGTCGGCCACCCGATTGAGCTGGTCCTTCTGTGCGTCGCCGAAGGTGACGCCGAAGATCGGGACCTCGTGGCCCTGGCTGCGCCAGACGCCTTCGAAGCTGGACGACTCGTCCGAGCGGCCGTCGGTCATCAGGACCATCGCCGGCAGGTACTTGCCCGACGCCAGGTAGGGCGCCATGCGCCGGAAGCCCTCCGTCGCGCAGGCATACATGTCGGTGCCGCCGTCCGCTTCCTGGGCGTTCACCTGCGCCAGCATGCTGGCCTGGGACTGCGCATCGCCGTCGCCCTCGATCACCGTGCGGGGCGTGGCGTCGAACGGGATGATGATGATGTGGTCGGCCGGGGACCACTGGATCAGGCTGCGCGAGGCCTCGCCCGGGGTGAACAGGGTGCTCATCGCCGCCTTCAGCTGGGTCTCGCCGTCGCCCGACATCGAGCCGGAAAAGTCCAGGCACAGCACCGTCAGCGACGGGCGCCGAAGAACGCCCTGATAGAGCGACAGCGCGCGAAGGATCACCGGCGGCTCGGGCAGGCTGACCGACGGCACGGTCCGCGCGGGGTTGAAGTTCCAGTCCGGCTCGGGGGGCGCCGGCGCCGCCATGCCGGGGGCGGTGCGGCGGCCGTCGGCCGCTACCTTGGCCTGGGAGTCGTGCGACAGCAGATACGCCTGCAGGCCGTCGAAGAAGTCTTTCGTCGCCTTCGGCTGGCCGTGGTCGACATACCCCAGCGGCGCGTCGGCGTAGGCCGAGCCCTCCGCCGGATAGACCGCGTAGAGCAGCTCCTTGCCGGCCTGACGCAGCTGGTCGTTGGTCTCCTTCAGCATGAACTCGTAGTTCCACATGCCGTCGTAGGGATGACCCTCGTTGGCGGTGCGCAGGTAGAGGTCGCCGAGCCACCCCGAAGAGCCCGACGAGCGGGCCACGCCGGCCAGCAGGGCCTTGACCTTGTCCAGCGCCGCCTGGTCGTCGAGGGCGGCCGGGTCAAGCCGGCTGCCGTCGCCGAAAGACGCCGCCAGCATGGCCAGGTAGGCCGAGGCCCCCGAGTTCGACTGGGTGGCCGAGGTCATCAGGAAGCTGAGCTTGTGGGACGTCACCGCCTGCAGGATGTCGTTCATCCGCACCGGCGCGCCGCTGGTCCAGCCCAGCTCGCGCGCCTTGGACATCCGCACGCCCAGCACGACAGGCGACTGGGCGATGGACCTCAGGTCCTTGACGCGGTGGTGGGTGTCGTAGAGCTGGATCCAGATGCCGGAGGCGGGCCAGACCGCGTCAACGTCGGGAGGCGCGTCGGAGTCCAGCATCAGGCCGATGTCCAGCGAGCCCTTGTAGTCGATCTGGCACTCGACGTGCTTCTGGCGGCAGAAATCGAGCACGATCGGCTCCAGCGACTTCTGCTCCGAGCCGGCGACGATGTGGAAGGCGGGCGCCTTCGAGCAGCTGGCGAGGGCGAGCCCGACGACGGCGCAGACCAGCGCCGCCAGCGCGCGGCGGATCACCGGAGCGCGCCCGCGGTCGGGCCGCCCAGGGCAGGCGGGGCCTGCGACAGCGCCCTCCGCAGCTCCTGGGTCTGCTGATCCATCTGCTGCTCGATCTGGACCCGGTTGCGGCGGCCCTCGGCCTGCACCTGCAGCACGCCGGTGATGGTGTCGATCAGGTCCTGGTTGGTCTTGGCCAGCACCTCGACGTCGACGATCCCCTTCTGCGACTGCTGCTCGATGGCGATGGCCTGTTCCTTCATCATCTCCGAGGCTTGGGTCAGCATCTGGTTGGTGGCGTCGGTCACCGCCTGCTGCATCGCCAGCGCTTCCTTCTGGCGCGTCAGCCCCAGGATCAGCACCATCTTCTGCTTCCAGGTCGGGATGGTGAGGTTGATCGAGGCGTTCAGGCTCTCGATCAGGGTGGTGTCGCCGTTCTGGACGATGCGGATCTGCGGCAATTGCTGGATCGCGACCTGACGCGCCTGCTGCAGGTAGAGCACCCGCTTCTCCAGCCGGTCGAGCGCCTGCACCCCATCCTGGTAGGCCTGGGCGGCGATCATGTCCTTGGTGTTGTCGGGTCCGGCCTGGTCGGCCGCGGTCTTCAGCTCGGCCAGCTTGCCGGCCTCGAATTCCTGGGCGAAGGCCTTGCCGGCGGCGATGAACGCGTCGAGGTGGCCGATCGACGCCAGGGTCTGGGCGTGCAGGCCGTCCAGCATCGCCACGTCGCGGCGCATGATGTCGACGCGGCGCTCCAGTTCCACGGTGATCGCGTCGATCTGCGCCGCCACGGTCTGGAACCGGGCCTGGAACCGGAACAGCCGCCGGCGCAGGCCGCCGAACAGCCGGCTGAAGATGTCCGACTTCGCCAGATCCGCCGCGTCGAGCCCCTTGGCCTTGGCGATCACGTCGCTGAGCAGGGCCCCCGTGTCGCCGAGCTCACGGTTGCGGGTCTGCTGCAGGATGCGGTCGGCGAACCCGGCCACCTCCTGCTGCGCCTTCTCGCCGTAGGCGGTGAGCTGGGCGGTGTCGGAGATATTGATGGACGACTTGATCGTCGCGACCTCGCTGGAGGCGACAGGCGGTGGCTGGACGTCGGTCATGGCAGTCCCCCGGACCCAAGGCGTCGCCCTGTCCCTGGACGGCGAGCATTGAGAGTTTCTGTGACAGCACCATGACAGTTGATCTTGCTACGTCTGGTCTTCCCGCGCGCCAGGCCAAAGCAGTCGTTAAGGAGTGTCGGGCTTTATTGCGCGCGCCCTCCGAACCATCTCCGAGCCATGCCTTTCCAGACAGACGGCCCGCCGACCGAGACTGCCCAGGCGGGTCCCTTCGGGCTCGGGATTCCCGAGACGGTGATCCAGCGCGCAGCGCGGATCGCCGCCGGCCTGTTCGCCGAGGCGCGGGCGAGCGTGATCCTGTTCCACGAAGGCAAGGCCTGGCGCGGGGGCGACCTCGAAGGTCCAGCCCCGTCTGCCGACATGGCCGCCGAGCTGCTGCGGACCCTCGACACGACGTTGTGGGTCGAGGACGCGGGCCAGGACGTGTGCATCCCCTGGGGCGTCTTCACGCCGGCGGCTTTCCCCGTCCGCCTGTTCGTGATCGCCCCGATCCGATCCGCCGACGGCGCTGCGTTCGGCCTGCTCTGCGTCTCCGGTCCGGCCTCGGAGCCGCGTGACGAGGCTCGCGCCGCACGCCTGCAGGACCTTGCCGACTTCGTCGCCGACGCCTGGGCGCAGGCGACCGCGTCGCGCGAACTGGCGGAGGCGCTGGAGCACACCCGCCGCTCGGAGGACCGGTTGAGCCTGGCTTTGACGCTGGCCGACGTCCACGTCTGGGAGCTGGACTATGTCCGCCGCGAACTGATCAAGGCCGGCGCCGAGGACACCTTCTTCAGCTCCCCCAAGACCTACCAGGACCTCTACCGCGACATCTACGTCACCATCGATCCGCGCGACCGCCCGGCGGTGCAGGCTGCCTGGGCGCGGCACGTGGAGGAGGGCGCGGCGTTCCGGCCGGAATACCGCATCGCCCGGGACGACGACCGCGAGGTCTGGGTGCAGGGGGCGACCGAGCTCTTCACCGGCGCCGACGGCCGGCCGCTGCGGCTGGTGGGGGCGATCCAGAACATCACCGAGCGCAAGACGGCCGAGGCGGCCCTCAGGGCCCGCGACGACGCCGAAGCCTCCAGCCAGGCGAAGTCCGAGCTGCTCGCCAGCATGAGCCACGAGTTGCGCACCCCGCTCAACGCGGTGCTGGGGTTCGCCGAGGTGCTGCGGCTGAACCAGGCGCGCGAACCTCTGACGCGCCGCCAGGACGAGGCGCTGGGCCACATTCACGACGCTGGCCGCCACCTGCTCACCCTGATCGAGGACATGTTCGAACTGGCGCGCCTCGATGCGGGCGAGACCGTGGTCGCCGTCGAGCCGCTGTCTCTCGACGAAGCGCTGGCCGAGGTGGCGGCGAGCTTCGCCGAGGACGCCGAGCGCGCCGGCGTGCGGCTGAGCTTCGACGCCGCAGCGATGGCCGGACGCGGCGCGATGGCCGACCGCGCCCGCCTGCGCCAGGTGCTGGCCGGGCTGGTGTCCAATGCCATCAAGTACAACCGCGTCGGCGGCGAGGCCTTCCTGTCGGCGATTCCTTGCGGCGATCGCGTCGAGATCCGGGTGTGCGACACGGGCCTCGGCATCGCGGCGGCCAAGCTGCCGACCCTATTCCGCCCCTTCAACCGGGCCGGCCGCGAGGGCGGCTCGATCCTGGGGGCCGGAATCGGGCTGGCGATCGGCAAGCGGCTGGCCGAGTCCATGGGCGGCGCATTGCGGGTCGAGAGCGCGGAGGGGGAGGGCTCGACCTTCACCCTGGTGCTGAACGCCGACACCGTCGCGCAGGACGCCGCCGCAGCTTGACTTTGCCCGCGGGCCGGCGAGCCTTGCCGCGGTGATCCGCACTCTCGCGATCTTCGCTACGATCGTGCTGCTGGCCGGCGCAGTCTGGCGCGCCGCAGCCGCGCCGGCTGCGTCCGAGCGGCGTCCGGCCGCCTGCGCGGACGCCGAGATCGCCACCGCCCGTGCGGCGTTCAAGACTGATTACGACGCCGGCCGCTTCGCCGACGCCGTCTCGCGCCTCGACGACATCTGGACGACCTGCGTCACCGAGAGGCATTGGCTGGCCGCCGAGCTGGGCGGCCAGATCTCCAGCGACCTCGCGCTGGCGCATCATCGGTCCGGCGACGACCACGCCTGCCTCGAAGTGCTGATGGATTACTGGCCGGCCAACCGCGCGCCGCCGACCGCCTTCCGCCGCCTGTCGCCCGGCCTGCAGCGGGCCATGCGGTTCAACTGGGGTCTCTGCCGGGCGGCGTGCGCGGACGGCGGCTCGGCTTATGACGCGATCTGCCAATCGATGCAGGTCAACGACGACATGGAGCGCAGGGTCCGCGGATTCAGCCGCGTGGCCTGCCCGTTGCGTCCCGGCGCGTCGGCCGTCGCGCTACCGGACGGTTCCTGCCTGGCTGTCCTGCCGCCGCGTCGGCCGTTCGACGTCGAGACGGCGCTCGGAGCCCGCCGGGCCGCCGTCTGTCCGAGCATCGCCCGGATCACCCAGGCTGGCGGCCGGACGATAGCAACCCCGCTGACCGCGCCGCCGAGGAGCTTCCTGAACAGCCCGGAATTCTGCTGCCAGCGGGCCGCGCTCACCCGCAATGCCGCAGGTCAGGTCGCGGCCGAGCCAGGCGACGAGCTGTCGGCCGGCTGCACAAGCGGCCATCCGGCCGGCGTGATGCAGGACATCTTCGAGCTCCGGAACGGCCGGCTGGTGATGGTCCGCCAGCTCAACGAGCCCTGGTTCCCGCAGGAGTAGGCCGCCGGTTCTTCTTCAGCACGGTCGAGACGCTGACCAGCGTGCGCCCGCCGCTGGTGATCTGGCCGCGCACGAACACCAGTGAGCCGCCGGCCCGCACCACCTCGCCGGTCGCCTCCACCAGGTCGCCCGGCCGCGCGGAGCCTACGAACTCGGTGTTCATCGACACGGTCACGGCGCCATCGGAGTCCGCCAACGCGTCTTGGGCGATACAGAACAGGGCAAAGTCGGCGAAGGTCATCAGCGCTCCGCCATGCATGAAGCCGCCGCCGTTGTTGTGCTTGGCCTCGGCCCGGAACGCGCAGACGCAGCGACCATCGTCGTCCCAGCGCGCGTAGTAGGGGCCGCTCAGCATCTCGAACGGGTCGGTGTCGACCCGCGTCCATCCGGCCCATTCGCCCTCGGTGACGAGCGTTCGGCCGGGTTCGGTCTGGGTTTCCATGGGCGACCCTTAGCAAGCACTGAGGAGCCTCGCGAGCGGGGATGACATAGCGCAGAGACAGCAAAGCTCGCGCCGCCTAGCGTTCCGATTGACATCGCCGCCCCGTGAGCAGACAACCCCGCGCTTTCCAAAGTCCCCGCGCGCCCGGCGCCCGGGGACGTTCCACTTTGGGGGCGCCAGATGACGCAAGACTCCCCGCCCGCCGTTCCGGCCGACCACATCATGGGCGTGTTCAGCCGCGCCCCGCTGGCGTTCGAACGTGGGCGAGGCGCGCGTCTCTACACCGCCGAGGGCGAAGCCTACCTCGACTGCCTGGCCGGCATCGCCACCACGGGGCTGGGGCACGCCCACCCGCGGCTGGTGCAGGTGCTGAAGGACCAGGCCGAGAAGCTCTGGCACGTGTCCAATATCTTCCGCATCCCGGGCCAGGAAGCGCTGGCGACGCATCTGTCCCAGGTGAGCGGGCTGGACGTGGCGTTCTTCACCAACTCCGGCACCGAGGCGGTGGAGTGTGCGCTGAAGACCGCGCGCAAGTACCACTGGGCCAACGGCGCGCCGGAGCGGGTGGAGATCATCGGCTTCGAGGGCGCGTTCCACGGCCGCAGCTACGCGGCCATCTTCGCCGCCGGCAATCCGGCCTATGTCGAGGGCTTCGGCCCGCCGCTGCCCGGCTACCGCAACCTGCCGTTCGGCGACATGGATGCGCTGGAGGCGGCGATCACCGACAAGACCTGCGCGGTGATCATCGAGCCGGTGCAAGGCGAGGGCGGGGCCCGCTCGTTGCCCGAGGCCCAGCTGACCCGGATGCGCGAACTCTGCACCGAGCGCGGCGTCCTCTTGATCTACGACGAGATCCAGTGCGGCCTCGGCCGCACCGGCAAGCTGTTCGCGCACGAGTGGGCCAGGGACGCGGCGCCCGATATCATGTGCCTGGCCAAGGCCCTCGGCGACGGCTTCCCGGTCGGCGCCTGTCTGGCCACGGCGGAGGCCGCGAAGGGCATGGCGCCGGGGTCGCACGGCTCGACCTACGGCGGCAATCCGCTGGCCATGGCGGTGGGCAAGGCCGCGCTGGAGGAACTGACCCGCCCGGAGACGCTGCAGAACGTCAACGACATCGCCGGCTACTTCACCCAGCAGCTCGGCGGCCTGCGCGAGCGGTTTCCCGACGTGATCGACGAGATCCGCGGCAAGGGCCTGTTGATCGGGTTGAAGCTCAAGGTCAGCAACCGCGACTTCATGGCGCTGGCCCGGGACCACAAGCTGCTGATCGCCGGCGGCGGCGACAACTGCGTGCGGCTGTTGCCGTCGCTGCTGATCACCCGCGACGAGGCGCGGGAGGCGGTGGAGAAGCTCGAGGCGACCTGCGAGGCCGCGCGGGCGGCGGGGCCGCAATGAACGCCCCGCTGGCCGCGCCCGTTACGGCTTCGATGGCTCAGCCGCGGCACTTCCTGGACCTGTCGGACCTGACCGGCGCAGACCTGCGCACGATCCTGGACGACGCGCGGCGCCGCAAGGCGGCCCGCGTCGGCTGGCCCAAGGGCCGGGTGGACGCCGACGCGCCGGCCCGCGACCGCACCCTGGCGATGATCTTCCAGAAGAACTCGACGCGGACGTGGTTCTCGTTCGACGCGGCCATCCGCCAGCTGGGCGGCGCGTCGATCATCTCCACCAGCGCCGACATGCAGCTCGGCCGCGGCGAGAGCATCTCGGACACCGGCCAGGTGCTCTCGCGCCTGGTCGACGCGATCATGATCCGCGCCAACCGGCATGACGACATCAGGACGCTGGCCGCCGCCGCCAGCGTGCCGGTGATCAACGGGCTTTCCGACCGCAGTCACCCGTGCCAGATCATCGCCGACCTGCTCACCTTCGAGGAGCATCGCGGGCCGCTTGATGGCCGCACGATCGCCTGGGTCGGCGACGGCAACAACGTCTGCCTGAGCTTCGTCCATGCCGCCGCGAAGCTGGGCTTCAAGCTCAACATCGCGAGCCCCAAGGTCTACTCGACCGCCGAGGAGGACATCGCCTGGGCGGCGGACCATCAGGGCCGGGTCACCACGACCGAGGACCCGGAGGAGGCCGTGCGGGGCGCGGACCTGGTGGTCACCGACACCTGGGTGTCCATGGGCGACGAGGACAAGTTCCCGCGCCTTTCGGCCCTGGAGCCCTACCGGGTCCACGAGGCCCTGATGTCGCTGGCCAACAAGGATGCGCTGTTCATGCACTGCCTGCCCGCCCACCGCGGCGAGGAGGTCACCGAGGCCGTGATCGACGGTCCCCAGTCGGTGGTGTTCGATGAGGCCGAGAACCGCATCCACGCCCAGAAGTCGATCCTGGCCTGGTGCTTCGGGGCGATCTGACGCCCTAGGATCACGCGATCGCGCCTCTATATTGGCGGGCGTGCCCCGATCCATTCCCCTCGACGATCTGACCGCCCCGTTCCAGATCGAACACCAGCCCGTGCGTGGCCGCCTGGCGCGCCTGGGCCCCGCCATCCATGAGATCCTGACCCGCCACGACTACCCGCCGGCGGTGGCCAACCTGCTGGGCGAGACCTGCGCCCTGGCCGCGCTGGTCGGCTCCAGCCTGAAGTTCGAGGGCCGGCTGATTGTCCAGGCCCAGGGCGACGGACCCGTCAGCTATGTGGTGGCCGACTACGACACCGAAGGCGCCCTGCGCGGCTACTGCCGCTACGACGCCGAGCGGCTGGCCGCGGCCACCATCGGCTTTGCGACGCCGGGCGCCCAGGCCCTGCTGGGCAAGGGCGTCTTCATCATGACCATCGACCAGGGCGCCGACATGGAGCGCTACCAGGGCGTCACCCCGATCGAGGGCGAGACCCTGGCGCTTTGCGCCGAGCGCTACTTTGCCCAGTCGGAGCAGACCCCGACCCGGGTGCGCCTGGCCGTCGGCCTGGCCGACGACGGCGAGGGCCCGGCCTGGCGCGCCGGCGGCCTGATGCTGCAGAACATCGCCGAGGACCAGGCGCGGGGCGACACCGCCGAGGCCTGGCGCGAGGCGCAGTTCCTGTTCGAGACCGTCGGCGAGGACGAGCTGATCGACCCGCGGCTGGCGCCCGAGACCCTGCTCTACCGCCTGTTCCACGAGCGCGGCGTGCGCCTCTTCCCGGCGACACCCCTGAGGGCCTTCTGCCGCTGCTCGCGCGAGCGCATTGTCGCCGTGCTGCAGTCGTTCGGGGCGGAGGAACGCAAGGACATGATCGAGCCGGACGGCTGCATCCACGTCACCTGCGAATACTGTTCCCGCGTCTACAAGGTCGAGCCGCAGGCGGTGGAGTAGGGGGTCAGTTCACCCGCTTCGTCGCGTCCGGCAGGTGCAGCGAGAACTCCGGGATCGCCACGTCGAACATCGCGCCGGATGCGCTCTGCATCTGGTAGCTCCCGCGCATCGCCCCCGACGTCGTCGCCAGCGGGCAGGACGAGGTGTAGCGGAACGCCTCCCCGGGCTTCAGGGTCGGCTGCTCGCCCACCACGCCGTCGCCGCGGACCTCTTCGGTACGGTTGAACGCGTCGGTGATGATCCAGTGGCGGGAGATCAGCTGGCAGGTCTCCTGGGTGCGGTTCTCGATCTCCACCGTGTAGGCCCAGACGTAGCGAGGCCGGGCCGGATCCGACTGGTCGGGCAGGAAGGTCGGGCGCACCCGCACCGTCACCCCGGCGGTCACCGCCTGATAGGTCGGCCGGTTCGCGCCGGGCGGGCGCATCAGGCCAGGTCCAGGGCGCGCTCGACGTCCCGCGCCAGGTCGCCGGCCCCCTCCAGCCCGACCGACAGACGCACCCATCCGGGCGTCAGGCCGATCTCCAGCCGCTGCTCGTCGGTCATCGAGCGGTGCGTGGTGGTGGTCGGGTGGGTGGCCATGGAGCGTGCGTCGCCGAGGTTGTTGGAGATGTCCACGATATCGAGGGCGTTTAGGAAGTTGAACGCGGCCGCCTGGGTTCCCAGGTCGAGCGCGATCAGCGTGCCCCCGCCCGCCATGGTGTTGCCGCCGCCGGTCATCTGTCGGCGCGCCACTTCATGCTGCGGGTGGTCCTCGCGGCCCGGGTAGCGGCAGGCCTTCACCTTGGGGTGCGCCGCGATCCGGTCGGCCAGCGCCGCGGCGGTGGCGCTCTGAGCCCGGACCCTCAGATCCAGGGTGACCAGGCCGTTCAGCAGCACCCAGGCGTTGAACGGCGACAGGGCCGGCCCGGTGTGGCGGATGAAGTCGCGGTAGGCCTCGTCCAGCAGCGCCGTCTGGCCCAGCACCGCCCCGCCCAGCACCCGGCCCTGGCCGTCGATGTGTTTGGTGGCCGAATAGACAACGACGTCGGCGCCCAGCTGCAGCGGCTTCTGGAAGATCGGGGTGGCGAACACATTGTCCACCACCACCTTCGCGCCGATCTCGCGGGCGAGGGCGGTGACCGCGGCGATGTCGGTGATCTCCAGCAGCGGGTTGGCCGGGCTCTCGATGAAGAACAGGGTGGTGTTGGGCCGCACCGCGGCCCGCCAGGCCGCGGTGTCCGCGGCATCCACGAAAGTGGTCTCCACCCCGAACCGCGTCGCCCAGGTGTTCAGGATCCAGCGGCAGGAGCCGAACAGCGCCTTGCCCGCCACCACATGGTCGCCGGCCTTCATCAACCCGGTCAGCGCCAGATGGACGGCGGCCATGCCCGACGCCGTGCCGCGGCAGGCCTCGGCGCCCTCCAGCAGGGCAAGGCGGTCCTCGAACATCTTCACGGTGGGATTGGCGTAGCGGGAATAGACAAACCCCGGCTCCTCGCCCTTGAACCGGGCGTCGGCGCTCTCGGCGGTGTCGTAGACGAAGCTCTGGGTCAGGTAGAGCGCCTCGGCCGTCTCGCCGAAGGGCGAGCGCATCGACCCGCCGCGCACCAGGCGGGTCGCCACTTCCCAGTCCCTTGGATCGTCGGTCATCGGAGGCCTCACTCAGCAGGAGGCGCGGCATAGAAGGCCGGCGCCCGCGGGGTCAAGCCTCCGCGCCGCACGAGACACAGGGGTGTTGCCAGACTCGCGCCCCTCCGCGAGTGTCGCGGCGATGGCCAAGCCCCCCGTCGCCGGCATCCTGCCCTGCCAGTCCATCGACGCCCTGATCGCCGAGGGCGCGGTGCTGGCTGGCGTGCCGTTCGCGGCCGACCAGGTGCAGCCGGCCAGCCTTGACCTGCGGCTGGGGGCGCGGGCCTGGCGGGTGCGCGCCTCGTTCCTGCCGGGGCTCGGCCGCCGGGTGGGCGACCGCATTCCCGCCGTGGCCATGCACGAGCTCGACCTTACCGCCGGCGCCGTGCTGGAGCGCGGCTGCGTCTACATCGCCGAGCTCGAAGAGCGCCTCGCCCTGCCGCCGGGCGTCTCGGCCCGCGCCAACCCGAAGAGCTCCACCGGCCGGGTCGACGTGTTCGTCCGCGCCCTCACCGACCATGGCGCGGCCTTCGACGACGTGGCCGAGGGCTACGCCGGGCCGCTCTACCTCGAGATCGCGCCCCAGACCTTCTCGGTGCTGGTCCGCTCGGGCACCCGTCTGAACCAGCTGCGCCTGAAGCGGGGCGAGCCGGCGCCGCTCTCGATCCGCAGCGTCGGCGTCGACCTGGAGAGCCCGCTGGCCGGCTTCCGCGCCCGCCGCCACGCCGGCGTCATCGACCTCGACCTCGAGGACGGCCACGACCCGCGCGACTACTGGGAGCCGCTCGAGCCGCGCCGCGGCGAACTGCTGCTCGACCCCGGCGAGTTCTACATCCTGGCCTCCAAGGAGCGGATCGAGATCCCGGTGCTGCAGGCCGCCGAGATGACCCCGATCGATCCGGCGGTCGGCGAGTTCAGGGTCCACTATGCCGGCTTCTTCGACCCGGGCTTCGGCACCTCCGAGACCGACAGCGTCGGCGCCCGCGGCGTGCTGGAGGTGCGCAGCCACGAGACCCCCTTCCTGCTGGAGGACGGCCAGACCGTTGCGCGCCTGGTCTTCACGCCGCTCACCGCCCGCCCCGACCGCCTCTACGGCGAGAACGGTTCGCACTACCAGCGGCAGGGCCTGAAGCTGTCCAAGCACTTCAAGCCCTGGCGCTGAGCGCGGCGCCGCCTCCGTCAGAGCGCCAGCCAGGCCTTCCAGACGCCCGAGTGGCCGATCGCCTCCGCCAGGGCGGCGTAGCCCGCCCGGTTCGGATGGATGCCGTCGCCGGCCTGCGCCTCCGCCTCGGCGCGCCACTTCGCGTAGAAGGCCGGCGCGAGCGTGGCGGCGCTGATGAACGGTATCCCGAGGTCCGCGCAGACGCGGGCGAGGCCCTCGCTGATGCGGACGATCTCGGCGTTCCGCTCGGCCTCGGCGGCGACGGGTGGCGGCCCGACCATCAGCGTCGGCAACCAGCGCTTCGCCTCGCCCAGGATCGCAGCGGCGTTGGCCGCGGTCGCCTCCGCCGCGATACGCGGGCCGGTGTCGTCATCTTCCAGAGCGCAGTCGTTGGCGCCGAAGGAGAACACCAGGCGCCCGCCGCAGCCCTCCGGCAACCGCGTCTCCGCCTCGCGCCGCCACCGCGCCCGGATATCGGCGCTGGTGTCGCGCCGGACACCGAGATTGTAGACGGTCAGATCGTGCTCCGCGCGCCGTTCTCCCGCGCACAGCCGGCCGACCCAGCCCAGGCAGTCGTCGTCCCCGGTCCCGTTGACGAAGCTGTCGCCGAAGAAGCAGATGCGCATGCGAAGTCTCAACCCGCCTTGGTCGCCCGATCGACAGCTCCCGAGATCGAAGCTTGAGGGCCTCGGTCACAGCCGCTGAAGGGTCAGCCCTGGACCGCCGTGAACCCCAAGGCAAGCCAGCCCTGCCGTCGGGGATGATCAAGCTGCGGAATTCACTGGCAGACGCGGATGTGGTTGAGAGGTGGAACGTCGGCTTCCCAAGCTGGGGAATGTCGAGTTGGTTCAGGGGTTTAGGTGTAGGTTGGACCAA
>Ga0105240_10002984_pt1 | contig 26614 bp, 6 predicted proteins | sample KBSC54metaG_FD_80426 | JGI IMG/M metagenome (GOLD analysis project Ga0105240, IMG submission 80426) | Corn rhizosphere microbial communities from Kellogg Biological Station, Michigan, USA - KBS C5-4 metaG | ecosystem: Host-associated > Plants > Roots > Rhizosphere > Soil | place: Michigan, USA...
CCCCAGAACGTGTCCTCGAGTGCGGGATCCATCGATTCTCCAGGGAAATAGGTGCTGCGCCACAGGGCGAGCGGACTTTGGACTTCCTGGTTTATCGCAGCTAACGCGCCCGTCTGAACCTTCAGGTTGAAGGTGTTGGTGACGCTGGCACCATCCTGGTCCGTGGCCCGAACTCCGACCGCGAATGTTGTCGTGGTGGTATTGGTCGGTGTTCCGGTGAAGGCGCCGGTGGTGGGGTTAAAGCTGAGCCACCCCAACCCCGCGGGCAGGGGCACGAGCGAAAGGGTCAAAGTATCGCTCACATCATCGTCGGTGAAGGTGCCCGCGGCGACCGCGAATGTGAACGGGGTTCCGGTCACGGCCACCTGGTTGGGGATGGACAGCGCGGCTGCGGGGCCGTTGTTGTATTTGAGCCGGTAGACGTAGGTATCGGCCTGCCGCGAGTTATTCGCCGGATTATCCGTGTGCGCCCCTACTGCCAGGGTATTCTGGCTCAAGGAAACCGCCCAGCCAAAGGCCGCGTAGGTGTCGTTGGTGGAAGGAACCAGCTTCTCGAGCGGGCTCCAGTTGGTCAGGCCCGGCCAGCTGCGCGCGTAGACGTAGGTCGCGCCGCCTTGTGGAACATCCAGGAGGGTGCCCGCGGCAAATAGCTCTCCGTCGAGGGTCACCGAGATGCCGAACTGGGAGCCCACCACACCGTCAAACGGCAGGAACTCGTTAGTTTGACCCCAGTTGTTGCTGCCCCCGAGGTTGCGGTCGAACACGTAAATTCGTCCGGACTTCGAGTTGTTGATGGTGACGTATGGAGCCCCCGCCACAATTAAGTTGCCGCTCACCGCCACCGAATGTCCCAAACCGTCGTTGCTCAACCCGTCCACGGCGGACATCTTTTTGGTCAGTCCCCAGTTATTGGCCCCGCCCTGGTTCCGGTCGTAAGCGTAGATTGAACCGGCGCGGTTATTGTTGTTCTGGGGAGAATTAGCCTGGGAGCCAATGGCAATAGTGTCCAGGTTGATGGCCACCGAGATCCCGTACAAATCGGAGCTGGCGCCGTCCGTGGGTGTTAGCTTCTTTATCAACCCCCACTTATTGGCGCCCCCTTGGTTGCGGCCGTAGACGTAGGCCGCGCCGGTGCCACTGTTCAGATCCGCGCCGACCACGATCGTGTCGCCGTTAATGGCGACGGATTGTCCGAACTGATCCAAGTTGGCGCCGTCACTCGGGATGAGTTTGATCGCCTGGAGGGCATTGACATAGGCGTTGGTGAAAACATAGGCGACACCGGTCGATTTGCCACCCTGAGTGGCCGTCGGCGCACCTACTACCAGCGTGTCACCACTGAGACCAACCGAGAACCCGAACTGGTCTCCGGCGACAGAATCCGAGCCAATGACTCGTTTGATCGAGTTCCAGCTCTCCGGACCGCTGTTGGTGCGGGAGAGCAGGGAAGCCGAGCCGGTCTTGACGGAAACTGTGTTGGTGTCGCTAGGAGTTCCCACCGCCACCAGGTCACGGTTAGCGGAAACTGAGTAGTTGAACAAGTCCTTGGTTGTGCCGTCCAGGGTAGCCGTTTTTCTCACAAAGGAATCTGAGGAAATGACCGTGGTTTTAGTATCCGTCACGGTCGGTGCAAACCGATCGTTTACGGCGATGCTCAGCTGGTTGGTTTCCGAAGCGCCCGGGAGCAGCCTGCCATTGGGGGTGGGCACGTAGAGAAGGGCGCGCAGAGCGGTCGTTGCCTGTGCGCCGGTGACGTTCGTGATGCTGTAAACACCTGAGCCCATTGCGACGAAGGGACCGAGCCCCGCCAGGAAACCCTGGATGGGTTGGGCCAGGGTCACCTGGACCGAGAGCGGCTGCAGCCCGAGGTCATCCACCTCGGTGATGGTGGTTCCGGCAAACGGCAGCATACTGAGATGATCATAAACGCGCTGATTGGCGAGCGTGCCACTCACGACCGGCGGATCGTTGGACGCCGTCACCGTGATGGTGGTCACCCGGTCGATGACCGTGATGAGACTGTCGCTGGCCGCGATGGACAACGTCGTGACCTCCGAGGTGGGAACGGTAATCCGGTTCTGCGTCGGCACGAAGAACAAGCCTCGGATCGCGGTGCTGGCATTTGCGCCTATGCCGTTGAACGTGTAGACCCCCGGGGCGGAGTTGATGAAGCCGCCCAAATTAGTCACCACGCCTTTGATGGAGTTATCCAAACTGACGGTGATCAGGAGCGGTTGCAGCCCGTGGGCATCCAGATCACTAATGGTGACGTTGGTGAATGGCTGCACTGTCTGTTTGTCGGTGATCGCCCAGCCCCCCTGCGTGCCAGTGATAATGGGTGGATCATTGGTGCCAATGAGCGTGATGGTCACGTTGGTAGTGACGCGATCCGAACCGGCTTTGAGGACGGACACCGTAACATTGCCGCCAATCGAGCTGCCTGAATCGTTTTTGACGGCGTAGGTGAAATGTTCGAACCCGATGAACGCCGCGGCCGGGGTGTAAAGGGCCATAGTGCCTCCGGCATTGGTCTTAACCGTTCCCCCGTGGTCGGGAGTGCTGAAGCTTACGATAGGCCGGACCGAGGTGGTGTCGGGCAGCAGCGGATCATTGGCCAACAGATCCAGGAGATTGCTGCTCGAGCCGGACAGTACGCTGAACTGGTCGTCTCGCGTGATGAGCCCTCCGACGGTCACGGTCACGGTATTCGTACCGCGATCACCGAACGCGTCCACCGTCTCGTACTTGAAAGTATCGGCGCCGATGAAACCGGCGGCCGGGGTGTACGACACGGCACTGCCGACCGAGGCGACCGTGCCGCGCAAGCCGTTGGTTTGGAAACCAGTGATGGAAAGGGTGGTCAGCGTCAGCGGCAGCCCGTAATCGTTCGCCAGGACCGGCAACACATTGTTGAGGCTGTTGGCCGCCACGTTGAACGAGTCGGGATTGGAGATGTTGGTGCTGGTATCGACCACCGTGACACGAACCTGGCCCTGCGCGCGAGTGACCGTTCCATCGGAGATTTCATACGTGAAGATCTCATCTCCGACGAAATTGGTAGAGGGGGTGTAAATCAGACCCGTGCCGCCCGGCGCGACGGTGACGCTGCCGCCGTGGTTCGGTGCGTTGGCCCCCAAACCCGTGTCCGTGACGAACAAGCTCTGGCCGTTATTCGGCAGGATGACATCATTGGCCAGGACCGCCAGTGCATTGCCGGTGCTGTTCTTGACGACGGAGAAGACATCGTTATTGGCGATGAAGCCGGTGGCCAGGACCTGGATGGACACACTGGCCGTGGCCGTCCCGCCCGCGCCATCGGAGATGGTGTAGGAGATGAACGGCTCCACGTGGCTGGTGACGTTGGTGTCGGAGGGCGGGGTGTAAAGCAAGCGGTCACCCGCAGCGTTAATGGCGGCGGCCCCGATGATGCCATTGGTGACGATGGAGATGATGCTCAGATTGCTGTTGGGGCCGGGCAGGATCTGGTCATTGGCCAGGACATCCAGGCTGGTGGTGCTCCCTCCGGCGATCACCGTGAAGGTGTCGTCATCCGCGACCAAGGTGTTGCTCCGGTCGATCACTCTCACTGTCACTGTGCCGGTGGCTTGCGCGATCCCGCCGCCCGAAACCTGGTAGGTGAAGGTCTCCGTGTAAGGCGCAGCATGCGCCGGATTCGGGGTGTAGTTAATGAGGTTGTGCGGCCCCGCTCCGTTAAGGGCTGCCGTGCCGCCCTGGTTGGGCGTGCTCACGGCGACGATGCTCAGGGCCGCGCCCGGTGCCGGTAGAATATTGTCGTTCGCCAGGACATCGAAGCTGACGCTCGTCCCTTTGGCCACGGTGAAGGAGTCCGGGTTGGCCGCCAGGTTTCCGTTCAGCGGGTCGACCGTCACGGTGACCGAGACGGTGGCGGTATCGGTGCCCCCGATCCCATCGGAGATGGTATACGAAAACGTCTCGACACCGACGAAACTCGGGGCCGGCGTGTAAATGAGCGCGGTGGCCTGGGTGTTGACGGAAACGGTTCCGGATTGGTTGGGCGTGCCCACCCCAATGATGCTCAGGGAGGCGCCGACCTGCGACAGCAGGGCATCATTGGCCAGCACCGGAAGGACATTCGAAGCACTGTCTCCCCGGACGCTGAACAGGTCGTCATTGGCGATCGTGAAGCTATGATCCATCACCGTATAGGAGAAGACGTCATTGGTTTGCTCCCCCTGGCCCAGGTAGGCGAAGGCGCCGCGCGGATCGAACAGGAAGCTCCCGTTCGCGTTCATCGTCACGGTTGCGCCCGACAGGTTGGTCTGGACGAAGGGAATGACACGCAGCGTGTCATCCGGGGGCACGCCGTTTACGTCGGGGTCACGGTCGTTGCTCATCACACCCGGGGCCGAGATGGACACGGGCGTCTTCTCTCCGGTGGTATAGGCGTCGCCCACCGCCAGCGGCGTGTCATTGACGCCGGTAACGGTCACGCTCACGACAGCATTGCTCGTCGCGCCGTTGGGATCAATGACCGTATACGTGAACGTATCCACAACCACCTCTTTGCGGGCCAATGCGTTCAGCGTAGCGGAATTTCTCGGATCATAAATCACGTTGCCACCCACGATTTGTACCGACGCGCCCAACGTGCTGGGGTTGCTCACCGCGCTGACGGTGAGGGTATCAGTGACGGAGGGAATCCCGGTGTCCGGGTCGGTGTCGTTTCCTACCAGGGTGGTGGTAGGAATAGTCAGGACGGTGTCCTCGTAAGTCGCGAAGGAGTCTGGATTTGCCGTCGGTTTGTCATTGGCACCCGTGACAGTGATGCGGACCGCGGCCGTGCCGATGGCGCCGTGGCTGTCGCGGACACTGTAGTAGAAGGTGTCGAGCGTGGTCTGGCCTGGTTGCAGGCTGTTGAGCGTCGTCGAACCTCGGGGGTCATAGGTGATGTGGGTCTGGGTTCGATCGAAACGGATGTCTAGCGTGACCCAGGCGCCGAGGGCGCTTAGCGTCTGGAGCGAATTGGAGTAGAAACCGGTGTTCTGGACCGAAACGATGGCCAGCGTATTGCTGTTGTCGTCGCTGTTGGGGTCGGTGTCGTTGCGGAGCAGGCTGCTCGCGGTGGTGAAATCCAGGAGGGTATCCTCGGAAGTTGTCAGGTTCGGGCTGTTCGTGACGCCGTCATCCCTGGGGGTAGGTGCCAGGTTAACGCCGGTCACACTCACGCTCACCGTCGCGGTGGCTTTGACGATATTGTTGCTTGAGTCAGTGCCGCGCGTATGGGCCACACCATTGGAGTAATCCAGGATTGTGTATTGGAAGGTATCGACGACATTGCTGCCCTGCGGCAGTGATCGGAGAAAAGTAGACACGGTTGGGTCATAGCGAACCGTGGCGCCGGTCTGGGGCGAGTTATTGATCGAAACGGCCGCGCCCCGAACGCTCAGGCCGCTGGTGGTGGAGACTCCCGGCGTCAGGCTGTTGGTGACGCCGACACCCACTACGCGAAGGGTATCACCCGCATCCGGATCAACATCATTGGCCAGAACATCGAGGGCCGGCAGGAGCGTCTGAGTGTCAGTGGCAGCGCTATCACTGTAAGCTATGGGAGGGGCGTTGCCCGCGACCAACGGAATACCGGTGGCATCATAACCGGGGTCGGCCGTGAGATTGGTCGTGCCGCCAACGTTATTGGCCACGGTTTGGAAAGGCAGGTACCAACCCTGAAATTGTGGGTTGAGCACAATCGATTGATTGGCGTTGGCGATAAAATTGGTCTCGGTCGGATCGGATGACGCGTAGGAACCGACGTAACTGACTTCCAGAACCGTCTCACCCCAGGGGTTCTTGAGCTTGATCGTGTCCGCGGTGTCATCGAGGTGCAGGTCCGTGTCGGAAGTTCCCTTATGCACGCTACCGGCGGTGGTATTTACCGCCGAGTGGGAGAAGAGCACGAAGGCTTCTCCGGGGTTAAGAACCTGGCTGGTGAAAGTATGACGCAGTTGATCACGCACAAAGACCTGAAAACCCAGAAGGTTCAGCGCGGTCGAATCCCGCGGGACGTAGAATTCGATAAATTCGTCATTGATATTGGGGCCCGCGGGGTTGAAGAGGATCTCCTCGATGATGATCCGTTGGGTGGCGCTCCGCTCGAAGGCGCCAATGTCGTTGCTGCCGTCGGCACGCCAGAAGCCACGCTGATCGGTGGCGAGGGTGTCGAAGCCGGTGGCCGACGGAGGATTGGAAACCGCGTTGTTAAGGGCGGCACTCGCAGCATTCCCCACCGCGTTTGTCGGCCCGAGGGCCACGGTCCAGGTCGGACCACCGTTATTAGTCACTGCGAGCAAGGTCGGAAGCGTATTGGTAAAATCGGATGGTTGGCTCAACACGGTGGTATCCACCGGGGCACCGCCGACGGAGAACACCGAGCGCGTGCCGTCGTCGGAGATATTTCCACCCAGGGAGAAGATCAAGCCGCTCTGGTCGACTTCGAGATTTTCCCCCTGACCATCGGCAAAGAGATCATTCTGCAGTTGAATCGCAGTATTAAACACGTTGGGCCGAATTGAACTGGCTTTCCCGGCGGCATCATTGTTCCCACTGAACGTGGAACTGAGGATGAACAGGTCGAACTCCTGGCCGGGATTAAAATCCTCGACGTAGAGTGCGCCGCCACCAAGCCCGCCGGGTGAGAGTTGCTGATTGCCGGCGAAGGTCGTGTTCAAGATGGAGCATTCCTGGTCGGTGTAAAACGAGATTGCCCCGCCACCCTGCCCGATGGAAGCGCTGGTGCTGTTGGCCCGGAAGAGGCAGTGATCGATGTCGAGACTGCCGCCGTTCACATCGATGGCGCCACCCCAGATATCCGCGACGCACCCGGTGATTGCCGAGTAGCTCAGGACGAGTTTGCCGCTGGGGTTGATTTCGATCGCGCCGCCTGCGAACGAGGCGTGTCCCTTACACAAGGCCAACCCATGCACGGTCAGTTGCGCATTAACCTGGAAGAGTTGAACGCCGGGGGATCCGTTGATCGCACCGCTCAAGGTCAGCAGATTCGCTCCGGGACCGTCGATCGTAAGATTCTTGCTGATGATCAAAGGACTATTCAATTGAATCGTGGCCGGATAGGCCGGCAGGCCGGGGCCCGGGGGCCGGAGATCGAACGTGATATGGTCATTGTTGCCCGCCTCCTGAATGGCGCGCCGCAGTGTGCCGCCGCTATTGGAAGCACTGGGATCAACATCGATGGTTTTGGTGACAATGAGGGTTTTTTGAGCCTGGCGCAGGGTAATGGCTAAAGTTGCCGCGGCGGCATTGCCGGTCTGATCGGTGGCGCTGAGGTTAAAGAAAATGGACGTGTTGAGCGGAAGCGTTGGGCTCGGAAGGAACTCCAATGTCCCCAGCGCATTGGCGAGTGTCGCCGCGTTTCCAATGAGCACATTGGTGCCGGGGGTGTTGGTGGTAAACCCGTTGGCGACAAGGCTGCTGATGCTGAAGGCGCCCCAGGTGGAATTGGATAGTTGCAGCGTGAGGGTCATGTCCCCTGGTCCGCTCAGGCCGACCAGGGACAGCGGCGTCAGGGGCGGAGTTATCGGGAGCGAAACCGGCTGAGACGGGGGCACGCTAAAGACCGGACCCCCGACCAGTGCTGCCACGGTAATGTAGGTGGCGCCGTTTACCGTCACTCCCCCGTGGCCGTCGTCCGCCGTGATGAGAAAGAAGGTGTTATCCGAGGCGCCCAAAGGCAACCGGTTGGGGGTGGGCACGAACACCAATTTTCGAATGGCCAGGTAGGAGTTGGTCGGCGTGCCGACGAAAGTATAAGTGCCGCTGTTACTGGAAAAACCGGAGGTGATCAGGGAAGCGGTACTGAAAGACCCTTTGGCCATGTCATCCAGGCGCACGCTGACGGTCAGGGGCTGCACCCCGGATTCATCGACGTCGAGAATGCGTACGAACGGAAACGGCGCGATGGAGGTGGTATCGGAGATCGGAGCAGGCGGGGCGGAAATGCTCAGGATTTGTGGCGCGTCGTTCACCGGCGTGACGATGACGGTGGTGGTGGTGTTGGGGGCATTGGTGATGCCGCCGTCCACCAGGGTGATGATATTAGTGGTGGTCTCGGTGAGCGAGCCATTGATGCGATTGTTGGTGGGCCGGAAAAGGATCTGGCGTATGGCCGTGCTGGCGCCTTCGCTGGTGCCGCTGTAGATGTAGGTGGCGGGCGTACTGGCGGTGGATTTGGTGAAAGCCGTGAGGTTTACTAACTCACCCTTGGCATCATCGTCCAGGCGGATCATGACGATGAAAGACCCGCCGTTGAAGCTCTGGAGGTTCACCCCGGAAAACAGGGCCAGCGTGGTGTTGTCGTTGACCCGCTGGGCGGCCCGTGTACCGCTGATGGCCGGGGTGGTGTAGGGCGAATAGACATCGACCACAGCGCTTGAATTGGTGGCTGAGGCCCCGTGGTCATCGGTAACGGTCAGGGTGAAGCCGACCGAATTCGTGCCCAGCAAGGACGTGGTCTGCGCCTGGTAAGTGAGGCCCTGAATGGCGGTGGTGGCCTCCAGATGCGTGACGCCGCCGAGTGTGTAGGTCTTGCCCGCCGCGACAAACCCCTCGCCCGGAGCGATCAGCTGGCCATTGCCTGCGTCACCGGTCACCGTGACCTGGAGGGTGATGAGCTGGCCCAGCCGGTTGGTGTCGTCCCCGACATCGGGGTCGTTGATCACGGTTCCCGGGGAGGCGGCAAAGGGTTGAATTGTTTGGCCGGAGGCGAGCAGTTGATGGGCCGAGCTAACCCCGGTGATCGTCGGGCTATCATTGGTCGAGAGGGCGGTGACGGTGTTGATGGCCGGGACATGGTGCGCGCCGTCGGAGACGTCAGTCGTGAACGTGGTGACATCATTGGTCCCCACCGGCAGACGGTCCTTGGTCGGGACATAGACCAACTGCCTGATCGCAGTGGTCACATTGGCTGGAGTCCCGGTCATGGTGTAGGTGCCGCTGTTGGTCACGAATCCGGAGGCCCCGGCCACGATGGTGCCCTTATGCGAGTCATCCTGATTGATGGTCACGCTCAGGGATTGCGTTCCTCGGTTATCCACGTCCCCGATGGAAAAGCTGGAAAACGGTGTCACGCTAATCGCGTCCGTGGTGTTGGTCGAGGTCACGCCGGTAATCGTGGGCGGATCATCGAAGGGCGTGATGGTGACCTTCGTCACCGAGTTGGTGGCCGAGAAGACGAGATTGGTGTCCTGCGCCCAAACGCTAAACGTAATCTGCGTGGTAGAGCCGATGAAAACCTGGTTCTCCAGCGGGTCGAAAATCAAGGATTGGATCAGGGTAGTCGCGCTGGCCGCCGAGAGCAGGCCGCTCGTGTAGAGCGAGCTCTGGGAGCCCAGGGTTCCAAAACCCGTGGGGCTGATGGAGATGAAGACGGTGACCGGACTGCCATCAGCGTCGGCGATGGTGGTCGCCGAGAGTGGCGTCACGCTGCCATCGTGCACATTGTCGACCGTCCCGAAGATGTGCAGGCCGCTGACCGAAACAGTCGGCTGCGCGATGAGGTGGCCGGTCCCCCAGCTGAGGAGTGCGGCCGAAACCAACGCGAGGCGCCTCCGTCGAAGGCTCTCCAGTAATAATGGTTTTTTCATGGCGGTAAGCATTAGGGTGAAAAGGATAGTGCCGGCTGCTGGGGCTCCCGCGCACTGGCCAGGGCCGAGGTCGGGTATTGAACGTTTTGCAGAGCCTGGGGAAAAGTCTGGACGGTGGCAAAACCGTGGATGCGCTGGGCGAAAGCCTGGCTCACCTGGTCCCGCTTCTCGGAAGCCAGCCGGTGCTGGATGGAATTGCGAACCTGTTCCTGCGGGGTGACGACCGGTTCGCGGGAATCCAGCCGGGAGACGATATAGAAGCCGTCGGCGGCCTTGATCACCTCACTGAGGTCGTGGTTCCGAGGCAGGGCGAACCCGGCGTTGACGACCTCGGCGGGCCACCGATAGGTCGGTGATCCGGCATCGAACCATCCGACATCTCCACCGCGGTAGCGGCTGGCCTGATCGTCGGAGTACTCGGCGGCCACCGAGCCGAACCCGCGGGTGCCCGGCGGCAGAGCTTGGGCCAGTTTACGGGCCTCAGCCATCCTCACCTCGAGTTGGGCCACCGTTTCAGGGGAAGCCTTGAGATCGGTTTTAATCCAGACCAGGGCCAAACGGATTTTTGCGCGGCTGGTATAATGACTGATATCTTTCTGGTAAGCGGCCGCGACTTCCTCGGGAGAAACCTGGGCAGCGGCGAGGCTGGGTTGGAGCTCGCGTTCTTCGAGCTTGGCGGCCAGGGAGAGGTCAAAAGCGCGACGTACGTCCGGGTCTGCGTCCAGGCCCAAGGTTCGCGCCTTCTGAACTCGCAGTTCGCGCGAGATCATTTCCTCCAATAGCGCGTCCCTGGCCGGCAGGCTGCGGCGATGCTCCGCATACCAGCGAACCTCATTCTCGAAATCTTCGACCGTGATGTCCCGGTGGCCGACTTTGGCCAGAACGTTGGCCGGCGTGACCGGCTTGGAGCAGCCGCAGGCCAGCAGGAAGAGCGCGCCGCCCACCGCAACGGAAAGGGAGATGATGGTTTTCATCGGTTAAATGGTTCAGGGTTGCGGGACCACGCGCACGCGCATGAACAACTTCGGGGTCACGCTCACCGCGCTGGTACTACGGAAGGAGACCGCTTCCGCGTCGTTGGTGAAGGCCGGGAGAATCAGCGGCTCGATATCATTCGAACTGGAGCGCCAATGCAGGAGGTCGTCGGAGACCTCGACGAGGTAGCTCAGATCGGTGATGGCGGCGGGGTGTTTGAAAGAGACCGCCAGGTGATCGTCGCGGATTTGATAGCCGGGGATGCCGGGCGAGGCTTGCGGGTTCTGCGGATTCAGACCATACGCGTAGCGGAAGATCGCGCGGATGCCCTTATTGCCGGGATCTTCATTGGCAAAGATGGCTGGATCGTCTGTGTTGGCCGGGAAGTTGGCCTGCTGCCAGCGGGCGAAGGTGAGGAGCCGGTCGATGATCGCCACTCGGTCGCTCGAGGCGTTCATGACCACGTAGGATGGATCTGGCTGGATCGAGATCTGCACAAACTCCGCGCTGTTGGAACTCGAGATCACGGAGGTGGGGGTGACCGTGATGAGCGCTGTGGTCTGCTGCGGCAGCAAATTGATGTAAGGCGAGATGGGGGCGTAGTGGCTGCTGGGGGCGGTTCCGCCCAGGGTCAGGCGCACGAGCACACTGCTATTGATCACGCCACCGCGAGTGAGGAGAAACACGCCGGCGACCTGGTCTTGCCTGGAAGCCACGGGTTGGATCGCCTGGATGGAAATTTGGGGACTCAACGGCGTGATGGCGACCTGGGCGACGGCCCCGTTGGCAACCTCGTAACCGCTGCCCGTCGCGACCGCGATCTGGACGACTTGCGGCACCGTCGAGTTGTTAAGATACGGCCTAATCGACACGGTCACAGTCTGTTGGCCGGCGGCGAAATTCACCTGGGGCGCGATGTATTGATAGTCCGTGCCGTCCACTGCCGAGCCGGTGATCTGCAGGTTAACCGTCAAGGGGGAAGCGATCCCGCCGATGCGCGTCAGGGTGAATTGGCCGGGAAGAGGCCCGTTCTGGCTCGCGGCGCCGACGCTGGCGAGGATGGAGACACGCGGGAGGGTTAGTTTCTGGCCGGTGATCAGGTTGCCGTTGTCCGCCAGGGTTTGGAGATCCGCCTGGGCGATTTGAGTTCCCCGGAGGGTCACCACGAGGTTGGGGGATCCCGGGCCGGCGCCAGAAGAATTAATGAGCAGAAAGGAATCATTCCCCGAGTTGGTGACCTGGAGATAGTTCGCCAGCGAAGTCGAGGTGCCCAGAAGCACGCGCGAGATGTCGAGCGCGTCATTTTCGGCAAGGTTGAAATCTTCGATCGTGGTGCTCCCGGCCCCTGGCCCCGGAATCACGAACAGATCGCTGCCCCCATTGCCGCGCAGCGTGTCACCGCCGCGTCCGGCGATCAGGATGTCGGACTCCATACCACCGGCGAGGTGGTCAACTCCGGCGCCAGCGGTCAGGACATATTGGCGATCGCGCCCGTAAGCCGCGACATATTGGGCGTATCCGGCTTGAGTAAGTCCGGAGCTTGGGACCGCGATGGTCTGCGGCAGGGTTCCCCGAGAGCCGTCCCAGATGACGTAACCCTGGTTGCGGCTCAGGAAGTAGTTGAGCACCATCTGCTGTTCATCGAAGGAGAGCCCGGCGATATTGGTCGCCGAAGCCGGGGCCGCGGCCATGGCGGCGGCCAACTGCATGGTGGCGTCCGGATAACTGGGCCGGTAAACGTTGAGTGCGACCGCCCCGTTGGTAGCGGGATGGTTCGAGTTTTCATCGCGCAGACTGACCTGCAGACTGTCGGTCGTCACAGGCGAGCCAGTCGCCTGGTGCACGAAAGTGAGGCGGCCCTGATTGACGTCGTCCTGGGTGAACGACGCACCGATTCCCAACGGACTGGGCGCATTCGAGGAGGTATTCGCGGCTTGGCGCAGATAGAGCCCGCCACTCTGCGGGAGGGCGGTTATGGTGTAGAACAAGTTGGACGGGCCGCTGTCGGAATCGATCGCCTGCAGCCGTATCCCTGTGGTCCCATCCGCATAGACAAACAGCTCGCTCGTTTGGAGCGTCGGAATGCGATTGTCCTGGTTGGGATTGGCGCCGATGAGGAATTTTTGCAGGTTCGACCAACCGTCCCCCATCGGGTCGGCATTGGGATCGGAAACGCCGTAGAGCGTCTTCCACCAATCCGGCAGACTGTTGCCGGCGGTATCCGGCATGGGATTGAAGAGTTCCAAATCCAGGCGATAGGTGGATGCGCGCAGGTTTTGCGCCACGATAAAGCTGCTGGAGCCGGGGGCCATCACGCTGGCTGCGGAGCCGTCCACCGTGATCTGAACATGGCTGCAGGTGGCCGGTTGGGCCGAGAGGGGAACGGCCGCCGAGGATACCGTTAGGCCGTACGTCAGCGCCTGATGGGGCACCTTCAGTTGATAGGAATAAGTACCGTTTTTCAACGGTTGGAGCGAGGCGGAGAGCGTGAGCAGCCGGCCGTCCGGGCGTTTGATGACCCAGGAGAGCGTGCCTTGCTTCAGCACGTACTCCTCCCCGCTGGTGCGGTTGACAATCTTTCCGTAGAAGATGGTGTCCGGCTCGCTAATTTCTGCGCGTGAAGCGGGCGGAGCCAGGAGGGCGCTCACCAGGGCCAGGCCCAGGAGCACCTCGCGCGAGGTGGCAAAGGCCGGATGGTTTTTTCCGAGAAGAAGAGGAAGCTTCATAGTGCTGGCCTTTGAGTTGATCAGTTGCCTGAGAATCCGTAGCTGTTGACTGCCAGTTTGATGTCCTTGACGCTGTTGATAAACAGGTTCAGGCCGGTGCTCGGATCAGAATTGAGCGTTGCCCCCGGGATAATCAGCATCCATTTGGTGTTCCAGGTCGAGCGGCCCACCAAGCGCGCGTTGTAGACGATGCCGCTGGCCTCATCAGTGCTTAACTGGTCGTGATCGAAGCCGAAGGCGAGGAAGCTCGAGAAGCGTTTGTTCTCGCCCAGGGTGCCGTTGAGGCTGTCGGTCAGGGGCTTCCAGGTCGGATCCAGCAGGTTGGCGGAGATCGACGGGTAGGGGACGGGGATGATTGAATCCTGGACGTTCCAGACCCTCACTGCCAGGTCAGGGTCATTGGGGATCGCCATGATGTCCTGACCGACCGGGATGAGGTACACCCGGGGAGTCTGGGGGAGGTTGACCGTGTCGTAGAAGGAGAACCAGACACCGACAGAGTTGACCTTGGTGGCATAGACGCTGGGATCGTAGCTGTTGTCCATGCCGGCGAGAGGCCAGCCGAAGAAGTTCTTGTTGGGTCGGATTTGGGTGCTGAAGGTGATCGCCAGACCGGGCTGCGGTCCGTTAGTTACCGAGGAGAACGGCCGGCAGTACTGGCGGAACTCCGGCACCTGCCACAGGTCGGATTTGTAAACGGAAGGGCTGTTCAACATCTGCGTCCAGGTGGGGTCATTGGTCGGATCGTTGGAAATGCGGAACGCCTCATTGCGCAAGGAGAAGGTGAGATTCTCAATCTGTGGATTGTTCAGACCCATCCGCGGTTTGAGGTTGTTATAGTTGGCCATCAGGACGGCCAAATCCTCTGCCAGGCCACCTCCGCCGACGGCCGGTTGGCCATCATCGGTGAGCAATCCCAGGGTCCGCTGCCGGACGAGGTCGGCCAGGATATCCACCGGCGAGCCGGCGTCGGTTTTAGCGAGGTTCACGTCGTAGTCATAGGCGGTCGCCGCCAAGTACGAATACCGGGCAGCCAGATCGAACGCTGAGCGGTATTTTTCCAGGGCGGCATTGCGCGAGACCCGAAAGGTCATATCCTGGTAGCGATTGATCTGCGCCTGCGCCGCCACTCGTTTGTTGAAGGCGGTACGTTCCGCGATCAGCCGGTTGCCTTCGGCCAGCTTGGCGCGGTATTGATCCGAGAGTTCGGTCAGTGCCTCAACCTGCTGAAAGACCTTTATCCGGGCGGCGGATTCATTGCTGGCATTGAAGTTCAGAGCCTGCAGGGTCTGGATCATATCGAAGTTGCGTTCCGCGCTATCCTGCTGCAACGCAATCACCGCATCGGCGATGTCTTTGGCAAGGTTGTTAGCATCGATCGCGGTGTCCCAACTCAAGGTGGCTCCCTTGAGGGCGGCGGAAGCACTCACGCCGATCTCTTCGACCGCACCGCGCACCGGGGCCAGGATGTCACCCGGGCTGTCCGCCAGGCCGACGGTGGGCAGATTTCGGGGATCCATTTCGGCAAAGGCTTCGGCGCTCTCGTTGACGGTCTGATCGATGGAGTCGAAGGTGCGCTTAAGTACCCCCAGCGCTATGCCAATCCCGCCTGAAATCGAGTCGGCGGCGATCTGACCCTTCATCAGGTCCTGAATCGTTTTGTTATTGTCGTACTTGGCGTTAACGGTCTGGAGATCGATGATGTATTGGCCAGAGGCGGCGCTCCAATCGTAGATGGCGCTGTTGAGCTCGGCCTGGGATTGGATCATCTGTGTGATGATCTGTTGCAGCTCACCGGGCGAGGATCGCTTGCCCCATTCGGTGGGGGCGACATAAGTGTAGCCCTTGGCGAGGATCGGCAAGTTGAGATTGGTTTGCATGGTCGGATCCACGAAACTGTTCACGTTGGGGTCCGTGAAATCGCTGTAGTTGAGTGAATTAACGATGTTGCTGGGAAACTGGAAAGACAGTCCATACCGGTTGACCCAACTGTTGTCGAATCCGGGAATGACGCCCGTCCCGCTGATGAAATGCTCGTTGGCGCCGCCCTGAACTTCCGCGGCGTAGCTGTCGATGTAGGCGGCCGGGGGTTTGGGCGCGGTGTTATCATTGATCGTATTGACCGCCACATACATGTAGAGCGTCGTGTCGGGTCCTTGGTAGCCGGCGGGGAAGGCCTTACCCGATCCGATGGTTCCGTCGTAGGGCGATCCAAAGATCTCGATCAACTGGTTGCGGTAGGACAAGTCCTGCTCAAAGACACTGTTCTGGAACTCGTTCTGGGAATTGGCGATCTGGCGGATCATGTTATTGATCTGGTTCGCATTATTGAATGCGGTCAGCGCGTTTTTGAGGGCCTGCAGCGCGCGCTCGAAGATCTGGTCGAAATGGAGCAGCCCTTGCACGGCCCGCGTACCGATCTGGGCGGTCGATCCGACCTCCAGGAAGGTTGGATCCAGATCAAAGGTAAGCGCGTCCTTCGGCAGACCGAGGGGGTTGTTCCCGTTGTTGACCTGGTCCATCGTTGTCTGAACCGCCACCAGGTTGGCGCTCACCACGGCGATGTCCTGCACGGTGGTGCGATCAACCTTTTGAATCCCCGTATAGTTGGTGTTCGGGTGCACCGCGGGTAGCAGTGCATTGGCGGTGACCCAATCGAAAAACGCACCTTGCCCGGCACGGCGCGCCCATTCCTCCACACCCCAGGCCCGGTTCTTGTCCGTATCGCTGTAGCCTTGCCATTGGCCGGCGGGGTCCGCCACGTATTTTTGGCGGTAGGTCATGTTCACGATCTCGGCGCCGACCTTGGCTTTGGCGGCCGCAATCTGGGCGAACTTCCGCTCGTCGAGGTAATCGACGGGGATGACGATGTCCTGCGAATTGAGGAACTCGGAGCGGGACACCCAATTGAAATAGGGCGAGCGCAGGAGGTCGTACTGGAGCTTGGCGGCGGTGAGGTAATGTCCCCAGGCATCACCGTGACCCTGCGGATAGAGAATCATGGCGTCGTTCACATCGATAAAGCCGTCCTTGTTGACGTCGGTGATGTCGTACTTCATCGCGTAGGCGGCCTCGCCTTCGGCATGGGTGAAGTTCCAGAACAGCCGGTTGTAGACCGGTGCGCCTTTGAAGGCATCCTGTCCGCGCAGCAGAGCGAGTTCCTCCTCCAGGAGGGAGGAGACCTGGTTCTGGAAGGCAAAGACGGTTGGAGCCAGGCTGCCGTACTCGACGCTGTCGCTCCCGTAGCCGATGGTCGGGTTGAGCGCATCGGCGTAGGCCTCGTTACCCAGCAGCAGATAGAAATCCGCCAACCGGGTGGACGCCAACTCCAGGGCATTGGCAATGCTGGGCGTTGAGACCGGTGTGGACAGGTCGATGCTCAAACTTCGCCCTCGGTTGAGGATGGTTTGATACAGGGCGATCAAGCCGACGTTCTCAATGACATTTTTGTCGGGATTCAGGGCGACGGGCCCTTCATAGCGTGCCCCAAGCTCCCCGATCATGCTGCTGTAGGTCGCCGGGTTGTCGGCTGAGAAATCATTGATCCGCGCCTCGTAAACATTCACCCGATCCAGCACCCGCTTGATCCAGCCCTCGGCGAGCTGTGGCTGGAAATCCGGCACGCCGTCGCCATCCAGGTCCTGCGGGCTGGAATTGCCCGCGCCCGCCCATTGGTAGGGAATTCCCGGACGGCAGTCGTTGAGGACGCAGTGTTGCTCGCCTCCGGTGGCCTGATTGCTCTGCGGCACCTCCCAGTTAACTCCCTGGGTGAGCTCATCTTTATGACGGTAGCGAAGGTAGAACAGGCTGTCGCCAATGAGCGCCTCGGGCGCGCTCGGGTTTCCCTTGAGGACCAGCTGATAGTAGCCCTGGCCCTGGCGGCCTGAGGGATCCGCAAATAGTTTCCACGGATTGGGCGATGGTTGGCGATCCGGGGGCAGGGCATCGGTTCCGTCCTCGGGCCGATACCACCACTCAAACACTAATTCGTCGGCGTTACCGCCGAAGTCACCGGTTGAGCGCAGGATGATGTTCTCGTCAAAGACGTTGTCGGAGAGGATCGTTTTGATGGCCCCACGGTAGCGTTGGCGCTTATCGACTTTGATAATGTGAAGCACCACGGGAGAGCCGCCGAGGCTGTCGCTGTTGTTCTCCGCGAGGGTGACATAGCTGACAGTGACGGTGTTGGACGGTCGCAAGAAGGCGGCGTTGGCCGTGACCGCGAGACCAGGCCCCAGGGCCAGGAGCGGGGAGGCTTTGGTGGCATCGCGCAAGGGCGAGACAATCCCGGAGTTGGTGACTGCTATAGCCAACCCCGTGGAGGGGTTGCGCACGATCTTCTGCTCCAAGCCTACGCGATAGGCCTGGTCGACGCCATCCCCGTTCTGATCCAGGCCATTAGGGTTGCGGCTCAAATCATAAAGAGCATCCATTTGCTGGGCAAACTTGCTCCCGACTAAATCCGCGTACGGGCTGCCCTGGCCGGTGCCATCCAGGATCGCCTTTTCCGATGGCGTGAGAATGTTCGGCTCGAGCGCATACACCGCCGGTGGCGACGCCGTCAGCGTAGGGTCACCGATCCCCTTTTCATTGAGGAAACCCTGGATACCGAGTTTGCCCCGGATCGGATCGTAAAAGATCCGCTTCTGGAGCGAGGAGGGAAGCTCGACGAAGACATATTTGCCGTTGCTGACCTTCGTCCGATTGTTGGCGGGCAACAACAGGTCGGGGAAATCCGTCGTGGCCAAATCCACGGTCCGCTGCTCGAGGCCGGGATATATTTGCGCCGTATAATGGTCAAAGGCCAGCTGATCATCCATGACCGGATTGAGGGTGTCGAAGACGATCTGACCCGCGGCGAAGCCGACGACACCCGGCAGCCCGGGAGTGTCTTTGGTCTCGATCCCGCCCGTATCGGTGGTGATGGTCGTCGTGGGATTATCCTGGTGATACTCGCCGCCGGGGAAGGTGAGTGTCTCGCCCACCTTTAAGATGGGCACGTCCTGAGGCCAGGTGGTTGTGTAAAGAACCCCCTGCGCAGCCGGCGTCTGATCATTGCGCCGGTAATCGATCGTGTGGCCTAACAAATCGTCGAAGCTGGTCTTGGAGAAGCCAGCGGTGGCGGGCAGCCAAGCCACGCAATCCCCAGGCTGTTTGTTGTCGGCCGCCGGCCACCAGAAGTCCGGCGTCAGCGGATAATAGAAGAACACATTGAAGAAGCTGTCACCGGAGACCGCCCAGGCTGTCCCCTTGTGATCCTTCCAGAAGCAGATCTGGACGGAGGGTTGACCGTCTCGACCATAGGTTCCGGCGCACGGCGTGGCTCCGATCACGGAGACCAGCGGATAAAAGGGGATCACGGGTTCACCGGCCAGCATTTCTTGTTGGAAACTGTAGGTGTAGCTCAGGTCACCCGCGTTCAGATTGGAGGCCTCCCGCTGGATGCTGTAGACCTTCATTTTGAATTCTTGCTCCAGCGCGTCGTAGAACTGGACCAGAACATACGGATCGGAAGTGTAACGATCGTCGTGGCTGGTCTGATTGAGGTCCCCGTCGCGCAAGGCATAGACGGCCATGGGCTGCGGTGAAACCGCGGCCGACCGGAGCGAAGGCGCCAGCACGCCGTGCTCCTCGTTGGGATTGTAACCGGTCGAAGTGCGATCCGGCTGATTGTAGATCTTGAGCTGCTGAAACCGGGCCGGGTTGAAGGTGATTTCGGCTGGAATCTGGTTCGTGCCAATCGTTTCGGCTGGTGAAACGATCTGGTCGGTGCCATTCTGGGCCACGCTTTCACTGCCATAACGGCTGGCGATCACAATGCGATTGAGACCGGTATCCGGCGTGGGCCATTGGGGTTCATAACGCACCGCCGCGTAGGGCCACAGGATCTTGTCCCGGTTCTCATACCAGACCACGACCAGTTGGTCGTTAGGGCCGGCGGAGGGATTCAGATTCACAGGGATGATCGGGCCCTGCACCAGGTCGCGCTTATAGATGGAGGGGTTGTAACGCGCGTTGGAGAACATGGTGTAGCCGCTGTCCAGGCCGGCGGTGTCAAAGCCGCTGGTAATCTTCTGGCCGATGATCGCGGGCTGGGTGGCCGGTAATTGGTCGTCCCAATGTTTGGTCTCGACAACGCGCACGCGCAGCGTCTGGCTCGCACCGCCGCGACCGGCGCTGCTGGTTTCGTTGAACAACAGCACTGCCTTCCCTTTTCCCGTGGCCGAGAACCGGCCGGCCGAGTCCACCGAGGCGCCCGCGGCCGTCTCGGCGTATTTCAGGGAATTGAAACTCACGAGATCGTTGGCGCCCGGATCCAGATTCACCGGCGGCGTATTGGCAATGTGCCGGTAATGCGGCGCATCGGGGTACTTGAAGAAAAGGCGGATGATCACGCGCTCGCTGGGATCTCCCGAAGTCAGCCAGTAGGAAAGAACAGTGCCTGGCCGGACCGGATAATATTTCTTTCCGACCGGGTCCCAGATGGCCATATCGCCGCCGACGCTGCCGGAGGGCCCGTCACTGACGTCGACCCGGTCGGGTGGCAGGTCCATCCGCAACATGGCCTTCACGGTGGGGTCGTTCACCGTGTTGAACGTGACCGAGCTGCCGATGGTGACCGTTTCCTCAAAAATGCGGTCTCCGTAATTCCACATGACCCGGCCCGGGCGCACGAGGTTGAGCACCTGCTGGGAGACGTAAGTGGTTGGGATGGCGTTGAGGGTTACCGTGAAGGAAGAGGTCAGGTCGGCCAGCAAACCGGTAGCGGGAAAGATCGTGCCGTCGCCATTAAACCACCCCTGCAGCTGGGAGGTGCCTTTGTTCTGGATGGTGCCGATCTGCAGGCTGGTGTGTTCGTCGTAATAAAACGTGCCGACGCCAACCCCGTCGCTCTGCGTCGGCGCACCGGAGCCCGTTTGCCCCGGGTCACGGATGACTTTCACCAGGGGAAGCCCGCTGGAAGTGGGACCGGTGGTGTTGACCTGGACGCCGATCTTAAGCTTCCACTCATACACGAGGCTGGCGGGGGCCGTCATCACGAACTGCGGGATTTGCCGGCGCACTTCGCTACCCGAGAACGGATAGAATGGGTCCCCATTGGCCCGGGTGTCGGGTGGGCCCGAGGCGTTATAGCCGGTCACCAGGTATTTGACCGGGAGTCCCGGGAGGCTGAAATCGAGCACCTCAGAATCAATGTTCGCGATAACCGTTTCATTTTCGGCCACCCAGTGCTTCTGAACGGTCGGGTCGGGATTGCCGGAGGCAAGCGATTGGAGCCCAGGCAGCCCCTGGAGATTGTGCACCGGGTCGCCATCCCCCCGGGTGGCTTGCAGGTCTGAATTAATATCCAGCGCAAAGTCCCGCTCCCACAGGAAGGTGACTCTCGTGTCCTGGCTGATGATGAAGCGGTAGCTGGAAGCGCTGCCGGTCACCACGTTGTCGTCTACTGAATAACCAGTGCAGGTGATGCGCGTATCGGCGAAGTCATTGGAATTTGTCCGCAGGCCGCCCACGAAGTAAATATGCTGCGGCACAGACGTCGTGATCTGGATGCCCTTGATGACCGGACGCTGGTTGGTCGAGGTGGGATAACCAGTGTCGGGCGGGTCGAGCGGGCCTCCAAAGGGCAGGACGTCGGACCGGCTTTGGCCAAAATTGGAAACCACGGTCAGCAGGACCTCCTCGGTGAAATCGCCGGTGGGGTCTAAAACACTGAAGAAGCCTTTGGGGCCAGTGACCTGCACCAGGCTGCCAGGTTGGCCTAGCGTTAAAGTGCCGTTGATCACCGAACCGGCCCAGATCAAGCGCTGCAGCACCGGATTCCAGCGCACCTTGGTCACCGCCGACCCGAAATCGGGTGCCGTCTGGGAAGGCTGATTAACCCAGGAGAAATTCATGCCGGAAGTTAGCTTGGCGACGAAGCGACTGGCTTTCGCGGAAGAGAGGGATTCAAAATTCCGGTCCTGGGACGAATCGGCCGGATTGCGATCTCCGTTGCCCACAAAATCCACGGAACCCGGCCCATACGAACCGGTGATATACACGTTGCCCGCCTCGTCCGAGGCGATGCTGTAACCCTCATTGTCGGCGTTGCCTTTGACCGTCGCCCGGCCTTTGAGCTTTAAATCCGTGTCCAGTCGCACGACGTCGATATCCGAAGAGTTATTGACCGAGTTGTCGGGGAGACCAATCGCCGGGTTGACCGCCAGCCCACGCCAAAAGCCAATGGCATAGATCCAGCCTTTGGAGTAGCGCAATTCGTGAAATGACCCGCCACTGCCGATCTGCTCGGAATCCGTCAGGTAAGCGCTGAGCAGCGAGGAAAAATCGCCAGAGAACTTGGCCACATAGGCTTTGTTTTGGGTATCTCGCAGATTGGTGGGGACGAGCCAGTAAACATAAGGATTTCCCGTGGGCCGGAAGAGCAGCTCTGCGGAAGCGGCGCCTTCATTTTGGAACATTACATAATCCACTGAATGCAAGCCACGGGACAGAGAGACCGTGCCGGAGCTGGTGCCGGCTCCTCGCAGGCCGGGGAAACTCACGACCACTTGTCCATCCACCTTCACCTGAGTGCCGTCATCCGTTGTGCTGAAGAAATCGTAGCTCCCGGCCGAGGAAATCCAGATTTCGCCGGTGGCGTGCAGCACGAAATGCGTGCCCCCGCCGCCGGGGAAAGGATAGTCGTTGCCGAAGCCGCCATCACTGCCGCTGCCAAAGTTGATTTTATCGAAGGAACCGGAATTGGTTTTGGTAGCGCTAGTGCCGTTGATTACGGCCAAGGCAGTCGCGATGTCGCCAATGCCGCCGGAGGAGTAGACCACGTCGACGTTCCAACCGCCGTTTCCGGCAACGGTTCCGTCCAGTGCCAGGCTGCCGGCGGCCATGTGCCCGCCGACATAGACGGCTCCGGTCTCATCGATGGCGACGGATTCCGCAGTGGTCCCGCCGCTGCTCCCGCCGAAGGTGGTCAAAGCCTGCGCCGTGCTGGACAGGGCCAGGTCCAGTTTGATCAGGATGCCCGCCTGGCTACCGCGCGGGTCGGCGGTTCGGCCGAAGACGGTGCTTGAGGCGGAGCTGTTATAGACTCCGCTTAGAAACACGTTGGTCGGGCTGCAGCTTATGCCTTGCGGCAAAACAGCGCTCGGGAGCGAAAGGCTCGACAGGGTGGCACCGCTGTCGGCGTCGACGCTGACCACGCCTTGATTACCGACAACGTACAAATTAGTGTTCCCCGGGCCGAGGCAAAGCGCGATCGGGGTCAGGTTGTTATTGGTGCGGTTTAGCGCACCATCGCCTGCCCAGTTAGCGGGCGCGCCGCTGCCGTCATATTTCAGCAGAACCGTTTGATTCGCTCCGAGTGAACACAGCACATAGGTGTTGCCTTGTTGGTCCGCGACCGTATCGGTGACGGTCAGGCCGGGCAGAGGGTCAACAAAGGAAGTCGCCGCGAAGCTGCCGGTGATACAGGTCATCGCGATCCACAGGCCCAGGCGCAATCCATCCCGGAACCGGTTCCTTCGACCCGATAGGTTTTTCAAGCTGTTTTTCATCACAAAAATTCCGTTAGCGGGCAGGCGGGTTATTGGTTCAGCGTGTCCTTGAGGCTGATCCGATCCAGTACGACGACACCATCGGTGATCAACCCGATGTTCTGATTTTGTCCCAGAGGCTTGTGCAGGCCCTGTATCTCTTCGCGGTAAGTTCCGGTGATCCGGTCCACGCCAAAACCAACGGTCAGGGAAGCATTCGTGCTGCTGGAGGAATCAAACTGGATCGTCAGTGCGCGAGTGATGGGGTAGCCAATGGTGTGGTCAGGATGTCGGCGGTGGCGAAAGGGGTTGTTGGGGTGGCTGGCGCCCAGATAAATGCTGCCCGTCAGGGTCTGGCCGGCCGCGAAGGTGCCGGCTAATTTCGCTTCGTTGGCCACCACCCCATCGGCCGCCGAGAAGATTTGTCCATCGGCAAGGGCTTTGAGCGCCGCGGCATTGGCCTGACTCTGGATTTGGCTCTGCGTGGAACCGCTGGCTTGCGAAGCGGCCGCCATGGCGGCCGCGGCAGCCAAGCCGGCGCTGGACTGGAAGGTGGATGACGTGATGAAGCCCAAGTAAGCGGGGGAGGCACCCAATGGGGGGGTGGCGGCGCTGTTGACGGCTGCCAGCGCGGCCGCGCTGGCATTGCCGTTGGTGGCCGCTGCGGCCGCGGCGGCGCCGGCCACCTGGTTGAGGGCTTGAACGGCCGTAAAATCGCCGAAATCGAATGCGGAGGCGGCAATGCGCCTACCGATCGTCGTGAGCGAGGCATAATTGGGATACAGCGAAGGGTCCGTAATCAGGATCTCCGGCGGTTGATTCGTGGTCGCCAGGACGGCCACCCCTTTGAGGAGTCGTACCTGGCCCTGGTTATCGACGTGGAGGATCAATCGCAGATGGGCGGCGGAGGCAACCGGAGTGGTGACCGACGGGTCGGGAGCCACCGCCTGATTGGCGGCGTTGATCCCGACCACGGTTTCATTGACCCTGGTGAGCGTGACTTGGCCCACCCAAAGCCCGGCGGCCGGATTCGCCGCCTGCGTGCTTGAGGCAATCCAAAGAAACGGCAAGGCCAGCCCGAAACTAATGAGATGTGAGGTTCGCATGGCGAATTTGTGAGGTTGCAGTGCCGGCAAGGTCCGGGCGCGTGCCCTTCAGCGGGATCCAAAATTGGACGCCGATGTCGGTAGTGATTTTGATCAAGCCGGTCTGGACCGGAGTGGTCATTTTATCCCGGCGCAAGGACAACCAGAACGAGGTGCTGGCACCGGCTTCGAGAGCGGGAAGGGAATAGGCCGCGGGCAAATCGACGCTGACCTGGCCAACGCTGCCCTTAGTGATGCCGAAAATTTTGTAAGCCAGAGGCAGGTCTGAGGAAATCCGTTCGATCCGGATATCCAAAGGATTGGTGGACCGGTTGATGAAGTTTATCCAACTATCCAGGGTATTGCTGAAATCCATGGTCTGCCCTCCCGGCAGTGCGACCGAGACGGGGCCCTGGTAATCGGATGCGCCTTTGCAGTAGACCCAGCACGCTTCGCCGGAGCGCATCGCCGTGCGCACTGGGTCGGTAATGAGCGTCCATTGATCGTTCACCAGGCGATAAGCCCGCAAGGGCAAGTGAGCCTTGGAACCCGAGAAGAACTGGTCGAAAGTCGGGGACCCCTGGGGATCCATGCTGAATCCTACAAAATTGAACGAGTCGTTCTTCCAGGCCAAGGGCTGGAAAGCCACCGAGCCGGTCAGGGTCCACGTGCAGTCCCGCTGAGCGTACACGAGGTAGGCTCGGTTTCCGTTGATCGCATGCAGGCTCGAGAGAAAGGAATCGGGTCGGCTCGGGGCATACCAGACTCCCCAGCCCTCCCGGTTCCACCCAATGGCGCTCGGGTTTTGGATGAACTGCACCGGACGATTCACCGCGAAAAAAGTGGCCACCATGGTTATCGGTGTGCTGCCGAACACTAGGGCCGGGTCCTGGTTGGCGGGGGTAACTTCCACGAAAACGGAATTCCAGCCTTGGTGGAGCTGAAATGTTTGGGTGCGGCTGGAGTCAGCGCGCAGCGGGTACGCCAGCAGGAGCAGCGCGGGAACAAATAGAACCCACGCTGCCGGGCGAGAGAGACGGTGCGTTTTCATGGCAGTTAATCGAGGAATCAACGTCGGAAGAACATGATCAAATTCGGAGTGAGGAGCAGTGAGGTGCACCACGGTGAGCGTGATCGGTCCCGATCAACGGCAGGATCCAAGACCCTGGGGCAAGGGGTATGACTCGAAACAGCGCGCAACAACAGATCCGTCATGGAATGCCCTTTTTTATAGGTGACAAAACCAAAAATGGGTAGTCGCCCAAAGGTGTGAATTCGCGATCGGAATTATGGGCGCACATTCACCCGAAAGGGGGATGCCGGGCGAACATCTTTAGCAGCTCCCGGCTTGCCGTCGGGGACACCGGTTATCAGTTCCCAAGGAACCTTACGACGGCTTCGGTGCGCGAACTTACCTGGAGCTTTTCGTAAATCCGGCGCAAGTGGGTGCGGACGGTCTCGACGCTGATGCTGAGTACCTCGGCAATTTCCTTGTAGCGAAAGCCTTTGCTGAGATGCTCAAGAATTTGGACTTCCCGGGGGCTGAGACGAGTCAAGCCCGCTCCCGCTGAGACCGGCACGATCTGGGCCTGGCGGGCCAATTGCACGACCTTGCGGGCGATCGAACTGGACATCGGCGACCCGCCGCGGTGGACATCCTCAATGGCTGCGAGGATCTGCACATGGGGAGTGCGTTTTAGAAGATAACCGGCCGCCCCGGCTTGGAGGGAGTCAAACACGAGCTGATCGTCCTCGTACATTGTGAGCATGATCACTTGTACGCTGGGCACCATCGTCTTCAACCTGCGCACGCACTCAATCCCCGAGATCTCCGGAAGCTGAATGTCCATCAATAACACGTCGGGCGAATCCTGTGGGATTGCGAGGATGGCATCCAGCGGCCTGGCGTAGGCACCCAGACACATGAAGCCGCTCGCCCCGCTGATCAAGACAGCGAGACTTTCACGCACCACTTCATCATCCTCAACAATTGCTACTTTGATGGGAGCCATGCCGGCCTTTTCCGTCGCAACACTGAACATAATGGTTGATCGTCGTGGTTAACAGTCCCCCAAAGGTGTGAATCGAACTTCGGCCGTCGGGCCTTGGCGGAAGCGCGGGTTCGGACGGTATCGCTGGGAAATCAAGTAATCTCCAGCCAGGCCAAGAGGTCGCGGATCGTGTCCGGCGGCGTGCTAGAGGTGAGCTGTGGTTCCAAGCCGGCGGGGCAAGGGGCCTGGCAGGGGACGGTGAACCTGAGCCTGGTTCCACAATTCGAGGCACTCGCGATCTCGCACGTTCCCCCAAGTTCAGCCAAACGTCGGCGCATGTTTTCCAGGCCGCTGCGCCCCGAGCTTGGCCCACGGGTGTCGAACCCGCGACCATCATCGCTGACTGCAAACTCCAGGCACCCGTCCCGTACCGATAATTCCAGGCGAACCTCGTTCGCTTTGGCATGCTTTACCACGTTATTCAGGGCCTCTTTCATCACCAGGAACACCGAGTGCCTCACCTTGGCCGAGAGTGGGATTTCGGGCAGCACCGCCGGCATTTCGAACCGGAAACGAAGTTCGGCGCAGCCCAGGAATTCCTCCGCATAGGCGATGAGATAAGAACCGAGATGTTCCAGACAGTCCTTCCGCGGGTCCACGGCCCAA
>Ga0105240_10002988_pt1 | contig 26603 bp, 19 predicted proteins | sample KBSC54metaG_FD_80426 | JGI IMG/M metagenome (GOLD analysis project Ga0105240, IMG submission 80426) | Corn rhizosphere microbial communities from Kellogg Biological Station, Michigan, USA - KBS C5-4 metaG | ecosystem: Host-associated > Plants > Roots > Rhizosphere > Soil | place: Michigan, USA...
TACGCCACTTGCGCGTTGGATCATCGTCCGGGTCGGGCGTCTCCTGCGGTGGACGCAGCGCTTCCGGCACGTTCCGCAGGTTCACCCGGATTCGAGTCCAGGTGGACGACGAGCCTCGCATGGAATCAACCAGTACGTCGTCTACAGCGAGAAATCTAGCGGCTTCGGAATGCTTCTCTTTCCACCTTTCAAGGCCAGCCAGCGCAACATCCTTCGCTGGTGAATTCGCAACTGTGAGGAGCGGCATTTTCGTCCGAGGCTGTCTCGCGGCGGACCTGGCACGGGAGGGCGCCACGCGCGGCGCTTCGCCTTCCGTCTTGCGAAAGTGCGGCGGCCAAGGCGCGTCGCCGAGACCCTCGGCTTCGTCCTTGGCAGCCAACTCGAGCAACCTTTCGAGCGAACCAGGCGCCGCGTCCATGCCTGCGTGCGGATCGCCAATCTCGGCGAAGCGCTTCGGAACGGTCAGCACTGTGAAAGCGGCCGGGTCGCAGTCAGGCACCTCGTGCCACGCGAGTGGCGTGGACACGCGGGCGTCGGGGAGGGGGCGGACCGAATACGCCGAGCAAGTGGTACGGTCCTTCGCGTTCTGGTTGTAGTCGAGGAACACGCCGTGACGCTCCTCTTTCCACCATTTCGAACTGGCTATAGCGGGGGCGCGGCGCTCGACTGCACGCGAGAGCGCGATTGCCGCGCGGCGTACTTCGGTAAAGGTCCAGCGTTGTTCGATCCGCACATTCACGTGCATCCCGCGTGAACCGCTTGTCTTGGGCCAGCCGCGCAAGCCGACATCTTCGAGCAGCGAATGGACCTCCAGAGCAACTCGTCGAACATCATCCCAACCCACGCCCGGGCCTGGATCGAGATCGACGCGCAGTTCGTCGGGATGCTCGAGATTCCCGGAGCGTACGGCGTGCGGATGGAGTTCGATGCAGCCCAGATTGACGATCCAGGCAAGCCCGGCTTCGTCATCGACGATGATCTCTTCCGCGGTGCGGCCCGAGGGGAATGACAGAGTGGTGGTTCGCAGCCACGAAGGCCGTTCGGTGGGCGCGCGCTTCTGATAAAAGGCATCGCTCTCGGCGCCGTTCACGTAGCGTTTGAGAACGATGGGGCGGTCCCGGATCCCGGCGAGGGCGCCCGGCGCAACGGACAAATAGTAGCGCACGAGGGCGAGTTTTGAGAGCTGCGTCTGACGCGAGAAATATAGCTTGCCGGGATGCGTCACCTGGACCTCGCGTCCCCCGATGGAGAGTACTTCGGCGGCTTCTTTGGTCACAAGAACAGGCTAACAATTATTCGCGTGAACGTTCAGAACATGAAGTGCAGCGCCATCTGGAACCGCGCTCGTTATCTTGATGCAGGAGCTTGCGCACTATCGGCTCGCCGAATGTGAGGTGATACTTCTCTCCGAATTTGAGCCTGCGCCGCACGGCTTCTTCGCGTGCTAACGGCGGAGCCCGCGTCTGCCGCCGGCATGTGCACGCGCAAGGAGGCTTGCCTCGACTTCCGGCTTCAGGTGACGGGTAACAGTCACGATATCCTCTGCTGTCTTCAACTGAAGAAGTGACGCCCTACATCTCCTTCAGATACTCATGCACAAACTGGACCGACATCGAGCCCTCGCCCACGGCCGAAGCGACACGCTTTACGGAACCCGATCGCACGTCTCCGGCGGCGAACACGCCCCGGTGGCTGGTCTCCAGTAGAAAGGGCGACCGCGCGGCCGACCAATGAGGCGACTGTGCCACAGCCGGTCCTGTCTTGACGAAACCTTTGGTATCCCGCTCGATCTCTTCGGGCAGCCAATCGGTTCTCGGGTCTGCTCCGATGAAACTGAATATTCCCGGAGTCTCTATAGTCCGGCGCTGTCCGGTCTTGGTGTCGAGGATTTCGACTGATTTTAGATGACCATCGCCCATCATTCGGGTGATCGTCGTATTGCATAACAGCTCAATATTTGGCGTCTGCTCGATCCGGTGGACCAGATAGCTCGACATATTCTTATTCAGGTCGTCGCCGCGAATCAGTATGAGCACCTTAAGGGTGTGTTGGGCCAGGAAGACAGCCGCCTGGCCCGCCGAGTTGCCGCCGCCCACCACGATCACGTCGCAGCCGCTGCACAATCGGGCCTCGGCCGGTGTCGCCGCGTAGTAAACTCCTGTCCCTTCGAATCGCTCGCAGCCTTCGACATCCAACCGGCGATATTGGGCTCCGCTGGCGATCAGGAGGCACTTGGCGGTGATTGTCTGACCGCCGCCGACTTGGAGAATGGAGTAGCCGTTCTCGAATGTCAGGCGGCACGCCACTGTGGGGACCGAAAGATGCGCGCCAAATTTGTTCACTTGCAGCGTCGCGCGGTCGACGAGTTCGGCGCCGGTCAACCCGGTGGGAAACCCGAGATAGTTTTCGATCCGCATACTGCCGCCCGCCTGGCCTCCAGGCGCAGTGAGATCGAGTAGGGCCGTCTGCAGGCCTTCGGAGGCGCCATAGACTGCTGCTCCCAGTCCCGCGGGGCCTGCCCCCACGATGAGCAGATCGTAGACGATTTGCTCCAGCGGCTGATGAATGCCTATGGTGTCGGCCAACACCTGGTTCGAGGGATTGCGCAGCAGCAGCACGTGGCTACACGCCACCACCGGCGTGTCGGCCTCCGTCACTCCGAACTGCTTGAGTAACTGGTCCACCTGCGGGTCGGTTTCCAGATCCACCCACGTAAACAACACACGATTCTTGGCGAGAAAATCCCGGACCCGAAAGGTATCGGGAGAGTAACGCGATCCGATGACTCGCAGGCCGATGAAATCCGGCGATTCGCGAACAAGCTGCCGGCGCGCGATGAAGGCCTGGAGAATAATATCGCCGAGGCCGGGGCACTGATTCAGCACATGGCGAAGGGTGTCTCCGGAAATTTCGTAGGCTTCGCAATCTCCCCGCGCGATCGCGGTGAAGATGACGGGCATCCCGCTCAAATGCGAGATGTCGCCTGTGAACTGGCCTTTGTGGTGGACGGCGAGCGTCTTCGGTTGGTCGCCGGAACTGTCCACTATTTCTATTTCGCCCGACTTAACGACGAAGAATTTCACGTTGCGCTCACCTACCGTGATGAGCTTTTCGCCATCCCGGTAATGCTTCGCCGTGACATGGGTACAGTTGGCCAGTTGGGCTATCTGGGCCTCGTCCAGGATTGGAAAGGCGATGGATTGCAGATTGTGTTCAGCCATAAAAATTGAAGGCCGGCTACTCCTCGCCGGCGAATACTTTCGCGTAGCTTTTGCCGTAGGGATAAAAACGCTGCTTCTCGCCTCTCTCCCACGCGGCTTTCATTTCAGGACTGGTAATGTCCCAATCGGGGCGGCACTTCTTTATTACTACACGCAGGTCTTGTCGAAGTTCCTCGAGGGTCGGCCGGCCGAAATACCAATAACCGGCATAAATCTTGAACACGATGAGTCCCGGCTCGAGGACGATTGTATGCGGGATCATCGGATTGTGCGCCGGGTCGGTATATTCCGCGATATCGAGATCCTGCTGTACTTTGCGCCCAGCATCGGACAAAAACGTCCAGTGTGCTCCTACGCCTGCACGATACTCGTTCGTCTCGACCAAATTGTCGGTGCTAATCGTGACGAGGCGGCAGTAACCCACCTCCATCTCATGATGAAGTTGGAGCAGATTCTCCGCTTGCCGGCGGTCTTTCGGGCAGAACCCTCCACGGCTGAGCACCACAATCATGGGATCGGCGCCTTGCAGAGCCGAGAGCTTGCGATGCGTACCCGTGTGATCGGTTAATTCGTAATCGGGAAATACAGCACCAGGAATGATGTCGGCTCGCATGAAAACCTATTTCTCCTTTGATGCCGGGAAGCGGCGGCCAGACTTCTTTAATTTCATTGTAGGCGGGCCGTCAAGGGGGGTAGCCCGAACGGAATAGTATCGAGAATTGTGCGTTCAGTTCCATTTGAATGGATCGCCCTGAATGGAATACTGCAATGGATGAAACGCCTCAATATCGCTACAGTAATCCTTTTTTCCGTTGCATTTACGGCCGGCGCAACAACCATTACCTTCGCCAGTGGCGACGGAGTGGGCGAGTCGAATAGTGTGACGGGTGTCAATGTCCTGATCAACGTGCATCCCGCATGGGAACCAAACGGAGTGGGTAAGTGGGTCAGCTACGCCGATACCGGTTCACCCGGCACGGTCTCGGTGCCGAATACGAGCCTTTCCGTTCCGACCGCGCTTTTTTATGAGGACTTCAATCTGGGCACCGGTCCCCATACGGCAACCTTTACTGTGTGGGCCGATGACACTGCAGCGGTTTTCATCAACGGCCTTACGTTGTCTCCTGCGCCGAACCCCGGTGTAGGCACAAATTGCGCCAGCGGCCCGATCGGTTGCACTCCGGCCAATGGTTTTACTTTCCACCTGACGGACGCAAGCGGTTTACAGACCGGCGAAAATATTATCACCATTGCGGCATATCAGCGCAATAATGGACCCTTCGGCGTGCTGTATGAAGGCTCGGCGACAGACCAGGCAATTCATCTTGAGACGGCCACGCCGGAACCTGCATCTATCGGGCTACTCGGTGGAGCATTAACCGCGCTGGGTCTTTGGCGTAGAAGGCGAAAGCTGCTGAGTTAGTCGAGTTTCAGCAGCCGGCTCAGGGCGGAACGCTTATTGATGATGGTCTCGTTTCGCTCCGGGCCGGTGGAGATGCAGCCGATTTCTACGCAGGAACGCTGTTCCAGAAAATCGAGATAGCGTAGCGCGTTCTTTGGCAGATCGTCGATTTTCGACACGCCTCGAGTCGTCTGTTTCCAGCCGGGCAGCACTTCGTAGACCGGTTCGAGCCGTTCCAGCAGGCCATTGATGGCCGGCATTTCGTTCGTTTGGTCGCCGTTCAGTTTGTAGGCGACGCAGACGGGGATTTCGTCGAGGCCGTCGAGAACATCGAGCTTGGTCATGATCAGGCTATCGAAACCGTTTACCATGGCGGTGTAGCGGAGCAGCGGCACGTCGAACCAGCCGCAGCGCCGCGGACGTCCGGTGACCGAGCCGAATTCGTTTCCCGCCTGGCGGATCTGCTCGCCTCGTTCGTCGAGGGCTTCGGACGGAAACGGACCGCCTCCGACGCGGGTGATGTAGGCTTTGGAGACACCGATCACGCCGTCGATCTTGGTCGGCGGAACGCCGCATCCCGTGCACGCGCCGCCGGCAGACGCACTCGACGAGGTTACGAACGGGTAAGTGCCATGATCGATGTCGAGCATGGTTCCCTGCGCCCCTTCGAACAGAATATTCTTGCCTACGGCGATGCCGTCGTTGAGCAGCTTCGCGGTGTCGCAAACCATCGGCCGCAGGCGCTGGCCGAATTCCTGATACTGTTTGCGGATGCCTTCGAAGTTGATGTCGTCCTTGATGTGAAAGGCTTCCGCGATGGTCGCTTTGTCGGCAGAGAGGTGATTGTAGAGCTCCTCGAAATTCTGTCCGTCAACGAGATCAGCCATACGAATTCCACGGCGGCCGATTTTATCTTCGTAGCTAGGCCCAATCCCGCGCGAAGTGGTGCCGATGGCGACGCGGTCCGCACGCCCTTCCGAAAGTCTTTCGGCCAGCCTGTGGAAAGGGAAAATGACGTGCGCGCGATTGCTGATGGCCAGTTGCCTTTGAACGTCGATGCCGAGCGCTTCGAGCGTGCTCATTTCCTGGATGAGCGCGCCTGGATCGATGACGACGCCGTTGCCGATAACAGCTTGTACACCGGGACGAAGAATGCCGCTGGGGATGAGCTTCAGAATGTACTTCTGCTCGCCGATGAAGACCGTGTGCCCGGCGTTGTGGCCTCCCTGATAGCGCGCGACGATTTCGAAGCGGTCGGAAAAAAGATCGACCATCTTGCCTTTGCCTTCGTCGCCCCACTGGGCACCCAGAATGATCACGTTGCTCATGCACACACCTTTCCTTTCGCCGTGTAAGACACCTGTGGAGGAAGTATTTATTGTAACGCGGGGCGTTTAGGCTTTCAGATGATGTGCCAGGAACGGTATGCCTTGCACGCCGTAGAAGCTGTGTGGTCCCTCGAAAATCTCCTGCCCGATTACGTCTCCGGCGCCGAAGACTTCGTAGACTTTCTGAACTCGGGCGAAGCTTTCTCTGCTTGCCGCGATGGGGAAAATGGGGTCGAGGGTGCCAGATTCAGCGAATAGCGGACGGGGCGCGATCAGACCGGCCACGTCGTACATCTCGGCCCAGTTCAGAATTCCTGGGACGTAATTGTCGATGCAATGCGAGAGGCTTAGAATGCAGTCGCGGAAAATGTTCAGGTAGCCGCTCACCATCGCGACTCGGATTCTTGGCTCAAGTGCGGTAGAGAAGAGCGTACAGGTGCCGCCGCCCGAAATGCCCATGCATCCGACGCGCTTGGCATCGAGTTCCTTTCGCGTCTCGATCCAATCGATGGTGCGCATCACATCCCAGACGCGCCATCCGATCATGGTTTCGCCGAACAGCAGCGCGGCTCCGGCGGCTGGTTGGCAGGCCGATGCACCCGGCCCATGTTTTTTCGTTGTTGGATCGCGCCGGCATCCGAATGCCATCGGCTCAATGGCGACAGCCGCCATGCCTTGTTTCACTACCTGGATCGCGAAGTCGTGTTGATAGCCCGCTGGAGCGGTCCTTTCATTTCCCTTTTCGTCGAGACCAACGAGGTCGTCGGCGCCGTAGCCGTGACCCGGGACGCAGACCATCGTCGCGAATGGCTGCTTTGCCTGCGTGGGCGTTAACAGATAACCCGCCACTTCCAAACCGGGACGGCTGGTGAAAAGGAAGCGCTCGCGCTTGTAGTCCGGGAACTCTTTTACGTCGACGGTGCCGGCATTCAGAGGCCCGCGAGACGGAGGGAAACCTCCCAGCAACTCGATTACTTTGGCCCGCAGTTTCTTCTGCCATGCTTCGGCTTCCTTGCGGCTCGAGGCGTTGAACGTCATGCGAAGCGGCGCGGATTTCCACCGTGTCCGCGTCCAGAGTACGGGATCGAGCGCTTTTTCGTCCAGGGTCACGGTCTTGTTCTCCTGCGCCAGTAGCGGCGTTGCTATGGCGCCTGCGATCAGGTCACGCCGGGTGAGCTTGTTCATCATCGAGCATCATCATATCGCTCCCGGGTGTAAGCGATGGGCGTTGTCTGTCAAGTGCTCGCAAAAATCTTCACAACGCCGATCAATGGCGATCAGCAGCAACCTGACTTCAAAGCTGAGGGCGCAAAGCCGCCCGGGTTTTCGTGTTGCGGGGAGCAGAAATGCATTTCCGCTCTCGCCAGGGATTCAGTCTTCGCGCAACAGGATGATCGGATCGAGCGACAGAGTGCGCTGCGCTGGAATCCAGGTAGCGGCCAGCCCGAGCGATGCCATAGCCAGAACCACTCCAGTAAGCACAAGAGGATCCCGCGGCGTTGCCTGATATACGATGGCAGCCAGCACCCGGCTGGCGAGAAATCCCAAAATCAAGCCCGCCGCCGAACCGGAAGCGAGCAACTTGACCGCCCTGCCCAATGCGGTGCGAAGGATTTCGTTGGGCGCTGCGCCGAGGGCGATTCGTATGGCCAACTCCCGCTTCCGCTGGCTCACGGAATAAGCAGCCATTCCGAAGATCCCGGTAATTGACAAGACGGCGCCCATCAGGCCCAGCACGCCCAGGGACAGCGCGGCTATGCGAGGCGCAAAAAGAGCTCCGCTCATTTCCTGATTCCACGTTTGAATGAAGACCGGCAGCGCCGCATCCAGATTCCGCAATTGCCCGCGGATAGCTGCCGCCAGTTGTTGCGGATCGCGGCTCGACCGCACCACAATCCATGCATCGTTCGAAGGCGATTGCAGGATCGGCAGAAACATTGCTGCCTTCCGATCTTCGGCGAGGTTCGCCGTGTACTTCCCGTCCTCGACGACACCCACCACCTGTAAGCGGGTTCCGTCCTTCATCTTGAAGTAACGGCCGATCGGACCCGTCGCGGAGTCAAACATTTTGCGCACGAATTCCCGATTCACTATGGCGACGCGTGGCGAGTTCTGATCGTCATACACCGTGAATGGCCTTCCGGACAACAACGCGGTGCCTGCCGCCCGGAAGTATCCAGTAGAGACGTCGTAAACTATCGCGTCAGCAGCGGCGTTCGCCCGCCGCAGATCACTGGTCCTCTCTGTAAAGACCTCCGTGTTATTCCAGCCCACATGGAGTGGTGGATACTCCCCCACCAGTCCGGCGGACGTCACGCCTGGTATCGCCTTCATCGCATCGATCATGCGTTGCTGCATCTCTGGCACTCCATCGCCCTTGTAGCCAGCCAGGGTCGGATCGATGTGAACGAGCATGGCGTTCCGTGGATCGATCCCAAGATGGCTGTCGAGTGATCGGAGCATTCCACGGACGGCCACGATGGACGACGTCACCAGCACTGCACAAATGGCAATCTGCACGCCCAGCAAAAGGTCGCGGACCGTAACCCGCCGCTCCGGTGTGGACCTTGATCCGGACTTGATGATCCCGTAGGGATCGGCGCAGAGCACCAGCCGTATGGGCGCCGCACCGAAGAGGAACCCGCTTGCGATCGCCAACAGCAAAGCGATTCCATAAACGTGGTTGTCCGGGGTCACCGGCACATTCATTGGAAACTCGGGAAATGGCTGCCATCCGCTGAGCCATTCCAACAGCATCACGCTGCCCCACAGTCCGGCGGCGCCGCCGATGATGGAAATCAACAGGGCCTCGGTAAGGAGTTGCCTCACTACACGTAGGCGGCCCGCTCCCAGCGCAAGCCTCATGGCAATCTCGCGGGAACGGTCAGCAGCGCGCGCCGTGAACAAACAGCCCAGGTTGGCGCATGCCGCCAGCAGAATCAACACGGCCAGCAGCACCAATCCCCCAAGGAATGCTTCTATCGCTCCGCCAAACAGGTCGCTAAGACCAGGACGGCCTAGACGGAACTTCGCCTGGCTCTCATTCCGGGGATATGTCTTCTGCAGCCAGGAGCCAATCGAGTTCAGATCGGCAGTAGCCTCGCTGGGAGTGATGCCTGGCTTCAAGTGCCCTATCAACTTGTCAACTGCGCGGTTTCCACGTGCGTTCAGCAGATCCTGCCCCGACATCACGATCGGGATAATGAAGCTCGGCGAAAAACCTACGAGGGTCCCGCGGAATCCGGGCGGTGCTACACCGATCACGGTGACGGGACGCTTGTTGAGCAGGACGGCACGGCCCACCACGCTACGGTCGTCATGAAAATGAGTGTGCCAATATGCATAAGTCAGCACCATGTAGGGGGCACTGTTCGGACCATTCTCGTCGGAGGAGTTAAAGAGGCGGCCAAGGTATGGCTGAATTCCCAGGACGTCGAAATAGTTCCCACTGGTTTTGTAGCCCCATACCGGCGATGCGCCGTCGGCCGTATCAAGCCCTTCCTGAGCGAACATGATCGCAGACAGCCCATCAAAGCTGTGATTCCGGTCGCGCAAATCCAGATAGCTGGGATACGACTCGTTCTCTTGATTCATGCGTCTGACTTCATAGAGGCTCTCCGCGTGAGGCACATTCAGCGGGCGCAAGATCAGCGCGTCAAATGTGGCGAGGACGGCTGTGTTCGCGCCAATTGCGACGGCGAGGGTCAAAACGGTGGCGATGGCAAAGCTGGGAGACTTGCGCAACGTGCGGAGAGCGAAGCGCAAATCCTGAAGTAAGGTTCCCACGTTCAGCAACCCTCCACGTTCTTGGAATCTCAGGTGATCCCATTGTTGCAAATCCCCGGCCAAGAGCAACGATGCCAAGACAGAAAGGCTATGTTATTGAAAACCCTGCCATTATTCGCGAGCACAACACCTCTCGACTGCGCTACAGGAGAATGAGATCGGACAGGATGTTCCCAATAACGAACACTCTCACGATCGGAAATCGTCGATGCACCAAGCAGAACCAGCCCAAGGTTGAGTCTGGAAGGTTGTCACTCGGGCGCAGAGTCGCCGACTTGTGGAACTGCCTGCCGCTCGCCCATGGTCGGTGATTATCCGCGCATCAAATTGGCCCATACACACTCCTGATAAGCTAATCGAAAGCCATGAAAATCTTTTTTCTACTTCTGTTCGCTGCCAGCGCGTTTGCTTATGAACCGACCGTTGCTAAGCCGGTTCCACCGCCGGGAATTGCCGTTTCCGATACGGACCGGAATGAGTTGCAAGCGGGATTACAACAGCTCGGCGCGAGTATCGAGAAACTCAAAGGAAATCCGCTGTTGCCCGACGTGATGATCTTCCATCAGGCCGTGCGATACGCGTTGACGTACGGCGAATTCTTCAAGGCCGATGAGATTGAGCATGCCAAGGTTCTGCTGCGCGACGGCCAGGCACGGGCGGACGAACTTGCGTCGGGGCGTCACGCGTGGACGGCTGCTACGGGCTTAGTACTGCGCGGTTACATCTCGAAAATCGACAAAAGCGTGCAGCCGTTCGGCCTAGTGATGCCACCGACGTTCGGTCCTGAGAAGCCGCATCACTGGAGGCTCGATACGTGGTTCCACGGCCGCTCGGAAACTCTCAGCGAAGTGAATTTCTTGTGGGATCGCGAGCATAATCCAGGGCAGTTCACACCGGCCGATACGATTGTGCTCCATCTTTACGGGCGTTATTGCAATGCCAGCAAACTAGCAGGCGAGGTCGATCTTTTTGAAGCGCTGGATACGGTGAAACGCGAGTATCAGATCGACGAGAACCGGATTCTGGTGCGCGGTTTCAGTATGGGTGGCGCGAGCGTGTGGGATTACGGGGCACACTATGCGGGGCTCTGGGCGGCGGCTGCGCCCGGTGCGGGATTCTCCGAAACAGCGGACTTTTTGAAGATCCGCACGAAGGAAACCATTCAACCCACATGGTGGGAAGAAAAGCTCTGGCACCTTTACGACGCCACAGATTACGCGGTGAACTTTTTCAATTTGCCGGTGGTTGCTTATAACGGCGAGATCGATGGACAGAAGCAAGCGGCCGACATGATGGAGAAGGCGCTGGCAGAAGAGGGAATGCGATTGAAGCGCGTGATCGGCCCGCAGACGCCGCACAGGTATCATCCGGATTCGATTGTCGAGATCAACCGCATCGTCGATGCTATTGCGCAGAAGGGCCGCGAGGCGTATCCGCGGAAGATTCGTTTCACCACCTGGACACTGGCTTATAACCAGATGAAGTGGGTCACCGTGGACGAGTTGGACCATCATTGGGAGCGCGCGCGGTTGGATGCCGAGGTGCAAGGCGATACCGGTGTGCTGGTGAAGGCCGCGAATGTGAGAGCGTTTACGCTGTCGTTCGGACCCGGAAGCAGCCCTCTCAATCCGGAACACAAAGCGGTGGTGACGATCAACGGACAGGCCGTGAACACCGATGCGCCGATGACGGACCGCTCGTGGACAGCGCACTTCAAGCAGGTGGCAGCGCAGTGGAAATATACGGCGAGTCCGCAAGACGATGGGATGCTGCACAAGCGGCACGGATTGCAGGGACCGATCGACGATGCATTCCTCGATAGCTTTCTAGTGGTACGGCCGACGGGTGAGCCCCTGGTTCCAGGCATTGCCAAATGGGTAACCGGCGAACAGGAGCACTTCATCCACGAGTGGCGCCGTCAGTTCCGGGGCGATGCACAGGTAAAAGACGATTCGTCGATCACCGATGCCGATATCGCGGGCAGCAATCTGATTCTGTGGGGCGACCCGGGCAGCAATCGGATTCTGGCGAAGATTATCGACAAGCTGCCGATGCATTGGACGAAAGATGCGCTGATCATCGGTCCGAAGAAGTTCGACCCGGCCACTAACGCGCCGGTGATGATCTATCCGAATCCGCTAAATCCGAAACGGTACATTGTGATCAACAGTGGGTTCACTTATCGTGAATACGATTATTTGAATAACGCGCGGCAGATTCCGAAGCTGCCGGATTGGGCGGTGGTGGACATCACCCAGGCTCCCGACGCGCGGTTCCCGGGTAAGATTGCGGATGCTGGATTCTTCGGCGAGCATTGGGAGTTGATTGCGGGCGCGGCGCACTAGTACCGCGGTAGAAATGTTGTGAGCACACTTGGACGGAAGTCCTTCGTCGCCAACTCCCGGAACTCAGCAATGGAAATCCGGGTGACATCGCCAATCCGGAGATTATTTCCAGGTTAGACGCGAGTAATGCCCTGGCAAGAAGGCAGGTAGTGGGGACCTCCACGCCTGCGTCGGCATTAGCAATGGCGCTGAATGACCGCGCACCGTCACGATACTGTTCTGGAAATACTACGCATCCACGAGTGATTCGTCCGTAATCGAGGCCGTTCAGAATAATGAGAACGAAACGCTGCGAAGGCGGGCTCAGCTACCTTCCACAAATTGTGTTCGTCCCATGAATTTTGTTCGTCATCTTGAACTGTCTCAGGATTTCCTCCTATAGTTCCTAATATCCCTGCTCGGCAAAGCTGGGGCGCGCTCTGAACGGTAGAGCCGAAGAAGCCGTTCTTTGACGATGCCTTTTGGATTTTCGTGGCTCTGTAGCCAACGAAGCGGGCACGGTTCATCGACCCTCTCAGGCGAAAAACCTCACGTGCAAAGCCACGGTTTGAAAAGGGAAATGCCTTCCCCGGTTGTTTTTCAGCGGCGACTCGCTCTTCGGACCCAATATCGATGCTACAACCGGCACATCCTTGATTGCCTCGGACAATCCAGCGATTGCGTCTTCCTTCCCGGTAGCCAGCGGCGCCATGGTGGGCCTGGGACATGTGAGCTATTCGATCGGCAATACTGCGGTAACCGGACCTTTTGACCTTGACTTGACACCTGCGGCTTCATCCGCGCCTGATGTGGCAGGCGGCATCGTCCAGATATTCTTATCCAGCGGCACGCTCACCGTTACCTCCGCCACGCCTGAGCCGGTCACCTTCGGTCTAGTAGGGATGGTTCTGATGTTGGGGCTCGCGCGGAAGAAGAACTAGAGACTTTCTGAACCGGCGGCATTTTCTTAGGGATCATTGAGGGTCGTGTGCAAGTTCGTCAGCGGCCCGCACGTCTCCGGGTTTCAGAATCGCGCATGATGGATCCAGCCTTTGTCGAACTCCCGCACGAAGTGTCACTGATTTGCTGGAGGATGCACTATCGGGCTAGCTGGGGCTAGCTGGTGGGATTCCAAACAAACTTGCCACTCTTGTTGACATAGCCTTGCTTATTGCCAATCCACACGGGCGCGATTCCGTTTGAGAAATCGCCCGCGTCCTGGAATTGCGGAGTGATCACAAAGTTGCCCGACCGATCGATCCAGCCGAAGCGATTGTTCACGGAAACCAGCGCCAAGCCATCGACGAACTCGTGTGCGTCCTGAAATTGCGGATTGATGACCCATTTGTTTTCTTTGTTGATATAGCCGAATTTGCCGGCTAAGCTCACGAGTGCGAGGCCGTTGGAAAAATCGCCGGCGCTTTCAAACTGTGGGTTAATCACGATGTGACCGCTCTTATCGATGTAGCCGAATTGGCTCCCCAAGCGGACAAGCGCTCTGTCGTCTGAAAAGCTGCTCGCCTGGTCGAACTGCGGTGAAATTACTGTCTTACCTTCCTTGTTGATGAATCCCCAGCGGCCGCTCATCATAACAGGCGCCATGCCTTCCGAAAAACGCCCCGCGCCTTCGAACTGCGGATTGAGGACGAATTTACCATTGGTGTCGATGTAGCCAAGGCGCCGCCCAATTCCCACCAGCGCCAGACCGTCGGAGAACGGATCTGCTACCTCAAACTGCGGTGCGATGGCGAGTTTGCCATGCTTATCCACATAGCCCCAGAGATTGCCTACTTTCACTGGCCCCAAAGAATGTTCAAAACGTCCGGCGTTGTCGAATTGCGGCGGGATGACGACGCGGCCAGACTTATCGATGTATCCGAACCTGCCATTTGCGTGTATCGGGAACAATTGACTCGATCCGGTAAAATTGTACGCGCCGCTGCTCGATAACGCGACGACCGCCAACACTAGTATTGCTGCTACGCCCAACAGTATGAACAAATGGTTTCTTTGCATTGGCCCCTCCTGACCTGAAGAGCAATCCTGTGACCAATTGAAAGGTATTCCGAATGCAAGAATTTAGGGCGGGGGCAGAATAATGACGGAAAATGTAAAGCGGGGACTGATCATCGGAGGATTTGCATTGCTGGCGACAATTGCGGTACTGGGGTGGGCCAGAAAATCCGAGCCAAGCGCAACCGGAATCGTTCAACCCGGCTCGGCGGCTAGCTATCCGGTCGGTTACACGAATACGGGGGGAGCGGCCGTTCAGCCGAACTCTCAATACGCCGAGCAACCGCCTATGGGCGAGGACACTCGCGACTATCGCAGTGCCTATCCAAGTCCGCGTGTCGTCAGGCAGTTAGAGGAGCCGCCAGCGGAAGTAGAAGAGAGGCAGGCGAATCCACCCGAGGTGCAGAGTCGCGCCGAGGTGCAGAGTCACTACGTCGAACATCGTTCCGGCCGGACTCACAGAGGGCGATCCACCGGGAAGTCAGTGGCGATCGTAGCGGGCAGTGCGGGCGCAGGTGCGGCGATAGGCGCTCTTGCAGGCGGCGGTAAGGGTGCGGGGATCGGTGCATTGGCCGGCGGCGGGGGCGGATTTATCTACGACCGGCTAACGCACAAGCACGTTAATTAGCAGAGTGGAATTAGATTAGCAGAGTGGAATTAATTGATCATCGGCCCGCGCGGAGCGACTGCGGGGCGGGAGCACGTTTCTAGTGACTCGCGGCTATCGACTTGGTGATCGTGCTTCCAAAAGGTGGTGCGGGTCCACCTCGGAGATAACCAATCAGGCGGGTCATTTCTGTGATAACCAAGTCTAGTTTGTGGGGGTAGGGCGACGGACTTAAACATCCAGGGTCAAAAACGTCCGCATAGTCCAATATTTATGCGTGATTCCCATTTTGGCTCCCGGTTTCTCGCAAAGATTATAACGAGCCTCCAATTCTATTTCGGCGTTGCGTCTCGTTGAGCCGGGTTAATCTGTCTGTTTGGACAATCGTTGGGACCAGAAGTACCGCAGCGGCTATGGGGCCGGCGGCGCCGTGGAACCTTTACTTGCCGGCGCTGTTGCCAACCTGCGGCCAGGCCGCGCCCTCGATCTCGCGTGCGGACTTGGCCGGAATGCTTTGTACCTGGCTGAACGCGGATGGCACGTGACGGCGCTCGATTATTCCATCGTAGCGATCGAGACGCTCCGCAATTCTTCTATCGACGCACGCGTTGTGGACTTGGAAGATCCGGCGTTCCAGCTTCCGGATTCCCAATATGATCTGATTCTGGATATCCTGTATCTGCGGCGCAGTTTGTTCCCGCAAATTCGAACGGCACTGAAGCCGGGCGGAATATTCGTCGCGATGATCGCTCTGTTCGATAACGATGCGCCGATGAATGCCGATTATCTGTGCGCACCGGATGAACTGCGAATGGTTTTCGCCGATTGGACGATCCACCACTACCGCGAAGGGAAGAACCACCGAAGAAATGTCGCGGAGATCGTCGCGGAACGGCCGGGAACAAACACCGAATACCAAACGTAAGTCCGCTTAGAGGCTTGCTTATGATATTACGTCCACTCGCCTGTTTAGGCGCAGTTGTTCTGTTTCTCACAGGCTGCGATGTCAATTCCGTTGACGCCGGCCCTACGCAGCGCGAGTCGAAATCAATCGATCTCGACAAATCGGAAATGGTGCGGACCGATCTGAAGATGGCGGCGGGAGAACTGCGAATCTCCGGTGGCGCGTCGAAGCTCATGGAAGCCGATTTCGCCTATAACGTCCCCCCGTGGAAGCCGGAGGTCCGCTATAGCGCCACGGGATTCCGGGGGGAGCTCTCCGTTGAACAGCCTTCAGGTAGTCCCACGGCCAAAAATTCGCGCAACGAATGGAATGTTCGCTTGAACGATTCCGTTCCGATGGACCTTGTGGTGAAATTCGGTGCGGGCGAAGCGAAACTTAACCTTGCCTCGCTCTCGCTACGGAGCGTCCAGGTGGAGATGGGGGCAGGCACATTGGAAATGGATCTCCGCGGCCAACCCAAGCGGGATTATGACGTGCGCATCCGCGGCGGCGTGGGCGAAGCGACGGTGCGGCTGCCCCGAGATGCCGGGATTCAGGCCAACGCGACCGGCGGCCTCGGTTCCATCAACGTTCGCGGCCTTACAAAAAAGGAAGGCGATCGTTACGAAAACGATGCGTACGAGCACGCCAAAGTCCGGATCCATGTCGATGTAAAGGGCGGAATCGGGAATATTAACCTATACGCGGAGTAAACTATCCGGCTAGATCGACAGGTCCATTGACATCCCTCCTTTGAGGCATGAAACTAATGGTAATGACTGATTCAGAGCAACCGATGAGTGATGTGATGAACAGTCGGCGATTCGAACGAATTCCTTGCGCAGAAAAAATCAGGATCGCTTGGGACGGTCCAAACGGAGTACCTCAGTCCACCTTAGGGCGGTGCCTCGACATATCGGCAACCGGACTGGCTGTGCGGCTCCTGGTTCCCATCGAAAAGCAAACTTACGTTAATCTGCGGGCCGATCATATCCGGCTTTCCGGCCGCGCTTCGGTCCGGTACTGTATCCGCCACAACGGCTCGTATCAGGTTGGTCTCGAATTTAGCGCTGGTCTGCGGTACAAGGCGCCCAAGACATCCTCCGGCAACTAACCTCTTGCGTTGCCCGCATGGGTATCATAGGTTTTTCACGTCCCGTTACCCATGGAAATCAAACAACTCAATACCGCCCTCCTGCTTCATATCTCGCAGCAGCTCAGCATCCCGCTTAAAAGCCTGGTAGCGACCATCGAACTCCTGGATGAGGGTTCTACCGTTCCATTCATTGCGCGGTACCGGAAAGAAGTGACCGGCAATCTAGATGAGGTGCAGATTCGCGCGATCGAAGAAAAGCTGGCGTATTTCCGGGAGTTGGAGGAACGCCGCGCGACGATTCTGAAGTCGATCGAAGAACAGGGAAAGCTGACCCCGGAATTGAAAGCCAAGCTCGAGGCGACTCTCGAGAAAAACGAACTCGAAGACCTCTATTTGCCGTACAAACCGAAGCGCAGAACGAAGGCCTCGATTGCGCGGGAAAAGGGGTTGGAGCCGCTGGCGCAGTATCTCTGGGATCAGCAGCCCGGCGCTCAGCCGCTGAGCGAATTTGCGACAACGTTCGTCAATGCAGAACTGGGAGTAACGACCGCCGAAGAGGCGCTCGAGGGCGCTCGCCACATCGTGGCCGAGTGGATTAGCGAGAACGCCGCCTTCCGCAAGGTGCTTCGGCAGATGATGATGGAGAACGGGTTCGTGGTGAGCCGCGGAATTGAAGGAGCCGAGGCCAAGGACCCTGAGGGCAAGTTCAAACAATACGCGCATTTCAGTGAACCCGCATCGAAGATCCCGTCGCATCGAATGCTGGCGATTCGCCGGGGCGCGAAGGAAGAGGTTCTGAACTTCGAAATCGAATTGGATACCGTGATGCCGCTCACGTTTTTGAAAAACAAGATAATCCGCGAGCACGGCGACTGGATTCCGCATCTGGAAAAAGCCATTGAAGATTCCTACGAGCGGCTGCTGAACCCTTCCATCCAAACCGAAGTACGGCTGGAATTGAAGGACCGCTCCGACGCCGAGGCGATTCGAGTGTTCCGCGAGAATCTGGAAAACCTGCTGCTCGCCCCGCCTGCGGGTCAGCTCAACGTGCTGGCGGTCGATCCCGGTATCCGCACCGGCTGCAAGCTCGCCGTGATTGATGAAACGGGGAAGTTTCTGGAACACACAGTCATCTATCCGCTGGAGCCGAAGAACGACATCGTTGGATCGGTGAAGACCATCAGCGCGCTGATTCAGAAGTATAAGATTCGCGCGATTTCGATCGGCAACGGCACCGGCTCTCGGGAATCAGCGGCGTTCATCAACGATTTTTTGCATCAGGCCGGCTTGAAAGAGGTATTCAGCGTAGTGGTGAATGAATCCGGGGCGTCGGTGTACTCCGCATCCGACATCGCGCGGCAGGAATTCCCGGATCTCGATCTCACGGTGCGCGGCGCCATCTCGATTGGACGCCGATTGCAGGATCCGCTGGCGGAACTGGTGAAGATCGATCCGAAATCGATCGGCGTCGGACAGTATCAGCATGATGTGGATCAGCGAAAGTTGATGAAGGGTCTGGAAGGAACGGTGGAATCCTGCGTGAACCGCGTGGGCGTCGATCTGAACACGGCTTCGTGGGCGCTGCTGCGATACGTGGCCGGCATCAACGAACGCACGGCCGTCAAAATCGTGGAGTATCGCAACGAGCACGGAAAGTTCCATTCGCGCATGCAGCTTACGGCGATCCCCGGCTTCGGGCCGAAAACGTTCGAGCAGGCGGCGGGGTTCCTGCGAATTCGCGGCGGCGATAACCCGCTCGATATGACGGCGGTGCATCCGGAATCGTACGCGGTGGTCGAGAAGATCGCGCAATCGCTGGGCGTGGGAATTCCGGAGCTGATCAGCAAGCCCGATCTGGTAGAGCAAGTGAAACTGGAAGGTTTCCAGACGGAAAAAGTTGGGCTCTACACGCTAGGTGACATTCGCGAAGAGTTGCGCAAACCAGGCCGCGATCCACGCCAGAAATTCACATTGGCTAAGTTCCGCGAGGACGTAAAGACCATCGCGGACCTCAGCGTAGGCATGATTCTGGAAGGCACCGTGACCAACGTGACTGCGTTCGGCGCATTCGTTGACGTGGGCGTGCATCAGGACGGCTTGGTCCACATCAGCGAGCTTTCCAACCGCTACATCAAGGACGCGAGTGAAGTGGTGAAGGCCGGCCAGATCGTCAAGGTGAAGGTGCTGAGCGCCGATGCGAAAGTGAAGCGAATCGCGCTCTCGATGAAGGCGCTGGATGAGCGGGGGCCGGCGCCGCGCCCGGAGCCGCCGAAAAAAGAAGCACCCAAGCCGAAGGCGCCGAGTATCGAAGACAAACTGGCGCAGTTGAATTCCCGTTTTCGCACGAGGTGAATGATGATGTACGCAACCCTGCTGGTCCCTGTTCTGGCGTTCGCTCAATATGCTGCGCCCGAACGGCCCCCCGCTTACAAGCCGAGTGACGCCGAGCTGCAGCAGATCCGTACGAAGATCGCGCAGATCCATTCAGACGATCCCGATGTGGAAATCTTTCGGAAGGCCGGGGAGTGGATTCTGCGCTTCCCCGAGGAGTTCTTCACCAAAGTTTCCTACACAAATACGTTGCGGCTGCTCGACATTGGGATTGCGCGGCAGGCACAAAGCGATCGGCCGTGGGCTCAAGCGAAAGGGCGAATTGCCCGTGCCTACCGTTCGCGCATTGACGGCAGCGTTCAGCCGTACGGCGTGATCGTGCCCGATTCCTACGATCCGAACAAACCGGCTCGGCTGGACGTGATTCTGCACGGACGAGGCGATACGATCACCGAGGTCAGCTTCCTGGCTGGGCATCAGTCGGACAAACCGATTCCGGCCGATCAGAATCAAATCGAGTTGGAAGTCTTCGGGCGCACCAACAATGCCTATCGTTGGGGGGGCGAGACCGATGTATTCGAGGCAATGGAGGCTGTGCGCAAGGATTATCGCATCGATCCGGAGCGGATCGTTCTGCGAGGTTTTTCAATGGGTGGCGCTGGGGCGTGGCACATCGGATTGCATTACCCGGATCAGTGGGCGGCCTTCGAAGCAGGCGCTGGATTTACCGAAACGATGAATTACGCAAAGCTGAAGGACGTGCCGCCATATCAGCGCGCCCCGATGCACATCTACGATGCGATGGATTACACGCTGAACATCTTCAACGTTCCGGCTGTCGGGTATGGCGGCGAGATCGATCCGCAGTTGCAGGCGAGCCGGAATATTCAAGCGCAGATCGAACGCGAAGGGTTGAAACCCGCGGATCTGCGCGCGTTATTTCTCGTTGGACCGAACACCGCGCACAAATTTCATCCGGACAGCAAGAAGGAATCGGACGAGTTTATCAACAAAGCCGTCGCGGAGCGGCAGACCTCGCCCGATCACATTCGGTTCGTAACCTACACCACGCGCTACAACAAGTGCTTCTGGATTACTTTGGATCAACTCGAAAAACAATACGAGCGAGCCGACGTGGACGCGACACGGAAGGGCGATACGATCACAATTCAGACGAAGAACATCGCGCGATTCACATTGAAGACGCCGTCCAAAGCAGTGATCGACGGGGAGTCCCTGGCGCTCTCGACGTCATTCGAAAAACGCGGGGCCCAGTGGGGACCGGCACGTTCGTTCGGCGAGTTGCACAAACGTCACGGTCTGCAGGGTCCGATTGACGATGCTTTCATGGACTCCTTCCTCTGTGTTCGCCCGCCGGGGCAGTTCACGGCACAATACGCAAAGTACATGCGGGGCGATCTTCGCGCGAAAGAACCAGCGGCCGTCAGCAAGAGCGACATCGCAGACAACAACCTCGTCCTCTTCGGTGATCCCACGGACAACAAACTGATCGCCGAGATCAATGGGAAGCTCCCGATTCGTTGGGTGAAGGACCGGATCGTTGTGGGCGCCGATTCATTTCCCGCGTCCGAATACAAGCTGGCGATGATCTATCCGAATCCTCTCAACCGGAACCGGTACGTGGTGTTGAACAGCGGTTACACCTTCGGCGAAGCGGCGTTCAAAGGTACAAACGCGCTGCTCTATCCGCGGCTGGGCGATTGGGCGATCATCCGGAAATCGGACAATCAGGTGGCCTTGGCCGGCATTTTCGACGATGATTGGAGCTTGGGTCCTTTGAAGACCGTTGGCAGTTTCAAGTGAATCGGCTTTTCGTCTTTCGCCTCACCTTCCAGGCGGCGAATGAGCAGCTTGGAACCTGCGTAACCGATCTGGTAGACCGGTTGAGAAACGGAAAAGATCGGCAGTTTTACGGACGCCGTATACCGGACATCGTCAAAGCTTCCGATGGCAAATTTTCCCGGTAGCAACGCGCCAACCTCCGCGATCGCTTCTAGAAGCCCCTGCCCCATAGTTCCATTGGAGGCGAAGATCGCATCGGGAGCGCGCTCGCGCTTCAGCAATTCCAAAGCGCAACGGTATCCGCTCTCGTGCCGGTAATCGCCGTAACGGATGAGCGCCGGATCCTCCTTCAAGTCCGCCGCTCGCAATGCGTCTTTGTAGCCTTGCAGCCGTTCCCGGGCATTGTGAATGGAAGAGGGCCCGCAGATGATAGCAATCCGCTTGTGGCCGGCCTGAATCATGCTTCGAACGCATTCCCTGGCTCCAGCGCGATTGTCCACCAGGACCGAATCGCAATCGAAGCCCGCCAGCTTGCGATCGAGAGCAACGATGGGAATCTCGGCGTCCGCCATTTTCTTCGCGCCCTCACTCGCGCCACCGCCCGCGCAGGTCACCAGGAGAACACCGTCGATTCGCCGCGACCGCAAGGTGTTCAGCGCCTGCAGTTCCCTATCCACCTGATCGTCGGTGTTGAAGATCACGAGCGAGTAACCGCACTCCCAGGCAGCGTCCTCGGCTCCGCGCGCCAGTTGCGGAAAAAACGGATTGCAGATGTCGGGAATCACCAGGCCGATCATTCGGCTGTGTTTGCTTTTCAGGCTGCGCGCGATCAGGTTCGGATGATAATCCAGTTCATGGATGACCTTCAGTACGCGTTTGCGGCGCTCCTCACTGACGGGCACGCTGCCGTGGAGGACATTAGAAACGGTTGCAATCGATACGCCGGCACGCTTGGCGACTTCTTTCAGGGTGACCATGGGCTGGACTCACCAGCATAGCTTGAAATGCGCGATCGGGAAAAGAATTGATTGATTTGATGTGTCAAGCCAACTGCGGTTGTTTGGGATCGCGCCTTACCCACCGGAACGCGGGCACCGAGTTTTTCCAGAAGTACTTCTCAGCGGCCGGCCGTCCCTTCGCCATAAAGTACAACTGCAGGATCTCCAGAGCCGTCTTATTTCGGCCTGCATAGACAATAAAGTCTTCGCCGAAGATATCCCAGATGAAATCCAGCACCGGTTTGTAGACAGCCGGATCGAACGGCGCCTGTGGATTCGCCCCGGAGCGGGGTAGCCCAGAGACTTTCGCATAGACATTTCGTTTCCTGAGTTCCTGGAGATTATCCGAGTAACTCTTCAGAACCTCCGGCGCGGTAGGGAGCGCAAGCGCCTGCAGATGACCGAGAACCACCCGCAGCTCAGGCACTTTATCGGTAAGACGCACAGTCGCATCGATCAGGTCTAGCCGCGGGTTGGCGACCTCCAATGTGAGGCCTGTCTGGGCAAATGCTTTCATATTGGCGATGAAGTCCGGCCGGTCGACCGCGGCGACCAGGTCGTGGCCATCCCAGACATTGCCGTACCGGATCCCGAGAAATAACTTGTTGCGATGATACCTTTCCAGATACTCGCGAAACTCCGGTTTCACTGGATCCAGATCGCCGATCGTACCGACAATCATCGGCTCTTTTTCGATGACCATCAGCACCCAGAGATTATCCTCGACCCAGGGGCTCGCCTCGACTTCGATGCCGCCGACGATACCGAGAGGCGTCGCCGTCTCACGAAAATCACGCGGTAAAAATGGAGGCGGATTCGGGGTCTTTGGATAGGGTGCGCCCTGAGGGCGAGTCGCGTCGTAAAGATGGAAGTGGGTATCTATGATTGGGATAGGATCTCCTTGCGCCCCGGCCAAGGTAGAGGTAGCAGTGGCGCCGGCGGCCGCCATGAGAAACGCTCTGCGGCTCGATAGGGCGGCGGAACTTTGGGTGGACCCGTTATCGTCGATCATCCGGCGTGAACTCCTTGTCAGCCCTGAATTCTACATCAGATGGACGCGTGCCGCACCAGAAGTGGGCAATCAGAAGTGGGCAATCTTCAAAGTGGTGGGCTGCGAAACTCAATTAGAGCGATTCTAGAATTCAGCGCCCGATTGGCAAGCTCATCGGCATGTTGCGCTGTTAATTGGACACGTCGCCAATTCTCCCGGAACGCTAGTGCCCTTTCTGAAGCTCATCCGGTTGAGGGTCATGATGCGGTACTCTCAAGGTTTATGAGTTTCGGACAGCTCACCAAACAGCTTGCGAAGGAAGCGCTGTTGGATTCGTTGCGTCCTCCCGACGCGGCGGCGCGTTCGGAGTCTCTTGGTACCGTGGCCGCGCCCGCGGCGTCTCCGCCTGACAATCTCGCCGCAATTCTGATCGCCCAGGTCCAGGCCATGCAGAACGGACTCAAGGACGATCAGGAACTCGTGGTCCTTTGCACGGCCGGCCCGGAAACGCTGCGAGTGCTGGAGATCTTTGCCCCGTCGAAGCGGCTTTTGGTGCTCACGGGCATCGACTCGGACCGAGCCGTCACGCGCCTAATCTCGCCTGTGGAATCCTTGCAGTTGGTGTGCAAGACGATGTCCGTCCAGGCGGGCACAAAGCCGGCCCGCATCCGGTTCATCACGCCGAAACTGCCGGCCTAAAAGGCACTACTCGTGCCGCAGCGCCGTCATCGGGTCGATGCACGACGCTCGCCAGGCTGGAGTGTAACCGGCGGCCAGTGCGGCGGCTATCAGGATTGCTACCGCTAGGGAGATCGCTTGTGGATCGTTGGGCTTTGTGCCGTAGAGAAGTGGCGCCAGAAAGTGGGTTGTTTCCCAGGCCGCGGCCAATCCGATGAGAAGTCCGGCGCTGACCAACGCCAGGACTTCGCGGAGTACCATCCAGATGATGCCTCGGCGCTCTGCGCCGAGCGCCATGCGGATGCCGATTTCGTTGGTGCGCTGCGCGACTGCGTAGGCCATGGTCCCATAAAGACCGACGCATGCGATGAGGAGGGCCAGAGCCGCGAAGCCTGTGCAGAGGTCAGCGAAGGTGCGTTCCTGGGTGATGGTCTGATCGATTTGACGCGCCTGTGTATTGATGTTGGTGATGGGAACTCCGGTTCCGGTTTGATCGACGATCTGGCGGACCGTTTTGGTTAGTGCGAGTGGATCGCCGGCCGTCCGGAGTTCAAAGAACATTTGTCTGATGGGGTTCTGCGTGTAGGGAGTGTAGACAACCGTCGGGATTTCCCCAGTTAGCGCGTTGTAGTGGGTGGTTTTGGCCACGCCGATGATCTCAATGTCAGCGGGCTTTTTGGGATTGCCGATTCCGATCATGCGGCCAACGGGATTCTCCTTCCCAAAAAACGTTGTGGCGAATTTCTCTGTGACCACGGCAACGCGCGGAGATGCCATGTCGTGTTCCTCGATCCCGCGTCCCAACAAGATGGGGATTTGCATGGTACTGAGAAACGATTCATCGACGTTGAGGAGGCAGGTTTGATCCCGCTTGCCTTCCCGAGGCTGTGTGCCCGGGATCACGACGTCTTGCGAACTCCAGTAGTGGGCAATGAGAGGGAAATCAGACAGTCCGACGCTGCGGACTCCTGGAATTGTGCGGAAGCGATCCCGCATATCGGCGTAGAAGCGGCCCAGCGCGGCATCCTTGTATCCGGCTTGCCGCGCGTTCAGGCTGAAGATCAGAATATTTTCCCGGTTGAAGCCGAGGTCGATCTTGTTGAGATTGGACACGGTGCGGACGAACAGATTTGCCGCGATGACCAGCAATAACGAGAGTGCAATCTGGGCGACGATGAGAAACCGGTTCGCTCCGATCGCGTGGCGGAGTCGTCCGCGGGGCGCGCTTGCTCGGGTTTCCTTGAGCGCCGGTGTGAGATCGATTTTGGTGGATTGAATAGCGGGCGCGAGTCCGAAGATTATTCCCGTGATGATAGCGAGCGCCAGCGTAAAGCCGAGAACCGGCAAACTTAGATTGGCATGCAATGTGAAATTCTCGCGGCCATTTGCGAGCAGCCAGGTGATTGCCTGAATTCCCCAGAACGCGACAAATAGTCCGAGCACTCCACCCAGGAGCGAAAGCACCACGCTTTCCGTCAAGAGCTGCCGCACAATTCGCAGACGGCCGGCGCCGAGACTGAGACGCACCGCCATCTCGCGCCGGCGGGCGGCGGATCGTGCAAGCAGCAGATTGGCAATATTCATGCAGGCGATGGTGAGGATGAGAGCGACCATGGCCATGAGAAGGTAGAGCGGCTGAGAATATCGCTCCCTTAACGAGTCGAGGCCGGAAGCGCCTTCCTGGAGCCATAACGCCGGCATATCGATCTTTTCTTTGGCGGTGGAAGCGGTGCTTTCCACATACGAATGAAATTGCGCCGCTAGTGCGGTCTGAGCCTGTTGGATGCTAACTCCGGGACGCAGGCGCCCCATCATTTCGACCCAGTAGAAATTGTGGTTGAAAAACATTCGCTGCCCGTCCTCGCCTGGGCTTTGGGCTAGCAACGGAGCGGCGTGCAGAGGGATAAAAACATTCGGCGCTACTGACGCGTCAACCCCGAAAAACCCAGGCGCGGAAACACCGGCGATGGTGAACGGGACTTTGTTGATGAGGATCGACTGTCCGATGGCGTTTGCATTGGACGAGAAACGGCGTTGCCAGTAGTTGTAGCTGATCACGGTTACTGGAGTGGCGCCGGGGCGATCGTCATTGTCCTGGATGAGGCGTCCCGCCGCGGGCGGCACGCCGAGCCCGCTGTAAAAGCCGCCTGACACGTACAATCCCTGGACGACTTCCGCTTGCTCGTGAACGACGATGTTGAGCCCCCACGCGGAGGCATAGGCAAACATTGTGGACAGTACATTCTGATTTGAGCGGAGAGTTTCATACGCGGCGAAGGGATAGTTGGGGCTGATGGCGCCGGACCTGCTGCCGTTCAGGCCGTGAACGACCGCCGGCATATCTTTGGCGCGCCACTTGAGGATGACCAATTCCTGAGGACGCTCCACAGGCAATGCGCGCATGAGGATGGCGTCCAGAAAGCTGTAGATGGCGGTGTTCGCTCCTATTCCCAGTGCGAGAGACAGTACCGCCATCGTTGTGAATAGCGGGTTCACCGCCATGGCGCGCAGAGCGTAACGAATATCCTGGGCGAGCTGTTCTACAAATGTCCAAGTCCACATGGTGCGGCTCTCCTCTTTGAGCAATGTAATGTTTCCAAAATGACGGTTGGCCTGCTCGGCGCTGCCTTCCGCCGCGGCTTTCAGCGCAAGATGATGGCGCATTTCGTCATCGAGATCTTTTTCGAATTGATCGCGGCGAAGCAGGAAGCGCAGTTTGCGGAGGAGTTCTCGCATAGCCATTTCACGCGGGCTGGATGACGCGGACAATCGCGGCCATCACCCGTTCGAATTCCTTGATTTCGCTCGCGAGCTGCTTTCGGCCTTGCGGCGTCAGGCTGTAGAAGCGCGCGCGGCGGTTGTTTTCCGATTGTTTCCATTCACCGGCCACCCAGCCCTTGATAAGCATGCGCTGCAAGGCGGGGTAGAGAGAACCTTCTTCCACCTGCAAAACGTCGCCGGAAATCTGATGGATGTGCTGGGCGATTCCGTAGCCGTGCATTGGCCCCAAGCGGGCGAGAGTCTTGAGGATCAGCATGCACAGAGTACCGGGCGGGATGTCAGGGCGTTGTTCCATAGAGAA
>Ga0105240_10002989_pt1 | contig 26600 bp, 37 predicted proteins | sample KBSC54metaG_FD_80426 | JGI IMG/M metagenome (GOLD analysis project Ga0105240, IMG submission 80426) | Corn rhizosphere microbial communities from Kellogg Biological Station, Michigan, USA - KBS C5-4 metaG | ecosystem: Host-associated > Plants > Roots > Rhizosphere > Soil | place: Michigan, USA...
ACTCTCGGCCGAGGTTCATGCCGCCTAACCAGGCCCGGGAACCATCCACCAACAGCACTTTGCAGTGGTCCGAGGAGAGCCAAGGGTTCAGAAACGGCCGAATCGCCACCTTCGAGTTGTCGCCCAGGTAACTGACGATGGAGGACGGGGCAACAAACTCCTCGGGTAAGGGCGTCGCGGGCGGAGACACTCCCCCTGCAATGCTGCCCATCCGATCGAGGACCACCCGGATGTCCAGTTGCCCCGAGCGCGCCTTGAGGTCATCCGCGATTCTCACGGCGACGTCGTCCCGGTCGAAGATATACACGTTGAAGTAAATGTGATTGGTCGCCTGCAGGAGCGCCTCGTGGAGTCTTGGAAAAAACCGTTCGCCATCGATCAAGAGTCGAATTGAACCTGGCTCGCGTCTCGTCCCCGTATAACGATCGAGCCAGTTTTCCCAGGCAGCGAGATCCATCCCGGGCGCAGGCGACGCCGGCGTGACCGTGGAATGGGTACCGGGAAGCGGGAATCGAATAAAGCGGACCAGCGTTTCAACTCCGAGATCCGCCAGTCGTACGGCGCTCGACACGGGGTTCTTGAGGAGAGCCCATCCATGGCTCTCGGGCAACAAAGCGCTCAGACCCTGTGCCGTGACGGCGAGCGAGGAACCACGTTCAACCCAATCGTAGAGGGCCGCTGGGGCAAGGAGGACGCATCGATGCTGGCGCCGATCCAGGAGGAGTGGCTGAGTGAAACGACGCGAGTTCGGCCCCAAAAGCAAAAACAAGGAACCTCCGGGATGACTCTGGCTCAATTGCCGATCGATAATCCGCGCCATCATCTCGAGGGTTTCCTCCATGGAATACTGATGATCAATGATGGTCCCAGAGGGTACGTCGCCAACCGGCACGGAACGGGAAGCTCCCTGGGGATCACGGTACAACAGGCGATCGGCGAGGAAGGCTTGGAAATAAGCGCCATGGCCAGGGGAAGGCGGCGTGAGTTCAGCCACCAGATTGGTCGCCAACTGGCGCCACTCCGCTCCCGCCACCACGCTCGCTTCCCGCCAACCGTGTTCCCCTGTCGGCATTCGGGAAAGCCTCTGATTCCAGTGCAAGAGAGCCGAATCCGCCTTGTACCCGCTGGTCGGGACGCGCAAACGGCTCCAGGTGGCACCGAAGACTTCCACCCCCGCGCTCGTCGGGAAATAGAACCGAACCAGATCTCCTTTGACAAATACCCTGGGCGGAGGGGCTGATTGCGCCGTCAAATTGCGCCATTCGTCGAGCGACTGCTGCTTGGCGGTGGCCTTATCCGCGCGAACCGGGCTCTCACAAAAGGCCGCCAGCAAAAGAAATCCGGCCAACGCTTTGATCCAAAGCGCCGCGGGGAAATCCGTGCTCGCACGCAAGAGGGTCTACCATTACAACAGGAACAGGCCCGTGGGAAAGCCAGAAGAGGAGAGAAGAATCACTTTGGTTGAATCACCTTGCCGTCGGAGTTAACCGTGAGCGCCGCCGACCTTCTCCCTTTGAAGGTCACGACATAGGAGGTACGATCCCCGCTTGTTTCCCGGGTGATGACATCGATTTCCGCGTCGGGCCGGGCGCGTTGTATGGCCTCCATTACCTGAGGCGGAAGATCATCGGGTGACACTCGCGTCACCGGACCGTAACTGGCAACGTTGAACACGTCCCGGGGTGCGCCCACCGCGACCGTGAGGTTCGGGTAGAGAACCGAACCGTTCGGCGAGACGTAAAGAGGAGGAAACAGCTCGGAGTTTTCGAACGCAATACGATAAACGGTCTTTCCGTCGCTCGTCCCTTTGTCGATCCGAGCGATTGCCGAAGAACCCGTCTCGGCTCGCACGGTGCGCTGGACGGCCGGTGGCAATTGGGAGAATTGGGTCCCGGGCGACTCCAGGGGGAGGAGGTAACGGTCTGCATACTGATTGCCAGCCTCGGGCTGCGGCCGGGCGCAGCCCCAAAGGAGAACGCCGGCCAGTGCCCAACCACATACGCCAGGGAATCGGCGTCCGCCCTCTTGGGGAACGCCCCGCGTCGGGGTGGTAGGTTCAGGAACGGTGCAGGGCTTCATACGTGCTTTAATCCCAGAAAGTTATCCCCTGTTCCATGGTTTTTCACGTGGGGCTCAACCACGCCGGGCAGCAGAAAAGCACCCTAACCGCCGCCTATAACCTCTGGATCAACCTGCCGGAAGCGCTATGATGTAAGCATGGCAAATCGACTCCCTACGAGATGGCGCGCCCGCGGGGGCGGGCGGCCAAGGTGGATGTGGCTGGCAGCCTGTAGTCTGGCGGCCGGATTGCTCCTGACCGGCTGCACCACGGTCCCGGTCACCGGGCGGCACGAGTTGAACCTGGTGTCCGCCGATGAGGAAATGGCGCTCGGCCTTTCGAGTTTTGACCAGATGAAAAAGGACACACCAGCAAGCCATGAAGCGATGGCCAATGGGATGGTGGAGCGGGTAGGAAGCCGGCTGGCGGCCGTGGCGGGCAAGGATCTGCCCCAAGCAAAATGGGAGTTCGTCGTGTTTGACAGTCCGGAAGCGAACGCATTTTGTTTGCCCGGCGGCAAAGTGGGTGTTTACGCGGGGATCCTGCCGATCGCGAAAACGGATGCCGGCCTGGCAACCGTCCTCGGACATGAAATCGGACACGCCGTGGCTCACCATGGCGCTTCTCGCATGAGCCAGGCGATGGTGACGCAAACCGGCGGGCAGGTCCTCGGGTCGGCCATGTCGTCCTCCGACCCGAAATGGCAATCCGCCGCTGCCCTGGCTTATGGGCTCGGGACGAAAGTTGGTTTCGAACTGCCCTACAGCCGCGAGCAGGAATCCGAAGCGGATCACATCGGCCTCATTTATATGGCGCGGGCGGGTTACGATCCGAAGGAGGCAGTTGCGTTTTGGCAACGGTTCATGGATTACAACAACCAGCATGGTGGCAGCAGCACGCCGACCTTCCTGCGCACGCATCCGCTGGACGCGGTCCGGATCAAACAGTTGCAGGGCTGGCTTCCGGAAGCGGAAGCCGCCTACGCCTCGAGCAAGACCAGGTAGATACCGCCCCCTCCGGGTTTCAACCGAACGGACGGACCTGTAAAGTCTTGAGGCGGACGGCTAGAGCGTCGTTGAGACGTTCGGACTCGGCTGACTATGGCTCGGCTGGCATATCTCGGCCACGGGCCCGCTGGAGGTTCTCAGGTATTCCTCGATCGCACAGCTCAACAGGTAAAATTTGGTCTGGTGTTGCGGCTCATTAATCGTGAACTGAAATCGTTGCGAGCGGATCCGTTTGAGCACGGCGTCGGCCACCACGAGAAAGCTCCGCGCGCCCGCCACGTCGCGTCGGATGCAAGCCCGAGCGGCCTCCGAAGTGGGACAAAGCATCAGTGTCTCGGAAAAGGTTACCGCCAGGGCTTTGATCGGCGGTCGGCTCGGGGCGCTGACCATCTGCAGGATCTCTTCCTGGAACATGAGGCAGAACTCGTTGAGTTGCATACAAAAATGGTTCAACGAGCTCGGATTATTCATAGCGACCTGCATCGATCAGCCAGGCGTTCTTCTTGCGTTCTCAACGGGGGCGCCCCAGCCATGGGCCGCCTTTTACCCGTCTGCAAAACTCGCCCAGCGAGTTACACGCAGACCTTATCAGCCGTAAAGTCGGAGCGACAATGCCGACGAATACGGATAACCCGTCGGGTCTTTACTAGGGTCGGTTGGGCACCCGATGGCATTCAGTACTCGGTGGCGTTGCTGGCAGGCACGGGATCTGCAAGCGTTTCCCTGACGCTCGGCGGGTGGACAGCTAAACGCCCGCGCGCGCGTTGAGAGGTGCGGCCGCACAGTCCGTGCCTCTCTTTTTTTACCATCCCGCGCCGGCGGTGATTTAGGAGATGAGAATCGGCTGCCGCACTGGCCGAAAGTGGGGCTCGGTGAAGACGGGATCAACCCTGGCCACGCGCAGGCTGGCTGCTTGACACCGGCTCCGGACCTAACGGAGTATGGCGGAAATGCAACCGTCATCCGGCTCCACGACCTCGAAAGGGGGGGTGGCCGCCCCTGGCATTTCATCTCCACCGGCCCGCGATTCCGTCACTTTGTATCATTGGCTCGTGGTGCTGCTCGCTTCCGCCGGGTGGCTCTTTGACTGCACGGGCCAGAGAATCTTTGTACTATCACGGGAACCCGCGTTGAGGGAATTGCTCGGAGCCGGCGCCACCGACGACGCCGTACGGACGTGGGGCGTCACGGCCACTTTTCTGCTGATGATTGGCTGGGCCACGGGGGGAATCGTCTTTGGGATGCTGAGTGACCGCTACGGCCGCGTGAAGGCAATGGTATCCACGCTCCTGGCTTACTCTGTGTTTTCCGGTTTGTCAGGCTTCGCCCACAGCGGGATCGAATTCCTGGTGTGGCGCTTCTTGTTCGGCCTCGGCGTGGGAGGAATGTTCGGCGCGGCTACAACCTTGGTTGCGGAAAGCGTACCGCCTCATTTCCGGACGGCCGCTCTCGGGGCACTCCAAGCGCTCTCCGCCTTCGGCAACATGCTGGCCTCTGCCTTAAGCCTGGGAATTACCCCAGGACAGGAGAACTTTTGGGGGCACTACAGCGGATGGCAGGTTCTGGCGTTCCTGAGCGTGGTGCCGGCGGTGATGGCGGTGCCGATGCTCCTTGTTTTAAAAGAGCCGGAGCCGTGGCGGAAAGCAAAGCTCGAAGCGGCCACCGGGGGAAAAGCGCGCCCCGTGGGTTCCCTAGCGGATCTTTTCCAAAACCCGCGTTGGTTGAAGAATCTGTCCGTAGGGGTGTGCCTTGGGGTCTCAGGCATGGTGGGCCTATGGGGCATCGCCTTTTTCTCGCCAGAGCTGATCACGACCGCGCTGAAGAACCAACCGTTGCGCGTCGCGGAAATTCTGCAGCCATCCGATCTCGTGAAGAGTTTAAATCGCGCCGAGACGCCGGCGTTGGCTTTAATCAAGCACCAACTGCCCGCGAATCTCGTCACTGAGTTGCAGGCGGCAGAGTCCGCGAGGTCCACACCGGCCCCGGTATTAGCCGAGTTGGCCCGCGCGTTCAATGAGTTGATGGCTGGCCCCAGCCTGTACGATTCCGCGGCCTTCCCTTTAGCGAGCCTGAAACGATCCACCCGTAACCTCGTTCAGTTGGTGGAAAAGAACGGCAAGAGGCAGAATATCTCCTTTCTCAACCGCCAGTTGATTGAGCACACCTTTCCGGGGATGCTCCAGGAGCAACAGCAGACCATCGACAAGATGAGGAGCCGTGGCACGCTTCTGCAGGACGTTGGTTCTTTGCTCGGCATGGTAGGCTTCACCTTCGTGGCCGCGAGATTCAGCCGCCGCGGGGCCTTTCTCGGCGCTTTTCTGCTCTGTTTCGTGGTGGTCGCCTTCGTATTCAGTTCCCTTCGCACGGCCACCGACGTTTACTGGATGCTCCCGCTCATGGGGTTCGCTACTTTGTCAGTCTTTGCCGGTTACTCGATTTATTTCCCCGAACTATTCCCTACCCGCTTGCGTGGGACCGGGGTGGGGTTTTGCTATAACACCGTTCGCTACCTGGCAGCCCCATTCCCGCTCCTGCTCGGCTGGCTGAGCACCCTCCTGCCCTTCCGGACGGTGGCCATGTTGATGTGCGGGATTTATTTTATCGGAGTGGCGGCGCTGATTTGGGCGCCGGAAACTAAAGGCCAGCCGCTGCCCGAAGATTGAGTAGTCATTGTGCTCGGACCGGAGACTTGTCTCACGCCAAGACGCAAGACGGAAAGCTGGATGAGCAAATGAAACGCAAGGGTACCGTTGGGTGCTTCCCGTCAACTTTGGGGCACAACGGCCTTGGCGTCTTCGCCCCTGGGCGTGAAATTCCCGTTTCGTCCCTCAGAAGCAAAAAAACCCGTCCTCTCGCGAGGACGGGTTGAATGATAATCCGGGAAGGTTAGGGGGACGCAGCTGCGGCCTCAGCCGGTTTAGCGGTTTCGGCCGGCTTGGGTTCTTCCGCGTGCTTGGGTTCGGCCGGGGCCACGGGTGCGCCCAGTTCGACCCACTCCAGGATCGCCTTCTGGCCGGCATCGCCTTGGCGTTGGCCCAGCTTGATTATGCGCGTATAGCCTCCATGCCGCTCTTTCTGGGCGGGGACGATTTCATCGAAGAGGATCTTGACCACGTCCTCATGGTGCAAGCGCCCGGCAGCGAGCCGGCGGTCGTGGATCGTCCCGCGCTTGCCCAAGGTGACCAATTTTTCCGCTACTGAACGGGCGGCTTTGGCTTTGGCCAGGGTGGTGGTAATACGTTTGTGTTTGATCAGGCTGCACACCATGTTCGCGAGCATCGCGTTGCGATGTTCGCCGGTGCGGCCGAGTTTGGCTGTTCGCTTGAGGTGGCGCATAAACGGAATGGTGCGGGGCGCGGCGGCCCCTGGTTCTTCTCAGTTAACGAGCAATGGTAGTCGGCTCTTCCTTGGGAGCTTCCAGCAAGTCGGGCTCGAAGGTCATGCCGAGTGTCAGACCCAGCGCCGCCAACTTTTCTTTAATCTCGTTCAACGATTTCTTACCAAAGTTACGGTACTTCAACATCTCCTGCTCCGTCTTCATGCCTAACTGCCCGACGGTGGTGATATTGGCGTTGTTCAAACAATTGGCGGCGCGCACGCTCAGCTCAATTTCGTTCACGCTCATGTTCAGCAGCTTTTTGAGCTTGGTCTTTTCCTCGTCCTGCTTGTCGACGACCTCTTCGAATTCGACGGCGTTCTTATCGTAGCCGACGAAGACATCGAGGTGATGCTGCAGGATGGCTGAGGCCTGGGTGAGGGCATCGTCCGGCGAGATGCGCCCATCGGTCCAAACTTCCAAGAGCAGGCGGTCGTAATCGGTGCGCTGTCCTACCCGAGCATTTTCGACGGCGTAACGGACACGGGTCACCGGGGAGAAGAGCGAGTCGATGGCGACAACGCCGATGGCCTGGTTGGGCTTCTTGTTTTCGTCTCCGGGGAGAAAACCCCGCCCCACCTTGACTTCCAGCTCCATCTCGAACTTCTTCTTCTTATCGAGAGTGCAGATGTGTTGGGTGGGATTGACCAGCTCCAGGTTCTGGTTGAGTTGAATATCGGCAGCGGTAACCTGGCCTTCCTTGTTGACCGAGAGCAAAAGCGTCTGCGCTTCCCGGTTGTGAGAACGGAAGAGAATCTTTTTAAGATTCAACACGATGTCCGTGACATCCTCCACCACACCGTCAATGGTGGCAAATTCGTGCATTGCGCCATCGACCTTGATGGAGCTGATGGCCGCTCCCTCCAACGAGGAGAGGAGCACACGCCGCAGCGAATTGCCGACGGTGTGACCGTATCCGGTCTCAAACGGTTCGGCGATAAACTTGGCGTAGGTTTCTGTGGCGGTTGATTCCTCTTTGGTCAACCGCTTGGGCATTTCGAAACGTCCTAAACGAACTGGCATAACTTTCCTTTCAACAATTTTAAACTGGCCTCTCCGGCGTTATTCCCGCAGACCGGTGAAGCCCGTATAATTGTTATGGGGTGCCGAAGAGCTGGGAATAGGGACTCGGGGACCAAAGGATGGATGGCGCGACGGAGCCGTACCGGGTCGATTCCTCGGCCCCAGCAAACTCCAGCACTGCCAAACTCGATGTCCCTGATAATCCATTGCTCCAGTACTCCATCACTCCGTTTCTGGTTACTAGCGGGAATAAAACTCAACGACGGCCTGCTCGTTGGCGATCGGCTGGATCTCAGCGCGCGTCGGGATGCGCATCACGACGCCCTTGAGGGCCTCTTTATCCAGCGACATCCAGTCGGGAACCGCGCGGCTGGCGGCCATTTCCAGGTTCTTGGTCGCTAACTGGCGCGCCGCATTCGAATTCTTGATCTCGATGGTGTCGCTCACCTTCAAGCCGTAAGAAGGAATGTTCACCTTCCGGCCGTTCACCTTGACGTGGCCATGGGACACTAACTGGCGCGCGGCGGCGCGGGTGTTGGCGAAGCCGAGGTGATAGCACACATTGTCCAGCCGCGTTTCGAGGATCTGAAGCATCTGCTCGCCCGTGACACCGCGGCGCTTGAGCGCGCGCTCGTACACGCCCCGGAACTGGCGCTCCATAAGGCCGTAATAATAGCGCAGTTTCTGCTTCTCGATTAGGCCCAGGCCGTAATCGGTGTGTTTACGCCGGGACTTGGGACCGTGCACGCCCGGGCCGTAATTGCGGCGCTCGAGGTACTTGGTGGGGCCGAAGATCGGGACGCCGAAGCGGCGGCTGATGCGAACGCGTGGACCTGTGTAACGAGCCATGTTGGGATAAGAGAGTTAAGAGTGAAAACTTTGAACTTACACGCGGCGCTTCTTGCGCGGCCGGCAGCCATTATGAGGCACCGGGGTGACATCTTTGATGGTGGTGATTTCCAGGCCGATCGCCTGCAGCGCGCGAATCGCTGATTCACGGCCTGACCCCGGACCCTTGACCCGGACTTCGATTTCCTTCATGCCGTGGGCCATGGCCTGCCGGGCCGCATCCTGCGCGACCTGCTGGGCTGCGTAAGCGGTGCTCTTTCGCGAGCCTTTGAATCCCACCCGCCCGGCGCTGGACCAGCCGATCACATGGCCTTGCATGTCCGTAATGCTCACCAGGGTGTTGTTGAACGTGGCCAGGATATTGGCCACCCCGCTGATGATATTCTTGGCGCCTTTGGCCTTAACGATCTTTTTTCCAGCCAAATCATCGGCCAGAAGTTCGGCGGCGGTTGGCGCGGCGACCACTGCCGGGGCAGCAGCGACGCCATCCGCCGGCTTGGGAGCTTCCGCCGCTGGCGCACCACCTTCGGGAGCCGTCCCCGCGGGCGCCGCGGCGGATTTCTTTGCTTTGGCAGGAGGCGCTTCTCCGGCGGCCTTGGCCGCCGGCTTTTCAGCGGCACCTTCCGGCTTGGGTTCTTTTTTCGCAGCGGGTTTCTTTTTCGGGTCGTCGGCCATAGGAAATAAATATTCTGGAGAAATGATGAGTTAGTGAATGCCGGTCTTGGCGGTTGGGCTGCGCACGACACCGACCGTCTTTCGAGGCCCTTTGCGTGTTCGGGCGTTCGTTTGCGTCCGCTGCCCGCGTACCGGCAAGCCGCGCAAATGCCGAACGCCCCGGTAGCACTTGATGCCCTGGAGGCGCTTGAGATTCATGCCGATTTCCCGGCGCAGGTCGCCCTCGATCACGTATTTGCCGTCCTGAATGGCGTGAACGATTTGCGAGAGTTGCTGCTCAGTTAGATCCTTGGCACGGATCGACGGATCAATATTGGCCTTGGCCAGGATGTCGACGGCGTTGCTGGGGCCGATGCCGTAGATGTAACGCAGGGCGATGTCGATGCGTTTATTGGGCGGGACTTCTACACCAATGATGCGTGCCATAGATCAGAATGGATGACTGGGGTACTGGATTAGTGAGAGGGTTAACCCTGACGTTGTTTGTGCCGAGCGTTCGTGCAGATCACACGAATGACGCCTTTGCGTCGGATTATCTTGCAGTTCTCGCACAGCTTCTTAACGGATGCTCTGACTTTCATAAATCTTTTCGGTTTACGCTTTTACAACAATGCGGCCTTCCGACAAATCGTACGGCGACAATTCCAAATTCACTTTGTCTCCCGGGACGAAGCGAAGACCGCTGGTTTTGGCTTTGCCGGCGGTAAAGGCCAGAAGCCGGTGACCATTCTCCAACTCAACCCAATAGGTCTTATTGGCCATGGCCTCCAGGACTACACCTTCAACTTTGAAGGCTTCCGCTCGGGCCACGTCAGGATCTCCGGTTCGTTCTCAGTGATGAGCACCGTATGCTCAAAATGAGCAGACAATGAACCATCTTGCGTCACCACTGTCCAGCCATCATTTAAAGTTTTTGTCCCAGGCAGCCCCGCGTTCACCATGGGCTCAATGGCAATTGTCATCCCGGGGAGCAATTTCGGCGATGATTTCCCATCGACAAAATTCGGCACTTGCGGCTCTTCATGCATCGACCGGCCAACGCCGTGCCCGACATACTCGCGAACGATGCTGAACCCATTGCTCTCGACAAGTTGCTGAACGGCACGCGAAATATCCACAACTCTGTTCCCAGGAACAGCTTGCGCGATGCCTTCATACAGCGCCTTCTCGGTCGCGTCCATAAGCTTCTGCGCCAGGACTCCGCACCCGCCCACGGCCACCGTCTTCGCTGTGTCCCCGACGAAGCCGTTGTAAATGACTCCAACATCGAGGCTGACGATATCGCCAAACCGGACCTGGCGAGGGCCGGCGAGACCGTGAACGACTTGTTCGTTGACGGAGATGCACGTATAGCACGGGTACTTTCGGTAGCCCAAGAACGCGCTCTTAGCGCCATAGTGCTTCATTCGACCGGCAGCAAAATCATCAATCTGCCTCGTCGTCACACCGGGTTGAATAAAAGCCGCGACCTCGTTCAGGACCGTGCTGGCCACTGCACAGGCGGGGCGCATGGCTTCAAGATCGCGATCACTCTTGCGGATAATCATGGGTTGCGAGCCGGTTTTCAAGCGCGTGCCGAAACCTTTACCAGCATAATCTCAACCGGATTCTTTGTCATCCCCGGGAGACCACAGCTTTGGTGATCATGTTGTTGACGGAATGCAAAACTGCCAAAGAACGTATTAGAATCTCCCCTTCAGACGGCCCTTTTTCAAAAAGCCGTCGTAATGCCGCATCAGGAGGTGAGTCTCCATTTGACGCATGGTATCGAGCATGACGCCGACGAGGATCAGCATGCTGGTGCCGCCGAAGAAAGTGGCCACGGCATAAGGGATCTGCAATTCGTTATACAAGAGCAGAGGAATGACGGCGATAACGGTCAGGAACACTGCGCCGGCCAACGTGATCCGGCTCATGGCGTTATGCAGGTACTCGCTGGTGGCCTGCCCGGGGCGAACACCCGGGATATAGCCGCCATTCTTCTTCAGATCGTCGGCGATTTGCAATTCATTGAACTGCGTCGCCACCCAGAAATAGGAGAAGAAGAGAATCATCAACGCGTAGAGCGCCAGGTAGAGAAACGAACGTTCACCCAGAGCCCGGGCGATTTTGAGGCTGATGTCCCCCATGAGCTTGCCGCCCGGATTGTGTGTGCCGGAAAAGGCTTCACCGGCAAACAGGAACAGCTTTTGCGGGAACATCAAAATTGCCTGGGCGAAGATGATGGGCATGACTCCGGAATAATTAACCCGCAACGGCATGAATGAGGTCTGGCCCTGGTAAATCTTGCGGCCAACCGCGCGCTGGGCGTATTGAACGGGAACCTTGCGCTGGGCCTGGGTGATGGCGATAACGCCCGCAATCACACCCGCCAGCAACAAAACCAGAGCCAGGCCATGGCCGAGGTTGAACTTGGCTTCGACGCCTCCGGAGGAATGGAACATATCCGCCAGAGCGACAAAGGCCTGCGGCAGCCGAGCCAAAATACCGATGGTAATGACCAGTGAAACACCATTGCCGATGCCGCGGTCGGTGATCTGCTCTCCCAACCACATTAACAGCACCGTGCCTGTAGTCAGGATGATAGTTGTCTGCAAACGGTACCACCAGATGTGCTCTGGACTATACAACACCAAGTCCCCTGAAAATCCGTTAAAGAGTTTGCCGGGATTTTCCCACCCGATCGCCATGAACAACCCCTGCCCGAGGCAGAGCAAAACAGTCAGATATCGTCCGTACTGAATGAGCTTGGTCCGGCCGCCTTCTTCGCGGGCCAACTTGCTCAACTGCGGCACGACGGCCGTTAGCAACTGAATGATAATGGTGGCGCTGATGTAGGGCATGATCCCGAGCGCGCCCACCGCGCAATGCTCCAGCGCACCCCCCGTGAACAGGCTGTACATTCCCAGAACACCGCCCCCACTCGCTCCCGCCTTCTCCATGAACTGCGCCAGAGCAGAACCGTTCAGGCCGGGAATCGAAATCACCGCTTCCAAACGGCAGATGGCTAGCACCATCAAAGTGAAAAGAATCCGGGATTTGAGCTCCGGGATTTTGAAACAATTACTAAATGTATTGGCAATGGCAGCTAACATGGTCAGTCACGGACCTAAGTCCTTAATCCACTCTCTCGAACCCGCGACACTGAACTCCGACGTCCAGGGCAACCGGGTCCGAAAAGCATGTGGTTTCTAAATAACACGGAAAACTCAGGCCTTTCTCGGTTCAGGCTTTTTGGCGGTGACCACTTCGCATGTGCCGCCTTTGGCCTCGATTTTCGCTTTGGCCGCGGCGCTGAACGCGTGGGCGCTCACCGTAAGTTTGCGGGCCAGATCACCGTCGCCGAGGATCTTGATACCGTCGCCCCGACCGTTCGCCAGGCCGACGCTGCGCAGAGACGCTTCGTCCACCCGAGCGCCGTCTTCAAAGCGGTTGAGAGATTCGAGGTTGACCGGCAGGTAACGCGTTCCGTGCCTGGTATTGTTGAAGCCGCGCTTCGGGATACGTCGGATCAGCGGCATCTGGCCGCCTTCGAAACCGATGCGGATGGAACTGCCGGATCGCGCGGTCTGGCCTTTGCCACCGCGGCCGCTGGTCTTGCCGTGTCCGCTGGACTCACCTTGGCCGAGCCGCTTGCGGCGATGTTTTGCCCCAGGCCGGGGTTTCAAATCATGTAAACGCATAAAATCGGTAGTTAAGGTTCTACAGTTTAGCTCGTAGGAGCCGAGGTCCCCGGCAAACTCGCAGGTGGAACCAGGATGGCTTCGGGAGGCTTGGGAGCTTCAACGCGCTTAATCTCCAAGCCGCGGCCACGGTAAATGTCCTCTCGCAAACGGAGGCTCAGGAGGGCGTGCAGCGTGGCTTTCACCACATTCGCGGCGTTCTTGGAGCCCATCGACTTGCTCAGCACATCCTTGACGCCGGCGGATTCCAACACGGCGCGCACGGTCTTTCCGGCAATAACTCCGGTTCCCGGCGAAGCGGGCCGCAACAGCACTTTGGCACCACAGTAATGATAAAACACTTCGTGGGGAATAGTAGCATCCTTCAACGAGACTCCTACCATCTGGGAACGCGCCAGCTCTCCGCCTTTGCGAATGGCATCGGCCACCTCACCCGCTTTGCCCAGACCGACACCGACCCGGCCGCGTCGATCGCCAACCACCACTAGCGCGCTGAAGTTGAAGCGTCGCCCGCCCTTGACTACTTTGGCGGAGCGGTTGATGAAAACAACTTTCTCGACGAGCTCCTGCCCCTGCCCGTCTCCGTCCGAAGACTCCGAGGACGGGCGCCCGCGCCGCCCGCGGAAACCACCACGCGGGCCGCGTGGCTCATGAGTTACGGGTTTATCAGCGGTCTCGGGTTTAATGGGTTCTTCAGCCACAATATTTTTCTCCATGGGACATTAAAACTTGAGCCCGGCTTCGCGGGCAGCATCGGCCAAAGCTTTGACCTTTCCGTGGTAACGAGCGCCACCGCGGTCGAAGATCACCTGGTTGATGCCTTTGGCCAGGGCGGCTTGGGCCGCGAGGGTACCCAGCGTCTTGGCGCTGGTCTGGTTGGCCGCGAGCTTTTCGCGATCGGGGACTGCTTTGCTGGTGGTCGACGCAGCCGCGAGTGTCACGCCGGCCGCGTCGTCAATAAATTGGACGTGGATATTCGCGTTGGTAAAACACACGCTCATGCGGGGCCGTGCCTTGGTGCCGCTAATTTTCTTGCGAATCCGCCACCGGCGCTTCTGAGCCAATTTCTGTTTCTGTTCAGTTCTCATCGCTAGCCTCTTGGAACATTACTGGACTGTCTTGCCTTCCTTGCGAACCACGCGTTCGTCCGCGTACCGGACACCTTTGCCCTTGTAGGGTTCGGGCGGGTAGAAGCTGCGGATTTCGGCAGCCACCTGGCCGACCACCTGCCGGTCAGGGCCCTCGATCGTAATCTTGGTGTTCTCTTCGACGGTCACCTTGATCTGATCCGGGATGGAATAGACCACGGGATGGGAATATCCCAGGCTCAAATTCACCGTCTTACCCTGGACGGCCGCCTTGAAACCGACGCCCTGGATTTCGAGTTTCTTGATGAAACCGTCCGTGACGCCGCGGACCATGTTGTTCACCAACGCCCGGCTTAGGCCGTGGAGGGCCTTGGCCTGATCATCCTCACCCTGGCGGCTGACGACGATCTTGCCGGCATCAACCTTGAGGCTGGTGCGCTGCGGCAGTTGCCAGTTCAATTTGCCCTTGGGGCCTTCGACCGACACTTGCTGGCCTTTGATCTCCACCTTTACTTTGGGCGGGATGGCGATGGGTTGCTTTCCTATGCGCGACATGGTCTTGGTTGGTTAAGCGTTAAATCGTTAAAATGGTCACAGGGTCTGCCGGGCGCTCACCAGAAATAGCAGACCAATTCGCCCCCGAGATTCTTTTTGCGGGCCTGGTTTCCGGTCATCATACCTTCGGAGGTAGAGAGCACGGCCACGCCGAGGCCTCCCCGCACGCGCGGGATATCCGTCGCGCCCACATAACGGCGCAGCCCGGGCGAGCTGATGCGGCGGAGCCCCTCGAGGACGCTCTTTTTGCCCTGGTATTTGAGCTTCAGCTTAATGACTTTCGGCAATTGACCTTCCACCGAGAAGTCAATGATATAACCCTCGCGCTTGAGGATGCCCGCGATGCTCTCCTTCATTTTGGAGTGCGGCACAGCCACCATCGGCAGCAACGCCCGGTTGGCGTTGCGGATGCGGGTCAACATGTCAGAGATAGGATCGTTCACAGATAAAATTCCACGTTAATCGTTCAGTGCGCTGGCAGGAGCATAGGGCTACCAACTGGCTTTCGTTACGCCGGGGATCAAACCCGACAGGGCCGCCTCGCGAAAGGTCAAACGGGAGCAGCCGAACTTCCGCAGGTAGCCGCGGCGGCGTCCGCTCATCGAGCAGCGGTTGACGACGCGCACGGGGCTGGCGTTGCGGGGGAGATTAGCCAAACCGGCGTAATCTCGTTTGGCTTTCAACTCCGCCCGCAAGGCCGCATATTTCTTAACCGTTTCGGCCTTCTTCTTGTTACGTTCTTTCCACGATCTCTTTGCCATATCAGGTATTCAAAAAAGGTTTTCGCTCTTCAGGCGGCCTTGGTTTCCTTCGCAGGCTCCTTGGCTTTGCTCTCGGCAAAAGGCATGCCCATCAGTTTCAAAAAGTCCAAGGCCTCCTCGTTGGTCTCGGCGCTCGTCACAATCGTGATGTCCATGCCCTGCTGGCGTTTGATCTTGTCCAACTCGATCTCGGGAAAGATCGTCTGGTCATTCACGCCCAGGGTGTAGTTTCCACGGCCATCGAAGGACCGGGGAGACAAGCCGCGAAAATCGCGGATCCGCGGCAGGGCGGTCGCGATCAGGCGATCAAAAAACTCGTACATGACGTCCCGGCGAAGGGTGACATGGCATCCAATCGGCTGGCCCTCGCGCAACTTGAAGTTTGCGATGCTGTGCCGGGACTTGCTGATGGCAGCCTTGCGGCCGGTGATAAGCGCGAGGTCCTTGGCGGCATCATCGATCGCGCTCTTCTCGAGCGAGGCGCTGACCCCCATGTTGACCACGATCTTCTTCATCCGGGGCACCTGGTGCGGATTGGCGTACTTGTGCCGCTCTTTCAGAGCCGGCACGACTTCTTTAACGTACTTATCGTAAAGTCTAGCTTTCATTGTGCTGTTCCCAACAAACCTGGATTCAAATTCAAGCTTGCGCCGGTGCGGCCGCGCCCCGTTTCGCCGCCCGGGCGTCAAACTGCTCGGCTTTCATCACGTTGGAAAGGTGAATGGCCCCTTCCCGCTCGACGATTTGGCCGTTCGGATATTGCTGACTCTTGCGCATGTGTTTCTTGATCATGTGGACCCCTTCCACGATCACGCGCTCCTTCTTGCCCACAATCGCAATGATGCGGCCGCGCTTGCCGCGGTCGGCTCCCGCGATCACCACGACGTTGTCGTCCTTCTTAACATGAAACGTGCGCATAAAAATCTATTGTCTCTTTCTGCTCAAATAACTTCCGGCGCCAGCGAAATAATCTTCATAAACTTCTTCTCGCGCAACTCGCGGGCCACCGGTCCGAAAATGCGCGTGCCGCGCGGGTTGAATTCCTTGTCAATGATGACGATGGCGTTGCTGTCGAAACGAAGGTAGGAACCATCATTCCGGCGGATCACCTGACGGGTCCGCACCACCACGGCATCGACTACTTCGCCCTTCTTGACGGTGCCATCCGGCGTGGCTTCCTTGATGTGAGCTTTGATGATATCCCCGATGCGGGCATAACGTTGATTGCGGCCCAGCACACCAATGGCTGCCGCGCGCTTGGCGCCGGTATTATCAGCCACATCTAAAATCGAGCGTATCTGTAACATAAATTGTGATTGGGTGACGGGTCAGGATAATCGTTTAGGCCGCAATCGGGGTGACATCGGCCCCGCGCTCGACAACTTCGACCAGTCGCCAGCGTTTCAGCTTGGAGAGCGGACGCGTTTCCTCAATGCGGACGCGGTCGCCTACCTTGGCCTCGCTCTTCTCATCGTGAACATAAAACTTACGGTAGCCGGTCACGACCTTCTTGAACTTGGGATGCGGGAAACGCCGTTCCACTCGGACGATGACGGTCTTGGTCATTTTAGCGGCGATGACCTCGCCGACGCGTTCTTTGCGGCCGGTGCGGGCGGCGGCGACGGCGGGGGCAGCCGGAGCGGCGGGTGTAGACGGAGGAGTGATAGTGTCAGACATACAAGTTCCTTAAGCCGCCTTTTTGCGCAGAGCGGAGATGCGGGTTTCGATCCGGGCCACGTCGCGGCGCAACGTGCGCAGGCGTGCGGGTTTCTCGAGTTGAGCGCTGGCCTGCTGCAGCCGGAGATTGAACATCTCCTGGCGCAGATTGCGGCCATCCGCCATCATTCTTCGAGCGTCTTCTCCTGAATTTCTTTGCGTTGCGACTTCTTCATAATGAACCAGCTATTTGCCAACCCGGTGGCGGGAAATAAATTTCGTCGCGATGGGCAGCTTCGTAGCCGCGAGGCGCAAGGACTCTCGCGCCACGGCCTCGGTGACACCATCGACTTCGAACAAAACGTTGGCGGGCCGAATCACGGCCACCCAGGATTCGAGAGGGCCTTTGCCCTTGCCCATACGCGTTTCCAACGGCTTCTTGGTAAACGACTTTTGGGGAAATACGCGAATCCACATTTTACCGTGGCGCTTCATATTCCTGGCGATGGCAACGCGCGCGGCTTCCAACTGCTTCGTATCCAGCCAACAGCGCTCCAGCGCCATCAGGCCGTACTCGCCAAACGCCACCGTCTGGCCGCGCGTGGCCAGACCGGCGCGGTTACCGCGGTGCATCTTGCGGTACTTAACTCTGTCGGGCATCAGTGGCATAAATCGATACTAGGAAAAAATGTTGATGGTGGGCGGGTGGCTAGGAGGTGGCGACGGTTTCTGGTTGGGTGGGCGACTGCGCCAGGGGCTTTTGAACCTTGGTTTCACCTTTACAGACCCAGCATTTGATCCCCAGTTTGCCGTAAACGGTGCGCGCCTCGGCGAAACCATAATCGATTTCCGCCCGCAAGGTATGCAGCGGCACCCGGCCCCAATGATATTGTTCGACCCGTGCCAGCTCAGCCCCGCCCAAACGCCCGGCGCAGCGAATCTTGATCCCTTCGGCGCCGAAGTCTTTGGCGGTTTGCAGGGCCTTCTTCATGGCGCGGCGGAAGGAAACGCGGCGTTCCAATTGCAGCGCAACGTTCTCCGCCACCAGCTGCGCGTCAATTTCCGGATGCTTGATCTCCACGATGTCCACGTAGATCTCTTTGCCGGTTAACTTGCTGAGCTCTTCCTTGAGCTTGTCGATCTCGGCGCCCTTGCGGCCGATGACAATGCCCGGCCGGGCGGTGAGAATGGTGATGCGGCAGCGATTGGCGGCGCGCTCGATCAGAATGCGGGGAACGGAAGCGGTTTCGAGCTTCTTCTTGAGCAAGTCACGAATCTGGCGATCCTCGGTAAGCAGCCGGCCGAATTCCTTCTTGCCGGCATACCACTTTGAGCGCCAATCGTGATTCACGGCGATCCGCAGGCCAATTGGATTTGTTTTCTGTCCCATGATGAAATTGAAGTAAGAAAGTGAGGAGGGTGCGCTATTCGTCCGACAGAACAATTTTAATGTGGCAGTTGCGCTTCAGAATCGGACCGGCCGATCCGCGCGCTTTGGGAGTGAACCGTCGCAGCGTGCTCGCGGTTTGGGCCAGGGCCTCTTTGACCACCAGCTTGTCTGTGTTCATCCCCGTATACTCCCGGTGATGGGTCTTGAGGTCCTCGGCGTTGGCGATCGCGGATTTCAAGGTTTTGGCGACGAACCGGGCGCCCTTGCGCGGCGTCACCGCCAAGGCCGCCTGCGCGTGAGCCGCCGGCAACCCTTGAATCTGGCGCACGACCTCGCGCATTTTCTGCGCGGACATACGCACGTTCTTCATTATAGCGTGAACTTCCATAGGTTACTTAGCCTCAGCTTTGGCCGTGTGGGCGCCGTGTTTCTTAAAGGTGCGGGTCAGCGAGAACTCGCCCAACCGATGGCCCACCATGTTTTCCGTGACAAATACCGGGTTGAAGACCTTGCCGTTGTGCACGTTGAAGGTCAGACCGACAAAATCGGGTGTAATCATCGAACGCCGCGACCAGGTTTTGATCGGCGACTTCGATTTGGCATCTTTGGCCTTCTGGATTTTTTCCAGCAAGTGGCCATCGATAAACGGGCCTTTCTTAATTGAGCGTCCCATAGTCAGGAATCCAGTTTAATGCTTATGCGTTCTTCATGGGCCGGCCGTCACGGCGAACCAGGATGAACCGGTTTGAATATTTCTTTTTATGACGGGTGCGATAGCCCTTGGCGAGCAGACCCCAGGGGGAAGTCAGCTGCTGCCAACCACCACCGGACTTGGATTTACCGGCACCGCCACCGTTCGGATGATCCACCGGGTTGCGCGCGACACCGCGGTTAACCGGCCGGATACCCAGATGGCGCGATCGCCCGGCTTTTCCGAGCACCACATTCTCATGCTCGGTATTGCCCACCTGGCCGATCGTCGCATAGCAACTCTCGTTCACTCTGCGGATTTCACCCGAAGGCAAACGGATTTGGGCATAACCTTCGTCGCGCGACATCAACGTGGCGGCGCCCCCGGCGCTGCGGACCATTTGAGCCCCGCGTCCGGGAGTCATTTCGATATTGTGGATCGGCAGGCCGACCGGTACGGACCGCAGCGGGAGGCTGTTCCCGACTTCGGGCGGAGCGGTTGGGCCGCTCATCACTTTGGCGCCCACCTGGAGTCCGCTGGGGGCGATAATGTAAGTCTTCTCGCCATCGGTATATTCCAGCAAGGCGAGGCGCGCCGAGCGGCCGGGATCATATTCGATGGCCGCCACCTTGGCTTCGACTCCGTGCTTGTTACGCTTGAAATCGACGAGGCGGATCTTTTGCTTATGACCGCCGCCAATGCCACGCGCCGTTACGCGACCGTAGACGTTGCGTCCACCGCTGCGCTTGCGGATCTCCACCAGATCCTTCTCAGGCCTGGCTTTCGTGATGTCGCTGTAATCCGCATACGCGATATAGCGCGTCGACGGCGTCAGCGGTCTGAATGTCTTTACTGGCATAAAATTCCAATCACTAACGTTTCCCAAGAGCTACTTGGAGAGCGGAGCCATCAATCCTGTGCCCAGATGGGCGATCAGTTATCGGTTCCGCAGGTTATGCTGTCCGCACCCGGACAGGGTGAAACGGAGCGGTGAATATAACAAAGCAGTTAAGAGACGCAATAGGTTTCTTAAAGAAAATTAAAGAAAATTGCTGCCCTGGTTTATGCAGGCGGGCTGGACGCAAACTTCCCTTCCGGGAGCGAAAAGCGCGTTGACTCGCGCCCGGATCAATAAAGTAAATACGCGGTCGGAGGCGCCTGAGCACCTTACTGGCCGGCCACCGGACTGAGCTGGAGCGTGCGGAGATTGATGGCCTTCCAGGACGCGGGATTTTTTGGATGAATTTTGATGACCTGCTCGCCTTCGCCAAGTTGTATTTGGCCCATTTCCACGGAGCGAAACGCGCCCCAGTCCCCGGTTTTGGGTATAGTTACCGTGGCCGTTGCCTGACCCGCCTCGATCACCAGTTCAGCGCCCTCGTTTACGGTCGCAGCCGATCCGCTGACGCGGAAGCTGCCGGGCTTAGTCACACGCACTTTCCAGGAAGCCCAATCTCCCGGCTTATCCCAAAAACCGAAATTGGGTTGCCCGTCTCGGTCCTCCGTGCCCAGTTGATCCCCGTGGATCTCGGCGGCGTCCGGGGGCAGAATCAGGTCGTTGTCTTTGTCCGGCGTTATCGCTCCAGCCGACTGCTCTGCCAGCGGAGCCGGCTTGAGATCGTTGCCGTAAATCTTTAGCGCGCAGGTATAGACTGAGACCGGCTGGGAAGGAACTTTGACTCGCAAACCCTCAGGGGTTTGGCTCCAATCCAGTTTTCCTCGATAGCCCAGCAAGCTGACCTTGGTCACCTCGCCGCCCGCTTGCCCAGCCGGCCGCGCTAATGATTTGACCACTACCTCACCGTCCTCGGGCCAACCAAGCGCGACGGCATAGAGGGTCTTTCCTTTAGTCGTGAACCGGATGTCCTTGGCCGTGTATTTGAAATCCTCCTTGAAATGGCCGCCTTTGGTGCGCACCGGGCCCTCGCCATAGACCTGCCAGGGACGTGTGGAGTAGATCGCTTCGCCGTGGATGGCGATCCAATCGGCCATTTCCTTGAGCATCTGCTCGGCTTCCGGATCCAGGGAGCCGTCCGGCCGTTGAACCACGTTCAAGAGCAGGTTTCCATTTTTGCTCACGATATCCACGAGCATCTGTATGTTCCAACTCACCGGCCGGAATTTCCAATTTCGATTGTAGAACCAATCACCAATCGAAGTGTCGGTTTGCCACGGAAATGGATTGACCCCGGGCATCACACCGCGTTCCAAATCTTCCACCCACCGGCCTTCGGACTTCTGCTTGCAGGTGTACACCACTTCGACTTTGCCCCGATGCTGTTCGGCGTTGGAGTTATAGAGGTGCGCGATCAAACTGCGCCCGACCTCGTTGCCAAACGGCACACCGCCGTCGGTGTAAAGCAGGTCGGGATGATAATTATCCACCAACTCCTTAATCTCCTCGAACCACTGGTGCTGCCACCGCGGATTGGTGCTGTACCAGCCGGTGTCTCCGGGTTCGGCGGGAAAATGGTAAAGGTCCTGATACTCCGGGTTGGCACCATCGTAGGGGACGCCGGCGAAGGGTCCGGTTTTGTCTGATTTGTGGCTGTCCTGGAACCAGGTGAAGCTGGCGCCCAGGTGCTCTGAAACGCCGAAGTGCATGCCCTGCTTGCGGGCTGCCTTTTCCCATTCTCCAACCACGTCGCGCTTGGGCCCCATGTTCGCGGCGTTCCAACGGTGGAGCTTGGAGTTCCAGAGGAAGAAATTGTCATGGTGCGTGCCCATGCTGACGAAGTAGCGAGCTCCGGCGCGCTTGTAGAGTTTCATCAGGCGGTCGGGATCCCACTTCTCGGCTTTCCACAGCGGGATGATATCTTTGTATCCATTGGTCGAGGGATGGCCGAAATGTTCCAAGTGATCTTTATATTGCGCATGGCCCTGCTGATAGAGCTGGCGGGCATACCAGTCGCCGTCCATCGGCACAGCTTGCGGCCCCCAATGCGCCCAGATGCCAAACTTGGCATCGCGGAACCACTCGGGGCACTGGTATTGGGTGAGCGATTCCATGGTCGGCTGGAACCGGCCGGGGGCGATCGGCAAGGACCCCTTCGAGCCAGCGGTTTGCGCGCGTCCGGCCAGGGGCAACGTCAGCGCGATCAGTGCAAGGCAGGTGATGTTTTTCATGTTGAATGCGGAATTCTCTAAAACCCTCTTAAATCTGTGCTGGTTCTCTTGGGCAGTCCGGGTGCGGGGATGCGCTTGAGAACGAGGTACTCAATACCCCGCTCGGCGCAATATTCCCGCTTGCCACCTTTGTCACCATCTTCGTTCACGGCGTAGATATCGGGCTTAAGCCGCTGGATTTCCGGGTCGGCATCCAGCCAGCCCTCGCCGGAGGTAATGAGGGCCTGGGTCACGTAGCGGATGGAGGCCACGGCGTACCGGCGCTCGTCTTGCCTGACCAGCGGGTGTCCCTCTCCCTTAAGCGCCCGGATGTTCGCGTCATGACCGACGATCACATAAAGCTCGCCATAGGCACTCACCTCTTCAAAGAACCGGACATGCCCCGAATGAAACCAGTCGTAACAGCCAGTGACCACCACCTTTTTCCGGGCCGAGACGGCTGGTTGGAAAGCTGGGACGGGAAACCCGTCGAATTGACGCGGAGGAATGAGTTGATATTTCAGACCATGACGTCGGCAGTGATCCTCGCGGGCCTGATTGGCCGCGGATTCCTCATCAACCCAAATCTGCGGCGGATTATTTCCGATGGCCGGCAGAGCGTCTGGAGCGGTCCTCGGATCGACAATTTCAACGTGGCTAATAAACCTGACGGCGTTTAAAAAATAGGAACGCTCGGCCAGCGGGAACTTCGGCGGCTTGCCCGTGCGCGCCGTGACCGTGTCATCGGTCCACAACCAGGCCGTTACCTCACCTAGTTTGGCAGCCTCTTCCAGGAACCGAAGCTGGCGTGCTCGAAGGTCATCGAACGCGCCGATCACTGCAATCTGTGCTCGACGAGCAGTCATAGTTAACGGGTGCGAATCGTAACCTGGAAAGCTCCCGGCACGGGTTCATCGGAAACCACAAACAAATAACCTCCGCCGCACCCGGAGTACATTGCGCCGGGGTATTGACGTTGGTAAACGCGCAGGATGGCCTTCAGATCCAGCTTGATCAGTGGATGGTGGATGACGTGCGGAAGCAGGGTCTCCCAGCAAACCATGCACTCATTCATGGCGGCCCCGAGCGCGTGAAGGTCGCGGCGGCGGATCGCTTCGAAACACTCTTTGCCGGTCCGGCCAAGGCGAGCAATCCACTTTGGGTCCAGGTTTTTCCTGCCGAGCGGATTATAGCCTTCAGGACGCGGCTCGATGGGCAGCACAAAAAGCACGCGCTGCAGCCACCGGGCAATGCGCGGGTCAGTCAGTGATTCAATTTTGGAAGGGAAAACGCCCCCGTGAACAGCAGCATCATAGTCGATGCGGCTGATGCCGGGATGAACGAGGCCGATCATATCCTGGGAGCCGCTGGGTTGTGCCTTGCCTTGATTCTCGGCGTCGTAAAGTTCGCGCACCAGTTGATTGGGAGATCGCTGAGGCAAACGACCTTTCCAAAGGCGCATCGCCACCGCGCGCGTGCCGCTGGCACAACCCGCCCGATCCATCACGCGGAACGTCGGCTCGAGGCTAACCACGACCATGGACCCGGGCGGCTCCGGGTTTCGACGGGAAATGAAGGGCTGATCAATCCAGCCGCCCGCAAGAGCGAACCGGTTCGGGATACTCCCGATTACCCGGGTCAATAGCGGGCGCTGGCTGGTTTTCGGCTTCCGTACCACAGTTCAGGTGCTGGCCAAGTCACAACGTATGGGGGTCCATTGTTAAGAAAGCCGCGAACGTCTGTCCAGACGTAACACCTCGCCTCGTCCAAGCAAACTCGGAGGGACTTGTTCTCGTTGCCACGGCTGACCTCCGCGGAAAACCTCGCCCGGCCGGGACCGATCACGCAGAGGAAACCGTTACCCGCGCACCCAACGAGTCAAGTTTTGTTGCCGCCGGCTGGCGCGCGCTCTGAACATGAAATATCGAACTAAAGGCCGAATTGAGCCAGCGACGCAAAGGCGACCCCGGAAAGGTTGAGTCGGCCAGCCTCTTACGCGCACGCACGACCAGGACGTTGAAATGCATCGCCCAAGGCCTTCAGAACGGGGCCATGGACCTACGTTTCCAACGGCCTGGGGCAAATGCGCAGAAATGTCAACCGGGGTAGATAGTTATGACCGACCCGAATGGCCCTTACAGCACCTCGCCGACCTGCCGATGCGACAGGCGGCCGGCGCGATAACCCTCGATGGCCGCGCACTCCACAATGTGGCGGCCAACCTCGTCCGGGGTTTCTCCCCACTGACGGGCAACCTGATCGGGTATTTTCACGTGGCTGGCATGACGCAGTACCTGCAGCATGCTCACCGAGGCGGGGGGTTGGTGAGGATCTGCGGGAACAGGGTTTCCAGCGCGTTAGTTGCGTTTTGACGCACCAAAAAGTGTTGGTCCGAGAGTGCTCTCACCAGGTCTGGGATTGCCTCGGTAGCATTCGTGCCGATGCGCCTGAGGGCGCCGATAGCGGCGAAGCGGACGAAGGAGTCGCTGCTCAATGTTGCGTGGCGTATCGATGGCACTGCTGGGGTTCCGATGAGCGAGAGCACGTGGAGCGCCAGCACCTGCACCGCCTGCGGGTTGTGGCCGGTGACCATCGGTTCGAGTGCTGTTATGGCGGAAACGGCGTTGGTTCCGGCGATCTCGAAGGCGCGCATGGCGCAGGCAGCGCGAAGCATTTCCTTGTCCCGGAAGAGAAACGGTCTGAGGAACGGGTGTTGACGTGCGTTAAATGGAAGTTGGTTGAGCAGGTCGAATCGGGGTGTTGTATCAGCGAAGACCCAGCGGACTAGTACCGGGGCAAAATTGGTGGCAATGCTGATAATGGCAATATGGGTCTCGCGTTCGCCGGAGGCTTGAGAGCTTGCTTTAACCCACTGCGCGAGAGTCCGCCCGTTGTAGCTCGGCTCGGTATCCCAGAGGCAAAAAATTATGACTGCTGCTGTAAGGAGCACACAGCCGGCTATGATCACCAAGATAGTCCGCCCTCGCATCCGGGGCAGCGTAGCCTCAGGGGTCCACAGCGAGCGAGCAAATTGAGATCGCGTCGACCTGGGCTGGCGGCGTCGCCGTTGCCGCGTCAAAAAGCCGTCGGGCCAGGGCCGGTTGCTTTAGGGAACAAAGGGGAGACCTTCGTCTCAACTACCCTTAATGTTTATCACACCTCAACTTTTGACGATGTGATTTCCGGTTCTTAATCTGCGCTCCAAAACCAAATGTCCTAATGACAAGATGCGACCCCAATGTCCAAGTTTACGCAATTCCCAATTTCGGATGGATAACCGCAATGACCATCGAACCGGGAAAGGATTATCGGGAATTGTTCATCGAACCTGAAACCCTCTGGCTTTCTCCCGAAGCCCGACTGGATGAAAAGAGGCTCTGGGCGGAGTATGCCCTGCTTCGGGTCGAGTTACCGCAAAATCGTGGGGAGCGCAAAATTCACGTGGTTCATATTGGCCTCGGGGGCGTGCTTGCGCTGCACCACTTCATCAACCCGCACAACATTCGCCTTGAGCGAATCATCGGGAAGCCTTCCTGAGTGCTTAAACCACCACCAGGCTTTGGCGGCCCGATTGTCACGGACGGCGGCCACCAACCGGACGTGATGGTCGGCGTTTACGACAACGGGTTGGTATGGCTCTGTAGCGCTCATCGTTGTAAATACACCACAGGTTGTCAGTGCAGACGTGCGCGGTAAGCCTGGTTCACTCCCGTATCCGTCCCAGGTTCATCAACGTCGTTGTCGTTCAGCCGTCATGCTCCATAGTCGGGAAGCTGCCAGCCATTCGACCTTCGCTGAGGGCTAATGAATCTTGCGCACAATGGGGCAGAGGATAGAGTGGGTTCGCGTCCCGGATACTCAATATGCGCAAGGTCAACATCAACCAGATGCCGGAGCTGGCCTGGTCCTCCCCGAAGGGGAAATTTGTCGGCTTCGGAAAGCAAGTCTCCGAGGAACTTGGCCGCAAGCCCAGATCCATGGATCTGAACGAGCGGCACCCCTTTGACGTGGAGATTTGCCGTGTCCCACCCGGAAAGACTCCCTGTCCCTACCATTTGCACAGCGCCCAATGGGAGTTTTACCATGTGATTTCCGGTCAGGGGCTAGTCCGACATCAGGACGGCACGACGGCTATCGAGGCCGGGGACGCTTTCATATTCAAGCCGGGTGAAGCGCACCAAATCACCAACGACGGCGAACAGGATCTGCTACTCTATGTGGTCGCCGACGACCCGATTGGGGAGTCTTATTATTATCCTGACAACATGAAGTGGGGTCTAAACTCGCCTGAGCACCGGATTCTACGCTCGGACGCGTTGGACTATTACGATGGAGAGGAATAATAACCGGCGTATTGTTCGGTCCTGAGACGTTCGAAAGACGTATCCTGTCGAGCCCCATGGTCATCGACATGGTCAGCTTCGTGCATGACCTTGAAATTTGCCTCGACACGTTTCATCCACCCCCAGTTACATAACACCATTCTGGAGTTTGCTCCTGTCGAACCTCTGTTGGGCAGTGCCAAAGATTGCACACCTTGATCGTTTGGCTTCAACGTCTGAGTAAAGGACGGCCCGGCGGCGGGCCAGCTCCACGTCCACGTCCACGTCATTCCCCAGTTATCGCTCGGATCCGTGCCCGTCAGAAGGCAAGGTGGGCGAGGGCGAGAGCCGAAGGCAGTG
>Ga0105240_10002990_pt1 | contig 26593 bp, 21 predicted proteins | sample KBSC54metaG_FD_80426 | JGI IMG/M metagenome (GOLD analysis project Ga0105240, IMG submission 80426) | Corn rhizosphere microbial communities from Kellogg Biological Station, Michigan, USA - KBS C5-4 metaG | ecosystem: Host-associated > Plants > Roots > Rhizosphere > Soil | place: Michigan, USA...
AGCCACGCGCTATAGCTGACACCCTGCAGGAGCGGGTCATCAATGGTCGTTTGCTCGAAGCGGCCTTCGGGCCTGCGGCATCCGAGGTGTTGAAACGTACGCACAACGTACACCTCGTCGCATGTGGTACGAGCTATCACGCAGCCTCCGTGGCGCGGTACTTCATCGAACAGATTTGCAAGGTGCCGTGCTCGGTTGATATCGCAAGCGAATACCGCTATCGCAGTCCACTTGTTCCGCCAAACTCACTGTTCGTGACTATCTCACAGTCGGGCGAGACCGCCGATACACTGGCTGCTCTGCGGTTAGCCAAGCAGTCGGGCTATCTGTCCTCGCTCTCGATCTGCAACGTGCCCGAGAGTTCGCTGGTCCGTGAGTCGGAGCTCGTCATGCTGACTCGCGCCGGTCCGGAGATCGGAGTCGCCTCGACCAAGGCCTTCACGACCCAACTCACCGCCCTTTCCATGTTCGTCATCGCGCTGGCGAAGTATCACGGCGCAGATGCCGAGCGCGAGCGCGGTCTCGTGGGGCGGCTCATCGAGCTGCCTTCTCTGATCGAAAAGACTCTTGCGCTCGACCCGGTGATCCACAAGCTCGCCGAGCGCTTCGCGGAAAAGCACCATGCGCTGTTTCTCGGCCGTGGTGCCTTGTATCCGATCGCCATGGAGGGATCGCTCAAGCTGAAAGAGATCTCCTACATCCACGCCGAGGCCTATCCCGCCGGTGAGTTGAAACACGGTCCGCTCGCGCTGGTCGATGCCGACATGCCCGTGATCACCGTCGCTCCCAACAACGATCTCCTCGAGAAGCTCAAGTCGAATCTCATGGAGGTTCGTGCGCGCGGCGGTGAGCTCTTCGTGTTCGCCGACCCCGAGGCTGGCATCACTTCCAGCGACGGCGTCACGGTGATCGAGATGCCCAAGCACGTGACCTATTTCCAGGCGCCTGCGGTATATACCGTCCCTCTGCAACTCCTCGCCTACCACGTGGCGATTCTCAAAGGCACCGACGTCGACCAGCCTCGCAATCTCGCCAAGAGCGTTACCGTCGAATAAGGGCTCCCGGAGTTTTCTCCTCAGGACGGGTTTAACACCTCGACCGGCGGCCATGTGCCCGCCGCCACGCGCTGTTGGTACCAACGATGCATGGCGGCATCGTCTACGGCGTACTCGCTGCGTGCCGACTTCCACACCATCGGCGGATTGTGCTGACGCAGATTCTCCAGTGCCGTCTGCGCCTTTTGAGCGCTGACTTTGTGCCCGGTTTTTTCCTGGTAGAACCGTAATGCTTCGGAGTCATATGGACGAAAGCGCTGCGACTGTTGGAGCAGGCGCCAGAGCACAGCTCGCTCCAATGGCTTGAGTCCCAGATACTCTGACTCCATCTGCGCTTCGTCGTCGCGTTGACGTTGCTCGGCCGCGCGCGAAACTGCCAGTTCGAAGCGGCCTGTAATAGTTGAAAACGGGCTCAGGCTTGCGTCCAGGGCCGTCAGAAAGAATTGCGGCCGGCGCCCGAAGCCGGCAAACGCCCTGGACAGCTCCGCCGTATCCACGGGCTTCAGTTCCGGGCGTTGCACCTCGATCAGGGACGAGATGTAGGCGATGAAATCGTCGCCAAGCTCCGGCATGTGTTGAATCTGCGAGCCATAGAACGGCGCATTGTTGTTGTTCACGAGACGCAGTAACTTGTCGCGATCGGAGCCGGACATCACCAGCATCAGATCGACCTTCCCCGGAGCATTGAGCTGATCGCGGGCGGACTTCAATGCTGCCATGACGGTTTCGCCCGCTTCACTCGTCAAGGCGTGTTGGGCTTCGTCAACGATGAGGGCCACGGGAGCTTTCGCGGCCTCACGCAGGGTACGTAAGGCATCAACCAACGTCGTTCCGTCGATGCGCCCAATCTTGCTGGTGTCGATCTTGAGAGCGCCGGCGACATTGACGCTCTCCAGGCCGGTCGCCTTTGCCGCCTTGGCGATAAGCCCCAAGTGGGGATGCAATCCCCGGCCAATGGCGTTGGCAATCAGTTCGCCCGGATCACGACGCTGATCCGACCAAAGGTCGACGTACACCACGACCAGCCCTTCACGCTCGAGCTCAGGCTGGAGGTCTTGTGTCAAAAAGGTGGATTTGCCGGTACGACGTGGGGCGGCTAGGAACAAGCCGTTGTGCGCATCCCCAAACAGATTCTTGCCCTGGAGTGCCCGCGCAAGTTCTTGAGCCAGCTGGGTTCTCGGGAAATGAAGCACCAATTATGCCCTCTTATACGCCTCTAGATAAATTATGCAGCATGAAATAATTTAGCATAAATTTAGCATGGATCATCGGTGCGACTAACGATGCCGGCGGCGAGCAGGGTGCCAGCTCTTATAAAGATTGGTCGATAACCTTAATAAGGCTCACGCACTCTTTAAGGATATGTGTCGGGTACGCCCAAAACGGGGGCGAACGTCCTTGAAACCACGGTTTTGGTTGCGCCGGGGAAGGCTCCCGCTTCCGGCTCCACAGCTTGCGTTGCGTTCGTCTATGCCGGCTTTGAGCTTCCGGCTGCAGCTTCCCCACCGTAAGCGAGGCGGTGGAACGCCGTGGTCAGATTCCTATACCAGCATCCACTGTGCTTCAAGGTGCGGGCCTGCGTCGGATAATCGACGTAATACAGCCCGAAGCGCTTGCTGTAGCCCAACGCCCATTCGAAGTTGTCCAGGAGCGACCACACGAAGTACCCCCGAACATCAACATCGTGCTCAATCGCATCCGCGATGGCGCTCACGTGCGACTCTATGTAAGCGCGACGATCCTCGTCGTTGATCTTGCCGTCGACGACGGTGTCGCGATACGCGGCTCCGTTCTCAGTAATGAACAACGGCGGGAGCTCGTAATTACGATCGATGCGCAGGAGCAACTCGGTCAATTTCGCCGGAGCCACCTCCCAGCCCATGTCGGTTACCGCGGCCGCGTTGGTCCGAGCAGGAGAAAATGGCCTGTTTACCGTAGATACCACCGGGTGATAGTAGTTCACCCCGAGGAAGTCGAGCGGCTGCGCAATCAACCGCGCGTCTTCGGCACGCACGTTTGGCGCGTCCGCGGCGAGATACTCCAACACATCGGCGGGATAGCCCCCGCGAAGGAGCGCGTCGAGATACCACCTGACGAGCAAACCATCTTCCCTTGCGGCTTGCAGCTCGTCCGCCGCCGCTTCGGTAGCCGCGGACACCGGCGACAGGTTGACGACGATCCCAACATCGAGATCAACCCGCGCGGCGCGGATGGCCTGAGCGGCAAGCCCGTGACTCAACAGGCAATGATGTGAAACCTGCATGGCCACTGCCCGGTTTTTCACGCCGGGGGCGAAGTGTCCCAGCTCGTGACCGATCGTTGCGGTGACCCAGGGCTCGTTGTGCGTAGCGAACGAGCGCACGCGGTCGCCGAGGTGCCGCGCAACCAACCCGGCGTATTCCGCGAACCGATGTGCCGTATCCCGATCGGCCCACCCGTTGTGCTCCCGCTGCAGCGCCGCGGGCAGATCCCAGTGATACAACGTAGCGAACGGTTGAATATGCCGCGCGAGCAGACCATCAACGAGCCGATCATAGAAAGCGAGCCCGCGGCTGTTGATGGCGCCGGAGCCGGCCGGCTGGATGCGCGGCCATGAAATCGAGAATCGATACGCCTGGACGCCGAGCGCTGCGATCAGATCGAGGTCCGACTCGAGTCGGTTGTAATGATCGCATGCGACTTGGCCGTCGGACCCATCAGCCGTGGCGCCCGGCTGGCGACAGAACTCGTCCCAGATCGATGGGCCCTTGCCGTCGGCGCTCGCCGCCCCTTCGATCTGAAATGCGCTGCTCGCGACACCCCAGAGGAAATGGCCCGGAAAACGAGCCGACAATGCTTGGAGAGAGTCAGGGTTGTTCGTCACTGCAACGGGTTTCCAGGTGCGTGGATGTCAGCTTGCTCCGCCGGCCGGTCCGTCCGGCTCAGCGCGACTGTGCCGCGGCAGGGCCGGCTCACCGCCGTTCTTGCGCGGCGCGGCCGTTGACTCACGGACTACGAGCTCTACCGGCGGGGGTACCAGCCGGGGCCGGCTATCGCCCAGGAGCTGGAGAATGGCTTGCGCGGACTGCTCGCCGAGCAGGCCAATGGACTGACGCACACTGGTCAGCGGCGGCACTCGATACGGCGAGGTTGGCAGATCGTCGAACCCAACAACCGACACATCGCCCGGCACCGCGAGCCCCTTCCTGTACAGGCCGAGCAGTGCGCCATAGGCAGTCTGGTCGTTGACACAAAACAACGCCGTGAAGCTCGCCTTGGATTCCAGCAGCTCGAGGGTCGCGCGCAAGCCGCCTTCCTCGTGCCAGTCACCCACTGCAACCAACTTCGGATCGAAGCCGACCCCGGCTTCCTCCAATGCCCTTGTGTAACCCCCCAGCCGCTCGATTGCGTCCGGATGGTTTTCGGAGCCGTTGATGAAGGCGATCCGGCGATGACCCAACTCGAGCAGATGCCGGACTGCCAGCATGGCGCCCTGGCGATCATCGATCTGCAGGCTGAACAACCCTTTCGCGCGCAGCTGGCGGCCGGTCACCACGATCGGCACTTCGTTGGCGTACCGTTTCAGCTTTGCATCGCCGAGGCGTCCGGCGAATACGATGATGCCGTCCACGCCGCGCGCAATGAGCTCGCGCATGCAACGGTCCTCGTCTTCTTCGTGCCAGTTGCCGCTCATGAACAAGGGCGCATAGCCGCGCTGGCGCAGAGCCGCCTCGATGCCGCGCAAGCCTTCACCGTAGAACGGGCTGTCTATCGCCTGCGCAACTACGCCGATCGTGAGGGTCTTGCCCAGCGCCAGACCGCGCGCGGCCGCATTGGGCCGAAAGTTGAATTTCACGATGGCCGCTTCGACAGCCTGTTTCAATCCGTCACTGACGTTGACAGTGCCGTTGATGATGCGGGACACCGTGCTCGCGGAGACGCCCGCCTCGCGGGCGACCATCCGCAAAGTGGCCGATTGACGGGGGCGTGGGCCGCTCTTGCCAGGCGTCCGTGTTGCGACGACCTTGGCTTTCATGCGGGATCTTGTGGTCGAACGAGCAACGCTTCGAGCTCCTCCAGGGTCTTACCCCGGGTTTCAGGCGCACGCACCAGGACGAACAACAGTCCCGCCGCGGCAAGTAGCCCATAACACAAAAAGGTGGCGGCGGGCCCCCACGTCGTCAGCTCTTTGGGGAAGAGCAGCGTGACGCTGGCGCTCACCAGAGAGTTCCAGAACCCGACGGCGGAAATTGCGGCCGCGCGCTCTTCGTTGGGGAAGATCTCGGACAGCATGACCCACATCACGGGGCCCAGCGAGATGGCAAACGAGGCGACGAATGCCGCGATGGCGATCAACACAACGCCGGGGCGGTTGACCGGTGCCTCTGGACCGACACCGGTGTGAAAGGCCCAGGCGATCGTGAGCAAGGAGAGCACCATCCCGGTAATGCCGATACACAACAGGGGTTTGCGCCCCAGGCGGTCGATGAGCCAGATCGCCACGACCGTCATCGCGACGTTCACCAAGCCGACAAATACCGACTGACCGAAGGCGCTTGCGAGGCCGCCGCCCGATTGCGCGAAAATGGTCGGCAAGTAATAGAAGATGGCATTGATGCCGGTCGCCTGTTGGAAAAAGGCGATCCCGAATCCAAAGATCATCACCTGGCGCAGTCGGCCGGAAAACAGTTTCCGCCACGCAAACCGGCGCGCCTGCGTTCCGGCGGCGAGCTCTGCGGCTCCCAGGCTCGAGCGGATTTCGGTTAGCTCGCGCTCGGCCTGGGCGCTTCCATGCACCATCGCCAGCACGGCCCGCGCGCTACCCTCTCTCGACTTGCTCAAGAGCCAACGGGGGCTTTCCGGCACGAGCAGCAGGAGGAGGAAGTACCCGGTGGCCGGGATGACCTGTACGCCCAACATCCAGCGCCAACTCTCCGCGCCAAACGAGAGCAGAAAGTAGTTCGAGAAAAACGAGAGCGAGATACCGATGACAATCATCAACTGATTGAGTGAAACGAGGCTGCCGCGAGTGCGTGCCGGCGCGATCTCTGCGATATACACCGGCGCGGTGAGAATGGCGGCTCCAACACCGAAGCCGCCGCAAATTCGCGCAGCCACGAACAGCGCGAAGCTCGTCGACAGCGCGGCAGTCAGTGCGGACGCGAGAAACAACAGTGCCGTCATCAACAGCACGGTGCGACGTCCGAACCGGTCGCTCAACGCGCCGGCCGCGAGATTCCCCGCCATGGCCCCCCAGGTCAGACAACTGACCGCCCAACCGAGCCTCAAGCTGCCCGACTCGCCCCCAAGCCCGAAATAGTCCCGGATGAACGGCACGGCCCCGGAGATGACGGTGGCATCAAATCCCACCAGGAAGCCCCCGAGCGCCACCGCGCACGCGATTCCCAATACCTTGGTTTCGGCCTTCATTTCCGGGCGCACGTTGGTCCACCCCACCGCCTGTTCCGCGCCGCCGACTGCCCCGTCCGCGTGCCCCTCCGCCATCACGGCGTGCCCGAAACTTCCGGCGCCATGCTTGAGATCCCGCGCCGAATGCCTGGTGTCTCCAGCGGCGTGCTTGAACTCCTTGTCCGAATGCCTGAACCCCCCGGCGGCGTGCCTGAAACCCCCAAGGAGCTGAATTCTGCGGCTCATATCTCCTCCCCCCTCGCGCGCGCTCATGTCGCGGCCCGTCTTTCTGCAAGCGGTTTCAGGGATGCTGCTTGCTCGCGGCCAGCCCTGTCAAGACCGCTTGAATTTTGGCCGTGGCGCGGGCATATTATTTCTGCAACCGGTTTCAGAAACCGGTCTCAAAGGACCTGCAGTCATAACAAGAGGATGGACCGGACGGCGCTGAGCGCCGCTATTTTTTAGCCGATCGCTGCGACCGGCGGGAAAGTTGGGCAGAGCCCTGGAAGAAGGGTCAGAGGGGGGAAATTGAAGCAGTCCAAGCGTACGCGCGTCTCGAGACAGGCACATCCGGCTGTGCGCCATTTGCGCATCAAGCCGGTGGCCGCCTTCATTGCCATGGCTTGCTCGGGAGCCGCAGCAATGGCCGCCGAAGGTCCGGATACCCCGGCCCAAGGCAATACTGAGCTCCAGGAAGTCGTGGTGACGGGCCTGCGCCAGTCGCTGGTCACCTCCGAAACGATCAAGCGCGACGCTTCGGGTGTCGTGGACGCCATCACGGCCGAGGACATCGGCAAATTTCCCGACACCAATCTCGCCGAGGCCGTGCAGCGCATTCCCGGCGTGACCATCGACCGTATCAACAACGAAGGCTCACGGGTGACCGTCCGCGGCTTCGGCCCGGAATTCAACCTGGTGACGTTGAACGGGCGCTCCATGCCCGGCAACATCGTCCCCGGCCAGAACGCCACCCGCTCGTTCGACTTCGAGAATCTCTCCGCCGACGGCATCGCCGGAATTACGGTGTACAAGACTGGCCGCGCGGATATTCCAAGCGGCGGTATCGGCTCGACGATCAACATCACGACCGCGCGCCCGTTCGATTTCCATGCGATGCGCGCCACCGTCTCCGCCAAGGCGAACCGCGATAGCTCGAGCGAGGTGGGTAGCAAGACCACGCCGGAGTTTTCCGGCCTGTTCAGCGACACCTTCTTCGACGAGCGCGTCGGTTTCCTCGTCAATGGCTCCTATTCCAAGCGCAACAGCCGCGAGGAATCGGCCAATGTCGACGGCTGGCTCGAAGATCAGTTCGCAGCCGGCGATCCGCGCGTGACCAGCTCCAACACGAACCCGGGTGGCCACAACTGGTCGCCCCGCAACGAAGGTTGGGGAATCGTGGATCACCAGCGAACCCGCACGAACGGCCAGGTCGTACTGCAGTTCAAGCCCGTCGACTCGGTCGTCGCCACGGCTGACTACACATATACGTATTACAAGGACGTTGTGGATCGGCACACCTTCGGTGCCTGGTTCGATTACGGCCCCAATCCGTCCAGCGCCACGATCAACTCTCACGGCACCGTCACTGACCTGGTGGATACCGGCAGCGACCTCTCGTATTTCTCGGCCCACGATGACTTCATTCATCAGAACGGCTCCGCCGGCTTCAACCTGAAATGGGCAGCTACGGACACCCTCGATGTGCAGTTCGACGCGCACCACTCCTACGCCAACTCCGATGGCGGAGCGTTAGGTAATAACAATTTCGGCATCGTCGGACAGTGGCCGGCACTGGCGCTCACCAAGGCTTTCCATCTAGGTAGCGGCGACATTCCCACGACGGGATGGACGTACGTGGCGCCCTATACTACGAATAACCTCACGACCTCGACGATCACGCCTCTATTCGGGCAGGCGAATACCAACCTGTTCTATAACGTGATCGACGAAGGGCGCATCGACCTGACCTGGAAGAACAAGTCGGAGAGCGGCCTGAAGAGCATCAAGGTGGGCTTCGACTTCGAGCGCTTCACGACGCGCGCCGAAGCGTTCAATAGCGGCAATTTCGCGTGGGGTTACTACAACGCCGTTGCCAACTACAACGGGTTGATACCGGCCGGTGCCTTCACCAAAGTCTCTTCCTGCAGCATTCTGAAGAGCTTCTCCGGGGGCGGCTGTGGCATCGCGGTTCCCTATTTCTATTCATTCGGCCTGTCGAGTGCCATCGCGGCCACGCAAGGTGGCGGTGTAGCCGGCGATCCCACCTTCCCGCCCTACACCTTCGCGCAGGCTGCGACGCCCACGAACGACGACCACATTCAGGAAAAGACCTCGGCGCCGTACTTACAGTTCGAGTTCGAGACAGAATTCAATGACATGCCGTTCAAGGCCCTCGCCGGACTGCGATACGAGAAGAGCGACGTCACAGCCAGCAGCCTGCAAAAGGTTCCGACGTCGGTCACCTGGGTGAACCCGACCGAATTCGACACCCAATACGCGGCCAACGCGACCTACAGCAGTGTCGGTAGCTCATATGACGAGTTCCTGCCGAGCCTCGACACGAGCCTGCAGGTCCGCCCTGATGTGTTGCTGCGCGCGTCCTACAGCAAGACGATCGCCCGCTCCGATCTCAACTCCATGATTGGCACGACCTCGGTCACGACCACGCCGAAGCCAGGCGCCCGCACGGCCACGGCAGGCAATCCGGCCTTGCTGCCGTACGAGTCCAACAACTTCGACCTGGCGGCCGAATGGTATTACACCAAGGACAGCTATCTGGCGGTCAACTGGTTCACCAAGCACGTGACGAACTTCTTGACCCAGACCACCTCGCAAGGGCCTCTGTTCGGTATCACGGATCCCAATGCCGGAGCACTGGCGAACAAGGCCATCCAGGAGCTGACGGCGGCGGGCAAACAGGTCTCCGCGCAAACCATCTTCGCCCAAATGGAGGCGGACAATCCGGGGCAGACCAGTTTTGCGGGCCAGCCCGGCGACCCGCTGGTCATCTGGGACATCACCAAGCCCTCCAATGCCAACAGAACCCAGATCCATGGGTTCGAAATCTCCGGTCAGCACGTCTTCGGCGAGAGCGGCTTCGGCATCCAGGCCAACTGGTCCGTACCGAGCGGTGGCGCGCAATGGAACGCGCAGGTGATCGGCACGCAGTTTGCGCTCCCCGGATTGAGTCGCTCGTACAACGTGGTCGGCTTCTTCGAGAAGTGGGGATTCCAGACTCGCGTGGCGTACACCCACCGGGGCTCGTTCTTATCCGCCACGGCGCAGGTCGACACGTCGAATGAGCCGATCTACTACCGACCGTACGGTCAGCTCGACATGAGCGCGAGCTACGACATCACGAGACACTTCTCCGTATTCTTCGATGCGATCAACCTGACTTCCGCATCCCAACGCACATACGGACGCTATTCAGAGCAGTTTGTCTCCGCGCAGGAGGGATTTGCCCGCTACCAGATCGGCTTCAGGGCGGCGCTGTAACCTGGTGGAAAAACTGGCCCACCGCACATGGTGCCAGCCAGCCTAGGTTGGCTTGCGCGAGAGGCTCTTGAGGAGGAGCGCGCGAATGCGCTCCGCCTTGCTCTCGGTCAGCTCTCCGAACAGCCCGCGCACCTCGCCGGGCAGGTGCTCGAGGGCGGTGCCCTCTGACTGAAAAATGAGATAGTCGAACACCGCCCGCCATTGGCGCCGCTGCTCTGGCGGCAGGCTCTTGATGGTGAGCAGGCAATGCAGGAGGCTCGTGGAGGGAGAGTCAAAATAGTCCGGCACATCCCGCCACCAGTAGTTGACGAGCACGTTGAAGTCCTCGAGGGCCTCCACGTTGTGCCACCATAAAGCGGGGATGTAGATGGCGTCGCCGGGGTCGAGCTCCGCGACTTCCGCGACCCGCAACGCCTCGGCGTAACGTGGAAATCGATCGAGATCCGGCTTCCGCACATCGACCAGGCTGACGGGCTGACCCGCCGGTGTCAGCTCGAGTGGACCGGGATAGAGATTCCCGATCTGGTCGGGCGGAAACAGGGTGAACCGACGCCGCCCTGCAACGACACAAGCGATATTCTCGGTGTTATCAAAATGCGGTGCGATGCACGTCCGGTTGCCGATCCAGATCGATTCGATCACCGCGCCCTTGATCAGCCCCTCGAGCTTGTTGGCCTGCGAGAAACCGGGGAAGTAGATTGGCAACGAGACGGAGCCGGCGTACAGCGAAGGCGCGTCCGCACATTTGCGCGCGTGGTGCAGCCTGTCGAGTACCTCACTCAGCAACCCGCGCTTGGATTCAAAATTGAAACCGTCCAGTGTGTCGTTATAGAAAAACCGTCCGTTGATTGCCGCGGGGCCTTCGAACAAGGGTGCGGGACGCCCGCTATAAAACGACTTGAGATATCGGGTCAGTGCCTCGGACGACTCGCTGCCCGCTTGGGTCGCCGGCCAGGACTGCACCAGGTTGCGCAAAATCGCCGGTCGTCCCCGTGGCCTGATAGTGTTCTCAAACAGCTGCGCGTCGACGTGATGCCATTCCGCCGCTTGCTGGGGTTCGACAGCCATGCGAACGACTATACTCGTCACAGACGCTGGAGGCGATCATGGCGAACCTGGTACTTCTCGACGGTCACACACACCGCAATTTGCGTGTATCACGCCACACGAGCCGTGAAGTCGCGGAAGTCAACGTGGTGAGCGTCATCCCGCGCGAGTTCCAGCGTCTGGTTGCGCACTATCCGATCTTCTTCATCAAGAGCAGCGCCAGCGGCCGATTCGAGCCGGCGGCACTGCTGGGTTTTCAGCCGAAGGAGAACCTTTACTGGACCGATGGACAGTGGCGAGTGGCCTATGCCCCGCTGCAGATGCAGCGGCAACCCTTCTCGCTGTTGCCTGCACAGAATCAGGTCTCTGTGGCCATCGATCTGAGCAGCTCTCAGCTCGAGTCCGGCGCTGGTGACGGCGAACGTTTGTTCCTCGATGACGGGCGGCCATCGCAATATCTGCAAAACATCACGTCCATGTTATCTGCACTCGTGAGCGGATCGACCGAAGCCTACGCGTTCACCGCGCGACTCGCCGAGTTGAACCTGCTCGAGCCCGTACGCATCGACGTCACTTTCGTGGACCAGAGTGAGGCGAAGTTGCAGGGCCTCTACTGGATTGCCAGCGCCGTGCTGAAGGCTTTGCCGGCGGCGCAGCTCGCCGAGCTGCGGGATCGCGAGTTTCTCGAATGGATGTATTTCCAGATGGCCTCCGTGTCCCACATGTCAGGACTGGTGGCGAGAAAAAACGAGCTGTTGAGTGGCGCCACGCCCCAAGCCAGGACCCGGTAGCGTGCGTAGGATCGTCATTGTCGGAGGCGGCACGGCCGGTTGGATCGTTGCGGGTGTATTGGCCTCGCGTTATCCCCGGCGAGGCGAGATGGGCATCGAAATTACGCTGATCGAGTCGCGCCAGCAGCCACCAATCGGAGTGGGTGAGGGCACGTGGCCGACCATCCGAACGACCCTGAAACAAATCGGTATCACCGAGACGGCCTTCCTGCGCGAGTGCGACGCGTCGTTCAAACAGGGCTCGCAGTTCGTCCAATGGGTGGATGGGAGTGCCGCCGATTCCTACTGGCATCCTTTCACGCTGCCGGCTGGCTACATCGATCGGGATATCGCGCCCTACTGGCTCGAGCTCCCCCAACGTCAACCTTTCGCGCATAGCGTGTGCTTCCAGCCCGAGCTGTGTGCGAATGGCCAGGCGCCGAAGCAGATCACGACCCCGGAGTATGCGGGACTAGCCAACTACGCGTACCACCTCGATGCGGGAAAGTTCGCGCCCCTTCTGGAAAAGCACTGTGTTGAAAAACTCGGTGTGAAACACGTCTACGACGAGATCGTGCGGGTGGAGTCCGAGCCGTCCGGGTATATCACCGCCCTGGTGACTCACTCCGGCAATCGACTCGCGGGCGATCTGTTCATCGACTGCAGCGGCTTCGCCTCGCTGTTGATCGGGAAGCATTTCGGTGTGCCGTTCGTCTCGCAAAAGGACGTGCTGTTCGTCGACAAGGCCTGGGCAGTGCAGGTGCCGTACCGCGACGAAAACGCTCGAATCGGCTCAGCGACTGTTGCCACCGCGCAATCAGCGGGATGGGTGTGGGACATAGGCTTGACGAGCCGGCGCGGTGTTGGGTATGCGTATTCCAGCAGCCACCGCTCAGATCAGGATGCCCTCGCGGAGTTACAGTCTTATTTGAGTACACGCGATGATGCGCTGGCCGAGCTGAGCTTCCGCAACATTGCCATCAGATCCGGCTATCGTCGCGAGTACTGGGTGCAAAACTGCGTTGCGGTTGGACTGTCCGCGGGTTTTCTCGAGCCGCTGGAGGCGTCCGCGATCGTGATGATCGAGCTCTCGGCAAAGTCGATTGCCAACCTGCTACCCAGCTCCCGCGATGTCATGCAACACGCCGCGCGGGTGTTCAACGAGACCTTCCGGTATCGCTGGGAGCGAATCGTCGATTTTTTGAAGCTACATTACGTACTCAGCCGACGGACTGGGTCTTCGTTCTGGACTGACAACCGGCGAGCTGAGTCGATTCCCGATAGCCTGCGCGCGGGGTTGGATTACTGGCGCTATCACAGCCCTTGGCACGATGACTTCCTGCATCGCGAGGAAATCTTTTCCGCGGCCAGCTACCAGTACATTCTCTATGGCATGGGCTTCCCCACCGAAAGTGCAAGCTGGCTTCTGAGCGACAGCGACCGCAACCTGGCATTGGAGTCGATGCGCGAGACCGCCGCCCGTGCCAAGGCGTTAGCGGCCGCGCTGCCCACGAATCGCGACCTGCTGAATCGCGTGCGGCAGTACGGCCTGCAGAAGATCTGATAGCCGACAAAGCCGACCGCCCCGCGCCGGTCACCACCATGACTGCGGCGAGCCAACGCAGAGGGCGAGCCAACAGCCCCGAAATGCCGTGTCGAATTGCGTGACCTCGTCCACCGATGTTTGTGTTATATCCGCGCAACGAATGCAAACATCGCCAAGCGACGGTGGCGTATGCTCGCGTGACGCCTGGTCTTGCGACCTGGGTCTGTCGCGAAGCTGTCACAGAGTGTGACTATCCTGCCAGGAGTTTTTTCTCGAAAACCAGTGAATGCCCTCAACCGCCCGGAAGGCGGCCAAGCGGATGGCCGCGGCCGCGATTGGCCTTGCCGCCGTCACAGCCTATGCTGAAGAGCCGACGCTGAGCTCTACCCAGGTGGAGGAGCAAGGCATTTCGGCGCTCGACCGCGTCGCCGCCGCGGTGCCCGAAATCTCATTCACGCGCCCGTTCAATTCCCTTACCACGCTCAGTCTGTATATGCGCGGAGCCGGACCGGCTGCTCCCGGACAGATCACGCTCGACGGCGCCGTGGGCCTCTATCAAGACGGGTTCTACATCTCGCGCCTCCAGGCCAATACCTTCGATCTACTCGATCTCGAGCGCGTGGCTGTGCTGGCGGGCCCCCAGGGGGCTACGTACGGGCGCAACACCGTCGGCGGCGTGATCAGCCTGACCAGCAAAGCCCCCGCGGGGGAGCTGCGTTTGCACCAGGTCGTCGAGTTTGGCAATCGCAACAGCTACCGGATCCTGAGCTCCTTGGACACCCCCCGCTGGTATGGCGTGGCGGCGAAGGTGACGCTGCTGGCGAGCTCTATCGATGGCTACGTGAAAAACCAGGCGGCCAACTCGCACGACTACGGTAGCGAGAAAGAGCGTGCGGCGCGCCTGCAGTTGAGTTGGGATACGTTTCAGGACCTCCAGTTCAGGTACTTCCTGGAGCGCTCCGGGCTGGATTCGACTCCGGAGTATGACTCGAACCCGACGCAGAATGGCCAACAGCTGAACTCCGGCTATACCTACTACGCCGATCCCAACGGGCCCATGCACTTCAGCTACCGACCCGTCAACCTGCCCTCGAGCACTTCGAATCATACGGCGCAGGGGCTTACACTCGCCTGGCACGCCCTGGCAGCGCTGACTCTCGAATCGCGCACCGGATACCGAACGCTCGATGCCAACGAGCAGCAGGACTATGCGGAGTTCTATGGTCAGCCGCTGGGGACCGTTGATCTCTACAAACATCACCAGTTCTCGCAAGACCTGCGTCTCAGCGGCGAGCTACTCGACCACCAGATCGCGTACGTCGCCGGAGCGTCATACTTCAAAGAGAAAGGCCGCCACGAAAACGATTTTGTCCTGTTGCCCTACTACGTGGGGCTGCCCGATCGTGGCATCCAGGTTGTGCGGGTTGCGGCGCAGACACGCTCACAAGGTTATTACGCTCGCCTGACGTGGCGTCCCGCGCTCGTGCATGGGCGCCTGGAGATCAGTGCCGCCGGCCGCTACACGCGGGATACCAAAGACGCAACACGCACGCTCACGCAGAACGGTACGGACGTGCTGGACTACGACGTACTCAATCACCTCAGCTACGGCCGGGTAACACCAGAGTACAGTCTCGCTTTCCACTGGAGCGACGGCATCAGCACGTACGCGAAGGTTGCCACCTCCTATCAGGCTGGCGGAGCACTCGAAACCGCTCCGATCGGCGAGTTCAACACCATGAAATCGGGACCCGAGACCTCGCGGACCTACGAGGTGGGGCTGCAAGCGAAGTTACTCGGTGACCGGCTGGAGGCTGATATCGCCCTCTTCGACAGCAGGCGCAAGAACGTGCAGTACGCGCTGCCGGTCAATCTGATTACCGACGACGTGCTCGATTTTCAGCGCGTCACGGTCAAGGGCGCGAGCCTGGACGTACGCGCCAACCCACTGACCGATTTGTCGTTGAGCGCCAGCGCTTCCTACCTGCATTGGAGCATCGATCGGGTCGATGCGCTTGCGGGGACGCTTTTCGACCCTGCGGTCGCCCAGATCTCACCCTATGTAGTTGCCCAGAACATCCAAAATCTCTTTGCGCTGCCGTATACGCCCCGATACAGCGCGGGTGTTGCCGCCGATTACACGCTCGCCCATCTGGACCGCCGGGAGCTCCAGGTCCATCTCGACTATGTTTATCGGGCGCGGATGTTTGCCCAAGCGGGCGCGGGTCCAGGCATTCCCGGCAACCAGTTCGACACGCAACCGGCGTACGGACTTCTCAGTGGGCGCATCACGATCTCCCAGGAGACCGACTGGCGGCATCGCGTGAAGTTCAGCCTCTGGGGCCGGAACATTCTCAACCGCAGATACTACCAACCCGCCGTCGGCGCTGGCGCGGGCCTTACCTCTTTCGACAATTCGGGCACGGCGCTCTCTGGATACACCGCCCGCGTCGGCGCTTGGGCAGAGCCCGCGACCTATGGGATTGCCGTCACATACGACTATTGACTAGCCGTCACGCGCTCCAACAACTCTGCCACTCCCGCTCCCTCGGGCAACCGGATCCGCAAAGTTTCCGTTAGGGCAGCGCGCAGCTCGGCGGCGCTGGACAGCGTAATCTGCTCCGAGCTCCCGCGGACGTGATGCACCGAAAGCCGGTTGTTCAACAGTGCATAACGCCGGTCAGGCGCCACTCTCGCCGCCACGAGGCTGTGCAAGAAAGGCGAAGACGAATGATGCTCGAGGTACCAGTTCCAGACCTCGTAATCCTGCAGGATCTGGGCTTGCAAATCGAAGCTGTAGAGCGGCTTCCATAGATCGCGAACCAAGGCGTGTAGGACGAAGCCTCCCGGCATCTCCACGAGCTTGAATGTCTCATGAGGCGTGGCTTGCTCCACCTCTGCGGCAAGGCGCAGCGGCGCCGTCAACGTCAGTCCGCCGAAACCAACATCAGCAATGTAAGGGCCGCCATCCAGGTCGTCGATCCTGAGCAACATGTGAGTGCGTGGACGAACCGCATCAACAGGTCCGTTCCACATCACCCGGGCCGCCAGGCCCGTGACGTGAAACCCCAGCGACCGCAACACATCCGCCAGCAACCAATTCTGCTCGAAGCACCACCCGCCACGACCGCCATGAACGAGCTTCTGCTCCAGGGCCTGACTGTCCAGGCTGATGGGTCGTTTCAGGAGCGGGTCAAGGTTTTCGAAAGCGATCGCTTGCGGGTGGCGCAGATGGATAGCTTGCAGCGTCGCGAGCGTTGGCGTTCGGGCACCGTCATAACCGATGCGTTGGAAGTAACTCTCGACATCGATCGTCCGGATCATCTCGAAGTTCCTGTCAGGAGGCGTTTACCTGCTGGGCGTGCAGATCGTACGCGTCGGCGGAGCGCACTTCGACGTCCGCCCAATCACCGGGTTTGAGCCCCTTCGCGCGCTCGATGTGGACTACACCATCGATCTCGGGTGCGTCCGCCTCGCTGCGAGCGACTGCGCGGCCGTTTTCAACCGCGTCAACCAGTACACGCAGTCGGCGCCCGACTTTGGCAGCAAGGCGCTCGGCACTGATTTTCGCTGCGCGCTCCATGAAGCGGACGTAGCGTTCCTCTTGCACTTCCGGTGGAACATGATCGGGCAGCTCGTTCGCGGTCGCGCCCTCGACAGGCGAATATTTGAAGCACCCGACCCTGTCGAGTTGCGCATCGTCCATCCAGTCGAGCAGCTCGTTGAATTCCGCTTCGGTCTCGCCGGGAAACCCGACAATGAACGTGCTGCGAATCACGAGATCAGGGCATTCCGCGCGCCACGCCTGAATGCGAGCCAGCGTGTTTACCGCGTGCGCTGGTCGGCGCATGCGCTTCAGAACGGACGGGCTGCCATGTTGGAACGGAATGTCGAGGTACGGCAACACCCGGCGCTCTGCCATCAAAGGAATGACTTCGTCAACGTGGGGATACGGGTACACATAGTGCAGTCGCACCCACGCGCCGAGCGAGCCTAAGCCGCGGGCCAGATCGATGAACCGAGTTTCGTAGGCCTGTTCGCGCCAGTCCGCGCGCGCATAGCGGATATCCGCTCCATAAGCGCTCGTATCCTGCGAGATGACCAGCAGCTCCTTGACGCCGGCCTTCACGAGGCGCTCGCCTTCGCGCAACACATCATCGATGCGGCGGCTGACGAGCTTGCCGCGCATGTCCGGGATGATGCAAAAGCTGCACTTGTTGTTGCAGCCCTCCGAGATCTTCAGATAAGCGTAGTGGCGCGGTGTCAGGCGTATGCCCTGCGGCGGCAACAGATCGAACAATGGATCGTGTTGCGGGGGCAAGTGTTCGTGTACCGCCGTCAACACGTCTTCGTATGCGTGCGGGCCGGTAACTTTCAGCACGCGCGGGTGGCGCTCGAGAATCCGCTCCGGTTTTGCACCCAGGCAGCCGGTGACGATCACACGGCCGTTTTGCTCGAGCGCTTCACCGATTGCATCGAGCGACTCGTCCACGGCAGCGTCGATGAAGCCACAGGTGTTGACCACCACGACATCGGCGGCTTCGTAGGTCGGCGAGACTTCGTAACCTTCCGCGCGCAGGCGCGTCAGAATCCGCTCCGAATCGACGAGCGCCTTCGGGCAGCCGAGACTGACAAAGCCGACTTTGCCCGCTTGCTGAGCTGGTGGCTTGCGGTTGGCTTTGGGTGAGGTGGCGGCTGACTTGGTCGCGGAACGGGTCAATTCAATCTACGGCTGAGCGGTGTCGTGGGTATCGGACGCGTGGCTTGCCTGCGCAGCCGCGCTCTTGGCGGAGTCCTGGAAGCGCTGCAGGGTCCAAAAGACCAGCAGCACGACGATCGGCATGAGCAGCCAAGGCCAGATGGCCTGACGCCGCTCATTGGCGTCATTCGAAGTGGGCATCGTCGTTTCCGAGTGGGTAGCCACGGCGCGGAAGCCTACGCTGGCCCTCCGCTGCGGGCAATAGCGCCGCGATCTCGCGTGGGGAGACCGTAGAGCGGCTCACAGAAGGGGTTGAATGACCGCTTTCGCGCCGCCCGCTTCGACCGTCAGATACGCCAGCGTGACAGGCAAACTGAAGCGTCGAGGTCCGGCGCTCCCCGGATTCACAAACAGCACCCCATCCCGTTCCGCAATCTGAGGCTTGTGCGAATGGCCCGCAATGACTACCTGGAAGCCCGCGGCGCCGGGATCTATATCGATTTCCTTCACATCGTGCAGGACGTGAACACTGACACCGGCCAGGTCCAGCGCCAGCCAGGGCGGGATTTGTCGGGCCCAAGTACCCTTGTCGTTATTTCCGCGCACCGCGTCCACCGGAGCGATGCCGCGCAGCCTCTCGAGCACCTCCGGCCCGCCGATATCACCCGCGTGAATGATCCGCTCCACCCCGGCCAACGCCTGCAGCGCCTCGGGTCGTAGTAAGCCGTGCGTGTCGGAGATGAGACCGATCTTCACCGTCCGTACAGTCCTACCAGATCCGTTTCCGCCAGCTTGTTGGCGTTGACATTGAAACCGATCAACGCGGCCGTGGCATCGGCCGGCACCGCGAGTTTGGCCACCTTCAGCGCGTAGAGTCGGAAATGATAGTGGTGCGGCTTACCCGGTGGCGGACAGGGGCCGCCGTATCCGGTCGTGCCGAAGTCGGATCGCCCCTGGACCGCCCCAGACGGCAGAAGCCTCTTCTTCGGGTTCCCGGCATCAGCCGGCAGGGAGGCTGTGTCCGCTGGAAGGTCATAGATGATCCAGTGCCAGAACCCGCTACCGGTGGGTGCATCGGGATCATGGACCATCAGGGCGAAGCTTTTCGTGCCGGCGGGCGCGCCGCTCCAGGACAGGGCCGGGGAGATGTTTTTGCCGGAGCAGCCGAAGCCGTCGTAAACCTGCTCGGCAGGGATCGTCTTGCCTTGGCCGATCTGTGGGCTGCGCAGCGTGAGCTGCCCGGTAACGTCGGCCGCCAGGCTCGGCGCTGCGAGCCCGACTGCCAAGCTGGCCAGGACCGGCCGCATGTCCGTGATTCGCATGCTGGTCTTGCTCCGGAAGTAAGCTAACGTAGCACCCACGCAGCACTTATGTAGCACCCATCATGCCACGGTTGGCAAGGGACCCGCCCATCATGACCGCTCCAACACGCGAAGTGCCGAATCAGTCCAGCGACCTGGTCGATTACAACCTCTTCACCACCAACCCTGCGCTGCAGGATGCGCTGGCTCGCGAAGGGTCGGCATCCGACCACGAGCGGATTGCCGCACTGGGTGAGCGCCTCGGGAAGGCTGAGATGTTCGCGCTTGGTGATGCCGCAAATCGCAACCCGCCCAGGTTGCGGTTGTTCGACCGCTTTGGCGCGCGGCGCGATGAGGTCGACTTCCACCCGGCGTGGCACGATCTCATGCGCCGTCTCGTGGGCGAGGGTCTGCACACAGGACCCTGGTCCGAGCCCGCCTCGGCAGCCCACGTTGCACGCGCGGCCGGTTATATGTTGTGGGCGGAGATCGAAAACGGGACGCAGTGTCCCGCGACCATGACCTACGGAGCCGTACCGACGCTCGCGCGGCAGGCGGAGGATTTCGACGGTTGGTTGCCGCTGTTGCTCTCGCGTGAATACGATCCGCGATTCATCCCCGCGCCCGAAAAGAGGGGCGTGTTGATGGGCATGGGAATGACGGAAAAGCAGGGCGGCTCCGACGTTCGCTCCAACACAACGCGTGCCGTGCCCGCGGCCGCGGGAGGTCCGGGGCGCGAATATCGGTTGACCGGCCACAAGTGGTTCTTCTCCGCGCCGATGTGTGATGCCTTTCTGGTCCTGGCGCAGGCACCCGGCGGGTTGTCGTGTTTCTTCGTGCCTCGTTTCCTGCCCGATCGCACGCCCAACACGTTGCTGCTGCAGCGGCTGAAAGACAAAGTGGGTAATCACTCCAACGCCTCCAGCGAAGTCGTATTCGAGGACACGTACGGCCTGTTGGTCGGTGAGGAGGGCCGCGGCGTCCAGACAATCCTGGAAATGGGCGTCTATACCCGCCTGGACAATGCGACCGCCACAGCCGGCCTGATGCGCCAGTGCGTCGCGCAAGCGATTCATCATGCGCGCCAGCGCAAGACCTTTGGGCAATTCCTGATCGATCAGCCACTGATGCGCAATGTGCTCGCCGACCTGGCCCTGGAGTGCGAGTCGCACATCGTGTTGGCGCTGCGTCTGGCACGCGCCTTCGATGCGCAACAGGATGAAATGGAGTCCGTCCTGCGGCGCATGCTGACACCGGTTGCGAAGTATTGGGTCTGCAAGCGTGCGCCCGCCGTCATCGCGGAGGCGATGGAGGTGTTGGGCGGGAACGGTTACGTCGAGGAGGGCCCGATCGCGCGCCGCTATCGCGAGGCACCGCTGAACTCCATCTGGGAAGGCTCCGGCAACATCATGTGCCTCGACGTGCTGCGTGCCTTCGCCCGCGAGCCGCGTACACACCAGGTGTTGGAAGCGGTGCTTGCCGGTAGCAAGGGCCGCGATGCCCGCTATGACCGGTTCGTCGCTGCGTTGTTGACTGAGTTGGAAAATCCGGCCGACGGTGAGTTTCGCGCGCGTCACCTCACACAGAACATCGCGCTCGCGGTACAGGCGGCCGTACTGTTGGGGAATGGCCCGGAATCGTCCGCGCAGGCATTCCTGGCGTCACGCCTCGCCTCTGGCCCCCCTGCCTCCTTCGGCACCCTCCCGGTGGGTGTGGACTCAGGGGCAATGATCGAGCGGATTCTGCGCTTCTAGAATCGGCTCAGGGGTCTTTTGTCGCGCTTTTCTCGGCCAAAGTCTACGCCGAGCGGGCGCGGCATACACATCTCCTGATATTCTGTTAACTCAGAATCCTATGATTCTGCTCGGTTTTTTTGAGTTTGAATCGACAAAATCGATATAAACGATTGACTCACTGCCGATGAGCGACGAGGAGCCTGCTGACCTGATGAGCCGCCGATTACGCCACGCACACGTGATCGCGGTGGGGGATCATGGGTCAGTCGGACTCGAGTCGGAGGCGTGCTGTGGATCAAACGATGGAGAAGACAGGACAAGGAGTCGGGCGCCAGGCGCGCCAGACGGGGACGTATGGAAAACAGGACATGAAAAAATCAAAGCAGAAAACCCACCTGACTCCCAACGAGGTCGCGGAGTTGTTGATGGTGAATCCGGTTACGGTCCGACAGTGGGCAGCGCGCGGCCTGCTGCGATCTCTGACCACGCCGGGGGGGCACCGACGCTTTCTTTTGAGTGACGTGGAGGAGTTCGCACGTAGCCGCGGTGCCACTCCCGTAGCGCGGCACTCGGGCCGGCCCGACCGCGTGCTCATCGTGGATGACGACCCGAGCTTCTCGCGCGTTATCCAGCGGCTCATCGAGGAGCGCTACGGTCACGTGAAGACCGAAATCGCCCAGGATGGTTTCGAGGCTGGCGTAAAGGTCGAGGCATTTCGGCCGCACGCTCTCGTGCTCGATCTGATGATGCCGGGCATTGACGGCTTCGAGGTTTGCCGTCGGCTGCGTGCACGTCCAACGCTCAACCATATCCGCATCGTGGCGGTGACCGGCTTTGCCAGCCCCGAAAACATCGATCGCATTCTCGCGGCCGGGGCGGACGCCTGTCTCGCGAAGCCGATCGACACGGAGCGGCTGCTGGCGGAGCTGGGATTGGCCGTTCACAAAGCCGCCGGGACATAGGGAGGGCCGCCCACCAAGGGGCTTGTGGTCGCCGTGAGATGCTAGGCTGTCGACTCGTTCCCGTTACACGAGTGTCCACCGCCGATGGCTTTCGATCGCGACTACTACCGCCGTTTCTATTACGACCCCCGGACGGCGGTCACGACCCGTAAAGAGATGCAGGCCCGCGCGCATCTCATTGCCGCTTTTGCCGAACATACCGGGCTGCCCGTGCGGCGAATTCTCGACCTGGGCTGCGGAACCGGGATGCTGCGGGTGCCTTTGCTGCGGCGCTTGCCCCGTGCCCAGTACACCGGACTCGAGACGAGTGAGTACCTGTGCGAGCGCTACGGATGGGAGCACGGGCGGGTGCAGGACTACCGCTCGTCATCTGCTTTCGACCTGGTGATCTGTTACGACGTGCTGCAATATCTCGATGCCGCCAGCGCCAGTGAAACGATCGACAATTTCGCGGGTCTGTGCCGCGGAATCCTCTATTTCAGCGCCCTGACCAAGCTGGATTGGGAAGCCAACTGCGATACGCAGCGCACCGACGCCGACGTGCATCTACGTACGGGTGATTGGTACCGCAAGCGTTTGCGGCAACACTTTGGTGAGGCCGGGGCCGGGTTCTGGCTGCGCAAGGGCGCGCCGCTCACGCTCTGGGAGCTGGAGTCAATTTGAGGCGCTGGAACAGCGGATACAGCGGCAGTCCCAGCAGAATGAGCGCCAGGGTCGCCAGTGATTCCCTCGGGTTGGTGACGAACGCGTTGCTCACGATCCAACACATCACCATGACGAACAGCACCGGAACCAGCGGGTACCTCGGGACGCGATAGGGACGCGGCGCGTCGGGGAGCTTGCGCCTCAGCACGATGACCGCCAGGACCACGGGCGCCCAGAAGATCGCGTACGACAACACCGCCATGTTGGTCAGCTGATCGAAAGTTCCGGAAGCGGCCAGCAGTGCTGCCCAGATGCTGACCAGCGCGATCGAGGTCACCGGCACCCGGGAGTGCGGACTCAACTTGCCGAAGGCCGGAAAGAAGAGCCCATCGCGCGCGGCTGCGAACGGCACGCGGGCGCGCGCCAGAATGGTTCCATTCAAGGCACCGATGGAGGACACCAGGAATATCAGCGCCGCGATCGGCGCTGCTTTGGCACCAAGAAAGGTTTGCACCGCACGAGCCGCGACCGAAGGCGCATCCGGATAGGCGGTGGAATTTGCCGTCGCGACCTGCCAGAAGGGCAGAGCATAGAGGTAGGCGACGTTGATGAGCATGTAGATCGCCAGGACGAGGAGTGTCCCGCCAATGATGGCGCGTGGCAGGTTACGGTGGGGTTCTTTGACCTCGCTGGCGGCCATGGGCAAGAACTGCCAGCCGCTGTAGGCCCACAAGGCGGCAAACATCGCGGTGCCGAAGCCGCTCGAGCCACCCGTCGTCGTCCCTGCAGGCGCGGCGAAATTCGCCCAATCTTGCGTATCGCTGAAGAAGAATACGCCGATCGCGACACCGAGGATGGATACCAGCTTCGCGCCGGTGAGGAGCGTCTGCACTCGGCCGCTGAGCATGACGCCGGCGCAGTTGATCAATCCGAAAAATGCGATGACCCCGACTGCAATCACCTGGCGCATACCGAGCTGGAGTGTATAGGCGCCACCGAACACATGGAGCGTGCGCTCCAGCCATACCCCATTGAATGGATGAATATCCGCGAGAAATATGGACACCGCCGCCCCGTACGCCGAGATACTGGCGCCGCCGACCAGGAAGCTGTTGAACACATAAAGAAAGCCTGGCACCTCGCCAAAGGCCGCGCGCAGGTAAACGTACTCGCCGCCCGCATCCGGCAACATCGCGCCGAGCTCCGCGAAGCTCAAAGCGCCGAACATCGCGATGAGTCCGGCGACCACCCACGCGGCGAGAACGAGCAGGGGCGTACCCACGGCCTGCGCCATCACGGCCGCTTTCAGAAAGATGCCCGTGCCGATCGTGATCCCCACGACCAGGGATGTGGCGTGTACCAGCGTCAGATCACGGCGCGGTTGAGTCTGGAATGGGTCCATTCGCGTAAGGGTACAATACCGGCAGCTGGGACGAGGAAGGGATGAGACCAATGGCATCACATGATCACAGGGTGCAGATCCGCTGGTCGCGTGGCGATGCAGCGTTCACCGACAATCGCTACAGCCGCGCGCATACCTGGCTTTTCGATGGCGGGATCGAAGTGCCCGCCTCATCCTCGCCCTACGTGGTCCGAGTGCCGCTGTCCGTCGAAGCGGCGGTGGATCCGGAGGAGGCGTTCGTCGCCGCGATATGCTCATGCCACATGCTTTGGTTTCTCTCCATCGCGGCCGAAGCGGGTTTCCGGGTAGATCAATATCTGGATGACGCGGTGGGCACGATGGGAAAGAATGCCGCCGGCAAGACCGCCGTAACGCGTGTGGTGCTCCACCCTCGGGTCAGCTTCTCGGGCGCAAAGCTGCCCTCGCGCGCGCAGCTCGACGAGTTGCACCACAAGGCGCACGCGGAATGTTTTATTGCCAACTCCGTGACGACCGACATACGTTGCGAGCCTGTGTACGAGGCGGCCGGCCCTGCCGCAAGTCAAGTCAGTTGACTCGCGCGCCGTACCGGGTCGTCGCATTCCGGGGTGGAGTAAGCTGCCGGCGCGATCCGACCGAGCCACTGGGCCTGACACTCATTGGATGGACCGAGGATCACCCCGAGGAGAAAGTGTCGCTCGCTTTCAGCGGCCGGGCCCCTGAGACACTGCCTGATGTCCTGGAGGATGCGAGCGTCGATTGGCTCGGGAAGGATCAATACCGCATCGTGAGCGCGTCTCGAGAGTGGCTCGTCGAGGCCCGCGCGGTGCACGTGCATCGTGAGATCGCCGCAGCGTTCTATCGCGCCATCCCGCCGCGTCACGCGCCCTTGAGTAAACGCTTCTTCTGGCGCGTCGTCCTCGGTTTGCTGGCGAGCAAGGCAGGAAGGCGGCTGCTGTTGGCGGTACGGCGCCGGAGCCAGACAGGCGGCTAGGACAGCTCGACGATCTGTCGATCCTGCAACGGCAGCCGGCGTGATCCAACCAGATACGCGTAAGCCGTCAGCTGCTGCTGGAAGGCCTTTTGCCAGGTGAATTTGCGTAACACGCTGGCGCGGGCGGTGATGCCCATGGCCTCGATATCCCGCTCATACAACGCGGCGATGGCTTCCGCCATGCTCTCGCCACTGCACGGCTCGGCGAGCAGGCCAACGCTATCGTCCACGAACTCCGGGATGGCGCTCGCTCGCGCCGCGACCACGGGCCGGCCGCAGGCCATGGCTTCGAGCAACACCAGGCCGAAAGTCTCTTTCGTGCCTGCATGCACCAGGGCGTCAGCCGATGCGAGCCATCCGGCGAGCTCCAGACTATCGCGCCGATAGGGGAGCATGGTGACATTGTGCGTGGGGCGTGCCTCGCGATCACCGCCAATCATGAGGAGGTGATAGGGGGAGCCCAGTCGCGCGAAGGCCTGCAACAGGACCGGGAGGTTCTTTTCGCCGGCGAAACGCCCCGCATAAACCAATAAGCGGGTGTTGGAGGGCAGACCGAGCCGCGCGCGCAGCTCGGGTGTGCGCCGCTTGGGATGGAAGATCTCGGCATCCACGCCCAGCGGTTGATGCACCGTGTGCGGCACTCCCATATTGTTGAGAAACTCGCACATGAGCCGGCTCGGGGCGAACACAACGTCGAAGCGCTCGTACAGCCAGCGCAAGTAGCGACACAGAATGCGCTCGGTGAGTCCCCCTCCGAAACGCCGACCGAGGATCTGGGGGAGGTTCGAATGGTAGAACGCTGCGATGGGAATGCCTCGCTGCTGCGCTACGCGGCAGGCGCCCCATGCGGGATGAAACGCGTCACCGGCTTCGATGAGACTCGGGTTGAGGTCGCTCAGGATCCGGGCCCAACGCCGTGGACTCAGGGGAAGACGGTAGTTGAACGTGCCGGGAACCGGGTATCCGGAGAGAGTGCTGATCTCGCCGGGCTCGAAGTGGTCCTGCTCCGCGGGCACCACGATCGTATGTTGCCAGGAAGTATTGGCTTTCAGCCACGCGTGCTTGGCGGAGAGATATCTTTTTACGCCGCCACTGGTGGGTGAGTAGAAGAGGGTCGTATCGACAAGATGCATAGCTTCCACAGCGTCTAGCAACGGGACGCACCCAGGCTTATCAGCAAGCCCCGGGCCTGGATTGCACCTTTCTGATCATGTGGTGTCAAGGCGTCGCCAGCGGAAGGAGCTGCGGACAGATAGGTTATGCTCGCCCGTAATCCAGTGGTTCCGCGCAGGGCTTCCCTATGATCGACCATACGGGCGTCGCGGTCAGCGACTTCGACAGGAGCAAGGCGTTTTATCGCGCCGCGCTGGAGCCGGTCGGCTACCAGCTTTTAATGGAATTCCCGGCAGCCGTCACCGGGCACGCGGACGTGGCCGGATTCGGTGTCCCGCCCAAGGCCGAATTCTGGATCCACCGCGGGATTCCCAACAATCCGCCCGTTCACGTCGCGTTCCGAGTCAAAAGCCGCGCTCTGGTCGACGCGTTCTATGCCGCTGCACTGGCCGCCGGTG
>Ga0105240_10002991_pt1 | contig 26588 bp, 32 predicted proteins | sample KBSC54metaG_FD_80426 | JGI IMG/M metagenome (GOLD analysis project Ga0105240, IMG submission 80426) | Corn rhizosphere microbial communities from Kellogg Biological Station, Michigan, USA - KBS C5-4 metaG | ecosystem: Host-associated > Plants > Roots > Rhizosphere > Soil | place: Michigan, USA...
ATCTACGCCACGGGCTCCGCGCCCTCGTAGGCAACCCGCATCTCCCGTGAGCTCCGGTTCTGCGCCACCGCCCGGCAGTCCCCGAAAAAGCGGAACTCCCGGCGCGACAACTGCACGCGATAACTCCGGCCACCGGCGACGACGTCGAGGGCTGCGGGCGCGTCTTCTGGATTGGCGATGGTCACGTCCGAGATGGTCGTAACGTCGAAGCCGTCCCGCGCGAGGCCGGCGCGCACGATCTGGGTCAGCGGGCTTTCGAACACGCGCCCTCGGTAGTGGCGGGCCAGGATGCGGCCATCGGCCTCCGCCTCCCCAAGCTGCGCCGGATCCACCTGGTCGAGATGGCCGTACATGCTGCCCGATGGGAACGCGATGCCGGTGGCCGCAAACCGGTCGCCACCCAGGTGCGAGCATTCGATCGGCGCAAGCGCCAGCCGGCCGTCGTCGTGCAGCTTGCGGGCGGCGCGATAGGCCGCGAATCCGAACTTGGCGCAGCAGCGGTCCCGGGTGCCCTGCGTGCACAGGGCCAGCCGCGGAGCGCCTGTCTCGTCCAGCGCCCAGCGGTGGTCGCCGAGGTCGGACGCCAGTTGCTCCAGGGCGGCGGCGGCTTCGGCCGACGGCGCCGGCGCCCGGTGCACCAGGATTGCCGGCTGCGCCGGGGTGTCGGGCGGGTCGTAGAGGCGGACCGTCACCCCCGCCCGTCGCGCCCGTCGCACCGCCTCCAGCTGCGTCGGCGTCGCCCAGGCGTGGTTGAATTCGCTGCGGCCCCACAGCTTCTTGTCCACCGGCAGGAACACATAGATGTCGCCGCGCACGCCGGTGCCTGGCGTGACGCCGGCGGCGGCCTCGGCCAGGCGCGAGCAGAAGGTCACGGTCATTCGCCCGTCTCGCGGGCGAGGACGCCCTGACGAAGCATCTCCATGATGAAGTCCCGCGCCAGCCGCTCGGAGGCAGGGCGGCACAGCGCGATGATCTCGGCGCAGGACAAAGACTCGCCGGCGACCAGGGCGTGCAGCACCGCGCCGGTTTCGGCCGCCAGCGTGTACCGGACGCCGCGGTGCGACAGCACGACCGCCGATGCGTCGGCCCGCGTCTCCACCCCTGACGCGCCATCGGTGAGGCGCAGGCGGGTCGAGGGCGCCAACGCCGCTTGCGCCAGGCCGATGTCGGGAAAGGAGAGATGCGGTCGGTAGGCCCTCGTCGCCTCGACGTGCCGGCGGTATCGGCGGCCCAGGTCGGCGGGATCGCCGCGCGCCAGCATCTTTTGCAGCACCTGCGCTACCTGAGCGCCCAGCGTGGCGTCATCCCGCTCCAGGCGAAGGTCCGCCCGCACCGCGTCGTCGAGCATGGCCTCGTCGGCCAGCCAATGCAGCAGGTCGGCGCCGGTCTTGCGGCTGAGGCCCACCGTCAGGTGCAGGCTCGGCCCGCCCAGCCCGAGCGCCGCGTGCCAGTATCCCCGCGGCAGATAGAGCACGTCGCCGGCCTCCAGCGTGATCTGCTCCGGCGCGTAGGTCGGCCGGGGCGCAGGCTCCTGGCGGCCGCGTCTCTGGGGGGCCGGCTGGGTGAATCCGTAGAGGTCCCACCGCTTGGCGCCGTGCACCTGGATCACGAACACATCGTGGTCGTCCCAGTGGACGTCGAAGCCCTGCGTCTCGCCCCAGCAGGCGTAGAGGTTGGTCTGGCCGGAGGCGCAGAACTCTCCCGCCAGGCCGGCGGCGAGACGCTGCAGCGGCGGGTGCAATTCGTTGACGCCGTCGAGGATCAGGGTCGCGCCGCCGCGGAGGTGCTCGTAAAGCGCCGGCACGTCGATGTCGTGCAGCACCTGGTTCGGACGCGGCCGGCGCTCCCGGAAGACTTCGCGGCCGACTTCGCGACCGCTCTGCTCGAGCTTCAGCCGCGGCGGGCCGAGGCGGTGCTGCGCAAGGACTCGGTTCAGCAGGTCCCAGCTGAACAGGCGCGAGGCCTCGCCGACCGGCAGACGACGCCGGAAGGCCTCGCGCCCGAAGTGGTCGGCAAGGAACCGCGCTTCATCGCCGACCAGCCGCTTGAGATGTCTGAGCTTTGGGCGCGGATCAGGCGCCGTCGGTTCCGTCCGCGTCCTTGCCGTCGGTTCCGTCGGTGTCGCCGCCGTCCGTTCCGTCAGTGTCGGCGCCGTCCGCGCCGTCTCCGTCCGTGCCATCGGTCCCGTCGCCATCCTTTTCGGTTCCGTCCGTGCCGTCGGTGTCTTTCGGGTCGGCAGCCATTCGGGTCCTGCCTGGCAGGTCCGGCTTGTCGACGTCCAGGATCAGGGAATCGCGTTCTGCGGTGGTGGCGACGTTCATGGCGAACCTCATGGCGTGCGGCTGGGAGCGTCACCTGACGGTGCGCTCGGCGCAAACGTGCACAGCGGTATTTCGATCCGTCGCCAGTGAGGCTCTTTTGTCCGGCGGCGCGGCGCACTCGCAGGCGCCCGCGCCCGCGCCCCTGCAAGGGTCAGTACAGCCGCCCCGTCCCACCGCCGCCGATCTCGATGGCGGCGCCGCTGACGAAGCTCGCCTCGTCCGACAGCAGCCAGACGATGGTCCGCGCCACCTCGGCCGCCTCGCCCAGCCGATTCATCGCCGAATGCCGCTCGACCACCTTGGCCATCAGCTCCGGCATCGCCGTGACGTAGGGGTCGACCATCTCGGAGTGGGCGAACCCTGGGCAGACCGCATTCACCCGAACGCCCTGGCGGGCATAGTCCACCGCGGCGGTTCGCGTCAGGCCGATCACCGCGTGCTTGCTGGCGCAGTAGGGCGCGTGGCCCCGGTCGCTGGCGCGCAGGCCGTAGATCGAGGACAGGTTGACGATCGCCCCGCCGCCGCGCGCCACGATCGCCGGCAGCTCGGCCTTCAGGCACAGGAACGTCGCCGTGAGGTTGGTCTCCAGCGTCGCGCGCCAGTCCTTGATGGCGATGTCCGCAAGAGGCGTCAGAACGGGCCCGGTCAGGCCGGCGTTGTTCACCGCCGCGTCGAGCCCGCCGAAGCGGTCCACCGTCGCCGCGACCATGGCCGCGACCGCGTCTGCAGAGGTGACATCGGCCTCGACGAACAGCGCCTCGCCGCCCGCCGCCGCGATCCGCCCGGCCACCGCCTCGCCCCGATCCCGCCGCCGCGCCGCGATCACCACCCGCGCGCCTTCGGTGGCCGCCGCCTCGGCCGTCGCCGCGCCCAGCCCCGAACTGCCGCCGGTCACCAGCACTACCTTGCCCGCAAGCCGCCCGGCGCGGGTCGGCGGCTGGCCGACCGCCGCGCCCAGCATCACATCCGCAGCCCCCATTTGTCCCGGCCCCTTTTAATTGCCGCCGGGTTCCTACGCCTCGCTGCCCGCGACGGATCACGCTCAAGTCGCTGCCGCGGTGAAGGCCACTCCAGCCCAAATCCCGCTCGTCCCGGCCAAGGCCGGGACCCAGGGCTGAGTTGCCGGAAAGCACGTTCGATCCAGGGGGCCGCAACAAGCTGTCGTCCGTCATGGGACCTCCGCAGAGCACGGCGCCCTGGCCTGCTCCTTCCCGCCAACCTAGTCTGCCGCTGTGATCGAGATCGGCATCCGCCCTAAGCGCCCTCATGACGCAAGCGCCGTCCGGGCCTTGGTGACGGCCGCCTTCGGAGGAGATGCCGATACGGCGGATTTCTTGGAGGCGGTGAGGGCTCAGGCCCGTGTCTGTCTGGCCGAGGTCGCGGTCGCAGGCGATGCGTTGATCGGGCACGCCCAATGGTGCGAGGCGCATTGATCATCGACGACGTCACGGTGAGGGCAGCCTACCTCGGCTGCCTGTCGGTCGAGCCCGAGGCTCAGAGGCGCGGGATAGGATCTCGCCCGGTCAGAGGTGGCCTGAGCCACCTGGCGAACGAAGGCTTTGCGGCGGCCACCCTTCTGGGTGATCCCGCCTACTATCGACAATTCGGCTTCTGCTCCGGTTTGGCGCAAGCCATCGTGGCGCCCCATCGCTCGCGGGGCGCTGGGTTTCAGGCCGTCGAACTCGTCCCGGACGTGTTGAGTGGAAAGACGGTGCGCGGCGCATTTCCCCCCGTGATCGCGCCGAGATGATCCAGCCGCCGACACTGCGGACGGACCGGCTGCTGCTGGAGCCGCTCGGACGACGTCACTCGGAGGGAATGTTTCTTCTGTGGTCGCGGGAAGAAGTCTGCCGATATTCGGGGCCGGCGGAGGACTGGGAGGGAAACGCGATCGCTTTGCCGGCGGCAAGCCCGGCCGACAGCGACAGGATCATCGATTTCTTCGAACGTATGGCGGCGGCGGGCAGGGGGTTCCGTTGGGCGCTCGTGATGCAGGGCGGGCGCGAGTTCGTCGGCGCCATCGGCTTCAACTGCCTGACGCCGGCGGCGGAGTTGGCATATCACCTGAGGCCCGAGTTCTGGGGGCGAGGGCTTATGCGGGAAGCCGCTGAGGCCGCGCTTGCATGGGTGAAGCGCAAGTCGGACTTGCCCGTCGAAGCGTTCATCGAGCCTGGAAATGGCGCGTCTGTTGGTCTGGCGCGCCGCCTTGGCTTTGCTCCGACCGGCATGCTGAAAGATGGCGCGGAGCAGTTCCTGCTGCCGGGTTAGCGGCCGACGCCCGGACCAGCCCTGGCCCGAGCCTCTGCGAAGTCTGACGCAGCGCATAGCGGAAACAGACGGCACTCCGCCGCACCGATCTCGGCGACGGTCACGCATCCGGTGGTCTCGAATTCCGCGCCGAGCGCCTCGAACGGCTCGGTGTCGTAGTCGGGCGCCTCGAACGTCACCCAGGTGCGAACGCCCTCGACCATCATGGGCGCGCCATCGAGCCGGAAGCTCACCGCGCTGGCTCGGTGCTCGCCGAGGTGGAAGGTCGTGCAGGTCGCATAGCCGGTCCCGAGGAACAGAACCTTGGCGTCCAGGTCGTAGAGACGTTGCAGCGGGGAGCCGTCGCCGAGCCAAGCGTCCACTGCGTGCGGCGCGACCATTGCTTCCGCGCCCGATCCCCAGGCCGTGAACGACACCTGAGGATGCGGGCCTCGGGCCGCGCCGGGGCTGGTGCGCATGAGTTCGCTCAGCGCCCCCATCGCTCGGCTGGGCGAGACCGCGGGATCGAAGGCAGGCGTCGTTGACCGGATGGTCGGCCACCAGTCGCTGGGAACCGGCGGCGCGCGCCAATGGACCGGATCGGAGAAATGACCGGTGAAGGCCGGCGCCGCCAACAGCCCGGCGTCGGCGACAAGTTCCTTCAACGCCTCCAAGACGGCCTGCGCGCCACCGGTGACAAAGCCGAAGGACGAGAGCGACGCATGCACGAGCAGGCGATCTCCGCGCCGTACCCCCATCGCGGCGAGTCCCGCCGCGAGCGAAGCTCCGGTGACGGGTCCGCCTTTGGTTCGCTGGATCGCCCTCGTCTCGTCTTGCATCGCGCGGCTCATGTCGCTTCGGGGCCGAGGGCGTCCAGATGGCGCTCCAACTGCGCCGCCAGGCGGTCCGCCGAGTAGCGACTGTCGCCGGTCAGCGCCAGAGCCAGCCGGCTGGTGGCGTAGCGCGCGAACGACCAGGCGGAGCGCTCGGCGAGCCCATCATCTGCGCCCTCATGGCGGTCGATGGCGAACACAGGCGCCCAGTCGCCCAGCATCCAGAACATCGTGAAGTCGTACGCGGGGTCGCCGACGACGGCGTCCCCGAAATCGATCACCCCCGCCAGGCGAGCGCCATCTGGCGTCATGAGCAGGTGGGCTTCGCGCAGGTCTCCGTGAATCACCGCCTCGCTGGGCCAGGCCCGCGCCAGGTAGCTCTCGTGGAACGAGTCCAACCTGGCGACCAGTTGCGGCGCAACGTGCGCCGCAACGACGGGTCGGAAGCGCTCGACGTATTGCGCGGCCGCCTGCTGCGCCCAGCCGGCGTTCGTGCGCTGCCTCCCGTCGCGCCCCGTCAGAAGGTTTGGCGGCATCGCGTGGAGTACCGACAGGAAATCGGCCAGCTGCGTGAGGATCGCTTTCTGGTGCTCGCGTGACAGCGCCTCGACGGCGCGCAGCGACATCTCTTCGCCGCGGATCAGCGGGTAGCCGCCGAACGCGCCGTCGGGCGCGAGATATCGATAGTCGGGCGTCGCGATGGAGGTTCCGGCCAGGGCGCGCAGCAGGCGGACTTCCGCGGGGAACCATGCGGCTTGCTCGTCCGAGCGCGGGAAGCGGAAGATCCAGGCGTCGTCGAGGATGACCACTGCGTGGTCCTGGCCGGTCGGGCTGATCCGCGCAGCCTCAAACCTCAGGTCGGGGAAGGCCGACTGGATGCGGCCAAGCAAGGCGTCCAACTCCATCTTCATGCGGCCATCACCTCCCATGCCGCGGGCGGCCGATTGACGGCGCTAGTTACCTATGGTAATCACAGTCGATCTTTGCCATGGTTCATCAATCCGACGGCCCATGCAGGGCCACGCGTCCGCCGCCGCAATCCGGGCACCGTTATTATCGGTGATTATAGGTGGATTTCGCCTGGACTGACCCCCTCGGGTGAGACTGGGCCCGTCTGCGATGCCCTAGCTCCCGAGCGGTCGCTGGGTGACCTTGAAGCCGACGATTACCGGCTCGTGGCCGGACGGGGCCTTGAAGAGGGCGGTCTGGACGAGGATCGTCATCGTCGCGTAGCGGTAGGCCACCGACAGGCGCGTGGTGGTGCCGGCGTCGTCGGTCTTAACGTCGTAGTCCTCCACCTCGACGCGGCTTGGCAGGCCGGCCGGGATCATCGCCCGGAACTCGGCCAGCTGCTCCGTCGAGGTAGGGTTCTTCAGTTCGCGCGCCACGTGGGCGTCGTTGCTGATGTCGTCGCCATTGCGGACCTCCTCGAAGAAGCTGCGGGCGATCATCTCGGCAGACTCGTCGAGCGGCGGCTTGGCCGGCTTGCAGGCCGCCACCGCCAGGGCGAGCGCGGGCACGATGGCCGCGAATCTGAGCATCCGCTGGTCCTCCGACGGCAAGGCTCGCCGATCCTCGCTCGGCTGTCCATCAGGCGCCCCCGAAACGGGCAGAATGTCGCCGCCGACACGCCACGGTCTAGCAGTTGTCGCAATGCGGCATTAGCCTTTTGCGCTGCAACAACGGGAGGCGGTTCGGATGGCTTCGCCCTATAATCTTACCGGCCACGCGGCCGTGGTCACCGGGTCCACCAGCGGCATCGGCCAGGCCCTGGCCCACGCCCTGGCGGCCGAAGGCGTCAATGTCGTGCTGAACGGCCTCGGCGACCCCGCCAAGATCGAGGCGGACCGGGCCGAGCTGGCCGAGCGAACGGGCGTCAAGGCGCTCTACCACGGCGCCGACATGACCAAGCCGACCGAGATCGCCGACATGGTCGCCTTCTGCCAGCGCGAGCTGGGCCGGCTCGACATCCTGGTCAACAACGCCGGCGTCCAGCACGTCTCGCCGATCGAGGACTTCCCGGTCGACAAGTGGGACCTGATCATCGCCATCAACCTGTCGTCGGCCTTCCACGCCACCCGCGCGGCGGTGCCGATCATGAAGGCGCAGAAGCGGGGGCGGATCATCAACCTCGACTCCGTCCACGGCCTCGTCGCCTCACCGTTCAAGGCCGCCTACGTCGCGGCCAAGCACGGGGTCCTGGGGCTGACCAAGACCGTGGCGCTCGAACTGGCCGAGGAAGGCATCACCTGCAACGCCATCTGCCCCGGCTATGTGCACACGCCGCTGGTGGACATGCAGCTCGCCGACACCGCCAAGGCGAGGGGCATGACCGTCGAGCAGGTGATGCGCGACGTGATCCTGGCCGCCCAGCCGACCAAGAAGTTCGTGGAGTTCGACCAGATCGCCGGCCTGATGCTGTACCTGGCCAGCGACATGGGCGCCTCGGCCAACGGCTCGGCCTTCACCATCGACGGCGGCTGGACCGCGTGAGCGGGGCGGCCGGGCCGCCCCAGTCGGCGGTCGACCCGGCGGCCAAGCCGATCAGCCTGGCCCTGCAGGGCGGCGGCGCCCACGGCGCCTTCGAGTGGGGGGTGATCGACCGCCTGCTCGAGGACGGGCGGGTGGAGATCAAGGCGGTCACCGGCGCGTCGGCCGGGGCGATGAACGCGGTGGTGTTCGCCGCCGGCCTGATCGACGGCCCGGACGGCGCGCGCAGGCAGCTGGCGGCGTTCTGGCGGGCGATCAGCGACGCGGGCGCCTTCCCGTTCGGCCGCACCGGCATCTGGACCGACGTGTTCAATCCCGAATGGCTGAAGGCGACGCCCGGCTGGCAGTTCGCGCGAAACTGGATGGACACCCTGTCGCCCTACCAGTTCAACCCGTTCAACCTGAATCCGTTGAAGGACGTGCTGGAGAAAAGCGTGGACTTCGCGGCGGTGCGCGAGCGCTCGCCGGTGAAGCTCTACATCTCGGCGACGGCGGTGCTGAGCGGCAAGAGCCGGATCTTCCGCACCGCCGAACTGACCGGCGACCACATCATGGCCTCGGCCTGCCTGCCGCACCTGTTCCAGGCGGTGGAGATCGACGGCGAGCCCTACTGGGACGGCGGTTACCTGGCCAACCCGGCGCTCTGGCCGCTGTTCTACGACGAGATGCCCGACGACATCCTGCTGGTCAACCTGAACCCGTTCCGCCGGAAGAAGACCCCGAGGACGCCGGCGCAGATCATCGACCGGCTGAACGAGATCAGCTTCAACGCCGCGCTTACCGCCGAGCTGCGGGCGGTGGCCTTCGTGCAGGAGCTGCTGGCCAAGGCGATGCTCACCGAGGCGGCCAAGGGGCGCTACCGCAACATGCTGATCCACGCGATCGGCGCCGACGCCTGGCTGGACGATCTCTCGGCCGAGTCGAAGTTCAACACCGACTGGACGTTCCTGGAGGACTTGATGCACCGGGGCCGTCGCGCCGCCGGCGCCTGGCTGGCCAAGGGGCTGCCGGACGTGGGCGTGCGGTCGAGCGCGGACTTCCAGGCCGAGTATCTGGGCTCTTGACCGCACGGGCGCGCCGTCGGCCTGATCGCGTCCGCTTACCCAGGAGGCCGCCATGGGCGCCGTGACGTTCAGCCAGGTCAACCTCGTGGTCCGCCACATGGACCAGACGCTGACCTTCTACCGCCGCCTGGGCCTGACCATCCCCGAGGAGGCGATCTGGCGCACCGACAGCGGCGCGCATCACGTGACCATCGCCCAGGGCGCGGACGTCGGGATGGACGTCGACAGCCGCGCCTTCGCCCCGCACTGGAACTCCGGCTACGCCGCCGAGCGCGGCCAGGTGGTGCTGGGCTTCCGCCTCGAGACCCGCGAGGCGGTCGACGCCCTCTATGAGGAGATGCGCAGCCACGGCCATCAGGGCCTGCAGCCGCCGTTCGACTCCTTCTGGGGCGCCCGCTACGCGATCATCGAGGACCCCGACGGCAATCCGGTGGGCCTGATGAGCCCGGTCGATCCCGGGCGCCGCGTGCCGCCGCCCAGGGTCTGAGCGCGCCGCGGCTTGACGGTTCCGCCGGGCTCCCCGATCAAGCCGCATGGCCGTCTACACCGACATCAGCGACGCCGAGCTGGAGAGCTTCCTTGCCGGCTACGACATCGGCGAGGCGCTGGCGTTCAAGGGCATCGCCGAGGGAGTCGAGAACTCCAACTTCCTGCTCGAGACCGAGGCGGGGCGTTTCCTGCTGACCATCTACGAGCGCCGCGTGCGCCGGGACGACCTGCCGTTCTTCCTGGGCTTCATGCAGCACCTGGCGGCGCACGGCTTTCCCAGCGCCACGCCGGTGCCCGACCGGCAGGGCCGAATCCTGGGCGAGCTGCGCGGCAAGCCTGCCGCCATCGTCACCTTCCTGAACGGCCTCTCCGTGCGCCGGCCCAGCGCCGACCATTGCCGCTCGGCGGGGGAGGGGATGGCCTGGCTGCATCTGGCCGGCGCCGGATTCGCTGGCCGGCGCGACAACGACCTGGGGCAGGGCGCCTGGGCGGGCCTGTTCGCCGGTTTGCGGGACGCCGCCGACGCCCTGAAGCCCGGCCTCGCGGCGGTGATCGACGGCGATCTCGCCCGGGTGGCGGCGGACTGGCCGGCCAGCCTTCCGGAGGGGCTGGTCCACGCGGACTATTTCCCTGACAACGTCTTCTTCCATCACGGCGATTTCGCCGCGGCGATCGACTTCTACTTCGCCGCCTGGGACTGCTTCGCCTACGACATCGCCATCGCCCTCAACGCCTGGTGCTTCGAGCCGGACGGCAGCTTCAACGTCACCGCCGCGCGCGCCTTCGTGGCCGGCTACGAGCGCCGCCGGCCTTTGTCGGCGGAGGAGAAGGCGGCCCTGCCTGTGCTGGCCCACGGCGCGGCCCTGCGCTTCTTCCTGACCCGGCTGGCGGACTGGGGCGCCACCCCGGCCGGGGCGCTGGTCCGGCCCAAGGATCCGCTGGAATACGAGCGCAAGCTGGCGGTGCACCGGGCGGGCCTGGCGCTGCTCGAGGCCGGCGCGTGACGCCCCAGGTGGTGATCTACACGGACGGCGCCTGCCGCGGGAATCCGGGGCCGGGCGGCTGGGGCGCCGTGCTGATGTCCGGTGAGCATGAGCGGGAGATCTGGGGCGGCGAGGCGGCCACCACCAACAACCGCATGGAGCTGACCGCCGCCATCGAGGCGCTGGACGCCCTGAAGCGGCCCTGCAAGGTGGAGCTGCACACGGACAGCCAGTATGTGAAGAACGGCATCACCCAGTGGCTGCCGCTGTGGAAGGCGCGCGGCTGGAAGACCTTCAGCAAGGGCGCGGTGAAGAACGAGGACCTGTGGCGGCGGCTCGACACGGCGCGGCTGCGCCACGAGGTCGACTGGCGCTGGGTCAAGGGTCACGCCGGGCATGAATACAACGAGCGCGCCGATGGCCTCGCCCGGCGCGGCATGCTCGAGCTGCTGGGCGAGGGCGGCGGGGCTTAACCGGCTCTCAAGGTTGATCGGGCATGAAGACAGCATGCTCCGCACGGCCCGCCAGCGCCCCGACGTGGAAGTGTTCGCCGCGATTGGGGCGATCGAACAGCTGACCCGCAACCGCCTGGAGCGGGCGTTGCCGGACGGCCTGTCTCAGGCCGGCTTCGCGGTGCTCAGCCACTTCGCCCGCACCGGCGCGCCGTCCAATCCCGCCGCCCTGGCCGCCGCGTTCCAGCTCACCAAGGGCGCCATGACCAACACCCTGCAGCGGCTCGAGGCGCAGGGCTTCGTCTTGATCACAGACGATCCAGCCGATGGCCGGCGCAAGATCGTGAGCCTGACCCTGGCGGGCGCTGCCGCCCAGGCCGCGGGCTTGGCGGCGACCCGGCCGCAGCTCGACGCTCTGCGCGAGGCGTTCGAGGCCGGCGAATTCGCCGGCGTGCTGCCGTTCCTGGACCGCCTGCGCGGCTGGCTGGACCACAACCGCCCCGCCTGAGCCGCCGGTCGGCGCCGCTTGCAGCCCGGCGCCCTTCTTGCTCCAATCGGCGCATGCCGGACAGGATCGATCCAATCAGGGGCGCCGGCCCCGTCGACCGCTCCCCACGACGGGACGACGACGCCGAGGCGCCCTCGCCGCCGTCCGAGTCCCGCGCGCTGACGGTTATCTCCGCGCCAGCCCCGGCGCCGCCGCCCGCCGCCCGCGCGCAGGCGGCCTTCGCGGCCCAACTGCTGGCCGGCCCGCAACGCCGCGGCCTGCGCGGCGGCGCCACCGTGCTGGGCGACGCCAAGTCGGCCTATCTCGGCGCCGAATGGTCCGGCCACGCCGATCGCCGCACCCGCAAGGGCCGGATCACCAAGACCGAAATCTAGCTCCGGCCCCTCCGGACTGCTGATCCCCAAGGGTGTCATCCCGCAAGGCGCGATAGCGCCTTGTCCCGGAGCTCCGCGCGCTTATGCCCGAGATTCGGACAGCGGCTACGCTGCCTCCGGCATGAAAAATTTCGATGGCGAAGACTCCACCCTCTTGACGTCCGATGTAAGTTAGACATATCTGTCGATCGATATATCTAAGATAGTCGGAGTACGATATGTTCCATCACCATCATCACCACCACCGGGAAGCGCTCTCCCCCCGCGCGTTCGGATTCCATGGCCGCGGATTTCGGGGCTATCGCCCCCGCCGCGCCGAGCGGGTGTTCGACCAGGGCGACCTGCGGTTCGTGATCCTCAAGCTGATCAGCGAGACGCCCCGCCATGGCTACGAGATCATCAAGGCCATCGAGGAGAAGGTCGGCGGCGCCTATTCGCCCAGCCCAGGCGTGATCTACCCCACCCTGACCCTGCTGGAGGAACTGGGCTACATCACCGTCGACCCGGTCGAGGCCGGCAAGAAACTGTACCGGATCACCGACGCGGGCGTGGCCGCGCTCGAAGAGAAGAAGGCCGTCGTCGACGCCATCTTCCGCCGCATGGAGGAGGTGCACGAGACCTTCGAAGGACCCTCGCCGCGCATCGCCCGCGCCATGCAGAACCTGGTCGGGGCCATCCGCGTGCGCATGACCGCCGGGCGGCTGACCCCCGAACAGCTCGACGCCCTCACTGCCGCGATCGACGAAGCCGCCGGCAAGGTCGAGAAGGCTTGAGCGTTCCGCTCGACGACCGCGGGCTGCTGCTCGGGGACGGTCTGTTCGAGACCGTCCTCTGGAAGGGTGATTCGCTGGTCCTAGGGCCCGGGCACGCGGCGCGGATGATCCGCGGCGCCGGCGTGATCGGCCTGCCCGCGCCCGATCCCGCAGACATCCTGACCATCGCTGAATCGGCGGCGCGGGAAGGCGGCTTCGCGGGTCAGCGCGCCGCGGTGCGGATCACCCTGACCGCGGGATCCGGCGGACGCGGGCTGGATCGGCCCGCCAGCATCGTCCCGCGCCTGTTCGCTACGGCGGCGCCGTCCGCGCCGCCGCCGGGGCCGGCCCGGTTGGCCGTCGCGACTGTCCGGCGCAACGCCGGCTCGCCGGCCAGCCGGCTCAAATCGCTGGCCTACCTGGACAACGTCCTGGCGCGGGAGCAGGCGCGGGCCGCAGGCGCCGACGAGGCGATCCTGCTCAACACCGAGGGCCAGTTGGCCTGCGCCGCGGTCGCCAACCTGTTCTGGATCGCGGCCGACGCCGTCTTCACCCCCCCGCTGGAGGCGGGTTGCCTCGACGGGATCATGCGCGCCGAGCTGTTTCGCGCGGCGCCTGCGCTCGGCCTGGCCGTCCACGAGGCGCTTGCGGGGCCCGAAGCCTTGGCGAGCGCCGACGCCCTGTTCCTGACCAACAGCCTCACGGGCGTGCGGGCCGCCCGCCTGGTCGGCGGCCATGACGGCTCGGATCACCGGATGATCGCGGGCCTGCAGGCGGCGCTCGCGGGCGTCAGCTGAACTCAGCAGTCCCCGCAGGTCACGTTCGACGACAGCCGCGGGCGCAGGTAGTAGACTTCGTGGAAGGTGATCGGGTGGGGCAGGATGTACCCGACCGCGGAGGTGTAGGTGTAGTTCACCTCGGCCATGATCACGCTCTGGTTCGCACTCAGCACATTATTGATGCCGGACGTGCTCACGGTGGAGCCGGTCGCCAGCTTGGTCATGCCGGTGGCCTGGCTCCAGGCCACGGTGTCGGCCCCGTTGTTGTCCGAGACCACGCTGGTGATCCGCATCTGCAGCGAGGCGGTGGGATAGGGATAGAGGATCGCGTTGCCGACCGTGAAGATCTGGCCGACCCCGGCCGAGGTCACGCTGGAGCTCTGGGCGGTCAGGTCGCCGATGGTGGAGGCGGTGTGGGCGGCCCGCTGCTGCGCCATCACCCCCTGGGTCAATTCGGCGACCCCGAAATAGAGCAGCAGCAGCAGCGGCAGGATCAGGGCGAACTCCACCGCCGCCACGCCGCGCCGGTCAGCGCCAAGTTCGCGCAGGCGACGGTTCAGCTGCATGGGGGGCCTCCGGCAGCCCAGTTCTCGTTCCGGAACGCCACGGCCGTGGTGAGCAGCTTCTTGTTGGACCCCAGATCGGGCAGCCCCGGCTCCAGCACGGGGGCCAGCAGGGTCCAGGGATAGTACACCCGCACCAGCACGATGTCGCAGGAGGCGCCCGGAGTGAACTGCAGCTGATTTGAATCAAGCGCGCCGTTGACGATCGGCGGCGGCACGCTGATGGCCGCGAAGTTGGGGAAGGTGCGCACGTCCAGGCTCATGTTGGCCATGCAGTCGGACGTCGAGATCCACGACATGTTGTTGCACAGCGCGGTCTTGAAATCGCTCATGCTGGTCGAGCCGCCGGCCTGGAACTGGCCGGTGCGGATCAGCCGCGCCTCGGCCTGGGTGGCGGCATTGATCGTGGTCGAGGCCATGAACATAAGCCCCAGCTCCAGAATGCCGATCAGCAGCATGAAGAAGGGCAAGGCGATGAAGGCGAACTCGACCGCCGTCGCCCCGCTGGCGCAGGCGATCAGTCGTCGAAGTCTCGATGCAGCGGGCGGAACGCGCGCCGGCATGGCCTATCGCCCCCGAAGTCCAGGCGCCGATCCTAGATCGGCGCCTCCTAAGCGAGGCTTAAGGGGTGGTGGGGGACGCCTGGACGGCCCCAGGGCTCGGCGCGGGAGCCGCCACAGCCGGCGCGGACGATGACGACGACGAGCCGATCGGCACCGCGCCGCCGCCCGAGCCCAGCTGCTCGCATGCGGGCGCGCAGGCATAGCTCGAGATGTTCGGCCCATTGATCAGCGCCACGCGATCACCGGAGGTGGCGCCGACGATGATCTGCCGATTGAAGATCAGCCGCCCCGAGGCGCTCGTGACCATCAGATTGGTGACCCCGTGCGCCTTGCCGGTCACCACGATGTGCCGGGAGTCCGACACCGTGGCGTCCGCGATCGCGGGGTTGCCGACGATCACGTCGCGGGCCGGCGCGCCCAGCGAGATGATCACGGCCTGGTCGAGGGGAACGCCCAGGCTGGCGGCGAACGCCGTGGCGGGGGCGATGGCGAGGATGAGGGCGATGGCGAGTCTGCGCATGGCGGAAGGCTCGGCCCGAATGGTCAAGAAAGGCTGAACGACGGCCGATTCAACCGCTGCGGGCGGCTTGCCACTCCGCGATTCGCACGAGCCGGCGTCTCAGCGGCGGGTGGGTGTAGAACAGCGCCTCCTCGACCGGCGACGGGTCGACGCTGGCGTGATCCCATTCGCTCAGCAGCCCTCGCGCGAGGCCGTCGGGCGCCCGGGACCGATCGAGGGCGTAGGCGTCGGCGCGCATGTTGGCCCAGCGCAGGTAGGCGCCGCCGCCGAGGGTGGAGAGGGCGATGGCGGCCACCGCCACCACGGTTGCCACTGGCAGGCCTTCCGGCTCGCCAAGGGCCTCGGCGACGCCCATCGTCCTAGCCAGCGGCCGGTAGACGGCGGCGAGCGCCGCCAGCGCTCCAGCGGTCATGCCGGCGTAGATCAGGCTCAGGATCAGTATGTCGGCGTGCGCGAAATGCCCCGCGACGTGCCCCACCAATGCGCGCGCCTGGTCGGGCGGCCCGGCCAGAAGGCGCGGGCCGATGGTCACATGCGTCGGTCCGAGGCCGCCGCTGACGTCGGCCACGAAGGCGGGATCGTCGGAGAGGCCGAGGAACGGGGAAGACAGCCCGGCTTGGCGGCTCATCGTCTCCAGCCCGGCGCGTACGGGCCCGTTTGGCAGCGGCCTGGTCGCCGCGCCGAGGGACAGGGCATAGGGCAGCCAGGTCGCGGCAAGGATGGCGACCCCTGCGGCCGTGCCGGCGATCCAGGGCCAGGTGCGGGGCCGGCTCCGAATCAGCCACTGCAGCGGTGTCAGGACGATGATCGCCAGGCCCACGCCGGGCAGGACGCCCGAGGCGGCCTGGACCGGAGGCTGGCCGGCGATGGCGTCGGTGAGCGCCCGGGCGGCCAGCACGGTCAGGGCGAAGGCGCCGACGCCGGCGGTACGGACGAGCCAGGGATCGGGGCCGTTCCGCTCGATCGCCAGGCGAAGTCGCCCGATCAGGCCGCCGCGGGCGACGGCGACCGAGACGGCGATCGTGACCAGGCCGGCCGCCAGCCAGCCCCACAGCCGGATATCCGTATGGGCCGCCGCAGCCAGGCGATCGGCGAGGGGAATCTGGTCAAGCCAGAGCTGCGCGGCGGCGTCGGGCGAGGGTGCGGGCAACCTAGGCGGCCGCGCGTCCTGCCCCGAGCTTGCGGCCCGCCCCTAGGCGCTCGGCGATGGCGACGAAGGGATAGAGCATCTGGCCCACGAAATGAGTCGGGACCCCATCGACGCCGTAGCCCGCCGGCAGCTCGCCCCTGGGCATGTGGAAAGTGCCGAACATCAGGTCGAGCACCGGGAAGGTCGGCGCGAAGTTGCGGTTGCGCACGGCCGGGTCGCGCACGTGGTGCCAGCGGTGGAAGACCGGGCTGGCGATGACGTAGCGCAACGGTCCGAAGGTCCAGTTCACGTTGGCGTGGGCGAGCGCGCCCATGACCAGATTGAAAGGGCCGATAATCACGAACGCCGCGGGCGAGAACCCGATCAGCTTCACCAGGGCGTAGGCGCCGGCGGTGTAGATCACGAAGTTGCCGGGGTGGATGCGGTAGGTGGTGGTCCAGTCCACCTGCTCGGCGCTGTGGTGGATGGCGTGAAACGGCCACAGCGCCTGGCCGTGGAAGGCCCGGTGCAGCCAGTATTGAATGACGTCGATCGCGACGACGATCAAAGCCGCCTGTGCGACGAGCGGGAGGCGCGCGGCCCAGCCGTAACCGGCGTCGATGCGGGCGAGGACCGCCGGCGCCCGATCCGCGACCATCGCCCATGCGCCGGCCTTCAGGATCAAGCCCACGAGGCTGCCGTAGAACAGCACGTTGAAGAACCAGTAGAGCGCGTTGTCGGCCAGCTCGCGGGTGGCGAAGCTGGGTTGGTCACGGTTGCAGGCCCAGAGCCGCGCCATCAGCCCGAAGGCCAGGAACGACACCGCCAGATGGATGATCGACCAGGGCATGCCCGTCCGCCGCTAACACAGTGGAGTCTTCAGGTAGGCGTCGAGGCCTAAGGTTGCGTAAAGCCGGCGCTCCGCCGACCGGCAAGCAATGACTCTGCGAGCGTGCCGCCAGGGCGGTGAACACCTGCTCAAACGAGGTTTGGTTAATCGATTATAATAGTAAATTCGAGGAAACCATAGATCGGTCTGAGAAACGATTCGCACGTTTACTGCCGATTAAGGGCGGTCAGGCATATTGGTCGCGTTCTTAAGGGGGCAAGCGGGCCTGACCGGTTCGAGTCCCTCGCCTGCTTGCCACGAAGGAGACCAAGCAATGTCGAAGTTCATTTCGCGTTTCGCCAAAGACGAATCCGGCGCCACGGCCATCGAGTACGGCCTCATCGTCGCCCTGATCGCGGTCGTGATCATCAGCGCCGTGACCACTCTCGGCACGAACCTGAACAAGAGCCTGAGCACGGCCGGCAGCGCGATCCGCTAAGCGGAGCGCAAGTCAAAACAGCAAGAAGGCCGCGGCGCAAGCCGCGGCCTTTTTCGTTGTTCCAGGTACTCAGCGCCTCGGCTGACAAGGGTAAATCCACACTAACCTTGGTTATTAGCTGGGCCTTAAAAAGTCCGCGACATCATGCCCCACGGTTGAGGGGGCGGGCCCGGGTGTTGGCGTCTCGCCTGTTACAAAGCGCGAGAGGAGCCATCATGCGCAGATTTCTTACATCCTTCCTCCTGGAAGACTCGGGTGCGACAGCCATCGAATACGGTCTGATCGTCGCGCTGATCGCGGTCGTCGTCATCGGCGCCGTGACCGCGCTGGGGACGAACCTGAACACCTCCCTGTCCACCGCGGGCAGCGCCATCCGCTAGTCGGCCGCGCCGCCGGCGAACGGACCCGCCGGCGGCGCATTGCCGGAAACTTTTGGTTCACCTAGGCGGGGGATGCTGGTGCGACGGCGACGATCGCCGACAGCCGCTGCTGCGCCCAGAGCTCCATGACGCCCGACATCGCCAAGACGATCGTTTCCCTGGCCTTCGCCGCCCTGGTGATCATGGCCGCGATCAAGGACCTGGCGTCTTTCACCATACCGAACTGGATCTCCATCGCCCTGACCGCCGCGTTCGCGCCGGCCGCCTGGCTGGCGGGGCTGTCGCTGCCTGAGATCGGCATCTGCTTCGCGATCGCGTTTGGCGTCCTGGTGCTGGCGATCGGCATGTTCGCGCTCGGCTGGGTCGGCGGCGGCGACGCCAAGCTGATGGCCGCTGCGACCTTATGGGTCGGCCTGAAGGGCCTCGTCGCCTACGCCGTCTTCACGGGCCTTGCGGGCGGCGCGCTGGCGCTAGCCCTGCTTGGCCTGAGATCGGCCTGGTTGCGCCCGCTGACGACCGCCGGCCCGGCCTGGACCCGACGGCTGGCCACGCCCGGCGAGGCCGCGCCCTATGGCGTGGCCATCGCGCTCGGCGCCCTGGCCGCATTTTCCATCGCACAACCCCTCACCTGAGGGGCGCCCTTTAGCCCGTCGTTAACTATGGGCGTCCCAAAGTTGTGACGCGCCTGAAAGGGCATACCGATTCTGGGCCGACCTCCGTTTTGCGCGGAGGCGGGCCGCCCACCGAGTTCAACCCACGCCTGGGAGGCGCGGACCAGATGAATCCCTCCCGTACCGTGATCATTGCCGTGGCCGGCGTCGCCGCCGTGCTGCTGGCGCTGCTGGTGCATGCCCTGGTCTCCAAGCCGAAAGCCCCGCCGCCGGCCGCCGCGGCGGTGCAGGAGGCTCCCATGACCCGGGTGCTGACCGCGAAGGTCGCCTTGGCGCCTGGCGACCGGCTCTCGGCTGACAACATGGCCTGGCAACCCTGGCCCGCGACCACAGTCAATGCGGCCTATATCACCGACGGCGTCACTGCCGCCGCGAAGCCCGCAGGCGCCGAGGGCGCGGTCCGTCAGGCCAGCACGGCGATGCAGGATATGGCCAGCGGCGGGGGGCCCAGGCTGCAGGCGATGATCGGCTCGATTGTCCGCGACACCATCTTCGCGGGCGAACCGATCACTTCCACGAAGGTCGTGCGCGCCGGCGACAGCGGCTACATGGCCGTGCGTCTGCCCGAGGGCATGCGCGCGTTCAGCATCCCGGTGTCGGTCGAATCAGGCGCCGGCGGCTTCATCCAGCCGGGCGACCGGGTGGACATCATGGCCTCGCACCCCGACACGTCAAAGAACAACGGCGGCATGATCGCCGAACAGGTGCTCGGCAATATCAAGGTGCTGGCGGTCGACCAGCGCACCGACACGCCGAAAGGCGCCACGGCAGCGCCGCTCGCCACGCTGACCCTCGAAGTGCCCGAAGCCGACGTCGAGACCCTGGTGCGCGCCAAGACCGCCGGCCAGCTGATGATGGCGCTTCGATCCTACGCCGACATCGGCGGCGGACCGTCCCGGTCGGCCGGCGCCAACCACCAGGTGCGAATCTTCAGGGGCGGCGCGCCCGCCGAAACGGTGACTGCGCAATGAGCCGGATGTCTGCGATCCTCAAGCTGCTGGCCGGCCTCGTGGCCGGCGCGTGGCTGGCCCTGCCGGCGGCGGCAAGCGCCGACAGCCCCGCCTCGGTGGTCCGGGTGGACCTCGGCGCCGGTCCCTCGGCCCAGACCCTGGCCCTGCCGAGTGGCCGCTCGGCGGTGGTGGAGCTGCCGGTCGACGCCCGCGACGTTCTGGTCAGCAACCCCGAGGTGGCCCAGGCAGTGCTGCGGACCCCACGGCGGATCTTCGTGGTCGGCCTGAAGGCCGGGGTCACCGACGCCGTGTTCTTCGATGGCGCCGGCCACCGCATCCTCACTCTGGCCGTCCGCGTCGACCAGAACACCTCGGCGCTCGGCGACACGATCAACCGGTTGATTCCCGGCTCGCACGTCCAGGTCGAGGCGATGAACAACAGCGTGGTCCTCACCGGCTCGGTCGGCAGCGCCACCGACGCCGACAAGGCGGTCCAGCTGGCGCGCGCGACGGTCGAGAAGCCCGATCAGGTCATCAACATGCTGGCCATCTCCGGCAAGGACCAGGTGATGCTGAAGGTCCGCATCGTCGAGATGCAGCGAAACGTCATCAAGCAGCTCGGGATCAACTGGCAGTCCGTGCTCAACCAGGCGGGCTCGCCGCAGTTCGTGTTCGGCCAGGCGGCCGGCTACGGCATCAACGGCGCGCTGCTCGGCGGCGCGACGGCTGCCCTCACCGACAACAAGCCGGGCTCACACTCGTACAGCGTCAACCTGCAGGCCTTCGAACGCGTCGGCCTGGTGCGGACCCTGGCCGAGCCGAACCTGACCGCGGTGTCGGGCGAGGCGGCGCATTTCCTCGTGGGCGGTGAGTTCCCGGTTCCAGTCGGCGAGGACAACAGCGGCCGGGTGACGGTCGTGTTCAAGCAGTTCGGGGTGGGACTTGGGTTCACGCCGGTGGTGCTGTCCGGGGGGCGGATATCCCTGAAGCTCTCGACAGAGGTCTCCCAGATCAGCAACGAGGGCTCATTCAGCCTGTCCTCCGGCAGCGGATCCCCCGCCCTCGTCATCCCCTCCCTCATCGTGCGGCGCGCAGCGACCTCGGTGGAGCTGCCATCCGGCGGCGCGCTCATGATCGCCGGGCTCCTTCAGAACACTTCGCGCCAGGACATCGACGCTCTGCCTGGGATCAAAGAAGTGCCGATCCTCGGCGCGCTGTTCCGCTCGCGCGACTATCTGGCCGGCGAGACCGAGCTCGTGATCATCATCACGCCGTACCTGGTGGACGCCGCCAGCCCGGCCGACCTGCAGACGCCAGCGGACGGGCTTGAGATCGCCAGCGACGCGGACACCATTCTGATGGGTAGACTGAACAAGACCTACGGCCGCGCGCCCGCGGCCCCGACGGGAAGAACCTATCAAGGTCCTCATGGCTATGTTGTGGAATGACGTTCGCATGACCCGGGAGTCACTGATCATGCGCCTGCCAGCGGCGGCTTCACTCCTGGCGCTGCTGGCGCTCGGCGCCTGCGCCACCGACCAGGTCGCCGCCGGCGGCACCGAGCCGATCACGCCGACCGAGCGGTACGCCATCGAGGTGACCCCGACGCCGCAGGAGTTGCGCCTGGCGACCCATGCGGGCGGCCTGTCACACGCCCAGACGGACGCTCTGGCCAGTTTCGCCAGCCAATGGACCCCGGGCGGAGGCGACATCACCATCAAGACGCCCGAGCACGGACCCGATCCGGCCGCGGCGTTCCACACCGCCAGTGCGGCCCGCGACCTCCTTATCTCTGACGGGGCCGACCCCGAACGCGTGCGGATCATCGGTTACGAGGCTGCTGGCGACGCCCACGCCCCGGTCGTGGTCGGGTACATGCGCTACCGGGCGCGCGGGCCCGATTGCGGTCGCGCCTGGGAGGACCTCTCCCGCGCCGATTCCAACGCCCCCTACAATAACTACGGCTGCGCCCTGACCGCCAATGTGGCGGCGGAGATCGCCAATCCGGCCGACCTGCTGAGCCCGCGCCAGAGCGATCCGCCGGATGCGCAGCGTCGCCAGGCCGTGCTCGACAGTTACCGCAAACCCACCATCACCTCGACGCCGGTTGACCCGCAGGCCGAGGGGACGCTCGCCAACGTGGGTAACTGACGCCATGCCCCAAGCCGCCGGACAAAACGACCCGTTCGATCTCGACTTCGACGCCGACGACGATTTCGCGCGGCCTCAGAGCAGTCCCGTCGGAGCGCCCTCCGTCGATCCGTTCGCGGGGCTGCCCACGGGTGAGGAACTCGATCCGCCGCAGGCCCGCGACAACATCCCGCCGGCGGCCGGCCCCGCGCCCAATCCGATTGCCGAAATGCTGGCCAGCGCCGAAGCGGCGCTTGGCGAACACACCGTGCCTCGTATCACCATCCACGCCTTCACCTCCCGGCCCGAGACGGCCGAGATGGTCGAGAAGGCGTCGGGCGACCGGCGCATGGAGCGGGCCAAGGTCGTGATCCACGACGGCGCCCTGGCGGCGGCGGTGGAGTTCTACCAGAACCAGCCGACGCCCTCGCTCTTGATCGTCGAGTCCCTCGATGGCGCCAACCAGTTGCTCGCCTTGCTCGCCCGGCTGGCGGAGGTCTGCGATCCCGGCACCAAGGTGGTGGTTCTCGGCGCCGCCAACGACATCAGCCTCTACCGCGAGCTGATGCGGCGGGGCGTCAGCGAATACCTCGTGCCGCCGCTCACACCGCTGCAGCTGATCGCGGGGATCACCGCCCTCTACGCCGACCCGGCGCAGCCGTTCATCGGGCGCCAGATCGCCTTCTGCGGCGCCAAGGGCGGGGCCGGCGCATCCACCCTGGCCCACAATGTCGCCCACCGCATCTCCGAGCTGATGGGCGCGAACACCGTGCTGGTCGACCTCGACCTGCCGTTCGGAACCGCGGGCCTCGACTTCAACCAGGACCCGCTGCACGGCATCGCCGACGCGCTCAACCAGCCCGACCGCCTGGACCCGGTTCTGATGGAGCGGATGATGGCCCGCTGCGGCGATCACCTGTCGCTGTTCGCCGCGCCGGCCACGCTCGACAAGGACTTCGACATCGCGCCGGAGACCTACGAGGAAGTCACCAACAAGATCCGGTCTGCGACGCCGTATGTGGTGCTCGACCTGCCGCACACCTGGACGGCCTGGACGCGGCGGATGCTGATCACGTCCGACGACCTGGTGATCGTGGCCGAGCCCGACCTCGCGTCCCTGCGCAACGCCAAGAACATCATCGACCGGATCAAGGCGGCCCGCCCCAACGATTCGCCGCCGCGGGTGATCCTCAACAAGGTCGGCGTGCCCGGCCGGCCCGAAATTCCGGTGAAGGACTTCGGCGAGGCCCTGGGCGTCGTTCCGGCCATGGTGGTCGCCTTCGACGCCAAGCTGTTCGGCCAGGCCGCCAACAACGGCCAGATGATCGCCGAGGTCGGCCCCAAATCGAAGCAGGCCGAGAACCTCGATCAGCTCGCGCGGATGATCACCCGGCGGGAGGTCGCCCCCGAGGCGCCGCCCAAGAGCCGGTCCATCCTTGGCTCCATGTTCAGAAAGTAGCGACCCAGCGTGTTCGGCAAGCGCGCCTCAGATCAGCCCGCCTCCAGTCGCCAGGCCCCGCCGCCGGCGCCCGCCGGCGCGCCGCCGATCGCGACTCGGCCGCAGCAGCTGGACGCGGGTCCCGCGCCGCCGGCCCCGGGCGCCCCGGGCGCCCGCCCGGGACCCAAGGCCACGCCCGGCTTCGAGCAGCTGCACGCCGCCCAGGCGGCAGAGATCGTGCACGAGCAGAGCGAGTACTACCACCAGACCAAGACCACGATCTTCAACGCGCTGCTGAACACCATCGACCTGGCCCAGCTGGCCCAGCTCGATGCAGCGACGGCGGCCGAGGAAATCCGCGACATCGTCGCCGAGCTGGTGGCGATCAAGAACGTCTCGATGTCGGTCGCCGAGACCGACCACCTGGTCCAGGACGTGATCAACGACGTGCTGGGCTACGGACCGCTGGAGCCTCTGCTCAGCCGCGACGAGATCGCCGACATCATGTGCAACGGCGCCAACCGCGTGTTCATCGAAGTCGGCGGCAAGGTGCAGCTGACCAACGTCCGCTTCCGCGACAACGCGCAGCTGATGAACATCTGCCAGCGGATCGTCAGCCAGGTCGGCCGGCGCGTCGACGAGGCCTCGCCCATCTGCGACGCGCGCCTGCCCGACGGCAGCCGGGTCAACGTCATCGTCTCGCCGCTGTCGCTGGACGGCCCGACCCTCACCATCCGGAAATTCCGGAAAGACAAGCTGACGATGAAGAACCTGGTCGAGTACAGCTCGATCAGTCCCGAGGGCGCGCGGGTGCTGGGCGTCATCGGCGCCTGCCGCTGCAACGTCATCATCTCCGGCGGCACCGGCTCGGGCAAGACGACCCTGCTCAACACCCTGACCGCCTTCATCGACCCGACCGAGCGGGTGGTCACCTGCGAGGACGCCGCCGAACTGCAGCTGCAGCAGCCGCACGTGGTGCGCCTGGAGACCCGGCCGGCCAACCTGGAAGGCACCGGCCAGATCACCATGCGCGACCTGGTCAGGAACTGCCTGCGGATGCGTCCGGAACGGATAATCGTGGGCGAAGTGCGTGGTCCCGAGGCGTTCGACCTGCTGCAGGCCATGAACACCGGTCACGACGGCTCGATGGGAACGCTGCACGCCAACTCGCCCCGCGAGGCGATCAGCCGCGTCGAGTCCATGATCACCATGGGCGGCTACGGCCTGCCCTCCAAGACCATCCGCGAGATGATCGTGGGCTCGGTGGACGTGATCATCCAGGCAGCCCGTCTGCGCGACGGCTCGCGGCGCATCACCCACATCACCGAAGTGGTCGGCCTGGAGGGCGACGTGATCGTCACCCAGGACCTGTTCGTCTACGAGATCACCGGCGAGGACCAGCACGGCAACGTCCTGGGCCGGCACCGCTCCACCGGCATCGCCCGTCCACGCTTCTGGGACCGCGCCCGCTACTACGGGTTGGAACGCGAGCTGGCCGAGGCCCTGGACGCGGCGGAGTAGGGCCGTGCTCCAGACCTTCATGATCGTCGGCGTCGCAGTCCTGGCCTTCCTGATGGTGGCCGGACTGATGATGGCGTTCTCGGGCAGCGGCGGCCAGGAGCGGGCGGTCAGGCGCGCCCAGGCCATCGGCGCGGGAGGCTCGAGCCGGGACGTGCGCCGGGCCCGTGTCACCAGCCAGGTCGTCAACAGCGCCGACACGCGCCGGCGCCAGATACTGAAGAGCCTGAAGGACCAGGAGCGTCAGCAGAAGAAGGCGCGCCTGACGCTGGCCAACAAGATCAGCCAGGCCGGCTTCAGCATCACGGTGCCGCAGTTCTGGATGGGCGGGGCGGCGTTCGGCGTCCTCATCTTCCTGACGATGCTCTTCCTCAGGGTGAATGTCTTCGTCGCCCTGGCCTTCGGCGGCGCGGCGGCGCTGGGCTTTCCGCTGTGGATGCTGGATTTCCTGGCCAAGCGCCGGACGAAGAAGTTCACCGGGGCGTTCTCCGACGCGATGGACATCATCGTTCGCGGCATCAAGTCTGGCCTGCCGGTGCACGACTGTCTGAAGATCATCACCCGCGAGTCCGCCGAGCCTCTGCGGAGCGAGTTCACCCGGCTGGTCGAGAACATCGGCATGGGCATGACCCTGGACCAGGCCCTGGACAAGCTGATGGAGCGGATGCCCACGGCCGAGGTCCGCTTCTTCGCCATCGTCATGAACATCCAGCAGAAGAGCGGCGGCAACCTCTCGGAAGCTTTGAACAATCTTTCGATGGTGCTGCGGTCGCGCAAGCTGATGCGCGAGAAGATCAAGGCGCTGTCGTCCGAAGCAACTGCCTCGGCGCTGATCATCGGCTCGATGCCGCCCGGCGTGATCCTGATGATCATGGTCACGACGCCGTCCTACATGGCCCCGATGTTCGCGGATCACCGGGGCTGGCTGATGCTTGGCGGCAGCGCCCTGTGGATGGGCATCGGCATCTTCGTGATGGCCCGCATGATCAACTTCAAGTTCTGAGGGCGGGGCCATGGATTGGGTCGAGGTCCTCACCCGCCCTGAAAACGTCCTGGCGGCGGCCGCGGCGATCGCGGTGTTCTTCACCGCCATCACCGTGGTCTCGCCGGCGTTCCAGCGTTCGAGCCTCGAGAGCCGGCTGAAGGCGGTCGCCAACCGCCGCGAGGAGCTGCGCCGGCGCTCCCGCGAGACGCTGGCCAACAAGTCCACCTCGATCCGGCGCAGCGACGAGAGTCTCTACAAGCGGGTGGTGGACCGGCTTCAGCTGTCGCGCCTGCTGGAGGACAGCAACCTGACCGACAAGCTGGCCCAGGCCGGCTTCCGGGGTCCGAGCGCGGTGTCGCGATTCTACTTCTTCCGCCTCGTGGCGCCGTTCGGTTTCGGCGCGGCCGCGATCTTCTATCTTACCTTCATCAACAACTTCGGCCTGCCGGTGATGAACCGGTTCGCCGCGGCGTTCATCGCGCTGTTCATCGGCTATTACGCGCCCAACATCTACGTCAGCAACGTCGCCACCAAGCGCCGCGAGTCCATCGTCTCGGTCTTCCCCGACGCCCTCGACCTGCTGCTGATCTGCGTCGAGTCGGGCATGTCGATCGAGGCGGCGATCCAGAAGGTGGGCCAGGAGGTGGGTGGGTCCTCCATCGAACTGGCCGAAGAGCTGACCCTGCTCACCGCCGAACTGTCCTACCTGCCCGAGCGGCGCATGGCCTACGATGGCCTCGCCAAGCGCACCAACCACCCCGGCATCAGGGCGGTGGTCACGGCCATGATCCAGGCCGAGCGCTACGGCACGCCGCTGGGAACCGCCCTGCGGGTGATGGCGAAGGAGAACCGCGAGCTGCGCCTCTCCGCAGCCGAGAAGAAGGCGGCCGCGCTGCCGGCCCAGCTGACCGTCCCGATGATCCTGTTCTTCCTGCCCGTGCTGTTCGTGGTGATCCTGGGTCCGGCGATCATGAAGGTGCAGGACACCATGTCCCACCACTAGAGCGGATGGGGTTTTGAGTGAATCGGCGGATTCCCAAATCAGCTGAGGTCTGATTCAAACTGGCTGCTGGGCGAGGAGGCCAGCGGGCATGACCAGACCCTATTCGATGGATCTTCGC
>Ga0105240_10002995_pt1 | contig 26581 bp, 26 predicted proteins | sample KBSC54metaG_FD_80426 | JGI IMG/M metagenome (GOLD analysis project Ga0105240, IMG submission 80426) | Corn rhizosphere microbial communities from Kellogg Biological Station, Michigan, USA - KBS C5-4 metaG | ecosystem: Host-associated > Plants > Roots > Rhizosphere > Soil | place: Michigan, USA...
GCGGGTCGTTGTGGGCCTCGTCGCGATAGCGCTGCAGCGCGCCGAGGTAGTCGGCATACCCGAGCTGGTCGCGCAGCGCCTCGAAGCCAGCCCAGTAGCGCTCGGCGCTCGGCGCGCTGAAGGTCTCGACCAGATGGCGGCGCAGATCGCCAACGATCGCGTCGTTGTCCAGCAGGGTGTTGTCGACGTCGAAGAGAAACACGGTGTCATGGGCTGCGCTCAATTCGATCCTTTCGTGGCGTGTCGTGCCGCGCGGGAGTGCCGGTGATCGCCACGGTATACCCTTTGTGCCCGAGCCTGGTGGGGCACACGACGTGGAGAGTCCTTTGAATTCATCGCGCCCGGTGCGGGCTTCGAGTTTTGCCAGCGACAACGCCGCCGGCGCATCGCCGCAGGTGCTGGCTGCCTTGGCGCAATGCGGCAGCGGTGCTGCGGCAGCATACGGTGCCGACGACGAGACGCGCCGCGTCGAACGACGGCTCGCCGAGATCTTCGAGACCGAGCTGAGCGTCTTTCTCGTCGCGACCGGCTCGGCCGCGAACGCGCTGTGTCTGAGCGCGATGACCCCGCCGTGGGGCGCAGTGCTGTGCCATCCGGACGGCCACGTCAACACCGATGAATGCGGCGCGCCGGAATTTTTCAGCGGCGGGGCCAAGCTGATCGCGGTCGGCGGTGCAGCGTCGAAGATCGACGCACAGGCGCTGCGCCAGCAGCTGCAGCAGCGGCGCGGCGATGTTCACTTCACCCCGCCCGCCTGCGTCAGCATCACCCAGGCCACCGAAGCCGGCACGCTCTACAGCCTCGACGAAGTACACACGATCGGTGCGATCTGCCGCGAGGCCGGCGTGCGCCTGCACATGGATGGCGCGCGTTTCGCCAACGCGCTGGTCGCGCTCGATGCCACGCCGGCGCAGCTGACCTGGCAGGCCGGTGTCGACGCGCTCTCCTTCGGTGCGACGAAGAACGGCGTGCTCGCCGCCGAGGCGATCGTGCTGTTCGACCGCAGCCTCGACAGCGAGATGGCCTACCGGCGCAAGCGTGCCGGTCATCTGCTGTCGAAGATGCGCCTGCTCTCGGTGCAGATGAACGCCTATCTCGAGAACGATCTGTGGCTGGCCAATGCGCGCCATGCGAACGCGATGGCGCGCCGGCTCGAAGCCGGCCTGACGACGATCGGGCTGATCCGGCTGCACGCGCCGGTCGAGGCCAACATGCTGTTCTGCAGCCTGCCGGCCGCGCTAGGAGACGGCCTGGTCGAGCAGGGTTTCGGCTTCTATCGCGAGCGCTGGGGGCCGGGCAGCGCGCGCCTCGTCACCTCGTTCGCTACCACGGCGGACGATGTCGACGGCTTCGTCGAGGCCGCGCGGCGGCTCGCCGCGGGGTAGGCCGCTCGCTCAGCCAAGCTCGAAAGCCTTGTCGTCGAAGGCTTCGCAGTAGCTGCGCCAATCCTTGCGCACCTGGGTGGCACAGTCGCGCGAGGCTTCGAGCAAGGGCTCACGCCACTTGCGCCTCTCGCCGAAGGCGACCAGTGCATCGGCATTGGCCGAGCCCTCGCGGCCGGCGCTGCGCAGCTGGCTCCACGCCACTATCTTGCCCATCAGCTCGAGCACGTTCTGCAGCTCGGGCATCGACTGGCGCGAACGATCGAGCTCGACCCGATCCTCCGCGGGCTGCAGCCCGCGCAGCACGAAGGCGGCCTTGCCCAGCCTGACCGGCTGCAGGAAGGCCATCGAGACGGCCTGCAGGCGGCGCTGCAAGGCCACCGTGCGCTGCGCCTCTGAAGCCCATGCCGGCTGCGCCACTCGCAGGTGCGGAACGAGCGAGGACGGCGTCGAGCGCTTCAGGTCGAGCAGATAGTTGCCGTCCGGCGAGCCCTTGCCTTCGACCAGGATCACGTAGCGCTCGACCCCGAGGCTGCCGGTGCCGGCAATGCGGCGTGCGACATCGCGCACTTCGTAGAACGACGGATCGGGCTGGTTGCGGGCGAAGCGGGCCATGAAGTCCTCGACCTTCGCGCGCTGCTTCTTCGTCGCCGGCAGCGCCTTCTTCCGATCTTCGACGCGCAGCCGCCGGTGTTTGCCCTCGGTGACGGTGCGTGAATCGAGGTACTCCGAACGTTGCCGGCCGCGCAGGCCGTCAAGCAGCTCGCCCACCAGGCCCTTCGCGGTGTCGCGTTCGACCCAGTAGGCCTTGCCGCCGGCGAGCGACGCAGCGTAGGCCGCGATGAAGTCATCGCACAGCCGATGCGCTTCGCTGCCGCTGAGCGACAGGCTGTCGGCTCCGACCCAGACGCTGGCGAGCAGGCGCACCAGATCCCAGCTGACCGGCGCCAGCGCCGATTCGTCGAAGTCGTTGATGTCGAAGTAGACCAGGCGGTTGTCGCCCTTGAAGCTGCCGAAGTTCTCCAGGTGCAGGTCGCCGCAGACCCAGCCGAGCGGCGCCGACCTGAACAGCCCGCCGCGCGGCAGCCGGTCGTAGAACAGGTGGCAGGTGCCGCGCAGGAAGACGAAGGGGCTGGCGCGCATGTTGCTGTACTTCATCGCCAGGCGTTCGGGGTCGCGGCCCGCATTGAAATCTCGTATGCGCCGTACGACGTCCATCGAAGTTCTCCCTGCCGGCCGTGGCGGCCGATGTCGTGATCGAGATGCCGAGTGTCGCAGCGTCTCAGGGGTGCGCCGGCTTGGCCGGCGGAGCGGCCTTGTCCTTCGCCGCGGCGGAGGCCGCCTCGGCGGGCCGGTAGGCGATGCGCTGCGTGCCGTTTTCGCAGCTGCCGAGCACCTGCATGCCGGCCACCAGGCCCTTCGGCACGATCTTCAGTGGCGGCGGCGCCACGCCCTTGGCCTTGTACTGAGCCTCGATCCGGGCCTGCATGTCGGCGCAGGTGACGGGGGCGGCGAGCGCATGCGCCGCCATCCAGCCCGTCAGGCTCGTGATGACACAACGCGCCCAGGGCATGCGCGGCGGGCTTTGCATGGCACTCGACTCCATCCCGGTTGTGCCGGGCCACGGGAGGCTCGGCCACGGCAGTGGAGTCAGTGTATGCGCGTGTTGCCGGCCCATGAAACTTCAAGGGAAGCGGTCGCGGCGGCGCGGTGCTCCGCGGTGCGTTGGCGTCGGTTCGCGCCGTGTCACGGCGCTTCATCGCATCGCGCTGGCCGCGTGCGGGCGCGTCGAAGAAGATTCGCTCATTCCCTCAACCCCAGCCTCGTGGAGCCCTTCATGTCCCTCACCACCATCTTGATGCACGCGCCGACCTGGGTCTGGATCCTGCTCGCCGCGCTGGTGACGCTGGGCCTCAAACAATCGCTGCCGCGCCAGGTCAGCCTCGGCCGCGCCGCGGTGCTGCCCGTCGCGATGGTCGTGCTGTCGATCAGCGGTACGGTCTCGGCCTTTCACGGCCAGGCCGCGGCGCTCGGCAGCTGGGCCGCGGGTGTAGCGGCCGCGCTGCTGCTGACGCGGGTGCTCGGCTTGTGGCGCGGCATCGGCTGGTCGGCCGAGCACAGATGCCTCGAGGTGCCGGGCAGCTGGCTGCCGCTCGCGCTGATCCTCGCGCTGTTCTCGCTCAAGTTCGCGGTCGGCGCATCGCTCGCGATGCACCCAACGCTGGCCCATGACACGAGCCTGGCCGCCGCGGCCGGCCTGGCCTATGGATTCTTCAGCGGCGCCTTCCTTGGGCGCAGCGTCGTGATGTGGCAGGCCGCGCATCGCGGCTTGCAGGCACCGCTCGCGTACTGAGTTCGCAACGGAGCCTGGGAGCATGTCGCCGTTCGATCGATTCCTGCTGTTCGTCGTCGCGCCCGCGGTGGTGCTCTGCGCGCTGATCGAAGCGCTGGTGCTGTCGCGGCGCCGGGCCTACGACTGGCGCGCCTTCGGCGTCTCGTTGTTCGACCTGGTGTTTCGGATCTCGGTGGCGCTGGCGTTGACGTGGTCCGTCGCGTCGTTGCCGATCGCCTGGGCCGCCCGTCATCGTTTGATGACGATCCCGCTCGACGGCTGGCGGGCGGTGCTGCTGCTCTTCATCGGCCAGGAGTTCTGCTACTACTGGTACCACCGCGCGGCGCACCGGGTGCGCTGGTTCTGGGGCAACCACGCGGTGCATCACTCGCCGAACGAGCTGAACCTCGCGGCCGCCTTTCGCATCGGCATCTTCGGCAAGCTGAGCGGCGTCGGCCTGTTCTTCATCCCGCTGATCTGGCTCGGCTTCGACGTGCGTACCGTGTTCTCGGTGCTGAGCCTGAACCTGCTGTACCAGTTCTGGATTCACGCGACCTGGATTCCGAAGCTCGGCTGGCTCGAGTACCTGCTCAACACGCCTTCGGCGCACCGCGTGCATCACGCATCGAACCTGCCCTACCTGGATGCCAACTACGGCGGCGTGCTGATCGTGTTCGACCGCTTGTTCGGCACCTACGTCGCGGAGCGCGACGACCTGCCCTGCCGCTACGGCCTGGTGCAGCCGATGAGCAGCTACAACCCGCTGCGGGTCGAGTTCGCCGAATGGACGAGCCTGGCGCGCGACCTGATGCGGGCGCGCAGCCTGCGGGCGGTGCTGGGCCATTTGTTCATGCCGCCGGGCTGGTCGCCGGACGGTGAGCACAGCACGACCGAGGCCTTGAGGACGCGTGCAGGGCAGGCCCACCAGACGCTGCCTCCGGTGACATCTGCAGCCACACGCTGACCGATCGCGCGCGTGGGATATGGATGCGGCGGGCCTGACCCCCGCTGGTACATTCCCCGCAACTTTTTCCGCAGATCGCCCCGATGGCCGCTCCTCGACCCCAGGCTCCGCCGACGCTTCTCCTCAGCTGCGGTATTGCCGCTGCGCTGTGCCTTTCGACCAGCGGCTGCAGTTCGCTGTTCAGCGAGGGCGCGGCCACCGCCGCAGGTGTCGGCGGCACGGCGATCGCGTCCAAGGTAACGAGCAACGCGACGGTCGCCGCGGGCATCGGCCTGGGCGTGCTGGCCGCGGCGCAGGCCGGCGTCAAGGCGGTCGAGCGGGACTATCACGGCGACCAGCAGGACCAGATCGCCGAGATCGCCGGCCCGCTGGCGGTCGGCGAGGTCGCGCGCTGGCAGAGCCGCCACACGATCCAGCTCGAACCCGACGCCTCGGGCAAGGTGACCGTCAGCCGCGTGATCAGTGCGAACGACTTGAACTGCAAGGAGATCGTCTTCTCGGTCGACCAGCAGAAGAAGGACCAGCCGATAGTCAGCTCGTTCTTCGTCGCGACGATCTGCCAGGACACGCTGAAATGGAAATGGGCCTCGGCCGAGCCGGCGACCGCACGCTGGGGCTCGCTGCAATGAGGCTGCGCCTGCCGCTCTGCGCGGGCCTGATCCTGGTCGCCGCGCTGGCGGGCTGCAGCTCGATCGGCGGCTTCACCGGCGCGCTGGCCGGCATCACCAGCGGCACGATGACCAGCAACCCGGCGGTCGGCGTCGGTGTCGGCATCGCGGTGCAGGCGGCGACCGACAACGCGGTGCAGAGCCTGTTCCGCGAGATGCAGACCAGCGAACAGGACCGCATCGCCGCGCTCGCCGGCGAGATGGCGATCGGCGACAAACAAGCCTGGGACATCCACCACGCGATGCCGTTCACCGACGAACGCGGCGAGGTGCAGGTGGTCGGCGTGATCGACAACGCGCTCGCATCCTGCAAGGAGGTGATGTTCTCGGTGATCGACGGCAAGCCCGAAGCGCCGGTGGCGCGCCGCTTCATCACGCAGACCTGCAAGCAGTCGGACGGGCAATGGCGCTGGGCCGCGGCCGAGCCGGCGGTGGCGCGCTGGGGCAACCTGCAGTAGCGCGGGGCTTCCGGGCGTCACATCACGAAGCGGCCGCGCATGGGTTTCCCGCAGCGACATTGGCGCCTGGGTTCAGGCCTCGTGCTGCTGAGTTATATCTCGATGCATCTGCTGAACCATGCGCTCGGCCTGGTGTCGCTGACGCTGGCGGAAGCCGGGCTGCGCTGGTCGATCCGCCTGTGGCAGAGCGTGCCCGGCACGGTGCTGCTGTACGGCGCGTTCGCGATCCATTTCTCGCTCGCCCTGACGACGCTCTACCAGCGCCGCCACTGGCGGCTGCCGTTCACCGAATGGCTGCGCCTGTGGTCGGGCTTCAGCCTGCCGCTGCTGTTGATCGGCCACGCGGTGAGCACGCGGCTCTCGGTGACCTTGTTCGATGCCGAACCGAGCTACGAGAAGGTCATCGCCGGCTTGATCACCGGCGGCAGCCAGGGCTGGCAGGTCGCGCTGCTGGCGCCGGGCTGGGTGCACGGCTGCCTCGGCTTGTGGATCGGCCTGCGCCATCACGCGGCGATACGCCGTGCCAAGCCGGCGCTGCTGGCCCTGCTGGTGGTCGTGCCGCTGCTGTCGGCGGGCGGATTTGCGCGCATGAGTCAAACCGTGGAGGCGCAGCAGGCGGTGCTGGCGCGGCATGCCGCGACTGCGCGGCCGCGGGCTGCCGTGCTGCAGGTCTGGCGGCAATCCTTGCTCGCGGCTTATCTGCTGATGGTGGGCACCGCGATTGCCGGCGGGCGGTGGCGTGAGTACAAGGTGCGGGGGGAGGGTTCTTAGGCGGGCCCGTGCCGCGGAGGGCACGGGCCTTCGCCAGCCACGGTCCGCGCGCAGGCGCGGACCGTGCGCGGGCTCAGTCCATGAAGTCGTCGTAGACCATTTGCTGATAGCCCGCGACACCCTCGTTCCACGGCAGCTGCGATGCCGGCAACGCGGTCGCCGGCTTCAGAGTCACGACGCGGTTGACGCTGCCGTCATCCCGCCGCGACTCGATGCGCAGCGCCACCTGCTTGGACCACGACCACAAGACACGATGTGTCCAGCCGTCGTTCTTCTGCACGTGCCATTGCGAGCCCGTCTCCGCATCGGCCTGCACCGGCAGGCTCGCGATCAAGGCCGGCGGCACGAGATGCGCCGCCGCGTCGTAGCGGCCGTCGAAGCCGACGGCCGCCCACTCGGCCTTCGGCACGCTGACCACGCGGCGCTGCTCGCGGTCGACATAGGCCAGCTCGACCTGGGCCTTGTCGACGAGCCGCAGCACGCGGGTCGTGCGGTCGACATCGAAGTGCTTGTGGCCGAGGTGCTCGACCTTCGATACCTTCTCCCGCTCGTGTTCATGCGCGTGCGCCGCCAGCGCGGTCGGCGGCAGCACACGCTCGGTCGCGACCCGATCGGCGCGGCGGGTCAGCCGCTCCTGCCAGGTCTCGACGCGCGTCGTGCCGTTCGCAAGCACTTGCCGCGTCTCGTAACTGACGATGGCATCGAGATCGGGACTCGCCGCCACGGCAGTCCCGCCCAGTGCCGCGACCAGCGCCAACAGAGCCATCGGCAACAGGCTGCGCCCCACCTCAGTACCCCGCCGCGGTCTTCACCAGCGTGAACACCTTGGTGTTGTCGATCGTGCCCTTGAAGGTCCTGGACGCCGCCCCGGCGCCGATCGCGAACAGCTTGACATCGCCGCCGCCATGCGTTTCGCTGCCCGGCGTGCCGCGCCGGATCGCCACTTCCTGCAGGTAATCCTTGTTGTCCTTGTTGACCACCGCCGGGTCGAGCGGCACGCGCACGTCGGGCCGGTTCGAGCCGTTGCCGAAGACCAGGGTGCTGTAGTTGTTGCCGTTGACGTCGGTGCTCGGCGCGCCGGTGGCGTAGTTGATGTTGATGCCGAGGATGTCGGTGCCGCGTTTGCCGTAGCCGTTGAAGGCCATCGTGTGGTCGTGGTCCGCGGTGACGACGATCAAGGTGTTCGCGAGATCCGGATCGACGGTCTTCATCTTGTCGATCGCGGCCTGGATCGCGTCGTCGAAGGCCACGGTGTCGGCGAGCGCGCGCGCCGCGTTGGTGCCGTGCAGTGCGTGGTCGATGCGGCCGCCTTCGACCATCAGGAAGAAGCCCTTGTCGTTCTTCGTCAGGATCTCCAGCGCCTTGGTCGTCATCTGCGCCAGGCTCGGTTCCTTCGCCGGATCGCGGTCCAGCTCGTAGCTCATGTGGCCTTGCGCCTCGGCGAAGTCGAACAGGCCGATCAGCCTGGTGCCGGCGGCGGTCGGCGCGGCGTTCATCGTCGCCAGGTCGTTGATCGAGGTGTAGCCCTTGGCCTGCAGCTCGGCGACGAGGTCGCGCCCGTCGGGCCGGCCGCGCTTGCGCGTGGTCGCGTCGAAGGGTTTCCAGTAGTAGCTGATGCCGCCCATCAGCACATCGACGCCGGTGCCCAGCGCGGTGTTGTAGCCGGCGCCGCCGGGTACCGCCTGCGGCGCGATCGCGTACTCGGCGTTGCGATGGCAGATGTGCGCGTAGGTCGCAGCCGGTGTCGCATGGGTCAGCCGGGCGGTGGTCACCGCGCCGGTGGACTTGCCCTTCGCGATCGCCAGTTCGAGCAGCGTGGTCGAGGGCGAACCATTGCCGCTGGCCGGGCAGTTGTTGATGGCGCTGCCAACCTTGGTCACCGGGTCGGTGCTCGGCTCGTGGCCGAGCGCGACCGTCGTGGCATCCATCGCCAGCGTTTCATTGCGTGTCTTCACGCCGGTGGTGTAGGCGGCCATCGACGGCGCGCTGTCGGTCGTCTGGCCGTCGAGCGAATAGGTCTTCACGCGCGCGGTGTACGGCAGCGTGTCCATCGTCAGCTTGCCTTCTTCCTTGACCTTGTAGATGCGCGCGGCGGTGGTCGTCACCGGGCCCATGCCGTCGCCGAGGAAGAAGATGACGTTCTTGGCCTCGCCCGCGGCCTGGCTTGAAAGAGGCGCCATCGTCGCGAAGGCCGCGGCCATCGCGGAGCACAACAGTTTGTGGTGGTTCATGGTGTAGCGATTCCTTACTTCAGGCCGATGGCCGTCTTCACGAGCGCGAAGACTTCGGTGTTGTCGAGCGTGCCGTGGAACGTGTCCGCGCCCAGGCCCATCGCGCCGAGGAAGACGTCGCCGCCGCCATGTGTCTCCGCGCCGGCGGCGACCTGCACTGCGGCCTCCTGGTGGTAGTTCTTGTCGAAGACCACGTCGTCGGTCAGGGGCGTCATCAGCGACCGGTTGGTGTTCACGCGGTTCTCGCCGTTGCCGAAGACCAGCGTCGTGAACGGCATGCCGTCGGCATCGAGCGCGGGCGTCGACGGCTTGTCGTAGCTGCGCATCAGGCCGAGGATGCCGGGGTTGGTCGCGGTGGTCTTGCCGGTGCGCGCGGCATAGCCGTTCAGCGCCAGGGTGTGGTCATGGTCGGCGGTGACGACGATCAAGGTGTTCTTCAAGTCCGGGTCGCTCGCCTTGACCTTGGCGATCACCGCCGCGATGGCTTCGTCGAAGGCCTTCGCGTCCTGCAGCGCCTTGCGCCCCAGCGTCGGGTGCAGCGCCTGGTCGATGCGGCCGCCTTCGACCATCAGGAAGTAGCCCTTGGTCTTGCTCGCGGTCGAGGCCGAGAGCACGTCGATCGCCTTCGTCGCCATCTCGGCGATGCTCGGCTCGACGGCAGGGTCGCGGTCGAGATCGAAGTTCATGTGGCCCTTGTTGAACAGGCCGAGCAGCTTGGTCGTGCCGGCGGGGACGGCGTCCAGCGCGCTCTTGCTGTCGGCGTAGCTGTAGTTCGCGGCCTTCATCTCGGCGACCAGATCGCGCGTGTCGCTGCGGCTCGAGCCCTTTGCATCGCCCTTGGGCAGGAAGTGCTGCCAGCCGCCGCCCAGCACCACGTCGACGCCGTCGCTGCCGAGCTTGGTGTTGTAGCCGCTGCCGTTCGGCACCAGTTGCGCGGCGATGGTGTTCTCGCCGTCGCGGTGGCAGAGGTGCGCATAGGTCGCGGCCGGGGTCGCGTGCGTCACGCGGGTGGTCGTCACCACGCCGGTGCCGAGGCCTGCAGCCTTCGCGAGTTCGAGCAGGGTCTCGACCGGCGTGCCGTTGCCGGTCGACGGGCAGGTGCTGTCGGCGCCGCTCAGGTAGGCCTTGCCGCTGCCATCGGTCGCCTTCGTGTCGCTGGACATCGAGATGACCTCGTTGTTCATCTTCACGCCGGTCATGTAGGCCGACATCGAGGGTGCGCTGTCGGTGACTTGCGCGTCGTTCGAATAGGTCTTGATGAAGGCGGTCTCGGGGAAGGTGTCGATCGCCAGCTCGCCGTCTTCGCCGACGGCGTAGACGCGCGCCGCGGTCATCGGCACGATGCCGTAGCCGTCGCCGAGGAAAAAGATGACGTTCTTCGGCGTGGCCGCGGCGGGGGGCGTCACCACCGGCGGAGTCGGGTTGTCGTCGTCGCTGCTGCAGGCAACGAGCAGGGCCACGCTGATCGCGATCAGCGTTCTGGAGAAGGCAGGCATCACGGAAATCCTCGGGGTAACGGAAGCGCCGGGAGCTTAGTTACCAACGATGACTCGAATGTGACTCGTGATGTCCGATGCTTCAGCGTCACGAAGGCCGCAAGGCGTCGCCGAGTGCAGCGAGGAATGCATCGACCGTGAGCGGCGGCGCTGCGGCGTCTTTCGCCAGATCGTCCCAGCAACGCAGGCGCAGCGCATCCTCGGCGTGGGGCAGCTGCCGGAAGGCGGCGCACTCGCTCGCGCTCATCGGGCCGCCTTGCAACAACAGGCTGCGCTGCGAGTCCCGTGACAAGCCGTCCGCATAGCCGGCCGAGGCGCCGGCCAGGTAGCGCTTGGCGTCGACGTGCAGCCGGATCGGCTCGGTCACGTCCGGCCCGAACAGGCGCGACAGCAGCCGCGGCGCGAGCTGCTCGTGATGGTCATCGATGCCGTGCAGGCTGGGTGTGCGAGGGCCGTCTTCCGGTGCCGCGAGGTGGCCGATGTCATGCAGCAGGGCGGCGGCCACCAGGGCCGGCGAGGCGCGGGCGCGCTGCGCCAGCGCCGCCGTTTGCGTCGCGTGCGCCCAGTGCGTCACCGGCTCGCCGCTGTAACGCAGGCCGCGCCCGCGCGCGAGCCAGGCCAGCACCGCCTGCAAAGAAACCAGCGGCGCGGGAGAAGGGTTGGGGATGGATTTCATGACGCGGTCATGTTGGCGGCCGAGCATGGCCGATGGATGACAACGCCTGGGAGTTCATCATGATCAAACCATTTTGGCGCGCGCTCGTCGCCGCCTGTTCCTTGCTCGCCGCGGGTGCGTCGTTCGCCCAGGCGCGCACCGAGCTGCTGGTCTACAGCGCCCTCGAAGCCGACCAGATCAAGCTCTACAAGGACGCCTTCGAGAAGGACAATCCTTCCGTCGAGCTGAAGTTCGTGCGCGACAGCACCGGCATCGTCACCGCGAAGCTGCTGGCCGAGAAGGCGAATCCCCAGGCCGACGTGGTCTGGGGGCTGGCCGCCACCTCGCTGAAGCTGCTCGACAAGGAGCAGATGCTGATGCCGTATGCGCCCAAGGGCCTGGCCGCGGTGCGCATGACGATGCGCGACCCGCGGCCGGTGCCGACCTGGGTCGGCATGGACGTCTGGTCCTCGGCGATCTGCATGAACCTGCCCGAGTCGCTGAAGCGCAACCTGCCGAAGCCGACGAGCTGGGCCGACCTGACGAACCCGGTCTACAAGGGCCAGATCACGATGCCGCATCCGGCTTCGTCGGGCACCGGCTTCCTGATGGTCGCTGCCTGGATCCAGATGATGGGCGAGCCCAAGGCCTGGGCCTACATGGACGCGCTGGACAAGAACATCGGCGTCTACACCCATTCCGGCTCGAAGCCCTGCCGCCAGGCCGGCGCCGGCGAATACGCGCTCGGCCTGAGCTTCGAGTACCGCGCCAACAAGACGCGTGCCGACGGCGCGCCGGTCGACATCTTCTATCCGAAGGAGGGCCTGGGCTGGGACATGGAGGCCACCTCGATCCTGAAGACGACGAAGAAGCCCGAGGCCGCGAAGCTGCTGGCCGACTGGGCGGTGACGAAGAACGCGAACGAGCTCTATGCGAAGAACTTCGCGGTGGTGGCGCTGCCCGGCATCGCGACGCGGCTGAAGTACGTGCCCGACGACCTCGAGGAGCACCTGATCAAGAACAACTTCGACTGGGTCGCGACGAACCGCGAGCGCATCCTGGCCGAATGGTCGAAGCGCTACGAAGGCAAGGCCGAGAAGCGCTGAGAGCCTGAGAGTCTTTCGCTCATGCCCGCTCATCACGCCCAAAGCCACCCGCTCGTCGTTGCAAATGCTCGCCATAGCCCGAGCTATGGCTGTGCTTTGCGCCTAGATCGGGCGGCTTTTGACGCGCTGCTCGGGCACGCCCGAAAAACTCTCAGGCTCTGAGCCGCTGCACTCCGGGAGAAACGAATGCTGATGCCGACCCTCTCGATCGCGCCGGCCGAGGCCGTCGGCCGCCGGACCCATCCGGCGCCGCCGCCCTTCCTCGCGATCGGCAACATCGGCAAGCGCTTCGGCAGCACGCAGGTGCTCGACGGCATCGACCTGCACATCGCGCAGGGCGAATTCGTCGCGCTGCTCGGGCCTTCCGGCTGCGGCAAGACGACCCTGCTGCGCATCCTCTGCGGCATCGAGTCCGCGAGCAGCGGCCGGGTGCTGCTGCAGGGCCGCGACATCAGCGCGCAGACGCCGGCGCAGCGCGGCTTCGGCATCGTCTTCCAGTCGTATGCCCTGTTCCCGAACCTGAACGCCGCGCAGAACGTGGCCTACGGCCTGCGCGGCATCGAACGCGAACGGCGCGAGGCCCGGGTGCGCGAGATGCTGGAACTGGTCGGCCTCGCCGGCAGCGCGGCACAGTTCCCGGCCCAGCTCTCGGGCGGCCAGCAGCAGCGCATCGCCTTGGCTCGCGCGCTCGCGCCGAGCCCGCGCATGCTGCTGCTCGACGAGCCGCTCTCCGCGCTCGACGCCCAGGTGCGCACCCATCTGCGCGGCGAGATCCGCGAGATCTGCCGGCGCCTCGGCGTGACCACGATGATGGTCACGCACGACCAGGAAGAGGCGATGTCGATGGCCGACCGCGTGGTGCTGATGCACCGCGGCCGCATCGAGCAGGCCGGCACGCCGGCGATGCTGTATGCCGCGCCGCGCACCCCGTTCGCGGCCAGCTTCGTCGGCCGCATGAACGTCTGGCCCGGCGTGATGCTGGGGCTGGATGCGGTGCGGGTCGGCGAGGTCGTGCTCGATTGCCAGTCCCCCTTGCATCGCATCGCGGTGCCCGGGCGCACGGTGCGCGTCGGCATCCGGCCGGAGCAGATCGCGGTGCTGCCGCATGACCCGGCCTGGGACCGCTCGCCGACGCGCGAGGCGCTGCCTGCGAACACCGTCGTCGCGACGGTCGAGCGGCTGAGCTTTCACGGCGCGCACTTCAGCGCCGCGCTGGCCTGCGACGCGATGCAGTGCGAAGTCGCACTCGACATGCCGACGCCGCCCGGCGCGGAAGCCCCGCTGCGCCCCGGCGAGCGGGTGCGGCTCTTCTTGCCGGCGCAGGCGCTGTCTCTGCTGGTCGACGCATGACGGCGGGCGACGGCATCGCGCTGGAGCCGGCGCTCCTGGCCGCCGGGCCGCTGTGGACCGAGCGGCGCTTGCAAGGCCTGCTGCTCGCCGCGGTCTGCGTCCTGCTGGCGCTGTGCGTGCTGCTGCCGGTCGGCAGCCTGCTGATGCGCAGCGTGCTCGACGGCGAGGGCCGCTTCGTCGGCCTTGCCAACTTCGCCGCCTACCTCGAGACGCCGGCGCTGCGCGACTCGGCCTGGCGCAGCCTCCGCCTCGCGAGCCTCAGCGCGCTGATCTGCGTCGCCATCGCCTATGTCTACGCCTACGCGCTGACCCGCTCCTGCATGCGCTTCAAGCCGCTGTTCCGCGCCATCGCCTTGATCCCGCTGCTGACGCCGTCGCTGCTGATGGCGATCTCGCTGATCTATCTGTTCGGCAACCAGGGCCTGCTGAAGCCCTGGATGGGCGGCGGCTCGATCTATGGCGAAAGCGGCATCGTCGCCGGCTCGGTGCTGTGGACCTTGCCGCATGCGCTGCTGATCCTGACGACCGCCTTGTCGACCTCGGACGCGCGCCTCTACGAAGCGGCGCGCACGCTCGGCGCCAGCCGCTGGCGCGAGTTCACCAGCGTCACCTTGCCGGCCAGCCGCTATGGCCTGCTGATGGCCTTCGTCGTCGTCTTCGTGCTGGTGATCACCGACTTCGGCGTGCCCAAGGTGGTCGGCGGCCAGGCCGGCGTGCTCGCGACCGACATCTACAAGCAGGTGGTCGGCCAGCAGAACTTCCAGATGGGCGCGGTCGTTGCCATGGTGCTGCTGCTGCCGGCCGTGCTCGCCTTCGCGCTCGAAGCTCATCTGCGCAAGCGCCAGGCCGCTGCGCTGAGCCTGCGCGCCAGCCCGCTGGTGCCGCAGCCGCAGGCGCTGCGCGACGGCTTGCTCTTTCTCTTCTGCGTGCTGGTGGCCGGTGTGCTGCTGACGGTGCTGGCGGTGGCGGTGTTCGCATCGCTCGCGAGCTACTGGCCTTACGACCTGCGGCCGGCGCTGAAGAACTACGACTTCGACAACATGGACGGCGGCGGCTGGGCCACCTATGGCCACTCGCTGACCCTGGCGCTCGGCACGGCCGTGGCCGGTGCGGTGGCGACCTTCGTCAGCGCCTGGCTGGTCGACAAGCCGCGTGCCTTCGGGCCGGCGCGCGGCGCGCTCGGCGCGATGGCGAGCCTGCCGCTGGCGGTGCCGGGGCTGGCGCTGGGCCTCGGCTACATCCTGTTCTTCAATGCGCCGTGGAATCCGTTCCACGGGCTCTACGGCACGATGACGATCCTCGTGGTCTGCACCGTGGCCCACTACTTCTCGGTCGGCCATCTGACCCAGCTGACGGCGCTGCGCCAGCTCGATCGCGAATACGAAGTGGTCTCCGAATCGCTCGGCGTGCCGTTCTGGCGCACCGTGGCGCGGGTGCACCTGCCGGTCTGCCTGCCGGCGATGCTCGAGGTCGCGGGCTACTTCTTCGTCAACGCGATGACCACGGTCTCGGCCGTCGTCTTCCTCTATTCGCCGCAGACCACGCTGGCCTCGGTCGCGGTGCTGAACATGGACGATGCCGGCGACGTCGCGCCTGCCGCGGCGATGGCGGTGCTGATCTTCGCGACCGCTGCGGCCGCGCGCGGCGTGCTCGCGCTGCTGCAGCGTGCGCTGCTGCGGCGCACGCAGGCGTGGCGAACCCGCTGACTCTTTTCTTCTTGCGGAAGAACCCCTGGAATGACTGATCGATATGACCTGATCGTCGTCGGCGCCGGCATCGTCGGCCTGTCGCATGCGTGGGTGGCTGCGAGCCGGGGCCTGAGCGTCTGCGTGGTCGAGCGGGACGCGGCCTGCATCGGCGCATCGATCCGCAACTTCGGCTTCGTCACGGTCACCGGCCAGCCGGCGGGCGACACCTGGCGCCGCGCGATGCGTTCGCGCGATGTCTGGGCCGAGCTGGCGCCGCAGGCCGGCATCGCGATCGAACACCGCGGGCTTTTCCTGGTCGCGCAGCGCCCGGCCGCGGCGGCGGTGCTCGAAGCCTTCATGCGCACGACGATGGCCGAGCGCTGCGAGCTGCAATCGGCGCGCGAGCTGGCAACGAACCTGCCGGCGCTGCGCCTCGCCGATGCCAGCGCGGTGCTCTACAGCCCGCATGAGCTGCGCGTCGAATCGCGCAGCGGGATCGGCCGCCTCGCCGCGTGGCTGCAGCGCGCGCTGGGGGTCGACTTCCGCTTCGGCACGACGGTGCAGGCGGTCGAGGCGCCGCGTGTGTTCACCAGCCGCGGCACGCTGTTCGCGGACCGGGTCTTGATCTGCCCCGGCGCCGACTACAACGCGCTGAAGGCCGAGTCTTTCGACGGCCACGGCCTGAGCCTGTGCCAGCTGCAGATGCTGCGGGTGCGGCCGGAAGAGGGCTTTCGCCTGCCTGGCGCGGTGATGAGCGATCTGAGCCTGGTGCGCTATCAAGGCTATGCGGCGCTGCCCGAGGCCGCGGCGCTGCGCGCCCAGCTCGAAGACGAAGAGTCCGCGAGCCTGGCGCACGGCATCCACCTGATCGTCGTGCAGAGCGCCGACGGTTCGCTGGTCGTCGGCGACTCGCATCACTACGGCGCCGCGCCGCCTCCCTTCGCCAGCGACGAGGTCGACGAGCTGATCCTGCGCCAGCTGCGCGGCACGCTCGATCTGGCGCAGGCCCAGGTCATCGAGCGCTGGGTCGGCAGCTATCCGAGCTCGGCCAGCGAGGCCTGCGTGATCGAGGCGCCGGACGATGCGACGCGGGTTGTCGTCGTCACCAGCGGCACCGGCGCGAGCACCGCCTTCGGCATTGCCGAGGACGTGTTCTCGGGCTGGCCGTCCTGACAGGAGCACGAGGCATGACCGCAGATCCTTTCAAGGCCGTCGTCTTCGACTGGGCCGGCACCGTCGTCGACTTCGGCAGCCTGGCGCCGATGGACGCCTTCGTGAAACTCTTCCAGCGCTACGACGTGGCGCTGACGGTGGCCGAGGCGCGCCTGCCGATGGGCCTGCCGAAGTGGGATCACATCCGCGCGCTCGGCGCCTTGCCGTCGATCGCCGCGCAGTGGCTGCAGTTGTACGGACATGGCTTCGGCGATGCCGATGCCGACGAGCTGTACGAGGCCTTCACGCCGATGAACGCGGCCAGCGTGCGCTGGCATGCGGAGCTGATCCCCGGCGTTTTGCAGACCGTCGCGGTCTTGCGCGCACGCGGGCTGAAGATCGGTTCCACCACCGGCTACAACCGGCCGATCATGGAGGTGCTCGCGCCGCTCGCCGAGGCCCAGGGTTACGTGCCGGACAACCTCGTCTGCGCCGGCGACCTGCCGGCCGGCCGGCCGTCGCCGCTGATGATGTATCGCTCGTTCGCCGACCTCGGGGTGTGGCCGCCTGAGTCCGTCGTGAAGGTGGACGACACCGCGCCCGGCATCGCCGAGGCGCTGGCTGCCGGCAGCTGGGCCGTCGGCGTGGCGGTCAGCGGCAACGCGGTGGGGATGAGCCTGGACGAATGGCAGGCTCTCGCCGGGGCCGAGCAGGCCGCGCTGCGGGAGCGCGCCGGGGCCGAGCTGCGCGCGGCTGGTGCGCATGAGGTGGTCGACACGGTCGCCGAGCTGTTGCCGGCGCTCGAGCGGCTTTATCAGCGCGCCTTGGGGGGCGAGCGGCCGGGCCGCTGAGCCTGCGCACCTGCCCGGTCTGTCCAGGCACCGTCTACGCTGGATCGCGAACAGCGAACGTCCACAACGGGCCGCGTGCAGACGCTGAAGCCCCGAGGGCTGGGGACGCTCCTCTACGCGATCAGCGCCCCGATCACCCCCGCAGCCGCGGCGACGGCCAGCACCCACAGTGCAATGCGCCGTTCACCGCGGCGGCCGCCCATCGCGTTTCGTGAAGCGATGCGACCCAAGGCTTCGGGCGGCAGGGAAATCAGGCAGACAGACATCATGGCCAGCATCCTCGAATGGGTTGGCGACCCGCGTCGTTGCAGGTCGGGGAACGGGATGCCCGGGTTGTCGGCGCCGGTGCTGCCTGATGTAGCCAGGCCGGGCTGCTTCATGCCCCGGCCGTGATTTCCGTCCCGGCCGTTCGTGCCGGGGCCATCGCGAAGGCATCACGCAGTCGTCATGCCCCGTCGCTAGTCTGGCCGCCCCTAGCCCACGGAGCCGCCATGACCTGCCGCCATCGAACTTCAGCGTTGACCCTCGCCGTCCTGTTGACCGGCTTCGCCGCGGCCGGCGCGCATGCCGCCGACCAGACCGTCCCCGGCGCCGGCAACGCCGCCGCCGAGCGCCTCGCCGCGCAGTCTCCGCTGGTGCAATCGGCGATGCGCTTCCTGGTCGACCAGGCCGAACAGATCCACGACCGTTCGCTGCGCGCCGCGTCGCTCGACATCCTGAAGAATCCCAGGACCTGCGCGATGCACCGCCGCGGCCTCGCCACGCCGCAGGCGCAGGACGCGGTGATCCAGACCCTGTTCGATCAAGGCCTGATCAGTCAAGCGGATGCGAAGGCCTTCCCTTCCGGCATTCGTGCCGCGATCTTCCCGCCGATCCTGGCCGCGGCCTCGAACTGCCCGCAGCTGCCGCAGCCGCTGATGTCGGCCCCGGGCAGCGCCTACGGCGGCCATCATTCCTATCCGGGCGGCCTGCCGGTGCACGAGTCGAACAACGACCTGTCGGACGTCAACCTCGCGAGCCAGTACCAGGCCGTCTACGGCCGCACCGGCCGCGGCGGCTTGCCGCAGGTCGACGGCGACGACGACGAACACGAGCATCATCAGCATGGCCGCGGCCGCGGCGACGAGGGCGACCTGCCGATCGACAACGACGTGATCCTCGCCGCGCCGATCTGGCACGACTGGGCCAAGAGCATCGTGTTCCAGTGGAATGCCGACGGCAGCGAGTTCTCCGAGTTCAACTTCGGCGGCGCCGGCACGGCCGATGCCTGGGGCGCCCCGGGCGACTCGCGTACCGGCGGCCATCACATCCTGAGCATCGCCGAAGCCATGTCGCGCGGGCTCTCGCCGCTGATGGTCATCACGCAGGCCAGCGCCCATTCGGCGCCGACCTCGGGCAACGAATACAAGGTCGTCAACTGGCTGCGCGCCGCGGCCATCATCGCGCGCATCGATCCGCTGAAGGCCGGCTACCTGAGCACCGACAGCGCCGGCCACTTGCGCCTGCCGCCGCTCGCGAAGCTCGGCAGCGTGGACCTGAACGCCGCTGGCCAGACCAACTTGCGCGTCGAGTACACGCTGCACAACCTGTCGGACGCGGACTTCAGCTTCTCCGGCCCGGCGATCGCCTCGGCCTCGGTGCTGCTGGCGGCACTGGCGCCGGAGTTCGGCTACGACCCGGCCGACACGACGACCTTCAACACCCGCTTCCGCAATCCGGCGCTGTCGTACCTCAGCGGCGAGCGCCTGCTCGTGCTGTACGGCGGCGAGGGTCTTGCCGGCGTGCGCGAGCAGCTGAAGCGGCTGCGCCAGAACGGGGTACTCTGAGCGGCCTCCGACTCCAGGGCCTCAGATGCGCCTCGTGCCAAGCTTCGCCATCGCACTCGCCGGCATCGCCGCCGCCGTCTGCACCAGCGCATCGGCCTGGGGTCCGGACGGTCACCACACCGTCGGCGCACTGGCCGACAAGCTGATCGCCGGAAAGCCCGCCGCGGCCCAGGTCCAGGCCCTGCTCGGTGGCCTGCGCCTGCAGAACGCGTCGGTGTGGGCCGATTGCGCCAGGGGCGTCGACCCGGCCCAGGGCTACGCCTACACCACGCGCGGCCGCTACCCGGAGTGCAGGATCTTCGAGACGCCGGAACTCGAAGCCGAGATGTCCGACTTCGTGCGCCGCAACGACGTCAACTGCGATCGCAGGCCGAGCGAGGAGTCCTGCCACAAGCAGTACCACTACACCGACGTCGCGATCCAGCGTGACCATTACGCGCCGGGACTCGTGGGCACGCGCAACGACGACATCGTCGCCGCGATCGGCGCGGCGACCCGGGTGCTGCAGGGCGAGGCGGCACCCGCGCCCTTCGACATCAAGAGCCAGCGCGAGGCGCTGCTGCTGCTTGCGCACTACGTCGGCGACATCCACCAGCCCTTGCACGTCGGCGCGATCTATCTCGATGCGCGCGGCCGCCGGGTCGATCCGGACACCGGCACTTTCGATCCCGCGACCGACACGCGCGGCGGCAACCAGATCATCACGGCCCGGGCCGCGAGCGGGCAACGGGGTGCCAAGCTGCATGCCGTCTGGGATGCGGTGCCGCCCGCGCAGACGGCTTCGCACATCGATGCGGCCTGGCTGCAGCAGGCGCGTGCGCTGCCGCCGAGCGCGGGCGACGTCGCCGGCTGGCCGGCCGCGTGGGCGAGCCGGACACTGGGCCAGGCACGCAGCGCCTACGCCGGGTTGACGTTCGGGCCCGAGAAGGATGGTTTCTGGACGGCCAGCCTGCAGCCGTCCTACGAACGCAAGGCGGCAGCGATCAAGAAGACGCAGCTGACCGAAGGCGGCGCGCGGCTGGCGCAGCTGCTCGAAGCCATCTGGCCCTGACCGGTCAACGCCGCGGGTTCGACGGCGGCGGCCGATAGCCGTCGTCCAGCGTCTTCAGGAAGGCCACCACGTCGGCGATCTCGGATTCGGTCAAGGCCGGGCTCTGGCCGCGATGGCGGTCGAACGGTGCATCGGCCACGTCGACGTTGCGCTGCGTCGCTGCCGGCAGATCGTCATACAGCTTCAGGCGCCCGTCCGCGGCGCGCGGATACCAGCGTTCCGGCCGGGTCTCGCGTTCCACGTAGAAGCGCAGCACCTCGGTCAGCGAGTGGAAGACGCCGTTGTGGAAGAACACCTTGCGTGTCGCGACGTTGCGCAGGCTCGGCGTCTTGAAGTAGCCGCAGTAGCGCTGCTCTCCCTTCATGTCCTGGCGCAACGGGCCGCACAGTCCCATGTCCGCGTAGTGCGGGTCGCGATTGGCGGGGATGGCCGGGTTGCGCGGCGCGGCCAGCGCCTCGAACTGATAGTCGGTGAAGACCGGCGCAAAGCCGCCGGCCTTCGATGGCTTGTCGAGATGGCATGAGGCGCAGTTGCCCTTCTTCGGGTCGTCGAACCATTTCAGCCCGCGTTGCTCCTGCGCGCTCAGCACCGCTTCGCCGGCGAGGTAGTGGTCGAACTTGCTGTCGTAGCGGTGGAAGCTCGGGTCTTCGCTCTGGAAGCGGGCCAGCGCGAAATACGCTTCGCCGAGCGCCAGGCTCGGCGTCGTGAAGACGCCGGGGCCGAAGAGCTGCCGCATCTGGCCGGCATAGGGCGCCGCGGCGAGCTTGGCCATCAGCTGCGCTGCATCGGCATTGGCCATCTCGCGCGGGTCGAGCAGCGGCCCGCCGGCCTGGTCGGGCAGCGTCTTCGCGCGCCCGTCCCAATCCATGCCGCCCTGCGGCACCATCTCCTGCACCGCGGCGGAGGCCGTCGCCTTGCTCGCGGCCAGCCGCATGTCGGTGCCGCGCGCCGCGCTTGCGGCCGCCGCGACGGCCGCATGGTCGTCGTCGTCCGGATGGGTATCGGGGCCGATGACGAAGGGCGGCGTGTGCTCGCGATAGGTCAGCGAAGGCACCGCGCGCAGCCCCTGCCGCCGCCCGTCCGGGCCGCCGAACTGCACCGCGAGCGCGTTCGGCGCGGCATAGGCATGGGCCGGGTCGTGGCACGAGGCGCAGGCCATCTTGCCCGAGCCTGAGAGGGTCTTGTCGTAGAACATCGCCCGGCCGAGCTGCGCGGCGGCGCTGAGTTGAGCTTCGGGCGCCGAGGGTGCTGCTGCCGGTGCGTCACATACCGACATCGAAAAAATAACTGCAGCGAGCAGGAGCGCTGCGGACAAGGCGATCGGTCGCATCGGAGAGTCATCTCGAGAGTCAGGACGGACTGGAGCCTAACGTCTCCGAGTGTCACCATCGAGTCGGACTCGGTGAAAAGAGTCGCCGCGGGAGCCGCCGCCACACTGCCGCAGAGAGGCGCGGAGACCCCGGGACTGCATGAATCGACTGTGTTACGCCGAATGAGTCGGACTGTCTCGGTCGCCACAGTCACGCAGCCGTCATGCGGCCTTCCTACCGTCGCGGTTCATCGATCCCATGCCGACGGCAGGGACGACACCCGAGAGACTCCGAAGGAAAGACCCGATGCCATTCACCACCCGAACCGCACGCCGTGCGGCCAAGCCGGCCCTGCTGCTGAGCGCACTCGCGGCCGCATTGATCAGCGCGTGCGGCGGTTCCGACGGTTCGTCGAACACGACACTTTCATCGGTGTTCGGATCGACGACCACCACCGCTCCCGCGGCCAAGCCGATCCAGCACATCGTCGTGATCTACCAGGAGAACGTCTCCTTCGATCACTACTTCGGCACCTATCCGACCGCGGCCAATCCGGCCGGCGAGCCGGCCTTCACCGCGGCCGCCGGCACGCCCGCCGTGAACACGCTGGCCACGCCGCTGGACGCCGCCAACGGCTTCATTCCGCTGAGCGTGAACCTGTTGACGAACAACCCGACGCTGGCCAACACCGGCAATGGCGCAAACGCGATCAACCCGTTCCGCCTCGACCGCACGCAGGCTGCGACGGCCGACCAGAACCACGACTACGACGCCGAACAGAAGGCCTTCAACCACGGCGCGATGGATCTGTTCCCCGCCTCGGTGGGCACGCCCGACACCGCCGCGCCGACCTCGCTGACGCCGCCGCTGAACACGGCCGGCCTGGTGATGGGCTACTACGACGGCAACACCGTCACCGCCTTCTGGAACTATGCGCAGCACTTCGCGATGAGCGACAACTCGTACGGCACGACCTTCGGGCCGTCGACCGTCGGCGCGCTGAACCTGATCTCGGGCCAGACCAACGGCGTGCTGGCGACGAACGCCAAGGTCTCCGGCAGCGGCAGCAACATCGACGGCGAACTCTCCAGCGACGGCGCCGGCGGCATCAGCGTCACCGGGGATCCGCAGCCGCTGGGCGACGTGTGCTCCAGCCGCGATGCGGTCTCGATGAGCGGCAAGAACGTCGGCGACCTGCTGAACGCGAAGGGCATCAGCTGGGGCTTCTTCCAGGGCGGCTTCGACCTGACCGTCAAGAACGCCGACGGCAGCACCGGCTGCGCGCGCACCTCGACCTCGGCGGTGACGCAGTCGCGGAAGGTCGACTACATCCCGCACCACGAGCCGTTCCAGTACTACGCATCGACCGCGAACCTGACGCACGCCCGCCCGAGCGCCGTCTCGGCGATCGGCAGTAGCTTCCAAGCCGATGGCAAGACGGTCGATCCGGCGAATCACCAGTACGACATCCACGACTTCTTCGATGCGGTCTCCGCCGGCAACTACCCGGCAGTCAACTTCCTGAAGGCGCCGGGTTACCAGGACGGGCATGCCGGCTATTCGAGCCCGCTGGACGAACAGGCCTTCGTCACCCAGGTGTTGAACTTCCTGCAGCAGCAGCCCGGCTGGGCCAACACGCTGGTGGTCATCGCCTATGACGACTCGGACGGCTGGTACGACCATCAGCTGAGCCCGATCGTCAATGCCTCGAGCCTGAGCGCGAGCGCGGCGAACTTCAGCAGCAACGGCGTCGCGGTGGCCGGCCTGGCGGACTTCCTGAACGGCCCGGCCGCCTGCAACACCGGCCTGGGCAATGCCTCGGCGGCAACGGTGCTGGCCGGCGCGTCGGGCAGCGGCGCCGCGCTCGGCCGCTGCGGCCACGGCCCGCGCCTGCCGCTGCTGGTGATCTCGCCGTACGCCAAGGTCAACTTCGTGGATCACACGATGACCGACCAGACTTCGATCCTGAAGTTCATCGAGGACAACTGGCTCGGCGGCACGCGCATCCCCGGCTCCTACGACGCGATCGCCAACGGCCTGGACAACATGCTCGACCTGAGCGGCTCGGGCCAGGCCGGCAAGCTGATCCTCGATCCGACCACCGGCCAGGCCGGCAGCTGAGTGCCCGTCACCGGACCGGGATGACACCGACCCACGGAGGCGCTTCAGGCGCCTCTTTTTTCGACGACCGATTGGAGAGACATGACTTCGAACAATCGACGCGACTTCCTGCGGCTTGCCGCCGGCGCGGCCGGCGCCGCCGCGACCCAGGGCGCGATGGCGCAATCCATTCGCAATGCGCTGGCGATCCCGGCGCACCACCGCACCGGCACGATCGAGGACGTCGAGCACATCGCGACCAGGTGCTGGAGACGCTGACCTCCAAGCCCGAGGTCTGGAGCAAGACGGCGCTCTTCATCACCTATGACGAAGACGACGGCTTCTTCGATCACGTCGTGCCGCCGTATGCGCCGCAATCGCGCCAGCACGGCTCGTCGACGGTGGACACCGCGAACGAATACTTCGCCGGCGACTCGAGCTTCGGCCACGGCCCTTATGGACTCGGGCCGAGAGTCCCGATGATCATCGTCTCGCCGTGGACCGCGGGCGGCTGGTCATGCTCCCAGGTCTTCGACCACAGCTCGCTGATCCGCTTCATCGAGCGGCGTTTCGGCGGCCAGTATGCGATGGCGGAATCGAACATCACGCCGTGGCGCCGCGCGGTGTGCGGCGATCTGAGCTCGGCCTTCAACTTCGAGCGGCCGGATGAGCGCGGCCCGCAGCTGCCGGAGACCGACACCAGCGGCTATGCGCCGAAGGACCGCCTGCGGCATGCGGACTACGTGCCGGTACCGCCGGCCCGGCAGGCCTTGCCGAAGCAGGAGCGCGGATTGCGCCGCGCCCGCGCGCTGCCGTATGAACTGCTGGTGCACGGCCGCGTCGAAGCCGGCGGCAGCTCCTCGATCGATTTCCGCAACACCGGGCGCGCCGGCGCGGCGTTCCACGTCACCTCGGGTCAGCGCAGCGACGGCGCAGCGGGGCCATGGCGCGCCGGCCACGCAGGTCGAGGTGGCCTATCGCTACGAGGTCGACAGCGAAAGCATCGTGCTCAGGCTGACGAACCACGGGAAGGACGAATCGCGGCTCGACGTGGTCAACGCCTACGGGGGCAGGACCGCAGAAGCCTGGAGTTGAGGCCCGGCGCGAGCGTGGAAGAGCGCTGGCATCTGTCGCAGAGCTTCGGCTGGTACGAGCTGTCCGTGACCGCGGCGGGTGACGGGGCTTTCCTGCGCCGGCTGGCCGGTCATCTGGAAACCGGGCGCTGCAGCGTCTCCGACCCGGCCATCGCGACTTGAATGGGGAGGACTTCAGCGCTTTTCAGCCCGCTTTCAGGACTTCGAAGCGCTTCAGGGCGACAGTGACTCCACCGCAGCACGCCGCTGCGGACCCATCGAATCACAGGAGCCCGCCATGCCCAGCCTCACGTCGATCGTCGCCAGTTCCTCCCTGTCCCTCGCGACCGAAACGCATCCGTCCGCCCATCTGGCGGACGAGGCGGCGGCGCAGGCCTCGGGGCGGTATGCCCGCGGCCGGCAGCCAGGCGGGCGGCTGCTCATGGTTGCCATCGGCGCGGCCGCGATCCTGGTGCTGGGCGCCGACATCGCGCTGATGCCTGCGGCTCACGGCCCGGCCGTTGCGGGTCCGCAGGCGATGGCGCCGCAGGCCGGCACCGCGGTCGCCCTGCTCGGCGCGGCCGGCGGCGCCGAACCGACTCTTCTTCGTGCCGATCCGTCACGTGCACGACACGCAGGGCGGTGATATTGCGCAGTGAGTCCACTGCGGAGATTTCGATGAGAGTTCTGAATCACGTCCTGACCGGTGCCGCGCTCTGCGCTGCGCTGGCCGCCTCGCACGCCACGACGATCGATCTGGCCAGCGGGACGTGGAGCGCCTTCAACGTCAGCGACATCGATTCGCAATCCCACGGCGTCGAATGGATAGACAACGCGAACTCGCTGGACCCGGCCTTCGGCTCGGCGCTGAGCTTCAACTTCACGATCGCCGCCGGATCGAAGGGCGTGCTGACGGTGGTCGATGCCGGCTTCGCGGGTGACAGCTTCACGCTCAGCAACTTCGGCCAGGCGCTCGGCACGACTTCCAGCGTGCCGGCGACGACCGACGCCACCGCCGCCTACGTCGGCACCGATTTCGATGCCGCGCTCGGCGACCCGGGCTTCAGCCGCAAGCAGATCGAACTCGGCGCCGGCAGCTACAGCATCAGCGGCTCGCTGCTGCAATCGGTGACCAGCGACTTCGACGGCACGCCGCTGAACGCGACCGTCGGCGGCGTGATGCTGGCGGTCTCGCCGGTGCCCGAACCCACCTCCTGGGCGATGCTGCTGGCCGGTCTCGGCACGGTGGTGTTCGTCGCTCGCCGCCGCAATCGCTGACTCTGCTGGAACCCAACGACATGACACGCTCCGGACTCTCGAGCCTGGCCATTGCCGCAGGCATCACCACCGCCGCCTTCCTGCCCGTCGCCCAGGCCGCCCAGCCCGCCGCGCCGGTGACGATCAAGATCCTCGGCTTCAATGACTTCCACGGCAATCTGCAATCGCCCGGCACCTTCGGCGTCAATACCGTGCAGCCGAGCGCGCAACGGCCCGCGGTCGGCGGCGCCGAGTACATGGCGGCCTACGTCGCCAGGCTGAAGGCGCAGAACCCGTTGAACGTCGTCGTCGGCGCGGGCGATTTCATCGGCGCCTCGCCGCTGATCTCGGCCCTCTTCTTCGACGAACCGACAGTCGAGGTGATGAACAAGGTCGGCGTCGAGTTCACGTCGGTCGGCAACCATGAATTCGACAAGGGCTCGGCCGAGCTGCGCCGCCTGCAGAACGGCGGCTGCAAGCTGACCAACGGCGTGCCCGACCCGAACAGCTGCAAGGGCCTGGGCTCGGGCGCGCCCGGCACCTTCGACGGCGCGCACTACAAGTGGCTCTCCGCCAACGTGATCGAGAAGTCCACCGGCCGCACCTTGCTGCCGCCCTACGGCATCAAGACGTTCAACGGCGTCAAGGTCGCCTTCATCGGCATGACGCTGAAGGGCACGCCGGGCATCGTCACGCCCACCGGCGTGGCCGGGCTCGAGTTCCGCGACGAGGCCGACACGGTGAACGCGCTGGTGCCCAAGCTGCGCGCGCAAGGCATCGAAGCGATCGTCGTGCTGGTGCACCAGGGCGGCTTCCAGACCAGCCCGAACGTCGGCGACATCAACGGCTGCGACGGCAAC